>Ga0209192_10000080_pt1 | contig 123846 bp, 112 predicted proteins | sample ArcticOcean_MG_C_11_FD_187433 | JGI IMG/M metagenome (GOLD analysis project Ga0209192, IMG submission 187433) | Marine microbial communities from western Arctic Ocean - ArcticOcean_MG_CB2_154 (SPAdes) (version 2) | ecosystem: Environmental > Aquatic > Marine > Oceanic | place: Arctic Ocean... | reverse complement strand
TAGTATTGATCTTAGATGAAAAGTTGATGCCAAAAGAATCTCCTCTCAACCAGGACGCGGTTACTGAAACATTCGCGACTGGAGCCCACTGCGCGCCAAAGTTCCATGGCGAGGGGCTATCTAATGTTCCTAATCCGACTTCACGAGCGTAGACGTCTGAACTGTATTCCACCAACAATTTGATCGGCTTTTGAGAAATCTGATAGCTAACGCCGCCAAAAAAGCCTACATCACCGCGAAAGAAACTAGCGCCTCGACTTTCCCCACCGAAATCGCCTCCCGTTGCTCCTGAAGGTCGCGCATCAAAGCTTTCACCAAAAATTCCTAGTGGATTGGAAATGCCGCCTTTGCTGCCCAGCCGCCCCCAGCCCATGCCGAGACTAGCATCGAATGAGCCCAGCCCTTTAGACGCAACTATATATTCCCCTTCCCAGACGCCTGTCCCCAATAAATCCATTACGCCAACAGCGATCTGCGGAACCCTGCCTCCCTCCTGGATCAATCTGGCTTTAACTCCGTAGCTTCTATCGCGTATTTCGTCTCGAGAACGGTTTAAGTCTCGAGGATTAAATATAGAATAGCGGAAGGTTGCTTCGAGCCAAGGGGTGGCTTGATATGAAATATTGTATATATCAGCAACATCATCAATCGATACAGTCACTGATAGAGTTGCGTCGGGTGAAAAGCGAGCAGAGGGTGCCTTAATTAGGCCGAGATTGCCAAAATCAGAAGAATGCGCGGAGCATACAATCAGACAACACATCCAAATAGGGCCCGGCAGTACTAACTTTGAAAAAAATACCGGGCTGCGCATTCAGAAATATCTCAGGGAAGTAAAGCACCAAAAAACCGATCTTACTTCACCGCTTGGCGTTATCTATGTGCCACTTGTAGCCGTTGTAGCCGTTGTGGCTGTTGTGGCCGTTGTAGCTGTTGTAGCTGTTGTAGCTGTTGTCGCCGTTGTCGAGGAAGTGCTGTCGTCGTCTGCTGCGTCGTCTGCTGCGTCGTCTGCTGCTGCTGCGTCTGCTGCCGGCGCCGCCTTCTTGTCGTCATCTACCGCATCCACTACGACCGCTGCTAAAACAAGACCGCCTACAACAAGCCCGATTGTCGCCAGGCCGATACCACCGGCTACACCAGCCCCAGCAGCAGCTCCTGTTCCAGCTCCAGCTCCAGCTCCACCACTACCGGCACCTTCCGCGCCTGTTTCGGCAGCTTGGATAGGCATCACGCCCATAGTCAGGACCAAAGAGGCAAGAACTGCCTGGATTCTTTTTTCTAAAAACATACCATATCTCCGTTAAATACTATCGTCCCGTTGGCAGTAGACCGCCACGAGATATTTTTTTATTTCTCTTCACAATGACCAAAAACCTTTCGGATAATGGTGGGCGATAGCCGAAGAAGCACCGCTACAGACTTCGCATAATACGGAACGTTACAAAAAAAACAAGCCATTTCCTGCAGTAAGCTGAAAGTTTACGCTTTTGCTTAAAACTCCGAATTTTCTATAAACGCAAACCCTGCCACGATGCCAAACTGCCAAACTGCCAAACTGCCCAAGAAGCTAGCACTGATCCTTAGAGGTCCCCACAACCTTGCCTAGTGGCGCACCCATTTCTACTCTTTCAACGATAACGCGCTCCGTTGAGCAGACCCTAAATTCAAAGTCTATATGCCTGTCACCTTTGCCAAATGGCCAGAATGACCCCCACCCGTCTTTCTCTGCTGCCGCACCTTGGCTTCTTAAATTGGTGTCAGCACCCCCAACGATATCAACAATCTCGGTTATCTCAAAGTCGAGGCCTTGAACAAGCATATCCGCGTCTTCACCGCTTTCTTTGAGGTCAGCTTTATTTGCCTTGCTACCAACCAGCGTCAACCGACAGCGGCCGGCAGGATTTTCTTCAAATGTTTTGCCCGCAGGCTGTCCAGCTAAGTCCTTCGTTCGGGCAAAATATCTACGCTTACCGTCGTAAATCCAAAAGTCGTGCGCACAAGACTGGCCTTGTATTACCGAAAAGATCATCCATTCAAACACAGTCAATGGATCCACCGTATCAAGTTTCCAAGCACGTTGAACTTCGAGGGGGACTAAAGCGGTAGAGTCGTTGAAAGATTCAACCACTGGTGGAAACCCCGCTTCGAAAACTAGTGCTCTTTGCTCATAAACCCCACTATCTTCGCCAGCTAGCACAAAAGTTCGCAACCGACCTTGCACCGTTAACTCAGCTCGAGCTTGATAGTTTTTAAACCACTTCAATGGGCCATCGGTTATGCCTGTAACGGCTAAATGGACTGGCACACCCACCCCCTCGTTTGGACTTAGAGATTTTACAGTTCGCGCAAACAAAGGTTGGCCAAATTCTCCCGCGTTGACGGCGGCCTCGGCAAAGAAGGCAGGCCCAATTTCGAAGTCCATTGCGCCCACTTTAATGAACTTCCAACGAAACTCGAGGCTCTGCTTGGGCGCTTCTTCCCCTGTTACCACGGGAGTACCGAATACTACCGTCAAGACTAGAAACATTAACGAGCGCGACAAAACACGCCCCGCCAAACCTATAGACGCGGATGCGCCACATATTTTCATGTCGTCCATCAAACTCACTCTCTGCGCGGTAGCATAAATTAGTCCCGCAACAATTTAATCACTGCTTTGCGGCTAAGGCTGTTGCGCCATCAGCAACCGCTCAATTGTATTTCTTATTCTGTCTAAACCATCGCTTCAATAAGTGAAGGTCCCTGGGTTTCAAGAGATGCCTTCAAGGCCTTATTGAACTGTTCTAGAGAAGCAGTTCTCCACGCTGGCATACCCATGCCTTCAGCTAATGAAGCCCAATTCAATTCTGGCTTAGTCAAATCCAACATACTCATGGCTTTAGGGCCAGGGTTGTGGGCACCCACACGGCCAAACTCGACCTGCAAAATGGCATATTTTCTATTGGCAAATATGACCGTAGTAATATTCAGGTTTTCACGCACCTGAGTCCAAAGTGCCTGCAATGTGTACATAGCACTGCCATCCCCATTTAGACTAATCACCTGGCGGTCTGGACAGGCGATTGCTGCGCCAGTTGCTGCTGGCAGACCATAGCCAATTGAGCCACCGGTCAACATCAGCCAATCATGAGGAGCTGAAGTTCTAGTTGCTGCTGTGCACCCGCCACCACATGTTCCGCCTTCATCTACAACAATGGCATTTTCCGGGAATAAGTGGGCTAAAGACTGCCCTATGCTTTGCGGATTGAGCTCACCCTTAGGCATTTCCGGGCGTGCTAACTCTACCAATTTAGGCTGAACTGCCTGAGCACCTACAGCGTCAATTAGTGCTTCAAGTGCACCGTCAATGTCTCCATCTCGCTCCACTAACGTATGTAGCTCACAGCCTTCCGGGGTCAGCCAATTTGGCTTGTCTGGGTACGCAAAAAACGTAATCGGCGGCTGAGTGCTGATCAAAATAAGGTGTTTAGTGCCTTTTAAAACTTCCGCTGCCTGTTCGCCAAAATAAGGCAAGCGCAACGCTTCTGCACGACCAGCGCCCCGTTGCGACCGCGAAACAAAAGTATCTGTGACCACCCTAGCGCCTGTGGCTTGGGCAACACGATCCGCCATCGCCAAGCGCTCTGCGGTGAGGATGCCATTAATTAGCATCACGCAGGGTTCTCCAGACTTCAATGCTCGAGCAGTTTCATTAACATTATCTGCATTCACTGGCTCCGGCAATTTTACCGGCAGCGGTTTCGCTACGGCAGTGGTTCTATTCCACGCGGTATCTGCTGGCAAGATCAAACTGGCTACTTGGCCAGGGGGCGCCATAGACGCTTGCACGGCCTCGGCACCGTCTTGAGCCACATCGTCTGCGGATTGAGAAACCTTTACCCAACCACTTATCGGCTTGGCAATGCCTTCAACATCCGAAGTTAACGGGGCATCGTACTTGCGGTGAAAGGTGGCATGGTCGCCAATAACGTTGACCACGGGTGTGCGCGCTTTCTTAGCATTATGTAAGTTGGCCAAACCGTTACCTAAACCCGGCCCCAAATGGGTCAAGGTTGCGGCAGGAGAGCCTTTCATACGACCGTAGCCGTCGGCTGCTCCAGTGACTACGCCTTCGAACAAACCCAGCACACAACGCATCTGAGGATTATTATCAAGGGCAGCAACAAAGTGCATTTCCGAAGTGCCTGGATTAGCGAAGCAAACTTCTACCCCCGCATCCACTAAAGTCTCAACTAGGCTTTCGGCCCCACTTTTATCTTTACCCTGAACTTGATTCTGCTCGTCACTCATATTTCGGCTCCCCACCCTGTGCGCGTATTTAAGTATAGCTACGTGTAGTTACGTGTAGTTACGTGTAGTTACTTATAGTTTTTTTCAGGCGGAAAGATTACGGATAATATTAGGTGAAGGCTAGCGCCCATAATCCAACTGCCGCAATATCACGAACCAACAACCACCTTTTACTCCCTATTTCCATAATCAGAAAAGTGCAAAGACCACAACAATGCAAACAAACCTAAATGAACTGCTCAAAGCGCTAAGACTCACACTACCCTCGGCTGAGCTAAAAATCTCTAGCCTCAATGACGTACCTAATATCCACTTGGCCCTGGTCAATAGTAATTTCCCCGCCGGTCCATTACCGCAAGAGGTAATGCACAACGTCATTACAAAACCCGCCTACTGGGCGTTTTGTTGGGGCAGCGGCTTGGCGTTAGCAGCATGGCTGACCGAAAACCCCAACGTGGTTAAAAATAAACGTGTTGCAGACATCGGAGCTGGTTCCGGCGTGGTGGCAATTGCCGCAAAGCAAGCAGGCGCTCTTGGCGACAAAAACTAACGCAGAGCTAAATCAGGTAGATATTGAGTTGTGCGCAGGTATAAATGACCTGCCCCAAGACTTGGACCTTCTGTTAATGGCAGATTTTTTATACGACCGCAGTAACTTTGCCTTGGTAGAAAAGATCACAACCCCTAACGGCACCTTACTTATTGCAGACTCGCGGATAGCCAATATAGATGATCCTGACTTCACACTATTTCACCAAGCTGAGGCCCTCACCTTGCCCAACTTGGGCGAATTTGATGAATTCAAAACCGTACGCTTTTTCGTCACCGGCAAACCTCAAACGTTACTGGCGGGCTAGTACAAAGTTATTTAGCAACCCAACAACCACCAGCGCAGATATGGCGCAGCGCGGTCGTACGCGGTAGTCTCTTAGAGAAATAGAAACAGGGAGAGACTCATGAGCGCACACGAATACCAAGAAATCATTTATGAAGTAAACGACCCAGTGGCCGTTATCACTATGAACCGCCCAGAGGCACTAAACGCATTTACATCTAGAATGTTGGCTGAAATACGCCACGCTTTTGCAGCTGCAGAACAAGATGACCGGGTTGTTGGCATAGTTTTAACCGGCGCTGGCAGAGGCTTCTGCCCTGGCATGGATATGAACGCCCTAGATTCAATGAGCAGCGGTGGTAAAGGTCAAAGCGACGATTTATCCTCACTAAAAGCCTCACCGGGAGATGAATCCCTTGGTGAAAACTTCCAAGTCACCTACACCTACCTTATGTCAGTGCGCAAACCGATCATCGCGGCCATTAACGGTGCCTGCGCTGGTTTAGCTTTTGCCGTAGCCACCATGACTGACATGCGCATTGTTGAGCGCAATGCCAAATTCAGCACTGCTTTTTCCCAGCGCGGGCTTGTCGCAGAGCACGGCGTCAGCTGGACATTGCCTCGGTTGATTGGCTCCGGCAATGCGCTAGACCTACTTTGGAGCGCACGCAAATTCAATGGCGAAGAGGCTAAAGAACTGGGACTTGCAGAACGCTTGGTTGAAGACGGTGAATCGAGAACGGCCGCCGAAGAATACATACGCGGGCTGGCGGCTAATTCAGCGCCGGTTTCTATGCAGGTGATCAAAGCCCAAGTTTACAGACACCTGAATATGCCATTGGGCGAAGCCATGTTGGAGACTAACGATTTAATGGCTGTCTCGCTAGAGAAGGACGACTTCCGTGAAGGGGTGCGCTCGTTTATTGAGAAAAGACCACCAAAATTCTCTCGCGTGCAGGGCTAACATTCTGAACATGCAATCTGAGACAAACCTCGTGACGCAGCACGAGGTTGTAAGTAATGGTGTGAGACTCAACGTGCTGGAAGTAAAAGCACAAGCTTCGCCAAAAGCAAAAGAATCCCCCACCCCCCCAACTACTTTGGTCATGCTACATGGGTTAAGAGACTCTGCTTGGTCGCTTATGCCAATTGCCAAAGCACTTAGTCAGCGCCACATTCGAGTAGTGCTTCCGGAGCTACGTGGCCACGGCAAAAGTAGCCATAGCGAAGCGTATAGCATCAACGACTATATTCTTGATTTACACGAAGTCATTACCACCATGAGCCAAGGCCCCGTGATAATTTTTGGGCACAGTCTAGGCGGACATATCGTCAGCAAGTTCGCCGCCTTGTTCCCAGAATTCACCAAAGCCATCATTTTAGTAGAAGGACTTGGGCCACCAAAGCACCCTAGTGAAGGTGATATTGAGCAACAAATGCAATCACTGAGATTTATGCTGCTTAACCGTCTAAAGAAGAAAGACCGGCCCTCTCGCCCACTTAAAAGCAGAGAAGAAGCCGCGGCAAAATTGCTGCACAACAATCCTCGAATGCAGACCCAAGAAGCGACACGTATAGCAGCGCACTTAGTTAAAGAGGTAAGCCGCGAATTTCATTGGGTTTTCGACAGCAGGGCCAATAGCGTTTTCGTTGGAGTAAACCTGCAAACCAACACTAATTTTTGGCGTCAAATCAAAGCACCAGTTTGTGTAATCAGCGGGCGGCTGTCTTATGAGTATTGGCAAAAAGAAATGGGCAGCGAGGATTTCGACGGGCATTTTGCAGACAACGAGTTAGAAAAAAGAGCCTGCGCATTCGCCACACATGAACATCACTGGCTTGAGCGCAGTGGCCACATGGCACATTACGACGAGCCCGAGAAACTGACACAAATTTGTAAGAGTTTCGTATTCAACCTAGCGAACCTCTTAATAACCCCTCGGTAATCTTTTTGCCACCGGGAGCTAAAATAAACCACTTTGCAAAGACATCGGCGCCAAAAGATAGCGTAAAAAGGCAAAGTTGCGAAATATTCAAAAAAACGCACAAAGACTTATATAAAGACGTAATCGTTAAAAGGGAGAAACATAGTGAGTGCAATTATTGCCAGCGACCTAGATTTCGACGGGGCTAAGGTTGTAGATGACTTGAATAGACTACTGCGACTAAGAACCACCCCCATTGGCATGAAACTCTTTGCCAGCAAAGAAGAAATGGCCGCAATCCCCAGAATACGCAGACCCAAAGATATTCACACCACGGACCAGATTGTCGGCCAGGCCTCACGCAACGGTTGGACGGTGGGCATAACCGCAGAAGATTTGGTGGGCGCCCAATGCAGTACCGTTATCGGACTGCACCCGCGTAGCGAAGAATGGCTGTCTGGAGACCGCATGAATGGTGTTTGGTATGGCTCCTCAGAGGACGCTGCAGCCCACCAAAATGCAATGGATGTAGTTCCCTTTGGCGACTTTGAGGCCATGGCAGTAAGCCCACTAGCTAGTGGTCGACTAAACCCACCAGATATTTGCCTCATTTATGCAACACCTGCACAAATGATTATATTTATCAACGGCTTGCAATGGACCGGCTATAAAAAACTGGAGTTTTCGTGCGTAGGCGAGTCAGCCTGTGCTGACTCTTGGGGACGTGCTTTATCTACTGGAGAACCTAGCCTCTCCCTGCCGTGCTTTGCAGAACGTCGCTATGGCGGTGTTATGGAGGATGAGTTGCTCATGGCAATCCCGCCGCATTTTTTACCCAAAGTAGTCCAAGGCCTAGAGGCGTTGGCAAAGAATGGATTGCGCTATCCCATAGCAAATTATGGCGTCAACAACGATGCCAGAGCCGGAATGGGCGTTAGTTACTAACAAATCAAAAGATGAGTGACTGTATCGGTCTTTTTCAGTCAACTTATAGTAGACTTAACCGATAGTAATAGAGAACGTTCATTCAGGTCCATTCAAATGACTTCTAAAAAAAACCGAGACGCCGCTACAAGTTTAGTCGCTGCAGGTACTTTTTTGAGTGGTGACATCACGTTTTCCAACGAATTAGTCATCGCCGGAACGGTAAATGGATCGGTAACCAGTACTGGCAACAATGACAGTATCGTGAAAATTCTCGAAGGCGGGAAATTCACTGGAGAGATCCTTGCCCCAAAAATAGAAATTTCGGGGCAAGTTGAAGCAAATATTACGGGCACTGCTAGCGTCTCTATTGGACCTACAGCTAAGGTGAGCGGCGTGATCCGCTTCCTAAAATTGGCAGTTAGCCCCGGCGCTACAATTTCAGGTGAATTGATCACAATGGATGAACAGGTTGATGACAATGTGGTGGAGAACCAAACATCCACCTAACGCAGTGCAATTTTCGCTCAGAAACATGAACGACTTTGCATAAATTACTGAAATAGCACACATACTTTTGGAGTATAGACATGGCTCAGAATGAATCTGATTACGAATTTTACGTTGGACCAGCAACCCATCTTGAGGGCGCTTCGCTAGCAATAGACGGCACCGCACGTATCGACGGCAAGATCGTAGGAAAAGTTGCAGTTAAACATCTTATCGTTGGACCAGGCGGTATCGTCCAAGGTGATATTTCAGGAGAAACTGCAAAGATTGAAGGTATCGTTGAAGACAGCTTACAGCTCTCTGGCAAGTTGACTGTTTGTGCATCTGGCAAAATCCGCGGCAACATCAAATATGGTTCAATTGAAACCATGGAAGGCGCTAAGCTGGTTGGTGAAATCTCCACCGACTGGGATTCTGATGACACCGCTACTCCTCAGGTGTCAGATCGCCTAGAAGCGTTCACAGCATCACTGGCTGAGCCTGAGCCAGACTCGGGTCTTGCATAAAGATAACCATTCCGGACAGAGCACTAGTTTGTACAATCAACCAGAAATGCCTGTGGAGCGTCAACACACGCTAAACAGGCCTCGTTCCGTTATATTTGCCAACTCCAAGGGTGGAGTTGGTAAAAGTACTTTAGCCCTTATGGCAGGGCTAGGGTTGGCTACGCAGCACCCCAGCACCAGAGTTGAATTAATCGACCTCGATGTTCAAAGGACCAGTAGTGAATCGCTAAAACGTTTCACCAATCATAGGTTCCAAGTTATCGAAAACGATGACTTTTTTCTCAATTCGGGTAGCCCCAATAATGGCAACCTGATTAATCACATGGGTACCGATTTCCCTAATACCCAAGATCAAAAATTTATCGTGTTTGATAGCCCAGCAGGCAATGAGCCATCACGCAGTACATTTCTAACGCATTGCGACATCGTCTTCGTTCCTACCTCTGTTGGCGACGCAGATGTATTTGCGACGCAAAAATACCTCGTTGCTTTGCAGCAGCTATTTTCGCGACAGAAAGGCAACATGGAAGGCCCGCCCCCGCCAATAGTAATACTGCCTAACATGATTGATAGTAGGAATGAGTTTAACGAGCTACGAGCATCCTTATCAGGAATGTCGGTATACTTTGGCAAACCCCTCTACTACTCACCAGTGTTTAGAAGGGCGTTTAGAGAGGATGAGAACGACACTAGTGTCGCAACTCTGCTCAAGCATGCTCAACCCTATATAAAGTGGCTGACCAGATTGATACTCAAAGCGGAATCTTTGCCGCAACCTCCAGGACGTTTGTTCCAACTCTAGCAATGCTCGAAGCTGGCGATGCGGCAACCAAACCCCCTCGCTAGCGCCCTCTAGCACTCCTAAGTGAAACGCTGAAACGCTCTGCTCAAACTATGCCTTAGTGTTACGCTTTAGGTTGTCGCTTTAGGTTATAACTTCAAGCTATGACCTCAGCCAAACTCCTAAGACCAGCTCCTAAGACTAAGAGCAACGCCTAAGCTGCTTTGCATATATCGCTGCCTGCCTAGAGGCTTTCTTGGCATAACCCTTTATCGTAGCCGACTTTTTCCAAGCGCCTTTGGCATAACCGCTATGACCATTGTAGTAAGCCAGATAGAGATTATAGGTGTCATTTTTACGCAGCCGCAGTCGCTTATTACTGCGGTCGTTATACCAGCCAACAAAATCTAGCGCGTCGCCAAAATTGCTGCGTTTAACAAATCTGCGACCAGTATCTTTCTTATAGTCTTTCCATGCCTCATCTGTTGCCTGAGCATAACCATAAGCCGAAGAACTTCTTCCTAAAGGCACACCCAAAAAGCGTTTGCGCGGCGGTTTAGCGTCAGCAACAAAAGTAGATTCTCTATGTATAAAAGCAAAGCCAACATGCATGGGCAAACCCCAACGCTTACGCGCTTTCTTGGCGTCCTTGTACCAACCTTTATGCTCCTTAAGAATATAACAAATATTGTTAGGATCCTTAGGCTGGCCAGCAGCGCAACCCGCGAGTAACACTGCGGCAAATATTACCGGGGCTAAGACTCTAGTCAGGTACATCAATACCATGCTCCTTTAGTAAGTTTATCAAATGTTTTTCTTCAAGCACTGTCAGTCCAAGTTGCTGGGCTTTTTCAAGCTTGCTGCCAGCTCCTGTCCCCGCTACTACCTTAGTAGTTTTAGCCGACACTGAACCTGCAACCTTCGCGCCCAAGGAAAGTAAAAAAGCTTTAGCTGCACTGCGCGCCAAGGTTTCTAAGGTTCCGGTCAACACCCAAACTTCCCCAGCTAACGGCAGCGATTGTTGGTCAATTCCTGGCATCTCCGGCCACCGCACACCCAGTTCAACAAGTTGCTCTAATACCAACAGATTTTCTTCATCTTGAAAGTAATGTACCAAAGAATCAGCGACGACCGGGCCAACATCATCCACTACTTCTAACGCTTCACGGGTTGCTACTCGCAACCCTTCTAACGTGCGAAAGTGCTGGGCCAATGACAGTGCTGTGGCTTCACCGACCTCACGAATACCCAGCGAGTAAATAAATCTTGGGAAAGTCGTCTGCTTGGCTTTTTCCAATGCCTGAAGCAAATTCTCAGCAGACTTCTCGCCCATACGTTCTAAACTACTTATTTGAACGGCATCTAACTTAAATAAGTCTGCAGAGTTTTTAGCCAAGTCTTCGGTCACCAACTGCTCAATAATTTTGTCGCCTAGGCCATCTACATCAAAGGCCAACCTAGAAGCAAAATGCCGTAAGCACTCCTTACGCTGAGCTGGGCAATAGTTTCTATTGGCACTACAGCGCGCCACAACTTCGTCCTCTAGCCGGACAATTGCACTTTCACACGAGGGACATTGGGTAGGTAATTCTATGACCTGAGCATGACTAGGTCTTTGACTTAAAATCACGCTAGCGACCTGAGGGATAACGTCCCCTGCCCGGCGTATCATCACGCGGTCTCCTACATGTAGACCCAGTCGCGCAATCTCGTCCATGTTATGCAGCGTCGCATTAGTGACAGTAACACCGCCTACAAACACTGGCGCCAGCCTAGCTACTGGTGTAATTGCACCCGTTCTGCCAACCTGAAATTCCACGTTTAGCAGTTGACTAGTGGCTTCTTCAGCCGGGTATTTATATGCAATCGCCCAGCGCGGTTTACGCGTTACTGCGCCCAAAAGGTTTTGTTGTTGCAGTGAGTTAACCTTAACCACAACACCATCAATCTCGTAACCTAGGCTGCTGCGCTGTTCCAAGATATTGTGAATATAGTCCATGCAACCGCGACTGTCCGCGACAACCTTAACTAAGGGATTAACCCTAAACCCCCACCCTTTTAATAAATCCAACACTTGCATTTGGCTCGCTGGTTCCCAGTCGCCTTCTGACCAACCCAGGCTATAGCAGAACATGGTCAGAGGCCTGCTTGCTGTTATCTTTGAATCTAGCTGGCGTAAACTACCTGCAGCACCATTACGAGGGTTAATCAACGGCTTACCGCCCTTCTCAACCGCGTGCTTATTGAACGCTTCGAAGTCATCCAGTGCGATGTAGATCTCTCCGCGCACTTCAAATCTCTGCGGGAAACCTTCACCAATTAAAGTTAGGGGTATCGCACCAATAGTGCGCACATTGGCAAGAATATTTTCCCCTATCTGTCCATCACCTCTCGTGGCAGCCTGCACAAGGACGCCATTCTCGTAGATCAATGCAACAGCGACGCCATCGATTTTTGGCTCACAGGTATAGGTGATGTTCGCTTGGCCCGGCAACCGACCAAGACAACGTTTAACCCAGTCGTCTATGTCTTGTGCAGATGTAGATTTGTCCAACGACAACATCGGTAGCACATGGGTTACTTTGGCAAATTCGGACAAAGCGGTAGCTCCTACCCGCTGAGTGGGCGAGTCATCGCTTTGTAGTTCTGGATGAGCTCGCTCTAGCGCTTGCAGCTGATCAAAAAGTGAATCGTATTCAACGTCAGCAATTTCCGGGTCATCAAGCACATGGTAGCGATGCAGATGATGGTTAAGCTGGCTACGTAGCGATTCTACCTGCAATAAAATTTCCTGACTCACGCTCACCGTTCTTCTATTGCTCCGGGTGCTGAGTAAGGCGCCGGCGCGCATAATCAGACAACCTCTGTCGCATATGCTCTACAGTTTGACCTGTGAGCGTATTCATTTGATCGTCCTTAACTTCTCCGCCTAAGGCCGCCGCAACTGTTCTAGCCGACAACAACATATCTTCTAGAGATTCAAATGCGTCTCCAGGAACAGGCAATTGGAGGAAAAAAGTAATCCCCTGGGTTTCTAGCGCTTCCATATCGGCAAGATCAAATGTCCCCGGCTCAACAGCATTAGCGACACTAAACAAGTATTCACCGGAAGATGAATCGATTCGGTGAAAAATACTCATATTGCCAAACTTCAAACCCTGACCGCGCAGGGCTTCGACCAGTTCTGGCCCTTTAAACACATTGCCCGCTTTCGCCAAAACACCCAGTATAATTAATTCGTCAGGCGAAGTGGGCGCTCTTCTTTTCTCAGCATCATCGCTTATTGATTTTTGCGCCGCATCTGCTTTGTCTTCTGATTTGCGCTCTGTTCTCAAAGACTCTTGCTTCACAGCATCGTTCTGCCGAGCCTGCGCTTTACCTCTGGAACTTTCAGATGCTTCGACAATGGGGGTTTGCGCCAAATCACCTAACGGTAGGCTGACCTGGGATGGTTGAGGATTGTCATCCATCACTGGTTCAATTTCCGAATTTGGCTTTGCAATTCGAGCACCTCCACTGGGGAATTCACTCTTGGATAGGTTGTTTGACACTGGTACTCTATCTATTATAGTGCTCGGTGAAACATCCATAGAAATGTCATTTTGTTTAGCTTTCCATGCCACCCAAAGCCCGTGGCTGACCACAACAACAAAGAAAATTCCACCAACCAAAAGAATTAAGTCTTTTATATCCACATTAGACCTCTTCAATACTCATTGGACAGTTTCGACAACATATGAGTTGCGAAGAAACTGACTAAATTTCATGGCAATTAAATTATCGCCACGCTAAAAGTGATAGCTATAAGCCGCAAGATCGCTGGTTAAACGACCTCTACCAACACCCGGCCTCTAGGCAATAGCCAACGCCGCAGCTGCCTCTACATCTACAGAGACTAAGCGCGATACACCCGGTTCCTGCATGGTCACGCCTATCAAGTAGTCGGCCATTTCCATGGTGATCTTGTTATGCGTGATGACCAAAAACTGTACGCTTTCTGACATTTCTTTAATGAGCGCAGCAAAACGGGTGACGTTCATGTCGTCTAGCGGCGCATCAACCTCATCCAGCAAACACACTGGGCTTGGATTCAAATGGAAGATCGCAAAAATTAGTGCCACCGCGGTCATGGCTTTTTCACCACCTGACAGAAGCTGAATACTGGCGTTACGTTTTCCAGGTGGTCGTGCCATTAAGGCCACACCTGTGTCCAGCATGTCGTCACCGGTCAATTCTAGGTAAGCGTGACCGCCGCCAAAGACTTTAGGAAACAGCTCACCAAAGCGTGTATTCACAGCTTCGAAAGTGTCCTTAAAACGTGTACGCGTTTCTCGATCAATCTTTTGCATAACTTCAAGCAGCGTATCCAGTGCTTGTTCCAAATCTTCGGCTTGAGCGTCCAAATAATTTTTGCGCTCAGACTCTTGATCGAACTCTTCGATAGCGGCGAGGTTGATTGCACCCAACCTTTGAATACGCCTGGACATGCGATCTAGTTCTTCAACCCAGGCTGGCTCACTTGCCTCTTCCGGCATCTGTTCTTTCACTTCGTCCAATTGATGGCCTGTAGTGTCTAGCTGCTCAAGAATATTGGCCTCCTGCACAGCCATACCCTGCCGCTCGACACGTTGACCTTCTAAACTGCTCCTAAGCTGGCCAACACGTTCTTCCCATTGGCCGCGTTGCATATCACTTTGCTTAATTTCTTCGTCAATGGCATCTAATGCGGCGCGGGTGGCAGCCAACTCTGCTTCAACGTTTGCTCGATTTTCTAAACGAGTCTTAAGATCTTGTTCCAACTCGGGAATGGGTTGGCGAGAAGTTTCAATGCCAGCGCTGATACCCTGTACCCGCTCAAGCAATTCGCTTTGCTGGCTCAACATTCTGTCTCTGCCAGTGATACTTACCGTGAGCTGCGATTGCAAAGATTCTAATTGCACGTTGAACTCATGGAACTTTTCACGACTAGAGCGCGCTAAATCTCGACTAGACTGAAGTGAGCGCATCAAGGATTCACGCTCATCGGAAAGTAACTTTTTCTCTCCTGCTTGAATTTCGCCCAAAGCTTGAGCCTCGGCCAAACCTTGACGTGATGCTTCTAAACGACGCCGCTCTTGGGCCAGTTGCAGGGCAACTTCTTCGCCCTCTTTAATCAATTGTTGGTGGCGTACTTTGGCTTCTTCAAGTTTCGCTCGGGTAACACCATGGTCTGTGCGGCGAACGCTTAGGCTCTGATTGAGGTTATTAGACTCCCTCTGCAACTCTTCGCGCTGAGCCTCTAAGCTCTCCAATTGGCCGCGAATGTTGTGCACGCCTTGCTGTTGTTGGGCGAGGGTTTTCTCGGCCTCTTCAACCTGCATGGCCAATGTTTCTAAAGCCTGACCGCGCTCGATAATACCCGCAGTTTGGTCTTGATCGTGCAAAATACGCGTCCAATCGCTGCCTACCCAAAAACCTTCGCGAGTAATAATACTCTGACCTTCACGTAAATTTGCGCGACCAGCTAAAGCAACCTCAGCTGACTCCGCCGCAAATACGCCATGCAGTAGAGAACCGGCTGCAAGAGATTCTGAACGCAGCAAAGAACTGACGGTAGGCAACCCTAGGTTCTCGTTACGCGCATCAGTAGCGTGATAGGTTCGACCTTCAACCAGAGCCAGGTCGCCTTCTTGAAGATGCGCCAGGGACGCTGCGTAGTCGTCCAAACTGTCTACCCGTAAAGCCTGCATAAAGCGCCCTAATACCGCCTCTATCGCGCGTTCCCAGCCGGGCACTACGGCCAAATTTTCACCTAAACGACTAGCATTCGTTAAGCCATTTTCATCAATCCAAGCCTCCGCTTCATAAACGTTTTGTCCCAAGGCGGCCTCCTGTACGGCCTGTAAGCTGGCCAACTGTGAGCCTAATTGTTGGACCTCGTTGCGTGCCGTTTCAAGTAGCCTTTCACGCCCATTCAGTTCTTCACGGTTACTCGTCAAACCCTGTAGGCACTCAGAAATTCTTTGGTCTAAGCTCTTACTCTCACCTTCCAAATCATTGATTTCTAGGGCCATTTGCTCAACTAGCTGACCGCCCTGTTCTTGCGGCTGGTCCGCAGACAACTTACTCAACTCTTGGGCGCGAGCATCCAGGCGCTGAATAAGTTGCTCAAGATACTCTACGCGAGATTTTTGCACCTCGGCTTCGCGATCGTTAATGCCCGCTTCAGCGTTAAACGTATCCCAGCGCTGCTGCCAATGGCTGTTTTTATCTTCCACTTCTTTCAGCGCTTGCTGTACAGAAACATCTGCCGCTGACAACCCGGCAACTTTAGGTTGCAGCTCAGCAACCCTACTTTGCATGGACTGAATCTGTCCTTGATCCGTTGCAACTTGTTGATTAGCCTCAACCTGACGCTGCTTAACGGTGACTAAATCTAGCTCTAGTTGTTTCACCCTTTGCTGATTAAATTGCAGCGCCTCTTCAATTCGCGCAATTTCTTCACCAAGCTGGTAAAAGCGTTCTTGAATACCGTTGAACTTGTCCGTTTGATTAGAAAAGTTCTGCCGCTTCAACTCAATCTCAGCTTCAACCTTGCGCTGCGCTGCAATGGCTTTTTCCAGCTCAATTTCTAACTCTACAATGTGTTTCTCGCGCGCACTCAAACTCTCTTTCAGCGCAGTGTGGCGCAATGCATATAGCTGAGCATTGAGCAGGGATTCTTCAGTTTTTAATTTACGGTAGCGCTCTGCTGCCTGGGCCTGGCGCTGAAGTCGATCTAACTGCCGACCAAGTTCTTCACGAATATCATTGATTCGTTCTAGATTTTCGCGGGTATGGCGAATACGCGTTTCCGTTTCTTTACGACGTTCTTTGTATTTAGAAATCCCCGCAGCTTCTTCCAAATATACCCGCAATTCCTCTGGCTTCGCCTCCACCAATTGAGAAATCATGCCTTGTTCAATAATTGAATAGCTGCGCGGACCAAAACCGGTGCCTAAGAACACGTCTTGAATATCACGACGACGGCATTTGGTGCCATTAAGACGATAATTAGATTGGCCGTCACGACTCACCTCACGACGAATTGCTATATCGGCATATGCGGCATATTCGCCACCAATACGCCCGTCTGAGTTATCAAAAAGTAATTCAATGCTAGCAGCGGAGTTTGGCTTGCGGGTGCTAGAGCCGCTGAAGATCACATCGGTAATACTTTCGCCACGTAGCTGCTTAGCAGAGCTTTCACCCATAACCCAGCGCACTGCGTCGATGATATTAGATTTACCACAGCCATTGGGGCCGACTACCGCGCAGCGATTGCCAGGAAGCACCACTGTTGTCACATCGACAAAAGACTTGAAACCAGCCAGTTTGATCTGCTTGAGTCGCATATTTAAATCTTTAACCTTAGCTACGTGGACAGAGCCAAAATTGCTCTCGGACTGCGTGAATAAAAAACCTGTTTGGCGCCTGTAGAACTAAATCCGCTCGAGCACGCAGACTGCCTGCAAGCTTAATGGATCTGCCCGCTTTTCGTAATACTTTTGTGCCACTCTTGTACCCTCTGCCGACCATCTATTAATGTAAAATAGAGCGAAAATTGCGTCGTTTAGGCCGACTACTCAGTCAGAGCCCAAAGCAGGGGTCAGTACTGCTTGCACAGTGTTTGTGGCTAGGTCGGCGCCATTAAGCGGCTGCGAGCGCCAAACCCAATCGCCTTCCTGGGCTTGTGCAATGCCGCTAGAACTGAGTCTGACCATAATCTCAAAATTTTCAGCGCTGGAGAGTTTGCGTGTATCACTCATACTGACCAAATCGTCAATACGCACAGAAAAAGGCAGCAACGCTGCAGGTCTGCGCACCGCCGCATAAGGCATACCGCCACCAATGGGACGCGCGACAATAAATACAGTGGCGGCTTTATCAACTTCCGCTGCAAGTGCGGCTAACGCAGACACTTCAACACTGATCCCCTGAGGCTGAGGCGACAAAGTTTCCCTAAGTTTGCCGATAGCCTGAATGGTAGCAACTTGGCGGCGAGCATCACGCAGCCCAGATAAGGACTGGTTCAATAATTTAATGGCAGTAGCAGACTCGCCTTCACTTATCGCAGCAATGGCCAAAATTTCTAAGACGCTGTCATTAGTCGGGTCTACCTTAAGAATTTCTTCGGCAAGGCGTTTGCTAGTAACATCTAGCACACCCTTATTTGCCAAGTAGCGCGACTGTAGCCAATAAAACTTCACGCTAATATCGTTTTCAACCAATGCATTGGTATTGGCGAAAGATTCTGCCGCTTGAGCAAAATTGCCGAGCTTAAGTTGGCTATGACCGAGCAAATACCAGCTCTTGGCGTCATCGGCGTTGTCAACCAACCACCGTTGCAGTCTGCCCTGCCAGCTCAAAATGTCAGCCTCATTGGCTTCCATGGAGAGTTCCAGAACAGCTTCGGCACCGCGAATTTCCGGCAGGCTATAGTCGCCAAGATTGCTATAAACGATGATCGATAATGCCACCAAAACCAGCCCAGCCAGGGCCAAAAACTTACGCCCAAGGGCCTGGGCACCTATCGATCTGTCCGTAGCGACTGCGCGCCTTTTCTTCTCAGACGTCTCGTCTTTTGCAGGCGTTTCAGCCAATAGCACTGCGCCCAACTCGGCTTTAATCTCGTCGCGCACTTCTTGGTCCGCCGCATCATCCTCCAACTCTGCTAGACGGCTTCGGTACCAACGACTGGTGGAATCGCCACGAGTCTCTACACCTTGTCCAGCCTCACGCAAAAAGATAGGTAACACTAAAAATGCAAGGCCGAGCACGGCCAGCAACACAAAACCCAACATTACTTCTCCTCGAGTAGGGTTGCTATACGTCCGAGATCATCGTCAGAAAGTGCCACTGGCGCCTGCTTGCGAGCACGTCCAAGCAATCTTCCAAGAATGGCGAGTGCCAATATCCCGAGACCTATTGGGGTTAGCCAGATGTACCAGGTTTGCGTCGAAAATGGCGGGTCGTAGAGTACGAAGTCGCCATAGCGCTCGCGTAAATAATCACGAATTTGCTGATCGGAATACCCTTCGTCTACCTGCAATCGATAAACCGTTCGGCGTAGATCTTTGGCAATAGGCGCATCGCTACCAGCCAGATTGGTATTCAGACATTTGGGACAGCGAAATTCTTCTGTCAGACTCTTATAGCGCCGTTCTTCAGCTTCATCTGCAAATGGATAGATATCAATTTGCGACTCAGCAGAGGCGACACCATTACCCAGCATGAGCAAGCTCAAGCAACCGGCAAAAAATACAGCAACGGATATGGAATAGAATTTGCGGCCGGCGCTACCCATCAGCGGCCCGGACCTGATTGCCCACGCATCTCAATCTCTAAAGCCTGAAATCTAGGCAAAAGCTCACTTTCCCAAATGCGCACGTTAATATCACCCACTCTTTTATATACCACTTCCCCAGCGGCATTAAGCAAAAAAGTCTCTGGCGCACCGTACACGCCTAGCTCAATACCCAATGAGCCATCGCGATCGTCCAAGACATAATCGTAAGGGTTACCGTATTGCTCCAACCACTGGACCGCGCGCTCGGGGATGTCTTTATAGTCAACACCTACCATAAGCACATCGGTTTCCGCGGCAATGCGCATCAGTTGTTCATGTTCACTTTTACAGGTAGGGCACCAAGTCGCCCAAACGTTGACCAGCGCAGGTCGCCCGAGCAACTCAGCTTTGGTAATTTTAACGTCTGGCTGCAGCAGTGATGTCGCAGAAAATTCAGGAAAAGGTTTATTCAACAGGGCCGAAGGCAGCTGGTTTCGCGCATCTAAACTGAAGCCAACATAGCCCAACGCTAGAATAGAAAGAAATATACCCAAGGGCACAAAAAAGCTGGCGCGACTCATGTTTGTGCCGGCACCGGTGTCGTTGCGCGTTGGGTTTCACCTTGGCTCTCGCCATGAACTTTAGTTTGGGCTTTAGCAGTCGTTTTGCTCTGGCGTACCCGCAAACTACTATAACGGCGATCAAAAATTGCCACAAAGCCGCCCAACGCCATGAGCAATGCGCCTAACCAAACCCAGCGTACTAGGGGTTTATAGTGCAGGCGTATAGCCCAAGCCCCGTCTGTTAGCGGCTCGCCAAGCGAGACGTAGGTATCTGCGAGTAGGCCAGCCTGAATGCCTGCTTCAGTCATGACATTGTTGCCCGCAAAGTAGCGGCGCTTTTCCGCCCGTAGCTCATAGCTTCCAGCAGATTCAGGCTCCACCAAAAAGACACCTTGTTGTGCCGAGTAATTTGGCCCTTGAGCGTCTACTACGCCTAAAAATGTCACTCGTTGCTTAGCCAACATAACTGAATCTTGTGGTGCCATGCGCACATCTGATTCTTCCGACTGCGTCGCGGTAATGGCAATACCAATTATGCACACAGAAAAACCAAGATGGGCTAACGTCATACCTATGTATGCCATTGGCAGAGTCGTGCCCTTACGCAAACGCTTAAAAAGATCCACGCTGTGACTGAGTACAACCCAAGCACCTAATCCAACGGCGGAGGCGACAACCACTGATGTTGGGTCTAATACAAACCAAATGAACACTGCAAAAACCGCAGCTATGAGCAAACTAATTGCGGCTGGACGCAACGCTTCAACTTTAGTCCGCTTCCAGTTAAGCAGCGGCAAAATAGCCAGCGCAATGGCCAACAACAAACCCAGGGGGACAAAGAATTTATTAAAGAAAGGCGTACCAATCGAAATACGCCCACCGGTAATGGCTTCATAACCAATCGGCGCCATGGTGCCCCAAAGAACAACTGCTAAGCTCACAATCAAGATCAAATTATTAATGAGCATAAAAAATTCTCTGCTCAAAAAATTATAGGCCACTTGCCGGGAATTTTGACCTGCCCGCAGTGCATACAAAGTCAACGAGCCACCCACCACCAAGGCCAAAAATATCAAAATATACATACCGCGTTCAGGGTCAACCGCGAAGGAATGCACTGAGGTTAAAACCCCAGAGCGAACAATAAATGCACCGAGCAAAGAAAACGAAAATCCAGTAATCGCTAAGAGCAAAGTCCAACTCTTAAAAGTGCCACGTTTTTCTGTCACTGAAAGGGAGTGCACCAACGCAGTTGCAGCTAACCAAGGCATAAAAGAAGCGTTTTCAACCGGATCCCAAAACCACCAGCCACCCCAGCCTAATTCGTAGTATGCCCACCAGCTGCCCAAAGTAATGCCAGCAGTCAAAAAGGCCCACGCCATATTGGTCCAAGTGCGCGACCAGCGCGCCCATGCAGAGTCTACTTGTCCCTCAAGCAACCCGGCAACGGCAAAAGCAAAAGGCACAGCTAAGCCCACATAGCCCATATACAAAAGTGGCGGGTGAACAATCAGACCAAAATCTTGCAGCAGCGGATTTAGATCAGCGCCATCTAGTGGCGTCATAGGAATTAAACGAATAAAGGGGTTACTGGTAAACAGCGAGAAACAAATAAAACCCAAATTGAGCAGCGCCATAATGCCCAGCACTTTGGTGAAGAAACTAGTTGGGTATTGGTGCCCGCGCAGGGTAAGCGTCAACATCCAACCGCTCATGATCAGAATCCAAAGCAAGAATGAACCCTCATGACCGCCCCAGGTAGCGCTGACTTTGTAATACCAAGGCATTAACGAGTTCGAATTATTGGCGACATAGGCTACGGAAAAGTCGTCCGTGGCAAATGACCAAACCAGTGCACTGAAGGACAGCAGCGCCAATGCAAATTGGCCCATGGTCATAGACACAACACTACGTTGCAGTAGGACGTTACGAGTGCCAGAGAGGCCTATTACGGCTGCAAAAAGGCTTAGTGAACCGGCTAATACTAGGCTAAAAAGCCCTAACTCTGGAATCAAAGTGAATTACCTTTTGCTGCTCTGGGATCTATTGATGGCGCGGCTTTATAGGACTGAGGCTGTGCCTGCATATCCATATCTAAAAGCTCCGGCGGCATATAATTTTCATCATGTTTTGCCAACACTTCTTCGGCTTGAAAAACCCCTTGGGCATCCATTTTGCCTTCAACCAAAATACCTTGACCCTCACGAAACAAGTCGGGCAGGATACCGGAATAAGCTACAGCAAAAATCGCTCCCTGATGATCGGTTAATTGAAAATCTACCGCTAGGGAGCTGTCACTGCGCTTCACACTACCCTCCAGCACCATGCCCCCTGCCCTGACCTTTTGATCCTCAGGGATTTTACCGGCCACAACATCTGCAGGTGGGTAAAACATATTCATGTTTTCGCCAGAGACTAAAATCAATAGCCCGGTAACACCGGCACAAACCACTAGAAGAAAGACAGTTATATATAAGCGCTGTTTACGTTTAGGATTCATTGCTGCCCTCCTGCGTTAAAGCCATGTCGGCATCCTGCGCAGCCTGCCGACTCAAAATTGCCCAGCGAATATTTTCTTCAACACTACGCGACATACTACGGGTAATAAAAAACGCACTCAGCAGTACCAGCAAGGTCGAACCATAAGCCACCCATACATAAAGCCCGTGGTCGCCCATGCGAAGAAATTCAGCAAACGAATCGAAATACATTTTCAGCCTTTTCCATGATCGGTTGAGGAGGGTTTAATAGGGTTGGCTAACACGCCTTTGCCTTGCATTAGCTCGGCTACCCAACGACTAGTCGCCTCTCTGGTCAACACTTCCAAGCGCATACGCGACAATACCTGGTGCCCAGCAAAACAATAAAAACCCAACACCATAATGAGTAGTGGCAGCCACATTTCAACCGGCATGGCAGGTTTTTCCGTTAATGAGAAAGACGCTGATTGGTGCAACGTATTCCACCATTCAACAGAGTATTTGATGATGGGAATATTCACCGTGCCGACCAAGCTAACCAGAGCGCTAGCCCGAGCACGTAAATCTAAGTCGGGAATGGCTTCGCGCAAAGCATAAATACCAATGTAGAGAAATAGCAGCACCAGTGTAGAGACTGTGCGCCCGTCCCATTCCCACCAACTGCCCCATGTAGGCTTGCCCCAAACACCACCGGTGAAAAGCGCTAATGCAGTTAAAACCATGCCCAGTGGCAGGCAAGCTCCAATGGCGACATCGGTTAATTTCATGCGCCAAACTAGGCCAATAAAGCCCGCCACACCCATACCAATGTATAAGCTTTGCGCCACCATAGCGGCGGGCACATGAACATACATAATTCTGAAACTATTGCCCTGTTGATAGTCAGCCGGAGCAAAAGCCAGCGCCCACGTAAGACCTAGGACCAGCAACAACAGTGCGCTAATGCCAAAAAAGGTCACCCAATTTGTCGTGATCTGATAAAACCACCGAGGAGAACCTAGTTTGTGCCAATACTCTTTGAGCTTCTGGTTTAGCTTCACGCTAACGCTGCCTCTGATTAAAAGCGATTAAAAATATGATTTTGAGAGTTTTGAGTGCAGGCAACTACTGCATCTCAACACTGATTCTTAAACCAGCTAACGCTGCGAATGGCGATACTATAAGCGCAGCAAGGGTTATTAGCGCCAGCCAATAGGCCTGAGCGGAGTAGTTTAATCCGGCACCGGCTGCGTTGACTATATCTGTACCAAAAATAAGTACAGGTAAAAACAGCGGCAATACCAACAAGGCCAATATTATCCCACCGCGACTAAAGCCAACGGTAATGCCCGCTCCAATGCTGCCAAGCAAACTTAGGGCCGGCGTACCTAATAACAACGCCAGCATTGTGCCGGGTACCGCCGACCACGACAGCCCTAATAACGGCCCAATAACTGGTGTGGCAATAACAATAACCAAGCCAGTGCCTAGCCATTGCACAAAAATTCTGATTAACACTGCCACAAAGGGCACGTCCGCCATAATAAGCGACTGCTCTAAGGTGCCGCTGTCATAATCCCTGCGGAACATAGCGTCTAACGACAGTAACTGGGTGAACAATACCAATACCCAGAGAATGCCAGATGCTCGCTGGGACGACTCCGCCACCAGCTGCGGCGCTGCAATTGCAAACAGCAGTGTGCTGAGCAACAAAAATGCCAGTGGGTTGACGATGCTGGCGCGCGCCCGTAGCAGTATTTTCCATTCCCGTAAGAGCAATGCGCCTACCATGCGACCTGCTCCAGTGGCCTTAAGTTTAAAATTGTCTTATGCGGCACGCTCAAATCTGTGTGCGTAGCACACACAACGAGCCCCCCCGCCAGGCAATGTTCAGCAATAATTTCATTCAACCAGCCCTGGGCATTTGTATCTAGGGCCGTAAGGGGTTCATCCAATAACCAAACCTTGCGCGGGCTCAGAACCCAGCGAATCATAGCTACACGACGTTGTTGCCCAGCGGAAAGCTTGCCACACGGTGTATGAGCAAGCGCTAAAATACCCAGCCTCGCTGCAAGCGTTAAGGCCCGCGGCTGGTCAAATGAACAACTCTCAAGCTCGGCAAACCAAGCGAGATTTTCAATGGGCGTCAATAATTCATCAAGTCCAAGACGGTGACCTTGGTAGACTGCTGGCGGGCTGTAAAAACTGCCCTGATACTGGCTGTGCAGGCCAGCTAAAGTTCTCAAAAGAGTAGATTTACCCGCACCATTAGGCCCCAGAAGCTCCAAACATGTGCCAGCCTCTAAAGCCAAATTCAGCTCTGCAAAGAGCACCCGGCCGTCACGCTGACAGGCTAGAGAGTCAAATTGCAGTTTAAGCGAGTCGTTCACAGTATGAGTCTGCATAGGCGTTTTGGGGCAGGACGCATTCTACCCCATATCATCGGAGAGCAGGCGCTAAACTGGCTCTGCTCCGATGATGCTGTGGTATTAGAACTAGTCCAGAGTATATCGGGCACCGAGGTAAAATTGACGTGGCAACGCAGGGAAGTATCGGTAGTTACCAAAGGCAAAGTCTGCCCGATCCGCGTAACGTTCATCCAGTACATTCATCACTCGCAAGGATATTTCTGCTTTTTCTGTGGCCTGCCACTGCACGCGCCAGTTCAAGACAAAATGTCCATCGTACTTAGCGGTATTTGCAGCGTTAACATAATGCGAACCCACACCACTTAGCTCCAGCTCTTGCTCAGCACGCTCGCCCAGCTTAGAGCTCCAACGCAACTGGCCTAACCAACGCGGGGCAGAATCAAGAAAATTGCCATCGGAGATCTGTTCACGCCCATCGGCTGCACGGTCAAAGTCGTACTTGTGTTCACCGTAACTGGTTACTAGGTCGAATCTGTGCGCGCCAAAATTTACGTTACCGGAGAACTCAACACCTACTGAGCGGGTACGACCGTCACTGACATTGAACGCGTCTGAGTCGCGCAAAATAAAGTTACGCGTTTTTTCCGCAAATGCGGCAACAGTCAAATTTTCATTCTTATAGCCAACTTCCAGAGCATTTAGACGCTCGCTGTTTAAGTCAGCAATAGTTTGTCCACCTCGCAGTCTATAAAGCTCTGTCACCTGAGGGGGGCGGAAGCCAGTACTAATTGTTGCGTAAACCAATGCTGCGTCGTCTAGATCACGCTCTACACCGAGACGTGCGCCAACATCACTGAAGTCGTCTTCACGGCTTGCGGGACGTGTGTACAAGCATCCACCACGACTACACGTTGTGCCGTCATCGCGGGTGTTGCCTGTAATGTGGTTGTTGGTGTAATCGTAATTTAAGTACTCAAGGCGCAAACTATTAATGAGTCGCAAATCATCAGAAAGGCTGTGTACTACGTCATAAAATCCAGCGAGTAACTGGCTGTCCACGTCATAGTTGTAATGCAAACCCGCTGGACGAGTAGCCACCAAGAATGCGCTGCCGGTAGTTGGCGACGCTTGGAATTCTCTTAGCCCACCTGACATAAATTCGATCTGACCACCCAAATGAAGCTGAGTATTAGACTGGCTGAGATCATAATCGATAATCAAACCGCCACTGGTTTGATCATTATCTTCCAGCGGCTGGCCTGGCAAAAAGTGCTGCAAAAACTGCATTTTTGAACGCCGCAAATAAGGCTTTAGTGTCCACGCGTCCTTTTGCAGCTCTGAGTTAATTCGCCCAGACCATGCATCTCTAAAGGCTTCAGGATTGGGGTTTGATCTACGCAGTAACGCGTCATCATATGCCTCGAAACCGCCCACATAGCCGCCAGTTTCCTGATTCAACAATGTTAAGGTGGCTTGGTTCTTCACCGACCAACCAGACCAATCTGTTGAATGGCTCAGGTGCAATTTTTGCTGGCCATAGCCAGAATCTGCGCGATAACCGCCAGAATTAGCGGAAACCAAAGCAATACCAAACTGGTGCTTGCCTACTTGAGTGCCCGCTTGCAAGTTCACTCGATGAAAATCATAAGGCCCTACTTCAACGCCAATCACATTTTCGCTAGGTACTGGAGTAATAACGTTCACAGCGCCGTGCAGAGCATTGCCACCCAAAACGGCACTGGCTGGTCCGCGCCATACTTCAATGGCTGCTGCTTGCTCGGTATTCAACTCAAACAAGTTATTAATGTTGCAGAAACCGTGGGGGCGCAGTGGAATGCCGTCTTCTAAAAACGCGAACTCTCCACAGGCGCCGGAACCGGTATAAATGGCAGAACGAATGGCTGTCAGGTGCTCTTGACCAGATCCCTTGTTGACCCATACACCAGCAACTCTATTCAATATGTCGCTGGGGTGAGTGGCCGCAACTTTAGCGATTTCATCACCACCTATAACGCTGAGACTGCCACTCGTGCCTAGAAGAGATTGGATAGAGCCACTGCTGGTAACAACTACCTCTTCTATCGCAGCGGTGTCTGCTTCAGCAACAGTTACATCAGCATTAACCCCCAACGAGATAAGCGCTACCGCGTTGAATAAGGTGAATGCAGGGAGTTTAAAAAATCTTTTACTGAGGCCGGTCATACGCGTGTTTCCTAGGGAGAGATTAATATTCGCGGGGCACCTTACCGAGCATTAGCGCACCTTGCAATTAGCACAGTCGGAAAAAGCAAAATGTCCAAAAAACGGCCATCAAAAATCAGTGAAAACTAAAAATCCTTAAAAGCTGAGGATGCAGAACGCTGTGCATCATTCTGCGGGTCAACTTCAGCCTGTAGAGTCGTATGGAACGACAGGTTAAAGCTCTGCCCCGGCTTTAGGGATTTGAGATATTCCCAGCGCAACCATCGCCAGCCCTCTGGTGGACCCACAGCCGAAGCTGCGGCTACAAACCGAAGGCCATCAGCAGACACTGAAAAACTATTCATTACATCTGCCTACTGAAAAGTCTCAGCAGCCAACCTACTGCCCTCGGGCACCTTATCTTCTATGCGCAAATTACCCTTAGGCACGGTGTAGCGGCCGATATTTTCCACCTTCAGCGTGTAAAGCAGTTTGTCGCCCAGCGCCGCAGTACTCGCTTCTACCCATTGATAGCGAGACTCCTTCACAACAACTGGCGAACTACTGTTAATCAACTGAGCGTAATTCACAGGTGCAGCCACTATCGTTTGTTGCTTGTGCACCGTGGTTGTAACTGCGACCTGGGCACTAACACTACAAGCCCAAAGACTGACAACAATTCCAACACTGTTTACTAAAGAAGCTTTAAGCAACTTCACCCAACCTCTGCTATTAACGCTTAATCCTAATATCTAGCCCCGACCACCGCTGCAACGTGCAACGTAAACTGGAACTAGCCTGACGCTAACACTATGTCTATGTGCTCGATCTCAGGGTGAAAACAAATCTCTGCGTCACCTTTAAGCAACATTGCCATCACTCGCTGGCGTTTTTCATCCAATGTGTAGTCTTGATGCCCATAGTCGGTCCCTTCGCGCAGAATAAACGCATCTACTACGCCCAAAAGAGCAGACTCTGACAGCTGATCTATAGGCACGGTGATCATATTTTCATTGCCCACACCGCGTACCCACGATTATCGAACCTCAGTGATATCAATACGTCGTTTCTCTACTTCTATCGCTTCAACGCCTCGATTTTCGGCGACTAAACCTTCAAAGTCATAGTGTCGTCTGTCGCCTAAATGAGACAACGTAACGCTATTAACGCTACGCGCAATATTCTCTACCCGACCCGGATTACTCTCATCCCAGCCAACCAACATTTCCTTAATCACCTGGCGCTGAAGGTTGTCTTGTGAACCACATAAATTGCACGGAATAATGGGGTATTGAGCGTGATCCGACCACTGGCTGATCAATGACTCACGACAGTAATAGAGGGGGCGAATCAAAATATTGCGGCCATCGTCACTGCGCAACTTTGCTGGCATCGCCTTAAGTTTAGCGCCATAAAACATATTCAACAATAAAGTTTCTACGACATCGTCAGCGTGGTGGCCCAAGGCTATTTTGGTGGCGCCAATTTTCTGCGCATGGTTGTATAAAATACCTCGGCGGAGTCGCGAGCATACTGGACAAGTGGTTTTCCCCTCTGGAGTCAGACGCTTAACAATACTGTAGGTGTCTTGTTCGATGATGTCGTGAGCCACACCCATTTTGTCCAAATACTCGGGCAGAATTTCCTCAGGAAACCCTGGCTGCTTTTGGTCCAAGTTAACCGCCACGACCTCAAAATTAATCGGCGCGTGCTTCTGAAAGCTGAGCATCAAATCTAATAAGGTATAAGAGTCTTTGCCGCCAGAGAGGCAGACCATAACCTTGTCGCCCTTTTCGAGCATGGCGTAATCGGTTAACGCCTCTCCAACTAGCCGCCGCAACTTTTTGTGGCACTTGTTTTTTTCGTACTGACCTTTGCGTGGATCGGAAATACTCGAACTGTGTAAACCCATTTTTCAACCTTAAATTAAACCGCCTATTACAGCGGCCTTGCACACAAGTGACTGGCCGCGGGCTTAGTTTAACCCGCGAAGCACCATCATGGGTGGCGTATCTACTAAACTTCTACTACCCAATAAACCGACAGTGGCAATAATCAGCGCGCCGGCCACCGGGCCTAAGAACCAAATCCAAGGGTGCAGTGACGCGCTGAGGTTGAATACCTGACTCTGCAAGATACCTACCGTGAGCTCAGCACCAAATACCGCAACGATGCCTGCAAAGGTACCTAAAAGCAGAAACTCTGCTGCCAAGGAACTGCCGATTAATCTACGGCTACCACCCAACGCGCGAATGAGCGCGTGTTCGGACATCCGAGAGTCTCGACTTGCTTGAATGCTGGCAACCAGGACCAAACACCCGCTAATCAATACCAAGCCTAAAACTAGTTCCACCGCTTGACTAACCTGAGCGACGATCTCTTGAATTTGAGCGATCAACGCATCAATTTCAATCACCGTAATGGTTGGATAAGCCGTCAACAACTCGTTCAGAAAGCGTTTATCTGAACGCTGCAAAAAGAAGCTAGTCATATAAGTTGCCGGAAAATCTTGCAAAGCACCGGGAGAGAAGATGATGAAAAAGTTAGGACTCATACTTTCCCACTCTAATGTTCTGATACTGGTCACTTTGGCCGTGATCTGTTGACCGCCAATATCGAACTGCAAGTCATCGCCCAAAGAGATTCCCCAGCTTTTGGCATAGTCTGCTTCCAGCGACACTTCGGGTGCTGTTGCATCCGCCGCCCACCACTGCCCTTCAACAATGGCATTGCTGTCAGGCGGATCAACAATCCAAGTTAGGTTACGCTCTGAGGTCAGCCGCGAGCCACCGCGCTCACGCTGTAAACTGTCCTGCCACTGCTTAGCAGCAATGTCGTTGACACTCGTGACGCGTCCGCGAATCATGGGATACAAAAAGTCACCTTGGGTGGCACGTTGCTCTACCAAGTCACGCACACCGTCCACCTCATCCGCGGCAATATTCATAACGAAATGGTTGGCTGCATTTTCAGGAATCTGAGAGCGCCACTCAGTAATCAATGCGGTGCGAATAAGCACCAACACCAACAACAACATAATGGCTAGGCCAAAAATAAGAATCTGCGCGGTATTTTCACTGCGTCTGCGCTGCAGTCCAGCCAAGGCCAAGCGCCAGCCGCTCTTGGCCTGCATGCCAACAACTCGCCCACTGCGTAGCAGCAGGTTGGCCAGCACGCCGAAAATGAGTGACACGCCAGCAATTCCAGCCAACGTCCAAAAAGTAAGCAGTAGATCGTTGGTATACCAAACTAATAAAACTAAGCTGCCGACTATGCCGGCGCCATAAGAGACCCAACGACTGGCCGGTGATTGACCAAGATCACGGCGAATGACTCGCATGGGCGCAATATCTTTCAGGTGAATAAATGCCGGCATAGCGAAGGCAGTGGCGCAAATTAGGCCCGTAGTCGCGCCGAGTAAAAACGGCCTTGCTGTGGGGCTAGGTAACTCCACGGAAATTAAATTGGCCAACAGCTCAATAATAATAATGTGCAAAAAACCGCCAGCGGCGAGTCCCAAGACAATGGCAACACTGCCCACCAATAACAAAAGCGATAAAAAGCCATAAAGAATTTGGTGAGGCGTAGCACCCAAGGTTTTCAGCACACCCACATGATCGAAGTGTCGTTGCGCGTAACGATGGGCACTGAGACCTACAGCCACACCGGCCAGCAACACTCCAAGTAATCCGCCCAACAGTAAAAAGCTTTCCGCTCGATCCAAAGCGCGACCAATACGCGGACTGCTCTCGCGAATACTCACCCAATTGAAATTAGGCGTTAGGTTCAATTGTTCCTTAAGACCTTCCAAATTGTCTTCTGCGCCAGCAAGCAGTAACCGATAAGACAACCGGCTGCCAGGCTGCACTACTTCCGTCGACGGCACGTCGACCAAATTCATTAAGAGGCGTGGACCTAGATCAAAGAACGAGCCACCTCGGTCAGGCTCTGCCACCAGCACCCGAGCGACTTCCAATTCTGCTAAACCCACTTCAATAACATCACCGGGTTTAACGTTCATTGCAGGGAACAGCCTGGAGTCTAGCCATACCGTGCCGGGCTTCGGCACTTCATTAGTCGGCGCGCCTTTGCCGAAGGGTTCGTCTCCCACAATCAATTTGCCGCGCAAGGGATAGCCTTGGTCTACTGCTTTCACACTGACCAATTGGTTGGTGTCACCAGCGAAAACCATGGATGGAAAAACTAGGGTTTGCGCCACCTCCAAACCACGCTCTTGCGCAGCTAGCGTGAACGCTTGAGGAATTGCTTCGCCGCTGGATATTTGTCGGTCTGCAGCTAAAAAGTTAGAGGACTCTTGAACTAAGGCGGTCTGCAATCTATCTACGAATAAGCTAATAGATGTCACGGTACCCACGGCCACTAACAACGCCACCAGCATCAGGCCCATTTCTCCGGAGCGAATGTCTCGCCACGCTAATCTGAGAATCAGTGACAGGCTCATGTTTGGATCTTCCCGGCAGCAATGGCAATGGTCCGGGCACAACGTTCCGCTAAGCCCACATCGTGAGTCACCATAATCAGCGTTGTGCCAAATTCACGGTTAAGATCAAAGAGCAAATCGCAAATGAGCCCGCCCGTCTGAGTGTCTAGATTTCCCGTAGGCTCATCGGCAAATAAAACTGTTGGCGCTGAAGCGAAAGCCCGGGCTATTGCCACACGCTGCTGCTCACCACCCGACAGTTGCCGGGGATAATGATCAATCCGATCAGCCAAGCCAACCTTTGCCAACAACTGCGTTGCTTGGGACTCAGCCAGCGTGTCGCCGCGCAACTCTACCGGCAGCATGACATTTTCTAACGCAGTGAGAGAACCGAGCAACTGAAAGGATTGAAAAACAAAGCCAACGTGCAAACCACGCACCTTTGCCCGCGCTTCTTCGTCCAAGCTCGAAATTTCTTCGTCAACCAACATTACTCGGCCGGCAGATGCTTCATCCAAACCAGCCAGTATGCCCAATAAGGTTGTTTTGCCTGATCCGGAGGCCCCTACAATGGCTACTGTTTCACCTTGTTTGATTTCTAAATCAATGCCATCCAAGATAACCAGACTTCCAGCGGCAGTTGAGACAACTTTTTCAACGGCTTCGACACTTACTACAGTTCGACTCATACGGTTTTTCTCTATGTTTCAATCTATACGCAAAGATTTGCTGAATTCCATGTTCACCACTGGGACCCTATCTAGCGCACAACGTATCTCACTGAATGTCAAAATACTGTGCTTTGCCAGCCTCTTTCTGGTTGGTTTGAGTAGTACGGCTGACGCCGCTAATACTGTCTCCACAAACCCGTCTAGCGGACAACCACCCGCTAAGACCCTCGTTGTCTTCGGCGACAGCATTAGTGCTGGCTACGGAATGCGCATAGAGGAAGGTTGGGTCAACTTAATGGCCGTCACTCTAACCCAACAGGAAAAAAATTGGCAGGTGGTCAATGCCAGCGTGTCAGGCGAAACCACTGGCGGCGGATTAGCCAGATTACCCGGTGTGTTAGCAGCTACCTCGCCACAAATTGTGGTTATTGAACTGGGCGGCAACGACGGCCTGCGCGGCTATCCAATCAGCAAGATGAAAAGCAATTTGAATAAAATGATAGATCTCGTAGTAGCGGCCGACGCTCAACCGGTTGTGGTTGCTATGCGCATTCCGCCTAACTACGGGCCCAGATACACTGACGCTTTTGAAAAAGCCTTTACCGATGTGACACAGGCCAAGGGTGCCATTCTAGTGCCTTTTTCATTACAGGAAGTTGCGGTAACACCGGGGCTGATTCAAAAAGATGGCATTCACCCAACTGCCAAAGCGCAGCCCCTATTGGTGGACACTTTCCTACCCTTTATTGAACCTCTGCTTTAATCATTAGGGTCTGTTGCTAGAGGCCCTTTATGGCGGACAGGCCGCAGAATTTTCTCGGCGGGTCTATGGAGTTTTTTTCTCTGTTTTGTAACCAATGTGCTCGCGGCCTTGCTCGGCGGCTAGACGCACCTGGCGCTGGCGTTCTCTAAACTGCACCCGGCGATCTTCACTGGTTAAATCTAGGCAATAGACACAACTCACACCACGCTCAAATTCAGGACTCGCCAGCTCTTGTTCGGTGAGCGGATGACGACAGGCATAGCATTGCTGATATTGACCCTGAACCAAATTTTCATCTACAGAAACCCGCTGATCGAAGACAAAGCACTCGCCTTGCCAACGTGAGTCAGCATTTTCAGTATCTTCTAGATACTGCAATATGCCACCATCTAACTGAAAAACTTCTTCAATACCTTGCGCCTTCACATAAGCGGAAGCCTTTTCGCAGCGAATGCCGCCTGTGCAGAACATAGCCACTTTTTGGTGTTTGCCCGGCTGCAAATTTTCCTCTACCCACTTTGGGAACTCTCTAAAACTCTCGGTTTCAGGAGAAACGGACTGATCAAACGTACCAATATCAATTTCGTAATGGTTGCGCGTATCAATCACCAGCACGCTGGGGTCGTCTACTAATTCATTCCAGCGCTGTGCGTTCACATGCTCGCCAGTGAGTGACATATCCAGGTCAGTTACACCAAAACTGACAATCTCAGGCTTAACTTTGACCTTAAAACGCAAAAAACCACGATTCTCCTCGTTCACTGCCGACCACTTAAAGGTCATTTCACCGTAACGATGCTGCAGAAAGGTGACGAGCTTTTCTAGACCACCTTGTGAGGCGATGACCGTACCGTTAATGCCTTCCAGCGCCAGTAAAATGGTGCCTTTAAGCGCAATCTCTTCACCGAAGGCCTCAACCTCATCGCGGTCTTGGTCCGGCGAAGACAATTGTATGAATTTGTAAAATGTCAGCACACGACGAGCACTAGGGTGCATCGAGTTCTCCTATCTTCAATACGTATTGTTGTAGCGCGGTTTGTTAACGAGCCTTGCATGAAAGCAAATCTCAGCCCGCTAGGTCAAAATCAGCCAAACTTTGCCCGTGCCATTCTCAATCAGCGCTTTCGTCGCCGACAGCGCTTTTTTCCCCTCCAGCGCAGGGTGGCGACATGGGGGCTTGGCCAAATTTGTCTAGCCATTGCTTGGGATCATAAATATGCAGAGCCAAGGCGTGCATGCCGCCGTCAAACTCGGATTGTAAAATTTCATTCAACAATCGGTGTCGATTAATCCGCGACTGACCAATAAAGACCTCACCTACTGCAACGACCTTAAAATGGCTCTCTGCGCCTTCTGGCACGTTGTGGCCGCTGCTTTCATCCTGCACTTCCAAGTGGGCCAGATCTAATGCCTGACCTAACGCCGCTTCAATGCGCTCTACTCGCTTCATCATAAAGCCTTTGCCTGTGTCTCAAAGACGTGGAGTATAGGGGTCACTTATACTTCGATCAAAATCAAACTGACATTATCCGTGCCGCCAGCTTCTAGTGAACACTGCAACAGTTCGTCTGCGCAGACCTCTAGATCCGCTTCAGTAATAAGTCGCTGCATATGCTCATGCGTCAACTGATCGGACAAACCGTCGCTGCACAACAGAAAGCGGCCGCTGAGCTGGCTGCTGCGATGAATACTCGGCGCCAGCGGTGTACGCAAGCCCAAGCCCTGAGTCAGCACGTGTCCATAATGTTTGTGCACATCTACGCCCTCTTCCACTTCGCCAGAATCCAACATGCGCCGGGCTAAACTGTGGTCTTGGGTAATTTGCGTTAGCGCATCATCAGTAAAATGGTATAGCCGTGAGTCGCCAACATGCGCCACCAGCCAGTCTGTGTCATGACGACACCAAAGCACTACCGTGGTACCCATCTGCGCATTCATTTCCATCAATTCAGACTGCCGGCGCACGGCCTCATCAGCGGCTTCAATAGCGTGAGTAATTGAGCGATCGGAGTACTCTGCTGTGCTGGAAAAATGGGCCTTGAAACTATCTATAGCGACGTTACTGGCCATTTGCCCGCCCATCAGGCCGCCCATGCCATCCGCCAACACAGCAACACCCAATGCAATATCGAACCAGACGGCGTCTTCATTGCGAATTCGCACTAAGCCTCGATGGGTACGGGAGGTCATTTTCATCAATTTGCTCTCAAGTCTTGCCAACATATTTTTACAGAGGGCTAGCGTTTGATCTTACCGCCATTTGGCATCCTCCCGCCAACATTGTGCCAACGTTGACACAATCTTGCGTTGCTGTGTCGATCACCTCAAACCTTTTGGTACATTTATCCGCTGTCTTTCTTAACTTTTCTTACGTTTTCTTTTTTTCCTTTTGGGGTTTTTCTTAAACTTTCTTCGCCTTTCCTCGCCTTTCTTCAACAGCCTTTTACATCGGCTTTTTAGACAGACCTTTTTACCTCGCTTTTTACCCCGGCTTTTAAAAAAAAAGTGGGGTAGGATATTGCACTTGGGTAAAATTAAAACACTTCATCAAACTTGTGATAAAGGACAAAAATGCTGGCCATCATTTCTCCCGCTAAAACTCTAGATTTTGAGTCTCCACTAGTGACGGATAAATTTACGCTACCTGATTTTGCAAAAGAATCTCAGGAGCTCATTAAAACCCTGCGCAACTATGACCCAGCTGCAATATCCAACCTAATGGGTATTAGCGATAAATTGGCCGCACTCAATCACGAACGTTATCAGCAGTGGCATATTGGCGCCGATGCGGATACCGCCCGACCGGCTATTTTGGCATTTAAGGGCGATGTTTATATGGGTCTAGATGCCCCGTCTATGCAGGCTCGGGATTTCACGTGGGCGCAAATACACCTGCGAGTATTGTCTGGTCTGCACGGGTTACTCAAGCCGCTAGATCGTATTCAGCCCTACCGTCTAGAAATGGGCACGCGCCTGTCCACATCGAAGGGCGCAAACCTTTATGAGTTTTGGGACAACAAAGTCACTGACGCAGTAAACCAGGGTTTAGCCGAGCAACAGCATAAGGTGCTGATTAACCTCGCATCTAACGAATACTACAAATCCATCAATCCCGACAAAATTGATGGCCGCATAGTCACCATTAACTTTAAGGAATGGCGCAGAGAGGCCTATCGTTTTGTTTCGTTTTCGGCGAAAAAAGCACGTGGGCTTATGTCGAGGTACATGATCGACCAACGCATAACCACGCCGAATAAGCTCAAAGATTTTGACTGGGAAGGTTATGGCTTTAACCAAGACCTCTCCAGCGATGACGAATGGATTTTTACCCGCAACCTGACTTAAGAGAGCAATATTATGAACGACCCACTACAACAGGCTCAAATAGAATTAGAAGCCGCGACGTTTAGGCGCTTGCTGGCCCACCTAGACGAGCGTAAGGATGTGCAAAATATAGATCTTATGATCCTGGCGGGATTTTGCCGCAACTGTTTGTCCAAATGGTACAAGGCGGCGGCAGATGAGCTGAGTCAAGATGTAGATTACGATACAGCCAGAGAACGGGTGTATGGCATGACTTACGAGGAGTGGAAGAACAATCATCAACTGGCAGCCACTGCTGAGCAGCTTGCTGCCATGAAGGCGCAGGCTAACTAGTGCTAACTACCTAACTAGGGTTACGGTTGATTCTTATCTGAGTGCTCAGCCAACAACAGCCCAAGGGATAAACATTGACACAAACCGGTGACCACCAGCAGCAAGCCAATGCCACGCCAGTGCAGAACATTTGGCGCGACTGGAAAGGCTTCATTGTGTTCATCTTTATTATGGTGATATTCCGCTCGGCTGTGGCTGATTGGAATCAAGTCCCCTCTGGGTCAATGCTGCCGTCTATTCTTATCGGCGATCGTGTCATTGTAGATAAACTCGCCTACGACTTGCGCCTACCCCTGACACTGACCCGAGTTGCCCAATGGAAAAATCCACAAAGATCGGACATCGTCACCTTCGAGTCGCCAAAAAACGGTCTACTTCTGATCAAAAGAGTGATTGGTATCCCCGGCGACATTGTCAGCCTAAAAGATAATCGACTGAGTGTTAATGGAATTGCCGGGGAATATGAAAAACTGCCTGTGCAGGCTATACACGCAGATTTACAAATGCCCTTTAGCCACACCGACATATTTTTGGAAAAGCTACTGGGGGAAGAACGCCAAATCATGCTCTTCCGTAATCCATCAAAATCCACAGCAGCGTCTTTTCAGGCTATTACTGTGCCCCAAGGACATTACTTAATGTTGGGAGACAATAGAGACAATAGCGGCGACTACCGAGCTATTGGACTAGTGCCCAGATCAGCCATTATTGGGCGCGCGCAGACAGTGGCATTTTCACTAAACTACGATGATTACTACCTGCCCAGAGGAGACCGATTCTTAGCCGATCTAAAGTAGTAGCTAGAATTAGTGAGGGCAATTAGCGACTAATCTGACCCACCCCGCAAACGCTTAATCAATAGCTTGAGCAAAGACAACATCAGCGCTCCAACCAAACCGGCAAAGACCAAAGCCACAACAAAAATTGCGCTGTAGCCGAGAAACTGCAAAGTTTCCTCCGGCTCAATACCGTATTGATCGCCTATCCAAACTATGGCGCCTGATAGCGCCATAATGCCAAGGATAATTGTCCTCGCTAATTTGGCCGCAGAGCCTTTTTGCCCACTAGTGCGTTCACTGGCGTGGGTGCGCTCTCTTCGCGCTCTAACCGCGCGAGCCTTTTTATCTGCTGATTCGGTACTCATATTCACTCAGGAATTAATTGTAGGATGTCTTCCCGCAGCAGCAGTCTACTGCACTTCTACACCTTTGCCCAAACGGTTGCGCAAGCAAAGAATTAAACTTAGACCAATAGAAGGTGTCAATTTCAGGTAAACTGCGCAACTGCAAAATCTACCGACAGAAGAATTGATTAAAGCCAACCTGCCCAAATCGACCAGCGAATATCGCTATGCCCGAGTTATATTACTTTTAGCGCTAGTATCCGTGGGCTTCGGATTCACTGTCCTGTTCGCCATTCTTGGGCCCCTAGGTAGGGAAGTTGGTTTCAGCGAATTGCAGATCAGCTCAATCATTGCCGCATCTTCACTGGTGGTTTTCCTTGCCAGCCCTCGTTGGGGTCGGCTCAGTGACCGAGTGGGGCGAAAGAAAATTATGATTTTCGGCCTCATAGGTTACAGCTGCGGGAACCTCCTATTTGCCATCGTCTTTCATGCAACTTTGGTGGGCATACTGATACCTCTAACGGGTTATCTGTTACTCATGCTCACCCGGGTTATGCACGCGTCAGTAATGTCAGCAATTATGCCCGCCAGCAGTGCTTACATGGCTGACATCACTGACCTTAGTAATCGCACGAAAGGCATGGGCGCAGTAGGCGCCGCAAATAACTTAGGTGGTATTTTGGGGCCAGCGATTGGGGGTCTATTGGCAGGTATCACGTTGCTCACGCCTTTATGGGTGGCATCAGGGTTAGCCTTAATAACCGCATTGTTTGTGATTTTCTTTCTGCCAGACAGCCCAACGGCGAACAAAGTTCCAGAGACTCAGAGCAAAAATCTAAGCTACTTTGACCCTAGAATTTTGCCTTTCATCATTGTTGGCGCGCTAATGTTTATGGGTATGGCCTTAGTCCAACAGACCCTGGCCTTTCGTTTTCAAGATGTGCTTGGACTCACCGCTGTAGAGACCGCCCAGACCTTCGGCATGGCCATGGGTTTTTCCGCAGCGGCTTCTCTAGCCAGCCAAATCGGGTTAATGCAGCGTTTTGATTTGTCGCCATTCCATTGGCTACGCATTGCTATGCCAATTCTAATTCTTGCTTTCGCTTGCCTAGCCCTGGCAGATAATCATTACCTCTTGCTTATCGCAATGGTCCTGCAAGGCGCAGGCATGGGCTTAGCCGGTCCCGCATTTATGTCTGGCGCATCTATGGCGGTTGAAGCTCACGAACAAGGCGCAGTGGCTGGGGTGGCTGGATCTTGTGGTCCATTAGGCTTCACCATTGGCCCGTTACTGGGTGGCTTCTTTTATCAGATCCAACCAGATCTGCCCTACTGGTTTACTTTCGCCGTTTATCTACCGCTATTTGCATTTGTTTTAAGTAAGACGCCGAAGAAAAAACCCCAACTCAAAAAAGAACTCTAAAAACGTCAAAACCAAAATAGCAGGCAAAGTCAATTTCAAAGCGTACACTCTGTGGGTGAATTTTCTATAAGTGCCACTATTTTGAGGACCCCTCATGATCAATGCAGAGACAGCTTTTACTAGAAACCTAATCAACCACTCACACCAATGCTGCAAAAATCTATTGCTGATTTTGACAGCAGTGCTCGCACCAAGTATTGCACTTGCCCACGGCACTGCGAAGACACCAGCCGCTTTCGATGACCGCACAATTGTCTTCCCCGACACCAAGGAATACCAAACATTGGTTGTCGACCTACACACTCACAGCGTATTTTCCGACGGTCACGTATGGCCAAAAATTCGTGTAGATGAAGCACTGAGAGATGGCCTAGACGGTTTAGCCATTACAGAGCATTTAGAGTACCAACCCCATAGAGCCGACCTCCTCAACCCCGACAGAAACAAAGCCTACATTGAGGCGGCCAGCGCCGCAGAGGGGTCTACGTTAATGGTCATCCGCGGCAGCGAAATTACTCGTGAGGCACCGGCTGGCCACATTAATGCCATTTTTATTGAAGATGCCAACAAGTTACTTAAGGTCGAAAATCCACCTGAAGATAAATCTGATGTGCTGGGTTACTACACCGCCGCCAACCAGTGGCCCTCGCAAAATGCGGTAGAGGCTGCCCATAAACAGGGCGCATTCATTTTTTGGAATCATCCTGACTGGACCAGACAAGCACCAGACGGCATTGCTCGAATCAATGACTTCCACGCGCAAAACGCCAAAAACGGCATTCTTAACGGCATTGAAATTGCTAACGGCAACTACTATTCCGAAGAGGCATTTACCATTGCGCTGGAACACGACCTGGCAATCATTGGCGTGTCCGATGTCCACGACCTGATTGACTGGGACTACAAGCCACATGAAGGCGGCCACCGACCCGTAACCTTAGTTCTGGCTAAAGACAAATCTATCGCCTCTCTCAAAGAAGGCCTTTTTGCTAAACGCACGGTAGTTTGGACACGTAATACCCTCATGGGTCGCGCGCCTGAACTGATTCCCATCCTTCAAGCAAGCCTGAGTTCTTCCAATCTGACCTACCGCCCAGACACCAGTGTGGCGATCGTCACCCTCAGCAATAGCTCAGATATGCATATGCAGCTTAGGTATAGCGGCCCGCACAGCCTGCTACTCGGCCCGGATCGTATAACCATACCCGCGCATGGCGACTTTGAGATTCACGTAAAACCCGGGAAAGTGGTTGATACATTAGACCTGCCATTTGTTGTAGAGAACGCACTGACCGCGCCCGGGCAAAACCCAACCATTGTGTTGAACAGCCAACGCTAAGAACGCAACTCAACTTTTTAGTCAACTCGGCGGAGCCAATTCGCTGCGCCGGTTCGATCCAATAATTTGAAAAAATAATAAGGAACATAACCATGCAGCAACCCATTTGGCAAGCCGCCAGCGCCGAACTTTACGGAAAAATTGAAATCGCTGAGGGCGTATCCATCTGGTCTAACGTGGTGATGAGAGCCGAGTCCTCGCATATAGAAATTGGTGCGTTCACTAACATCCAAGATTTCACCATGATTCATATTGCAGATGGCCCAACCATCATTGGCGAATATTGTTCAATCACCCACCACTGCACCATTCACGGCGCAACTATCGGCGACAACTGTCTAATTGGCATCAACGCCACCATTATGGATGGCGCGGTCATTGGCGAAAACTGCATAGTCGCAGGCAACAGTTTGGTCCGAGAAAGCGCGGTGATCCCACCCAATTCAATCGTTGCTGGCACACCGGCAAAGGTCATCGCCCAACGCAACAACTTTGTCGCTAACCGCTTGAATGCACTGGCATATTACGACAACGGCATCGCCTACAGCCAAGGTAACCATCGAGTTTGGTCCGAAGACGAACAGCAGGCAAAAATGGCCCAACGCAAAACAGACCTAGAAAAATTACTCACCGGGCAGTAAGGCTTGGCGACAATTCCCATCCAATGCGTTAACTAGACCAGTCAGCGCGCTGACTTCCCCGCCATCGCCCTATTTAGCGGGTTTGCCTCACTTGATTCACTTGCCAGAGGGGCATCCCGCCCTCGGCAGCCGTCGCTACCCAGCAACAAACTCGCCTTTCACGTTCGTTTTCACTTTTCGTCTATATTTTCCAACCATTGATCCTTCTGAGTTTTACCAAGGTTTAATTAATAGTAATTTTAAATTAATGTATACACCAAGGTATTATTAAATAATGGAGTTTTATATGTCAGTGTCATTTTCTGCATTTACGCCCAAGCAATGTCTAATCACCGGCAGCCTTGAAGAAGCTGCGCTTGCGGCATTCCACCACCTAAGAAGCCAGAGCTCTGAGTCAGTGCTGATCTTCAATGATGAAACCTACGCCATTATGGACATCGACTTAAGTGGCGATGCCGAGCTAGTGAAACGTAAAGCTGCCAGTTACCCGACAGCCAATACACCAGCGAAGAAAGGACCGGGAAGGCCAAAGCTTGGGGTTATTGGTAAAGAGGTCACGCTGCTGCCCCGGCATTGGGAATGGCTGGCGAGCCAGCAGGGTGGGCCGTCAGTGACCTTAAGGAAACTAATAGACGCAGCGCGTAGAGATCCGCAAATCAGTGAGCAAAATAACCGCGAGCAAGCACAAAATTTAACCTACAAATTTTGTAATGCCGTTGCCGGTGACCTTCCCGGCTTTGAGGAAGCACTACGCTGCCTCTACGCCAAGGACAAAGCTGGTTTCAGCGGACATTTGAGTGAGTGGCCAATAGACATTGCAGGACGCGCAAATTTTTTAGCCCAAGCCGCCTGGTGAACGGTAGACTCTCGATGTTAAATCATAGGTGGTAAATGGAAGCTAGGTGCTAGGTGCTAGGTGCTAGGTGCTAGGTGCTAGGTGCTAGGAAAAAATAGTCTGAGCCGCGAGAGCCCAAAAGGTAAAAACAAGAAGAGGCTAAAGATGCGCCGGGGTTAAACTATTCCTCAGCGCTAGCCGCCCTCAATACGCGGCATAAAAAATATCTCGCTGTCGCGCTTCAAAGGTTCGTACATGGCGTCCTGATAAATCATGCCGTCTATGGCTACTGAAGAACGCTCAAGCAGCGGCTCTAATTGAGGCCAACGGGCAACAAGTTCGGTAATCACTTCGCGATAGTTATCTACCGGCAACTCTAGCTCTCGCCATCCGTCAGCCAGCACCGAAAAATTTTCTGACAACACCACTTTCACCATAGCCACTTAATCCTTTAGGCCCTCGTCATCAGGGCGACTTATCAGTTTGCATTTTCACAAAAACTCTTCGGCACAATACTGCGGCCAAAATCTGCTTCAAATCTGAGTAAAAACTCCAATAAAGACACTGCTAAAAAAGGGGGCAAAGCCCCCTTCTCATTTGCACTGACGTGGATCAAACGCAGCGCAAATACTAACCGTCAATTTTTGCCAACAGACGTGGTGGCGACAAAGGCAGCTCACAAACTCTTTGTTGCAGCGATCTTGAGATGGCATTAGTTGCCACCGCTAATGGTGCAACAATGGGCGTTTCGCCCACACCTCTAACACCAAATGGATGACTTGGATTAGCCACTTCTACAATGTGCGTATCAATCATCGGCAAGTCTGATGCCACAGGGATTCTATAATCCAAGAACCCAGCATTTTGCAGAATGCCTGCGTCATCAAAAATGTACTCTTCGTTCAATGCCCAACCCAAACCTTGAGCTGCGCCACCTTGCATCTGGCCTTCTACATAAGCCGGGTGTATGGCCTTGCCCGCGTCTTGAATTGCGGTATAGCTCAACACGTCTACTTTGCCCGTTTCACGATCCACTCTGATGTCAGCAAAGTTCACTGAGAAACTTGCGCCAGCACCCTGAGCATTAAGAGAGGCGCGACCCTGAATAGGACCACCGGTCTTAGCCGCTTTACCCGCTAGCTCAGCAAGGCTCAGAGGCTTCACGTCTGCATTCACACCAGGACCTGGTATTGCTTGGCCGTCTTCCCATTCGACTTGATCTTCATCTAAGCCCCAAGTCATGGCAGCACGGCGCTTACAGTCGGCAATGACATCTTCACAGGCTTGAGTCACAGCCATGCCAGTCGCAAAGGTCGTGCGACTGCCTCCAGTAACATTACAAAAACCAGTGCTTTCGGTGTCACCCACTTGCGCTCGCACCTCGGCATATTCGATACCCAAGGTTTCCGCAGCCATAAGGCACATGGACGCTCTGGAGCCACCGATATCTGGACTACCTTCAACAACCATTACCGTGCCGTTGTCATTGATATGAACCTCTGCGCTAGACTGCATGCCCACGTTAAACCAAAAGCCTGCAGCTACGCCGCGACCTGCGCCTTCAGGAATGGGGGCTGCATAATTGGGGTGATTCTTAGCGGCTTCAAGACATTCCTTGAAGCCAATAACTGGAAACTTAGGGCCATAAGAGGCTTTGGTGCCTTCCTCAACTGCGTTGTGTAAACGCAAGTCAATGGGATCCATATCCAACAGTTGTGCAGCTTCATCCAATGCACACTCAAAGGCATGCATGGCTTGGGGTGCGCCGGGCGCACGATAGGCAGCAACTTTTGGCTTGTTCACTAACACGTCAAAGGTCTCAACCAAAAAGTTCTCTAACTTATAAGGTGCGTAAATGGTCATGGCGCCAGGCATATAAGGTGCGCCAGCAAATGCGCCCGCTTCGAAGGCTATCCAAGACTGGGCCGCTGTTATGGTGCCATCATTCTTCAGACCCACCTTGACCCGAGCAACAGTGCCCGATGCGGGGCCTGTAGCACGAAAAACTTCTTCGCGGCTCATGGACATTTTCACTGGGCGACCGGATTTTTCCGACAGCATGGTGGCCAAAGGCTCTAGATAAACGACAGTTTTACCGCCAAAACCACCACCAATCTCTGTAGCAACAAACTTAAGATCGGCAATATTTTTGTTCAGAATTTTTGCTGTAGCACTACGAAATTCAAAGTGACCTTGAGTGGAGCACCAAACAGTGCCGCGACCGGTTTCATCAATACTGGCCACACAAGCATGGGGCTCAATATAGCCTTGGTGTGCCATTGGGCATTTAAATTCGCGCTCAATAACAATATCCGCTGCCGCGAAACCTTCCTCTAAATTGCCACGCTCAAGACGTCCTATGTTGGCAACATTGCTGGGGTTTTCTGGCTTCTCAGGCAGGTTGGTGAAGTTGTTTTCGTCGACCAATGGCGAGGCATCCGCCATAGCTGCAACTACGTCTAGTACCGGTGGCAGTGTTTCATATTCAACCTTAATGGCTTTCAAAGCTTCCTGCGCCAAGCGCGGTGATGAAGCTGCAACGGCTGCCACTGCATGACCGTGATAAAGCACTTTGTTTCTAGCGATGACGTTTTTGGCGATGTCTGTTAACGAGCCACCCCCTTCGCCACTGGCCTTGCCTTCTAGAGCACCACCGGGAAAATCCGCACCGCTGATTGCAGCAAAAACACCAGGAATAGCCAACGCACCACTTAAATCAACGCTCTTAATCTTGGCGTGGGCATGAGGGCTGCGCAGAACTTTGCCATGAATCATGTTGGGCAGAATCATATCGGCACCAAACTGGGCGCGACCTGTGACTTTATCAATGCCATCTGGACGCACAGGACTCGTACCAATTTGCTTAAATTCTCTTGCTTCAGCCATTGCCAAACTCCTCAACTCATTAAGATCTATTAACGGTCGAATCTAGCATGATAATGGGCAATCTGGGAGCGCCAAATCAAGGTATCGCAAAAATGACAGGGCAAACTCCAAACTTAAATTCCAAAGAGCTGAGACTCACGGTCTAGCCAAGGGCAGGTAAGAGGGCAAGCGGAAACGAAAAATTAGCTAAGTCAAAGGGACTCATTCTTCAGTGTCAAAAACCCAGCACTACCGGCAAAAGATTCGCCGGCATCCAACACACGCATTTGCGCGTTGTGAAGCGTGTCCATAGTGGCTCGGGCATTGACAATATTTGGTACATGGCTAATGGGCTCAACGCAGACAAACCCACCCGCTTGAGGCGCATATATCACTGTGTGAGGAAGACTGTTTGACGCTGTAAGGCTTAATTTCCACGGCTGGTTATGCCACTGCAATGTGGGGGCCACACGCCTGCCAAGAAAAATATTATCAATCTCTTGGCTGCCCACAGGCTGAGTATTAAAAGGATCACCCCCGGCCCTCATAGGGATCTGATTAGTGGGTATCCAATGATCATCCACCTGCAATGTGTGGCTAAATTGACTGGTTAAAAAGGTCTGATCCGGCGCAGGGAAAAACGGGTGCAAGCCTAACCCCACAGGCATAGCCTGGGCGCTGGTATTGGTCACCTGCAAATGAATCACCAACTCATCTTCGGTCAGTCTAAAGGTTTGCGTCGCGCGCAAAGTCCAAGGCCAACCGCTGGCGGCGCTGGCGACGGCATCGTGATCATAACTGAGGTGAAGTTCATCCGCGGTCTTACTGGTTACCTGCCATGATGCCTGCCAAGCAGTGCCGTGAATAGTGTTTGCTTCGCTAGAAAAATTAGGTGCCAGCACAACATCGAGGCCTTGGAAAACAAAGCGCCCACAGGCAATACGATTGCAATAGGGCAGCATGGGAAAACACGCCAAATGAGGCTCGCTTGGACGGCCCTGCATAAGTATTTGCTCACCCCGACGCAAGCTAACAATGCTGCCGCCATTTTCCGGTGCGACCTCTAGGCACATGTCCCCTACTTGGAGGGTCTGGGTCGTCCTAGCGAAAGAGTCACTCAACTCGACACTACTTCATGCGATAGCGAATAGGCAGGCTCTTCAGGCCTCCGACAAAAGTAGATTGCATATAGGTGGGCTCACCCGCCAGCTCTATATGCTCAACACGGTTGAGCAGGGCCTTGAACAAGGCACTCATTTCCATACGAGCAAGGTGCTGGCCAAGGCAAACGTGGGCACCAAAACCAAAAGCCAATTGCTTGGCGCCTTTACGGTCCACACGAAATTCATCAGGCTCAGGAAATATTGCGGCGTCACGATTAGCCGATGGATACCAAAGCAGCGCCGACTCGCCAGCGCGAATAGTCTGACCAGCAACCACGCAGTCTTCTGTGGCCGTGCGCATAAAGTGCCGCACTGGGCTAACCCAGCGAATCATCTCGTCAATTGCGGTAGGCAAATGCGCATCCAGATCACCACGCAGCTTGGCCAATTGATCAGGATTTTGTAGCAGCGCCAATAGCCCGCCTGCGGTAGATGAACTAGTGGTGTCATGACCCGCAGTGGCAATAATAATGTAGTAACCGTTGGCCTCATGTTCAGGAATGGGCGCGCCATCCACTTCAGCATTAGCAATGAGTGAGGCCACATCATCTGTTGGGTTTTCGCGCCGAGCCTGAGTCAACTTAGCAAAATACTTTTCAAAGTCCGAAACCACGTCCATAAATTCCATCATATCGAAGGAACGGGTGACGTCAGGGTCGGTGCTGCCAAACAGTTCCTGAGTCAACTTGAGCATTAATGGCTCATCTTCCTCTGGCACACCGAGAATGGACATAATCACCCTAAGCGGAAACCACATGGCGACATCTTTGACAAAATCACATTCCCCACCCATGTCCGCCATACGCGACACATATTGGTCGGCCAGTTCATCTACACGGCCCTGCAACTTGCGCAAGTTACTGCCCATAAACCAACCCTGGGTGAGGCGGCGGTACTTCATATGATCTGGGTCATCCATTTGCACAAGGGATCTCACCAAGTGCTTGCGCCCAGATATTTGCTGCATAACCTCATTAACCATTTGCAGACCTAAGACCGGGCGCGGGTCGTTAATGAAGACCTGCTTGTTGCCCTCAATTTTTTTAATGTCGTCGTAGCGAGTAACGTTCCAAAAAGGCTCAAAGCCTTCGGGCGATAACAGTTGCAGCGGCGCATTCTCGCGGAGCCAAGTAAACTGGTCATGGACCCACTGCTCGTCTGCCCAGTTAGAGGCGTCTACCAACGCATTATCAAGTTCCGGCGATTGCGTAATTACTTGCATAGATTTTCCTCTACAACTTAACCAAATGAATAAACCACTTTATACTAAACCATTGAATTGTGTATTGACCCGAGTATGACCCATAGGAGATCCCCAAAAGACCAAAAGATGACTCATAAATGACCTATTTCGAAAAAATATGGACCATTGGATCCGCCAAGTTCGGCTGGACCCATGATCTGGTTTTGGACGACAACCAACCTTATTTGGAACGCTGGATCATATGGTTGGGCTTCACCATACGGTTACACAAATTTCATAAGGGCGATGACGACCGCGCCTTTCACGACCATCCGTGGTGGTTCATCACCGTGCCCTTTAGCGCCTATTTAGAGAAGACGCCAAAAAGTGATGGCTTAGTTGAGGTGAAAGCTTGGCGTCCGCACTTTCGCTCGGCCAAACACATGCACATTGTGCATCTACTCGGCGGTAAGCCGGTGTGGACTTTTATCATCACAGGCAGCAAAAACAGTGAATGGGGATTTTGGGAGGGCGATAAATTCACCCCCCACGAGGCCTGGTTAAACCAACGAGATAACGCCAATCCAACCTAGAGTGATTGGGCAGAATTAGTTAGCCCCCCGTTTGTCGCCGACTGTCGAGATAATTCTTGGCAAACACGGCTAAAGCCAAGAACAAGCCAATGTAGTGACTCACATCGTTGGGATAAACCAACAGTCCAGCCACCAGTAGCGAGGCCCAACGCGAAACGTTAGCCACATGAGTAAATAAATAACCTTCCACACAAACCGCTACGGCCACAATCATAGTTATTGTAACCACCCCTGCCCCCAGTACCGGCACCCAACCCAACTCTGATGTTAATAACAGCGGCGAGTAAGCCATCATCAGCGGAATAACAAACAGGCCGTTCGCTAACTTAAAGGCTTCCACTGCTGAACGCATGGGCGCAGCACCGGCAATACCTGCTCCGGCAAAAGCCGCTAACGCAATTGGTGGGGTAACGTTAGAACTCTGCGACAACCAAAATATAATCATATGCGCGGTGATTAACGCCAAACCCAATTCTTGCAAAGCCGGACCGGTCATTACCGCCAAGACAATATAGGCAGCCGTCGCCGGCAAGCCCATACCCAGCACCAACGCCGCAATAGCCACTAGCAACAAGGCCAACCAGAGCTGTCCACTGCTGAGCGATACAACAGACTCCGTAAACTGTAGTCCGACTCCAGTCTGACCAATAACGCCTACAACAATGCCAGCAACCGCACAGGCAATAGAAATTGAAATTGCCAGCATTGCACCTTGCTTAAGACCCTCCACCAACTGCCTTAAGCCAATACGCGTGTGCTTGCGCAGCAGACTTGCCAGCACAACTGCGGCAGTACCTGCTACGCCCACCAACACTGGCGAGTAGTTCCACAACAACAATGCGGTGATCAAACCGAGGGGCAACATAAAATGCAGACCGTTAACAAACACCCCCCAAGCGCCGGGCTGCCCCTGCATGCCCTTAAAGCCGGCTTTGGCTGCCATTAGGTGCACGTATAAAAGTACCGAGCTAAAGTATAAAACGGCAGGTACCAATGCTATCCAAACAATTTCGCCATAAGGGGTTTTAGTGAACTCCGCCATGACAAAAGCGCCAGCGCCCATAATTGGCGGCATGATCTGTCCACCTGTGGACGCAGCTGCTTCTATACCCGCTGCCTGCTCTGGCTTATAACCGAGCTTCTTCATCATAGGAATTGTTAGTGATCCAGTGGTCACAGTATTGGCAATGGCGCTGCCAGATATTGAACCCATGGCCGCTGATGCAAGCACTGATGCTTTGGCCGGACCACCCCGGTACTTACCCGCGGCGGCAAAAGATAAATCAATTAAAAATTGTCCCGCGCCCGTTACCTGTAAAAACGCGCCAAACAATACAAAACTAAACACCGCACCGGCGGCAATACCAATGGGCGCGCCATAAAGCCCGGCACCAGTGAATACTTGAAAGCGAATAATGCGCTCAATGCTGAACCCTTTGCTGGCCAGGACATCAGGCAGCACATTGCCAAATGCGCTGTAGATCAAAAAGACCAAACCCACCACTGTCATTACAACTCCCACCGAGCGCCTGGCCATCTCTAAGGTCGCAACAATAATAATTAAGCCGGCAGCGAAATCTTCATTACTCAGGCCATTCAGCAAGTGTTCTATGGAGCGATAGTCAAAGCTCAAAATCCTTTCGCTGGCCCAAAGCACCGCGAAGATAGAGACAAAATCTAACCAGCGTAGAGCTTTAACCTCAGCGCTAAGCGGATAAACTAAAAAACCTAGGGATAAAACCCAACATAAGTGGATTGGTCTAAAGTAGGTGGCTGGTTGCAGTCCTAAGACCGATTCAAAAGGTAGGAATTCTGCGGGGAAAAAGCCAGCCAAAGGCTGCCATAACTGAAAAATGGATAGGCCTACAGCCGCCAACAGAGCAATACGGGCAATCAACCAATGATCATTTTTATTATTTTGAACCAACATTGTCTAACTCATTACCTTAGCTGGCATCATTGATTCGCCTCGCTAGTCAGCACAGCGCCAGCTTCATTACACGCTGCGCTTGGATCTTTTAGATAGCGCTGGGTACCCGGGTGTAACGGCACCGCCGCCAGCTTATGAATATTAGCCACCGTCATGGCCTTGGCCACCTGAGAGACTTTGAGTAATTTGTCACGGCGTTGATAGAGCTTACAGGTCAGGGCAAAGCCCAACTGCTCCGGCATATCTTCATGCACAACAATGACACTCCAAATACCAAGCCCTGAGGTGTTTGTATCTATACCGGTATAAGTGCCGGCTGGAATAACGTAGCCAGCGTATGCAGGAAACTGCTCGCCGAGTCGTTGCAGTTGCGCTTCACTCAGACTGATTAATTTCAGGTCTCGGGTCACCGCAAGTTCAGTCACCGCAGCCAACCCCAAACCACCCACAACGAAGCCAGCGTCGATGGTGCCGTCTTTTAGTGCGGAAGTAGATTCGCCAAAACTCAGATATCGCACAGCTATTTCTTCCATACCAATGCCCAGTCCAGTGAGCACATTTTCTGCCGCAACAGCTGTGCCGGAACCTTGGGCGCCAACAGATATACGCTTGCCGCGCATATCTCCAAGGCTGTCTATGCCGTTATCCGCTAAGGTGAGAATGTGCACAATATTTGGATAGGCGGTAAACAATACCTTCAGAGGCAACGGCTGGGGAAAGCGCCCCTGACCCTTGTAGGCATCAGTCACCACATCCGCCATGGCAATACCCATGTCACTTTCGCGGCGAGACACCTGAATGACATTGATCACAGACCCGCCAGTGACTTCAGCTTTCACATTCACGGCATCTAGCTCAGCGGACCAGATTGAGGCCATGCCGCCGCCAATGGGGTAGTAGAGTCCGGCTGGACCACCCGTGGCAATAGACAAGGTCTCTTGTTTCGCGCCGCAGCCCCCGAGCAAAAACTGCACGAGGAAAATAAAATAAACAGCAGGTTTCATAAAACTTCTTTATTCAGAAAAAAATAACTACTTAGCGTCGCGGTCAGCGCCCTTGTGCACGCCTTTACGTAAAGACCCGAACATCAGCTCTTCCACAAACTCTACACATTTAAACTGTTGTATTTGCGCATCCACCCCCATGCGCCTATATAAAGTCATTTGCATCTGCCATGGCGCGGTGAAGGTCTTATCGTCCTCAATAGTCACCTGGTAATCCATGGTGTAATCGCTTGTAGGTGTATAACGTTCAGTGACTTTCATCATATCACTGTGGTGATTGCCGGCGCGGTCGAACCAAGTTCGATTATTTTGGCCCGTCACCTCAATAACCAGCGTATCGCCCTCCCAATAGCCATAGGACTGACCCATCCAAGAATCAATGGGCGCCTCAACTGGGTCTGTGAGGTGAATATTGCGCACAGCACCCGCGTACTCATAAGAGAAGAATATGGCACTCTCACTGTGCAAAATCTGAAACGGATAAGGCATGTAGTTAGCCCGAGGGATACCGGGCAAGTAGCATTTAATTTCTGGATCACTGGTGAGCCAAGCAGCTTGGTTTTGCAGTTTTTTGGCGAGACCTTGTTTGCTGTAGGGGATTTTGTCTCCCACCACCACACCTAACCCACCCGGCACTGAACCCAGCGAGCCAATGGCAACAATAGAAGGTGCCGGTACGGGGCCTAAGTCACCCTCAACCATAGCCAAAGAAGCACGGGCCGCATGGGTTTCTATATCGTAGTTAGCTCGATTGAAGACCTGCCAAACACCATTTAGATCTGGCTTGCCAGCGGGTCCACTTGGCGCAGCAAAATCACCTGACACAGCAGCATTGACCAGGCTCATCAGTATTAAGCCTGCCAAAATACGTCCTAATAAAATCATCCAATTCCCCAATTCGTCTTTTACCGAATTCCCCAAATTGACATTCACTTCGCCCAAAGCGCCCAAACAGAACCTACATGCCAGTGATGGCTGCACACAAAAGCTGCGCTCAAAACCTGCTCGCAAAAAAAGCCACGAGTGGCAAAGCCTTTATCAAAAAAATCAGTACGCACCTTAACCGCTATAGACTCCAGGACCTACTAGCCAGGGTTAGTGTTCACCAGCCAACGCAATCCTTCCCCGTGCAAATATACCTCCAGAGATTTCAGCTGTCGGTCAGCACTAAGAAAGCCACTCCAAAGCTCTCCCCAACAGGACAGTATCAAAGCCACATCCGCCTCCTCCAGACCACGAACTATGCGCAGACCACTGTGCCGCAGAACAACCCCAGCGCTGCCTTGATCGTCCGCCATCGCCTCTACTTGATCATCCATGGCGCGAAACAACCGCGCCAAAAGCATAGCTGACCGTGCTAAATCCTCCTCCGCTGACGCCCCCTCTTCTTCTGGCATCTGCAAAAGCTGGGCTGTCTCGCGCGCGTACTGCAAACCAATCAACCGCGCCGCGAGCTCACCATGACGCTGGGCCTCTTTAGGACCAATCACACCCGCCAACTCGATCAAGCCATTGCGCAGATATTCCATCGGGTAATTACGCTGTGCTTTTAAAAGACGCGCTTCATCCCACTGACCTATTGGCGCTTGGGGCTGCTCCGCGGACTTAAAGGCTGGTGGTCGCTCATGGCGCGCATAGGTAAGGCGCTCGTCGGGCAAGAGATCGCGGTCGAATTCCTTAAAGTAACCACAAAGGCCAAATTCTCCAGTCATGTCCTCCGAGACACAAACAAAACCCAGCCGAAGATTATTCAGCGACACGCCATTATGTCCGTACCAGCCCTGCAAGAAGCCGCGACTCACTGCGTCAGTCACGCCGCAAATGGTAGGCCCAGCGTACATCCAGCGTGGGTAACGAAACCGCACCCAAGCCTTTGTATCGCTTTCATACATGTACTCCACTGGCACACCGCCCATGCCATTAGACAGCGTGTGGTATTGGGCGCACGCAACCGCATGAGGCAATTGGTCTAAGCCTAACTTGTTAAAACTGGTGAGAAATTTTTCTTCATGCTGACGGCGAAAAAGCCGAAACATCCACTGCTCCATGACCTTCTCACCCAGGCGGGTGGAGACCATTAATTGCAAACCTAGGAAGTAGGCGTGATAGAGGTTGGCTAGGGCCGCTAAGCCTTGGGTGTCCAAGGGAAGGTTCGCCGATTGATCTTTAGCCTGCATTTGGTGAGCGATCCTTGAATAGTAGTAATGAGCGTTGCGCTCAATATAACCCGTGATTTCAAATAATTCATATTTGATGAAGCAAATCCGTAAACTAAGACGTTAGCCTTTTAGCTGTGCAGACAATGAATTTGCAATTTACCCTACGGACTCGCCAGCTCATCCTCCAGCAACCACCACATTGCATTGTGCTAGCGGTATTCCGGTAAGGATTCATTGTCCTCAAACAGCGGAAATTGCGCAGCGCCAAAGTCATCTGAGCTTGGATAACTAAAATAGCTGGCGTCGCCATTTTGATACTCGGCGTTCAACATCACGCCTTTGGCAACTGACTGAATTGCTCTGAGCACGTTGACACAACCACCGCTATAGAGACTCAGCACGTTCCAAAGATAAGATTTATCGTAACGTGCAACAGTTTTAGACCGAGCAATAATCGGCCCACTATCGATACTCGAATCCTCAATAAAGTGCAGGGTTGTACCAATATTTTCGTCGCCATTGATCATGGCTCTAAAAGTAGACATCACCCCTTGGTAATCAGGCAATATGCCTGAGTGTAAGTTGATCACACCGGATTTAGGCACTTCAATGACCGGGGATTTAAGTATCGACATGTGCCTGATACTGACCACTAGATCTGGGGCGGATGCCGTAAAGGTCTGGAAGTCAGCGCCGTTGATGTCGTTTAATTCAATTGCACCTAAATCACTGAAACTTGCAAGACGAGTGCCTTCGGTTAAAACTTTTGCCTCAAATACCGCAAGGTTTTGCAGCGCTATTGGAAAAGTTTTGCGTTGGGTTTTCTGCTGGGCCGTTGGCTGCTTCGCTGATTGAAAAGAAAACTCATTCGGCGATGGGGTTTTACGTGTATAGAACACTGACACGTCGTGTTGTTTGCAGGAAGGCAGTAGATGGTTTAAAGCCAACAGCGCGGCAAGGTCGTAATTAACCAAAAACGTTAACTTCATACCTTAGCCTCACCTCACCTTATTCAACATATTTATTCATAGACAAAATTGAACGTAGCGCGCAACTAACGACCCGGACTGCCCTGCCACATCCAAACACGCTCGTGAACATAAAATATGCCGATTTTAAACACGAACTCAATGCCGCCGATGAGCGCAGCAGTGTCTAGCCTACCCGTCACCAAATACGCTATGACGCCGGTTGTTAGCGTGGCGATAACGCGCCAAGAAAAAGCTTTAGCCACACTGCGTAAATGCGAATCGCCCTCAGGTGCTGCTTCGTTTTTCACGGCGTCACCCACGGCTCTAAGTCAACGCCATAAGTTTGTCTACGCACTGCTCAACACTTAAAGCATCGGTGTCGAGAATAAGCTCTGCAGTTTCAGGCGCTTCATAAGGGGAATCTATACCTGTAAAGTGCGGTAACTCGCCCTGCCGCGCTTTGCGATAAAGCCCTTTAGGGTCTCTGCCCTCTGCAGTTTCCAGCGAGACATCCATAAAAACCTCAACAAACTCGTCATCGTCAAATAGGCTTCTAGCCATGTCTCGTTCGGAACGAAACGGCGAGATAAATGCGGTAATCACCACCAACCCAGCATCCTTCATCAGTTTGGCCACTTCTGCGGTACGTCGTATATTCTCTACCCGATCGGCTTCGGTGAAGCCCAGGTCTTTATTGAGTCCTGTTCGAATATTGTCGCCATCTAGGATATAGCTGTGCGCGCCTTGGGCCTGCAGAGCTTTTTCAAAGGCGTTGGCAACGGTAGATTTACCTGACCCACTCAATCCTGTTAACCAAAACACCTTGCCTTTATGGCCCATCAACTGCGAACGCGCCTGTGTGTTCACGCTGTGATCTTGGGGGTACAAGTTTTGTGCGCGGCGCAAACCAAAATTGATCATGCCCGCGGCCACAGTTGCATGGCTGTAACGGTCCATCAAAATAAACGAGCCCATACTTGCGCACTGGGCATAGGATTCGTAAGGAATGGGTTGATCAACGCTCAGTGACACCCGGCCGATATCGTTCAAACCCAAACTGCGGGTAGGCAACTGCTCTAGCGAGTTAACGTTATATTTATAACGAATTTCGGTCAGGGTGGCATTAATGCGCGTTGCACCCAGCATCAGCCAGTAAGACCGGCCCACATAACCGTTTCCCGCCTCCATCCAAACCAACGACGTGTCAAATTGGTCAGAAACATCACACACATCCTCTGCAGCTACAATGACGTCACCGCGAGACACATCCACTTCGCGGTCTAACGTCAGTGTCACGCTCTGACCAGGCAGCGCATGATCCAAACTGTCTTTGAACAAAACAATGTCTTCAACTGCAGCTTCTTGACCACTGGGCATAATCTTTACCGCGTCGCCTTTGGCAATGCTGCCAGCCGCTACTGCACCGGAGAACCCACGGAACTCTGCATTAGGACGATTCACCCACTGCACCGGAAAGCGAAACCCATGCTCGCTATTCAAGCGACCTACTTCTACAGTTTCTAAAAACCCCAGCAATGTTGGCCCCTGATACCAAGGCATCTGGGTTGATCGTTGAATCACGTTGTCGCCTTTGAGCGCAGATAACGCAATGGGCGTAATACTCTTAAAGGTCAGCTGCTTGGCAAATTCGTTGTATTGCTCGGTAATCTTGTGAAAGGTTTCTTCATCATAGTCCACAAGGTCCATCTTATTGATGGCCAGCACCACATGAGGAATACCCAACAGCGATGTCAAAAAAGAGTGCCGCCGAGTTTGCGTCAAAATGCCCTGCGAGGCGTCAACCAAAATGACCGCCACATCTGCAGTAGATGCGCCGGTGACCATATTGCGCGTGTATTGTTCATGCCCGGGGGTGTCCGCAACAATAAACTTTCTGTGCTCGGTACCAAAAAATCGGTAGGCCACGTCAATGGTAATGCCCTGCTCGCGTTCAGCGGCCAGGCCATCTACTAACAGTGCAAAGTCTATATCGCCACCTTGAGTACCTTGGCGTTTGGAGTCGTTTTTCAGCGCAGTGACCTGATCATCAAAGACCAGTTGCGCTTCGTAAAGCATGCGTCCAATGAGGGTACTTTTGCCATCGTCCACGCTGCCACAGGTGATAAAGCGTAATAGGTCTAATTCGCTCTGCCCCTGCAAATATTCATCCACACGACGGCGCGCCTCTTCTGGCGATAAATTTTCTATCTGGGTTTGCACTAGAAATACCCCTCTTGCTTCTTCTTCTCCATGGAAGCGGATGAATCCGAATCAATGGCTCGACCCTCTCTCTCACTGGTCCGGCTATTCAGCAATTCTAAAACGATAGACGAAAGGTCGTCTGCATCAGACTCAACTGCCCCGGTGAGAGGGTAGCAACCCAATGTGCGAAAGCGAATTAATTTACTTTCAATTTGCTCACCAGGTGCCAGTTTGATGCGATCATCGTCCACCATCACCAACATACCGTCGCGCTCCACCACCGGTCGCTCGGCCGCAAAATACAGCGGCACAATGGCTATTTGCTCCCGGTATATATATTGCCAGATATCTAGTTCCGTCCAATTAGACAATGGAAATACCCGAATACTCTCGCCGGGGTTTTTGTAGCCGTTGTACAAGTTCCACAACTCTGGTCTTTGATTCTTTGGATCCCAGCGATGATTGGCATTACGGAAAGAAAAAATGCGCTCCTTGGCACGGCTCTTTTCTTCGTCCCTGCGCGCACCGCCAAAGGCCACGTCAAAGCCATGTTGATCTAACGCCTGCTTCAGCCCCTGAGTTTTCATCACATCGGTATGAATAGTGCTACCGTGATCAAATGGATTAATGTTTTTTGCCACGCCTTCAGGGTTCACGTGCACGATAAGCTCCATGCCACTTTCTTTCGCCATATAATCACGAAAGTCGTACATGGCCTGAAACTTCCAGCGGGTGTCTACATGCATCAATGGAAACGGTGGCGGGCTTGGGTAAAATGCCTTGCGCGCCAAATGCAGCATCACTGAACTGTCTTTACCCACACTGTATAACATCACCGGGTTTTCAGCTTGAGCCACCACCTCTCGCATAATATGGAGGCTCTCGGCCTCCAGGCGGTCAAGGTGGGTCATTTCTTTGCTAGACACCGAACGACCTGCGGGTTGCGCATTCGGGCTAGCGCTTTTTTTCTGCAACACAGCAGCTATTGAGGCAGACTTGGGCTGGTGAAAGGCACTCAAACCGATAGTTAAGCTAGTTGCCGAAGGCAGAGTGATGTAGTGCGTTTTAGCCTGCGCAACCCATTCACGGCACAGTTCAATGCTTGAACCAAAAGGCCAAACCAAACCGGACTTGTCACCTAAGGCCAACGCAAGGGCATCTGCAATATGTTCAATGGCATAATTTGGCGGCAAGAAACGCCACTGACGGGATAGTCTGCCGTCATTGAGGACCAAGATGGAACCCAATTCACCGCTGGAAATTTGCAGAAAAAACACCGGCTGTCTTTTGCGCTTGGCCACCGCCTGCAAACTATCGACCACTGCACTTTTCAGCCCGCGACCGTCTTCATCCTTAAGCTCTGCTAGCCCAATCGCCTTGGGCAACCAAGTTGCAGCTTCTAACCAACGTTCGGTAGAACGCAGCGAACGTTCACCTTCGGTAGCGAGAAAAATTTCATGTACGCGCGCTATGTCCCAAAAACCAGCCTCTATTGGGTTGTCGCGAAGCGCCTGAGGAATTTCCATAATCCGTACCACTGCTTATTAAATTTGTCGTGAAATGCATTATTCACATATCTTATAACACTAACAGCGATTACATAGATCTTTTAGCTATTTATATACTTACAACTGCATATCGCGACAGCAAGGCGGCGCAACATTACAGCCATGTGCAGATAGAACAGTCTGAGATAGCGAAATACCCGAGACAAATCAAAAGCCTGCCACCATACCTTCTTTTCTATGGTCAGAGCCGCCCACATACCCGTCAGCTAGCTTTTGAATTAACTGAGCACCACCAAATGTGCTTTCTTTATCGTCGTAGCGTACATCATGCCCGCGATCTTTAAGGTCCTGAGCGACCGGTTCGGGAATCCCCTCCTCTAAACCCACACTCATATCTGGATAAACATGCCATCGTGGCGCATCACTGGCAGCCTGAGGGTTTTGCCCGTGGTCGCAAATTCTATTGACCATTTGCACATGCCCTTGATGCTGCATATGCCCACCCATCACACCGAAGCTGAGCAATGGCGCGCCGTCCTTTGTTACAAACCCTGGAATAATCGTATGAAAAGGTCGCTTATTGGGTCCCACACAGTTGGGATGCTCAGCATCAAGCACAAACCCAGAACCGCGATTTTGCATAGCAATGCCAGTGCCCGGCACTACAATGCCCGAGCCAAAGGCGCGGAAATTAGATTGGATAAAAGACACCATCATGCCCGAGCTGTCAGCGCAGGTGAGATACACGGTGTCGTGACTCACCGGCAGCGTCATTGGTGGCAAACCTTGGGCCTTATCGCCAATGCTTCTGGCTGCCGCCTCTAGTGAACCCTTTTCCAACAAATCTTCTGGGCTTAAATACATCGCCCCAGCATCAGCAAAATGCTCCTGGGAGGCATGCACGGCAATTTTCATCGCCTCAATTTGGTTATGCATCTGGGCCGCAGTATCTAATTCGCCCACAGGCAAATGCTGCAAAATTCCCAACGCAATCTGCGCCGCCAAACCCTGACCATTGGGCGGAATTTCGTGGAGGTCCACACCGCGATAATGTTGGACAATGGGCTTAACCCAATCTGCTTGATGACTCAACATGTCCGCCATATTCAAAGCGCCACCACCCGCAGCTGACGCGTCAGTGATGGCTTGGGCCAATTCACCCTGATAAAACTCTTGACCGTGACTTTGTGCGATTAAACGCAGGCTTTTAGCGAGATCAGGCCGGCGGAAGCGCTCTCCAGACTTTGGGGCCGGCAAAAAGTGTTCACCAAAATCAGCAAACTCATCGTAATAGCTTGCCAACATCTGCCAGTAATAGGCCGACTTTGGCCCCACCAAAAAACCCTCTTCTGCATAATGAATAGCCCACTTAAACAGATCTGCAAAAGCCAGCTTGCCGTAGCGATCACTCAATGCCACCCAACTGCTCACCGCGCCGGGCACGGTTATGCTGTCCCAGCCCAGTTCCGGCATTCGCTTCAGACCCTGAAAACGCTCCAGGCTCCAATCCATAGGCGCTCGACCCGAGGCATTTAGGCCAACCACTTCACTGCCATCCCAGAGTAAACAAAACGAATCACTGCCAAGACCGTTATTATTCGGCTCAACCACAGTCAAGGTAATGGCCGCTGCCAGCGCCGCATCCACAGCGTTGCCACCATAGCGCAGAGCATCTAAGCCAGCGTGTACAGCCAGGGGCTGCGAGGTCGCTACCAGATTATCGGCTGCGACCGGCGAGCGATTAGATGAATAGGGTTGATTGGGACTATACATAGCGCCTCACTAAATTCGGTTAATTAATTGGTCGGTCTATTCAATGACCAACGTTATTGCTAAGAATGTGCCAACACCTAAGGTAATAGCAAGGTGCTTGAAACAAGCGCGCAAATGACCCGAAAAAAGACATCTAGCAAGGCATTTTCCGCCAATACAAAGCCTAAGCAACCGCTAGGCAAAAGAACAAATCTTTGCGACCCTAGCGACACTAAAATTGATTGGATTTATTGTGAGCCACGCAGAAGGTAATTCAGGACAAATCTCAACTGAGATCAAAAAATCTGCCCAAACACTATTAGCGCAACTCACTTTAGAAGAGAAAGCGAAGCTCTGTTCTGGGCAGGATTTTTGGCACATGGAAGGTATTGAACGCTTAGGACTAGCCCCAGTAATGGTCACAGACGGACCTCATGGCCTGCGCAAACAAGGCGCAGCCGCAGATCATTTAGGTGCAAACAAAAGCATTCCCGCTACCTGCTTCCCCACCGCATCCAGTCTGGCAAGCTCATGGAACCGCGAGCTGATGCATGATGTTGGCGAAGCACTTGGTGAGCACTGCGTTGAAGAAAACGTCACTGTTTTACTCGGCCCCGGCATGAATATAAAGCGCCACCCATTGTGCGGCAGAAATTTTGAGTACTTTTCTGAAGACCCACTGATTTCCGGCGAAATTGCTGCAGCACTAGTATCGGGCATTCAAAGCCAAGGCGTGGGTGCCTGCCTAAAGCACTTTGCAGTGAATAACCAAGAATTTGGGCGCATGTATATGGACGCCATAGTAGACCCACGCACCTTGCGCGAAATTTACCTTAAGGGTTTTGAAATAGCCGTTAAAAAGTCGGCGCCGTGGATGGTCATGTGCGCCTACAACCGCTTGAACGGAGAATATTGCAGCGAGCACAATTGGCTGCTAAACAAAGTTCTGCGCGATGAATGGGGTTTCGATGGGGCTGTTGTCACTGACTGGGGCGCCACAAATGATCGCGTGTTAGGTGTGCAATCTGGCCTCGACCTAGAGATGCCCAGCAGTGGCGGCATTAACGATAAGTTAGTGCTGCAAGCCGTGCAAGATGGCGAACTGAATGAGGCCGACTTAAACAAAACTGTACTTAGAAATCTGTGCATTAGTTTAGCTGGCGCTCAGTTGCCAGAGCGCAATCCAAATATTGACCTTGATGCACACCATCAACTTGCGCGCAGAGCAGCAATTGAGTCCTGCGTATTGCTTAAAAACGCAACTGACCTTCTGCCCATTAGCAACAGCGAAAGCGTTGCACTCATTGGCGCGTTCGCAAAAAAACCAAGATTTCAGGGTGCCGGCAGCTCACAGGTTCGGCCCACCCAGGTTGACACCTTGTTTGACGCGCTTAGCGAAAGTATCGACAACCTAGTCTACGCGGAGGGCTTTGACGCCAAGCACAGCGAGTTAGACCAGGGGTTAATTGATGAAGCCGTTGCTGCGGCCAAGGCGTGCAGCGTGGCCATAGTTTATGCAGGCTTACCCGGCATTTATGAGTCCGAAGGATTCGACCGCGAACACATGCAGCTACCAGAGCAACACAACCGCCTCATTCAAGCCGTTATCCAAGCTAACTCCAGAACGGTTGTAGTACTGGCTAACGGCGCCCCCGTAGAAATGCCTTGGATCGACCAAGTACCCTCAGTTTTAGAGGGCTATTTAGCCGGCCAAGCCAGCGGCAGCGCCGTTGCCGATATTTTGCTGGGCCTGGCTAACCCAAGCGGTAAATTGGCGGAAACGTTTCCCCTAAGTCTTACTGACGTGCCTTCAAACGCTTGGTTTCCTGGCGAGCAACGACAAATTCAATACAGAGAGGGTTTATACGTAGGCTACCGTTACTTCGACAGCGCCAACCGCCCTGTCTTATTCCCCTTTGGTCACGGCCTAAGCTACAGTACTTTTGCCTATAGCGAAGCTCAAAGCAGCGCAAGTACCGTGCCTGCTGACCTAAACAACCCCACAGCAATACAGCTATCTGTTGCGATCAAAAATACCGGCACAATGGCTGGGGCTGAATGTGTACAGGTTTATCGCCATGCATTAAACAGCCAAATTTATCGACCCGACCAAGAACTATGCGGCTTTGCTAAAGTAGAGTTGCAACCCGGCGAACAACGTACGGTAACCATTCAAATCAGCGCAGCCGACTTTGCATATTTTGATCACGGAGCCAATCAATCAAATGTGGAACCAGGAAAATACGAGTTGCGCATTGGCGCGTCTAGCAGAGACATTCGACAGACGCTGGAATTGACTATAGAAGATCATAGTCAGCAGAAAATCGCCCAACCCAGCCTTGCAGCGCAAAGCTGCCCTGGCCCCGAACTGAACCAAGCCTCCATTCAAGTAGCGGATAAAACCTTTGCGCAAATGCTCGGCAAGGATGTACCAACAGGCGAATCGCCACGCCCCTTTCATGCCAACTCTTCCTTAGCAGAAATCGGTGAAACTTGGTTAGGTGCAAAAGTAAAAGCGAAAACGGTAGACCGATTTCTTAAGGGCATGGGTATTGGCAACAACGACGCTACCATTCGCAAGATGTTTACAGAGATGGCTAACAATATGCCTCTTCGTGGCATTGTGTTGTTCCAGCAAGGCAAACTCAGCTACCGCAAAATGCACCTGCTGCTGGCTATTTTGAACAAGCAACCGCTACACACAATAAAACTCTATTTCGCTAAAGACGATTAATTCGCTGAAAACCTAAATTAAAGAACGGCGCTAAAATGTTATAAAAATCAGCGGCTTATATAGGCTTGGTAACGTCGAGCGCGCTCCAAGTCTGCGGTTTCGCGGGTAATACTCAAACCTAGCTGTACCAATTGGTTCGCGTTCAGCCCGGCATCTATCGCTGCATCTACCACCTCTAATGCCTTGGCGGCATCTCCATTGGAATGCAGTGCCACCGCGTAGATATAATTCAGCGAAGAAGACGACTGGGCATCATAGCCTTGGGCCAACAAGCTAATGGCGCGAGCGCGGTCACCCCGCCTAACCCACCAAAGCGCTTTGGCCAGCAAAACATCCGGCGCGTTTGGCGTTAACCCTAACGCAGCATTTAACAAGTCAACGCCTTGCTCATCGCGCCCTGTGGCCCGATAAAGGTCGGCCAAATTGATCAGAGCCGGCACCCACTGGGGATTCAACTGCAGAGCCCGTTTAAGTGTCTGTTCCGCATGGGGCACGTCACCCATATGAAGGTACATGGTAGCAATATTTGACAACGATTCTGCACGGTCAGCACTGACCAACTGAACATCAATGTAGGCGTCAATAGAATCCTTGAGCACTGCCTGCTCCGGCGGCGGTAGCGCCGGATACAAATCGGCTATTGCAGCGACAACTTCGAGGCGAACTGCCAGCAGCGGATCTCCCAGCAAAGGCTTCAGCGCCCGCCATTGACGCAGCCCAGGCCAGCGCTCCGAACCTCTAATGGCCCCCATACGCACCAATGGGTCAGCCGACTTAAGCCCCTGCTCTATGGCACGGGAACCGCTGGTTAAAGCATAACCGCCAAGCAGTGATAACGCGGTCCCGCGAACGATACCAGGCATCTGCGGGGCTATTGCCACATTAACCAATCCTGCCTCGGCCGTTTTTTTACCCCGCCTTGCGGCGAACAAGGCCTCGCCAAAATGCTGAGGCTTTGGCCGCTTTTGTGCGTGGTTGAAATGTTCAGCAATCACCGTTGCTGCCCACCGATTGACATTAGCTCCCTGCTCCACCTGGTGGCAGCCAGCACAGGCATTTGGCACGCCAATTTTTTCACTCAAATCTGGCCTTGGGATACGAAAGCTGTGGTCATGCCGCTCATCAATCCCCATATAAGTTTGACTGGGCATATGGCAGTCGATACATGCAGAGCCACTGTTAGGTGTACCCTCAGCGGCGTTATGAAAATGATGACTGGGCGAGTCATACAACGCTTTTTTAAGCGTTGGATATTCAGCGCGTCCAGCTCGATTGTGACACTGAGTGCACAGCGCGTTACCTTGGAATTTTAACTGGGCCGAGTGCGCATCATGACAATTGCTGCAAGTAACCCCTTGGGCGTGCATTTTGCTCTGAGCGAAAGACCCATAAACATACACCTCGTCCAAAATTTGACCATCTGGATGATATAAACCCTGCTCTAACAAAGCTGGCTGGTAGTAATCTAAAAACGTCTGTTGTGGGGTAAAGCCTTCGGCTAACTGTGCGCGCCGGCTATGACAGTTAGCACAAGTATTTTGCTCGGCGGCCGCAGCACTATTTGCTGATGACAGCATTGGAAAGGGTTGCGTTGGCGTCGCTCGGTGAGCAGAACCCGGTCCATGACAAGCCTCGCAACCCACACTGATTTCAGCAAACTGGGTATCGAAGGTATCGGTAGAGGCATCATAACCTTTGGTCACTGCGGTGGAATGACAGTCCGCGCACATATGGTTCCAGTTTTGCCCGCCCTTTGTCCAATGGGTTACATCATCGGACACACCAGAGCTTTGCGGATTGAGGTGATACCAACCTTGCATTTGGTCTTTATCTTTTGACCCACGCGTATCCCAAACCAGCGGCAACGCCTGCAAGCGACCGCCGCCCACATCTACTAAATATTGCTGCAAAGGTGAAATTCCAAAAGTATAGCGAACCGAATACTCAGTTAGATTATTTTGCGCACCATCAGTCTGCACGGAGTAAGTATCGTTTTGACTTGCGAACTTAGAAGTAACCGAGCCAGCTAAATGAATCTGATTATCGAAATTGCCAATGACCGTTGTTGCTGACGGCTCAGCCATGGCGAGTTGATGATGGGAGTCCTGCCAAGATTTATAAGCCTCAGCGTGGCAACTGCCACAAGTCTCGGAACCAATATAGCTGGCTGTTATCGCAAGAGCTTTGTCGCCAGTCAGTCTCTGCATAGGAGATGCGGGCGAGGAAGTTATGGAAGGCGTAATGGGCAGCGTATGCCCGGGCGCTGAATCGTCAGCCTGGTCTGAGCAACCAAGGGCGACCATGCAGACGCCGACAATAGCGAACTGCCGCAGCACCTGAACTAAATATTTATTCATCTAACCACAGCCACCTAACGCACGTTAGGCCTAGACTTAAAGCCCGCCTCAAACGCCGGGTTAGCCTTTGCCATAGCGCTCGGCGAAGCAACCGACTTAGAACTAAGCCAGCCGCAGAAAGACAGTTCTTGGCGCACCCGCTCACGGACGAGTGCTTAGAACTACTTGCCGTAGTGAGCAGCCAACGCAGCAATGTCTTCATCGCTTAAGTCGGCAGCCATACCGTTCATAATTGCATTAACACGCTTACCAGATTTGTATGCGGCTAACTGCAATCGCAGGTAGGTTTCGTACTGACCATTCAAGTGCGGATAGATTGGCGCAATCGCCCCACCCTTTTCGCCGTGACAGGCAACGCAACCCTTCTCTACAACCAAAGCTGCACCATCCGGGGCTTCGCCAGCACATGCCGCAAAGCTCATAACTAATGACAGAGCAATCCACTTAGAAATCATCAAAATTATTTTCATTTGCCTAGACCTCAGTTAGATTGACGACTGAAGTAATCAGCCAGTAGTTCGATTGTCTCGTCGCTCAAAGGAGCAGCTTGAGCATTCATTTGATTGCCAGGCTCTACACCATCACGAAAATACTTGAGTCGGCTGACTAAGTAGATGCTGTTTTGACCCGCAAGATTGGGGTATCGCTGTGCGTTTGATTTACCAGTGACCCCATGACACGTAGTACAATGGTATTTCCAAGCAAGCTCTGCGCCTTCATCAGCCGCAAAAATTGTTGGACTTGTCAGCGCCGTTCCCAAAAGGAGGCATAGACCCGATAGTATTCGTCTTCCCAGGACTCTTTTAAGCATTTCCCGCTTTCCTTTAACCAGTCAATTTTTTGTTACTGCAAGTTAGGACGCCGAATGATGCTAAGCAGCATTAGAGTGGCAAGCAGCTAAATCACGTAAGAACCTGTGTGGGTAGGCACAACTAGCGGCACCCGGCCCTTGGTTATCTAACAATTGGCAATAACCCACGTGTTCAAAGTAACTCGCAGAAAAACGTTCTGCTCTGACATAGATGCCAGAAAAATTACGTTTTTCAGCTCTCAGATGTATTTCATCGAGAAGCAATTTGCCTACCCCGTGACCCTGATGTTCTTGACCAACATACAGACCATGCAAGAGAGCGACCGCAGAATTGTGACTTACAAAACCGACATTCTCTGGTTCCCAAACGGCAACGCCTAAACAAGCGTGCGCTTTATAACACAACAGGAATTCAAAATCTTGAACATCCGCATTTGTGTAGTGCAATGCTGTCAGCGCAAGACGCTTCAAGCGCTCTGAAGAAGGCCAAGCTTCCACGGCGGAACTTATAACCTGGTTTACTGCCGGCAGATCCGCTGCAATACCACGGAGAATTAATGGGGCGTCAAAGTTACGTCTATTGCGGCTCATAAGCGCACATCCTAGATTAATGAATGGTTAAAGAAAGAGCAGTCAGTGCACTTGGAAAGTCAGCGAATTGCGGGTTATTGAATGGAACATAGAGTAAAAGGAGCGCCTGCCTCAACCTAGGGAGGAGAGGGGAGAAGAGAGACAGGCGCTCGAGGGACCCTTACTAACCTAACATCAACATATAAAAGGTTGTAGAAGCTGATACTAGAACCAGTGTCAGAGCGTCCAAGGACGGTATTAAAACCACTCTCCGCACCTTAGCCATTGCGATAAATTTTGGGACTGGTCGACTGATTTGCATGCTTACTTCCATTATGCAAAAGATAGAGGCTGCCATGAAATTCGTCAACACAATATCTAACTTCAAACTATACAATAGTTAGACGTTATGAATTTTTTACCATTTTTTGTGTGTTTTTTAACAAACAAAGATAATTCGTCTATTATTGTCCATCTTTATCGAGCACAGTGTCGGGCAAAAGACTCAACAATTTCCACGCAGTATGTCACCGAACCCGACTACTAAAGAGCTTACGCAAAGACCCTCGCATGACCGGTGCCTAACCGCAGCCAGACAGCAAACCTAGGATTGAATTTTGCACCCTATAGAAGATCAAAAAATAGCCATTATTGGAGCGGGTATCAGCGGATTGCGGTGCGCCAACCTGTTGCTAGACCACGGGATTAATTGCACCCTATTCGACAAAAGCCGCGGCTTTGGTGGCCGCACATCTACCCGGCGCAAAAACGATTGGCGCTTTGATCATGGCACTGGCTACTTCGCTGGCACAAACCCTGACTTCTTGTCCCACATAGCAGCCCTTCTGCCCTGGCAACCCACAGGCACTGGTGATAGGTTTTATGTCGGCGCTAACGGCAACAATGAGCTTGCTAAAAATATTGCTGCCCAGATAGCCGAACAGTACGCCTCCAGCTTAAACACCCATCTCGTCACTCATCTAGGCACGACCATTACCAAGGTTACCCGCGCCAGCCAAAAAGGATGGCGGCTTACAACCAACAAAGGTGAATCCTTTGGCCCATTCGACATAGTTGTTAGTACCGCCCCACCCCCTCAGTCTGTGGATATTTTCGCCAGCATCGCTAGCGCTGTTACTCAACGCTTAGGCGGTCTACGAACCTATTGCTCCTGGGCATTGATGCTGGTGACTCAAACGCCGCTGACAGCGCCAGATCTAGTACTTGAACCAAACGCAAACATTTCCCGGGTAATGGCAGAACACAGCAAACCTCGGCGCCAAGCTGTACAGACAGAGTCAGACCCAGCCGGGGTTTTTGTCGGTCAAGGCCAATATGTGGTTCAGGCCAGCCGTGCATTTAGTCAGACTCACCTTGAAGCAACTCCGGAAGAAATTATCCAGCTCATGCTTGCTGAGTTAGGCGCCTTATACGGGCCAATACCCGAGGTAGTGCATAGCCAAGCACACAGATGGTTGCACGCGGGCATTCAGGCACCATTAGGCGAAGCTTATCTACTGGATAGAACGCAAGGCATAGCCGCAGCGGGCGACTGGTGCACGGGAAATACCGCCGAAGATGCGTTTATCAGTGGAGCGAATTTGGCCAAAGCAATAATTGCGGGTGGATAGCTACAGAGTGCACAGTTCAGGCGCCGCTATGCTTCTTGTTACTTCTTTAAGCAGTTCTTTAGCGGCCCGCTTCGTTGTTGCGGCTGATATTGCTTTTGCTGTTAGGCCTCGAGTAATTACTGAAGCTATATCTCGTACTATGCCTAACGCTGTGACAAGCGCTATGTCTGGCGAAACGTATCCTCGACCGCTTGAATTACCGCAGACAAAAATTGAACTCTCTAATTTTTAGAGTCATCAAGCTCTTTTAGACTTTTCGCAGCAAGTGTAAACATCGCGACATTACAAAAGGTCTGCAACTCTACTTTTTGCCGATCAGGAGCAACCCAACCAAATACCACCACGCAGGTGGCTAGTGTTTCTTCATAAAAGTGCTCGTCCAACAACACGACGACTCTGGACGAGTTGGTATAGACCACTAGCGCCAGAAAAAGCATCAAGCCAATAAATGCGACAAATCCCTTTAGCCATACTGATTTCAGAAAAGACTTCTTCCCTGCGGAATCACTAGTACCTGACATACACTATCCTTTGTTAATCGTCTGCTTAATCGCTGTTGGGGTCGAAGCGCAATCTGTAAACAGTAACCGTTCAGAAAGAATACTCAACCCCAACATACGCGTCCGAAGAGGTTATTTGCCGAGCGGTCAACCTTTCACTTTGCCCCACACGCCAGCTTCAATCCTCCATCTAAGTCAACCCCATTAGTTTAGGCCAGGCCAGCAAAGCAGATTTTTGTAACACTTTTATTAATGATGTGTTAACTAATAGTGAGGATAAAAGCACAACCGAGGTATTTTCTCTTGTCTAAGCACCCCTGTAAGAATTCTCTAGCGGGCATAACCATACTGAGCGTGCTGAGCGCATGCGGCGGTGGCGGTGGCAGTGCCCCGACTGCAGCAGAACCGGCTGCCGCCAGCGGAACACCTACACAAACGCCAGCCAGCACTTTTTCCTACAACAAAATTTTGGGCGCATATTCTGCACAGCAATGGGACGCTATTTCATTAGCAAAAATAGTCGACAGCGGATCGACATTGAATGGCGAGTATATTCAAAACATGACCACATCGTTCACCGAAAATGGACAAAGCTACGCAATCACTACAGCAGGACAAAGTAATGGCAACATCACTTTAGACTATAGCTGGACCGTCAATACTGATGGCTCAGACACTGTTGTGGCCCTTTATGACCCTACTGGCTTCCAAGTCGCCAATAACTATCAACAATCTCTTGCAGGTGCGGAGTTAAACGTCAGCACCTACGACAGCACGTGGTTGGCCTCCCAAGGCATAGAGTATGTTGACGGCGCTGCGGCGCAAGTCACCTATACCGGCAGCGACCCAGTGCATACCCTACCCCTCATTTATGGCGGGTTCACAGAGAGTGGCGACGTCAAAACCGCGGCCAATCAAGATTTTGCTCTGTTACCCGATATGCTTTTTCAGTACTGGGACAACGACCGAAACACTTCCACCAAATTGGTCGCTAAGGGCAGCGGCAACATCAACGTAAACTATGCGAGCAATACCGTTACCGGCACTATGGTCTTAGACAAGTTCTACAACTATGCGGATGTCTATAATGGCAGCACCAACTACGCACTGGTTGCAGGCATACCCAATATCACCATGACGGTAGTTAACGGCACTTTGGCAGACGGGCAAATCACAGCCACTCTAGACGCCTCAGTAGTGGTCACATCCAACGGCACCATAAGCGGTGAAGGCTATTTAAAAGGTGCGCTCTTTGGCCCAGAAGGCAACGAACTGGGGGCGACGCTGTTTTTATTGCAAGACAACGAAGACACACACAGTTACTTCTACTGGGACACAACGGGCATTGTTTTGGGACAGTAGTTCTGGATCAATAGTTCTGGAGCAATAGCCAACAGCAAGTAGACGGCTCAGCCAGACTAATTGCCCCGCTATATTGCCACCCTCTGCACCATTGTCCGCCCCAATGTCTGCTCCACTATTCGAACTAGTAACCAACAGAATCACTAACGTGACTAAAATAGCGTCGCGCCATGCAGCCGTCTTTAGCGATAAATTCACGCTACAAGTATCTCCGCTAGATTTTACCACTAACGCTTACCAATAGATTTTGCCAATAAATCTTAACAATCACTTCTAACAATAAGTTTGTGTGGACAGATACACTTTTTTGCTAACACGCGGCCACTACCGCCCATCGCTTATGATCCTCTTCAGCAAAGGCGCACAAAAACATAGCGCCAGGGTGAGACACTTAAACCCAGTGAGCAAGTTCGACGCCCGATGCTCAACCCATTTTTTGGTCAATGGGAAGAATCACTTAGGTGCCGGCTAACAGGCGGAATTATGTGTGGTCTTTTGTGCTCTTGAGCACAGGTTTATGCGTAGATCTAAGTGTGGGTTTGTGTGGAGGGTAATGTGTAACCTATCGAGGTAATCACAAAACGTAAGATGCATGATATGGCTACAAACATGGCGTTAGATGACCGCTTGCTGGCAGCAGCGCTGAAAATCGGCGGTCTAAAAAAATAAAGGACACTGTCAATGCGGCCCTAAAGGAATTTGTTGAGCGCAGAAAATAAAAAAAGATTATTGCTCTCTTTGGCTCTATGCCCGGTAATGAAGGTTATGACTATAAAAAAAGCCAGCGCATAAACTAAGTGCTAATTGATACTTGTATTTGGTCTTTGGCTCTGCCTAGTAATACCCCCAGGGACAGAGATATTTCGACAAAATTAGCGGCTATTATTAACGTTGGCGAAGCGCCAAAAATTGGGCCGATTAGACAAGAACCACTCTCTGGCTATAGCAACAGCAATCAATTTTTTAAAATTAAAAGGGCCTCTAGAGCATTTTTCCGACGAACCTATGGTGGGTGAAGATTATACAACCGCAGCAGAGCTTTCTAACCACTACAGCGTTAGCGTCGTACAGGGGTCACATACAGATTTTTTGTTCTGCGCAGTGGCTATGCGACTTGAGGTCGAAATTTTCACGACAGATAAAGATTTTGAACGCTACGTGCTTCATTTGCCCATTGGACTCTATGGTAATTAGTGTCGGATTGCTTGGCTTCGCCAGAGGGTTTTTAACTCGCTTCACCCATGTCTTGAGCATTCGATAAAGGACTTTCTATAAAGGTCACCGGATAAAGGTCTTTGAATAGAAGAGGACTTTGGAAAAAACACTTCAATCGAAACGGAACTGTCTTTCCAGGTCAATTCTAAACAGACAGCGTTAAGGCCTGTTTAGAATCTGTTTACGGTCTGTTCAGAATCTATTCAAACCCAGCAACCGAGTCTCCCGCGACTTCAGTCACCGCCTCTCCGCCAGCTACCTCATCCGGGGCGTCGCCCTCGTAACGCAGCGTGGTAAAGCCAAAGAACATTTCGTGCATGGTTTGCAGGCCAAAGAACACTGGCTTGGTTGGATCTGGGTTGCCCGGATTGCGGTCTGAATTATCCATAGCGCCGGTGGCAATCAACTTACTGCCCGCAGGCAAAAACAGTGGCTCTTCTAAGCGATAGTTGAACTGCCAATTGAAGTCGTACTTTGGCACAGACAACAGCTGCTCAGTCTTGCCATCAGGATACTCAACACTGTAGCTCATATGCTTACCGCGGAAATGCATATGCGGCGTCATCTCATAGAGGTAGGCATCGCGCTCTACCAATTGCTCGCCACGCAACATATGTTCCTTGGCACCGGGAGGCACCAAAAAACGGCGCTGACCGGCTACACCGCCAGACATTACAAAAGCCGGCGGCTTGTCGTAGATGAACAACCCTACTTCGGTTTCATCTACGGTCTCGCGACCGGAAGTGGTGTAGTGCATCTGCAACAAAAAATTGGAGCCCTTTGGAATAAAGCGGCCGCTATTATCACGGAACTCGTCTGGCTGTCGGCCTGGTGCAAAACCGCCAATATTGTCACCGCGCTCAGCTGCTTTGTTCTGCTCGCTACCAGACTTGTCCGCTGGACTAGATAAATAGGTAATTACATGGTGTAAAACTGCGCGATCCCCTGGCACAAACTCCATTGCGCGAATCCATACATCTCGGTCTAAGTTCAGCTCAACAGGCACATAGCGATAATCAACAATACCCGTAGCTGGAATAGTTTGCGCCGGCACTTTAAACACCATATCTGGCTCGCCTAAGCTAAATTTGCCATCGGTAAAGGTCATTAATGGCAGCGGGTCGGTGCCCTCGCCCATTGGCGCGCCTGCATCTATCCAATGCACCAGCTTTTGCTTTTCCTCAACAGTCAGACCTGCAACTTCCGCAATTTTTTTGCCAACATGACCATCAATCTGGCCTGGGGGCATGCGACGGGTCATAACCACTTCGCGCATCATGGGTGACCAACCTCGAACCATGGCATGGCTAGACATGGACCATGGGCCAATTGCGCCGTCGTGATGACACGACACACAGTTCTCCTGAAGGATGGGCACAATGTCTTTTGTATACGAAACGGACGCCTGTTGATGAACCGCTTTGGCCGCAAAGTCGATGAGCTGCCCAGTAGACTGGACACTGGCAACTGCCACACCACCTCCATTTAGAAGACCAGGCAGCACTTGGGCAATGGAGCTTGTATCGCCTCTATATAGCACTGACATAGTGTCAGCATTAACAATCACCGACTCACCTAAGCGAGTAACGCCGAGGGTTTCAGCCACAAGCTGGGACTGGTCCAGCAAGATCGCAATCTCTAGATTCAATTCGTCAGCTTTTGCTGCGACAGCGTCACGCGGATCGGCTGGTTGTGGGTTAAGGATAAAAAACTTAACGTCCTGCTCGCCCACCGCACGCTTAACAGCGCTAAGGTTGGCCGCATCTTCAGCAAGTCCTGAGCCACTTAGCCCCTGAACTGCAATAACGACAGCTTTATAGTCGCCGTAATAGCTTAATTGATGGAATTTCCCGCTGTTATCCAACAGCGCAAAGTCACCGACTTTGTCATCACTGGTGGCAAAGCCAGCACTGGCGCAAAAACTGACAAAGATGCCCATGACAAGGCTCAGAACTAGCCTTGGAGATGACCTGCGAGAAGCGCCCAAAAAGGTTTTTCTAATTTTCATTTTATTACCGTGTGTAAATATCTCCCTACTGCCGTAGCATACCCTTAATTAAGAATAATTCGTCGGTAGTCACAAAAAAAATGAAGTTCATCATCGATCTGCTGTTAGCAAAACGTAACCTTTTTGCGTTCGTCACTTTGGCCTTAAGCCTAGTCGTTGCAGTTGGCCTGGGAGCCACCAGAATGGTTGCTACCAGCGAGTCTTTGCTCAGTGATAACGACCCCTTCAAATTAGAAGTCGAAATGGCTCAGGAAGACTTCCCGCCCACTACCGGGGTGCTTTTTGCATTCGAAGCCGAGGACGTTTTCTCCCTAGAATCCTTGCAAGCAATGGAGGCATTGACCCAACGTTACGCAGAGGTAAAGTCTGCCATAGCCGTAAGATCGCTATTAAACCAACGCCTCAGTGACTCTGATCAAAAAATCCATGATCGAGATTATCTGGTACCAGAACTTGCTGGCCTAACCGAAAGCGACGCCGCAGCGATTAGAGAAATTGCGCTGAACGACGACGATATAGTAAAAAACTCGCTGTCTAAAGCAGGCGATATGGCATTGGCTAATATCCGCTACAAAAATGCTGAAGACGATCAAGCAACACGCTTAGAGATTGCTCGATCAGTCATCGTCCTAAGAGACTCCCTACGCGAAGAATTCCCGAACGTAGACATTTATGTGCTCGGCAGATTGATGTTTGAACTAGATGGCATCAATGCCCGCACAAAAGACAATCAAGTACTACTGCCTTTAGTGCTGATAGTCGGCATATTGCTGCTTTGGTTTTGCCTGCGCTCACTGTCCTTTTCTATCACGCTAATGGCCATGGCAGCGCTGTCATTTGCGGCAACAATGGGCACCTATGGCTGGCTCGATATTGCGTTCAATCAAATCTCTACCCTTGGGCCTTTGGTGGTTATTGTCATTGCCATAGCAGATGGCATTCACGTGTTGTCTATTTATGCCCAAGGTTTGCACAAAGGCATGGCTAAAATGGACGCAATGCGCGAAAGCCTGCGGGTCAATATTCAGCCCATCACCTTGGCAACCGTGACCACTGCCATGGGCTTTCTTAGCCTCAACTACAGCTCTTCTCCAGGAATTTATGGCTTCGGTAACATTATCGCTATCGGTGTAGTTTGGGCTTACATAGTGACGCTGGCTATTCTGCCAGCTCTAGTCTTATTACTGCCAACAAACAAAGTGCCTCAACCGCTGGGTATTGCGGGATTCATCCGCGCTGTGATTAAAATTGTTACAACAAGAGGCAACGTACTTTTTTGGGGCAGCGCGGTCATCATTGTGGTTACCCTCGGCCTACTGCCGCTTAACAAACTAGACTTCAATCGCTTCACCTTCATAGATGAAGAATCAGATGCCCATCATGTACTCACAGCATTAAGCGAAAAAATTGGCAACGACCAAGCGCTTGCCTATAGCATAGACAGCGGCGAGTACTACGGCATTACCCAACCTGAATTTCTACAGCAAGTAGAAGCATTATCAGTTTGGTTAGAGGCGCAACCAGAAGCGAGCTTCGTGACCAGTTACACCGACTACCTGCGCTCGCGCAACAAATCCGACAACGACGATGACGAGGCCTTCGAAATATTGCCCGACGACCAACTGCAAATAATCGACTACTTAGTGGGCTATCAACTGGTACAGGAAATTGAGCCCAGTTTGCAGCCTATCTTCAACGCCGACTATTCAGCGGTAAGGTTGGTGATTGCAACGTCGAATCTCTCTAACAAACAGTTACTTGATTTCAATGATCGTATTGATGCTTGGATTGCTGACAATGTGCAAGAAAAATACAAGGTCCTTCATGGCGACAACAGTATCCTTTATGTGCGGCTAGACAGACGTATTACTGAGGAACTGATCCAAGGCTTTATGCTGAGCTTTTTGCTCATCACCATTACTATGATTATTGGCCTCAAAAGTCTGCGCTACGGACTCTTAAGCATCATGCCCAACCTTTTCCCAGCCACCATCGTCTTTGGCGTATGGGCGGTATTTGTCGGCGAACTCAGCCCTTATATTCTGATGTTGTTCTCAATCAGCATCGGTTTGGTTGTAGACGATTCGGTACACATATTGAGCAAATATATCAGCGGTAAAGAAGACGGCATGTCGCCTGAAAACGCTGCTATTTACTCCCTAGATAGAGCAGGTTCAGCCATTACTATCACCACGTTAAGTCTAGCCCTAGGCACGTTCGTTTTAGTTTTCTCATCTACCCCCTATTTTCAAAGCGTAGCGTCACTGCTCACTCCAATCATCATCGTTGCATGGGCCTTAGACTTATTCTTTTTGCCGCCCTTATTGATAAAATTCGACAGGTGGATGGACCGCAACAAAGACACTAAGGTCCCGGTTGAGGGCTAGTACTGAGTTTGCTTTGCTTTTGGGCAAGGCCTTTAAAGCGTCGGTAAAACTTCGCAAGGCAGTTTGAGAGACAATGGTAAGATACGTTTTTTGCTGGACTCTCTGAAATGAAAAAGCCGCACACAACATCGCGCCCTAATGCACAGCCAACACCCGCAGCACATTGGCCAACGCCGCTAACCCCGCCAGCTGGCAGTCCAAATATTGTTTTAATGATGCTGGACGATGTGGGTTTCGCAGACTTTGGTTGCTACGGCTCCGAAATAGACACCCCTGCAATAGACGCCGTTGCCAAGACAGGCGTGCGTTACAGCGGCTTTCATACCACCGCCATGTGCTCTACAACCCGCGCGGCTTTACTCACCGGCCGTAATCATCATGCAGTCGGCGTAGGTTGCCTGGCTAACTTCGACAGCGGCTACCCGGGCTATCGCGGTAAAATATCCTCAGATGCACCCACCTTAGCCGAAACTTTACGTGATGTGGGTTACCGTAATTACATGGTCGGCAAATGGCATGTCACCCCACTCACAGAAACAGGGCCAACGGGACCGTTTGATGGCTGGCCATTGGGCCGAGGGTTCGACCGCTTCTACGGATTTTTGGACGCCGAGACTGATCAATACTCGCCAGAACTGGTGCGCGACAATAGCCACATTGCCGCCCCCGGCAACTACGAAAGTGGTTACCACCTTACCGAAGATTTATTCGACCAAGCCATTGGCTACGTCAAAGGACACATTGCAGTGTCGCCACGAATCCCATGGTTCATGATGCTAACCCCCGGCGCATGTCACGCCCCACACCAAGCGCCCAAAGATCTAATAGACAAGTACGACAAAATTTTTGCCAAAGGCTGGGACGCCACACGAGCTGATCGACTGGCGCGACAAATTGAGCAAGGCATAGTGCCCAGAGCCACAGCGCTACCGCCGCGAAATGATTCAGTCAGAGCCTGGGCCGAACATAGCGATGACGAGCGTCGAGTGTTTTCACGCTTGGCTGGGGCATACGGAGCCATGCTAGAACACACAGACCAGCAACTGGCTCGTCTGATGGCATTTCTCGAGCAAGCAAATTTAGTCGACAACACACTGGTACTGCTGTTGTCCGATAATGGCGCAAGTCAGGAAGGTGGGCCAAACGGCTTTATCAATGCCATGGGCCCTTACAACCTACAACCAGAATCAATGGCGCAAAAGCTAGCCCGCCTGGACGACATTGGTGGCCCGGACACCCACAGCAACTTTCCTTGGGGCTGGGCAATGGCGTCCAACACGCCACTAAAACGCTACAAGCAAAACACTCACGGCGGCGGAATACGCGATCCGTTAGTTATGTCTTGGCCGGCAAAAATACCTACCGATGGCAGTATTCGCCATCAGTTTTGCCACGTCAGCGACCTCAACCCCACAATCCTTGACTTGATTAATATCAAAGTAGCTAAAGCGGAAGACGCAGGTTCTCTCGGCACAAGCTTCGCCAGCAGCTTGACAGATTCACATGTAAATACAGGAAAAACCACCCAATATTTCGAAATGTTTGGTCACCGCGGCATAGTGCATAACGGTTGGAAGGCCGTTGCCTATCACCCACCGGGCAGCGCCTTTGAGGAGGACGTGTGGGAGCTGTACAACCTAGATGAAGACTTCAACGAAACCAATGACCTAGCAAATGCTCACCCTGAGAGATTAGCCGAGATGCAGGCTATTTGGTGGCAAGAAGCCGAAGCAAATCAAGTGCTGCCATTGGACGATCGCTTTGCGCCAAGATTTGCAGAAAATGCCGAGCGACACCGCGGCGGCCGCACCCACTACACCTTTTGGCCTGGCATGGGCCACTTGCCCAGCGAGGTAGCCCCAGACCTGCGCAGTCGCAGCTATACCATTAGCGCAACAGTAGAGTTGGCATCAGCCACCGAACAAGGCGTACTCATTGCACATGGCGATGCCACCGGTGGTTATTCACTGTACTTAAAAGATGGCTACCTCATGCATGATCTAAATATTGGTGGTAACCACCAACTATTGAAATCCGCGCAGCCGCTAACCCCAGGACACCATACACTGTGCCTACGTATGCGGCGCAGCAAAAGTATAGACGGTAGTGTTAATGGTACTGCCGCTTTATTAGTAGACGACAAGAAAGTCGCCTCCATGCAAACAGACTTTATTTTCGCACTAATGATTTCTTGGTCAGGGCTAGACGTGGGTTTTGATCGAGGCACAACAGTGGGCAACTATGCCTCGCCGTTCAACTTCACTGGCACTTTGATCAAGGTCACAGTAGACCTAGACGACGACCAAGACCTAGACCATGAAGCAGTCGGCCATATTGAAATGGCGAAAGAGTAAGTTTGCTCAGGCTCAAAGAAGACCGGCACAAAACGTCAAGTATTAAAAAGCCCGCGAATTGCGGGCTTTTTAATACGTTAAGCTATTACTTTAGAATATGGCCAACGGATTCAGCGGCGAACCACTGGCACCCGCTACGCTTAGTGGCGCAGCCACCAGCATAAACACATGGCGCTTTTCTTTGTTCGCCTGAGCGGCCAGAGCGGCAAGATCTAAATTGTCGAAGATCGGCATGCCCAAGCCAATAATCAACAACTCGTGGGTGGGATTAAAACGTTGCCCCACACCAGATGGCATAACGTCAGTAACACCATCACAGCCAATCACCGCGACATCTCGCTCTTTAAGAAACATAGCTGTTGAGGCATGCAAGCCTGCGGCCGCCTCCACAAAGTTCCACGGTGCTTTGTCAGCAACGGCTTCCCAACGCCCAGTGCGCACAATTAGCGCATCCCCAGAACCAATTTTGATACCTGTGGATTTCTCCCATGCCAGAAAATCTTCTGTAGTGATGACCTTACCCGGCTGCAAATAGTCCACACCAAAAAACGCTGGAAAATCTACCAACACCCCTCGGGTGACAATGCCCTCACGCGCAATATTCTCAATACCAAGATTAGCGAAGCCGTCTTCATCCTGCTCAAAGGCAAAGCCGTTGTACATTTCACCTTGGTAGGCAAAGTGATTAATGGCGTCCAAATGCGAATGCGCAAAACCATGGTAGTCAATTTCAAACACATCCCCAGCTGCCTGAGGCAATGCTGATGGATCAATCCCTAAGACCGCTTCTGAGTCTGGGCCTGCACCCGTGGGAAAAATAAACGGCGTATGCTTGAAGGGCTTTTCATTAACATGATCGGCTACTTTATTCATAGGCAGCGCCAGGGAGACTGAAACACCCGAGCTCACCAATGCAGCAGCCTGGGCTTTCTTTGCCGCCGTGATCAGATTCAATGTACCCAACTGATCTGTCTCACCCCAACGTCCCCAGTTAGAAATCTCTTTCATCATCGTATCGAAACCGGCGGCGTCTAATAGAGGCGCGGATTTGTGATGATCCGCAGCCGACACTGAAGATGTTAGCGCCAAGAAAATAAATATATTTAGTATTTTCATAATCGACCTCAACTACTTTTCATTATTTTACTTATCCTACAATTACGCACGCAGCATGACTTGTTACTTCGGAGCAAATCTCTGACCGGCATCTACCCGCATAGTAGAACCGTTCATCATTGCGCACTCAATGATAGCTATGGCCATAGTACCGAATTCCTCAGGTCTGCCCATACGTCTCGGAAATGCGGCGTCTTTAGTCAATATATTGGCCCCTTCATCGGGCATGCCTGCAGTTAAGCCTGTAGCAAATAAGCTTGGCGCAATCGTCATGCAGCGAATACCTAAATTACCCAAGTCTCGCGCCATAGTGAGCGTCATTGCAGAGATTCCACCTTTAGCCGCGCTGTAAGCAACCTGCCCTACCTGGCCCTCGAAGGCTGCGATAGAAGATGTGTTAATCATCACGCCACGTTCGCCATCTTCATTCGGCTCGTTATTCGCCATGATTTGACCTGCAATCGTATTGATGTTGAATGATGCAACAACATTCAGTTCTAGCACCCTGGCAAATACATCTGTAGGGTGACGTGAGCCGTCTCTGCCGACAGTCCTTTGAGCTTGACCGCCCACTGAACGAGAACCGCCCCCTGCAGTATTGATCACAACGTGCAAGCCGCCCATATCGCTCGCCGCTTGGGTAATGGTTTCATCCATCAGTACGTAATCCGTCACATCACACGGATAGAACTTACCCTTTAGTTCTTTGGCAACCTCAGCTCCATTGGAAGAAGCCAAATCTAAAATGGCTACAGTGCCACCCTTGCGGGCAAATCGCTCAGCGCTTGCACGACACATACCAGAACTGCCACCAACAAAAATCCCCTTACTACCCGATATTTCCATTTATCCTCTCTCCTTTATTCAACTTTCAATAGACGCCCTAATCGGTACGCACATGACGCCAGCCTACCGAACCATTACTGTTTAGCGACTCCTTCAGCATGCAAACTTCCCCTAACTTTGCCCAGTTACGAACTTTAGCTAAGATCCACTTTTATCAAGCGGCTAGGCTACGCAAATCTAAATTAGTCGTTAAACCAACCCGCGCTCACCAATACCCACTGGGGTACTAACACCACCGGCACGCGCCTTACCCACCACGTCTCTCAGGGTGTACGCAGCATTTAACTCTGCTTTAGATGAGTCAGGGCCTAGCTCTCCTACACGGTGGTATTCACCTTGGTCGTCGGCCATACGAAAGTCCACAGTGGCGCCAGCCGCCTCCCCAGGTAGACCTCTGGCACCAAAACCATGGCCTTCGTTGGTTTGCGTACCTGTGGTGGCTTGATAGCCCATTCGGTGTAGTAACTTTGCACTGGCCCTCTGCAGTACTTCAGGGCGCACGGAGAGCATCCAATTCTCTTGCTGGCGCAGCCACGGCTGCTGCATGCCATTGAGCATAACGATGCGAGCATCATCAGTATGGTTAATGCCTGTACCGTGCAATAGCCGGCCATCGGTAATAACCATGGTGCCCGCCTTAGCGTCTAGGTTAATTGCCGGCGGTAACTTACCAACAGCTTTGCCCTGGCGAACCGCCTCGGACAAAACCAAATGGCTGCCGGGAATGATAAGTGTCCCACCATTAGTTTCATCTACATCAGTAATGGCGGTTAAAATATTAATGGTCATTGGGCTGCGAGAGTCCAGCGCATTACCTTGATCTTGGTGGAGCGCTTGAGGCACGCCGCCTTTTAGCGAAATCGCCGCAATCAAAGACGTGCAAACCCAACCAGGCCCCAGGGCTTCAGTAACCAATTGCTCAACTAACGGGCCGCCTTGGGCGATACTTGGATGCTGCTCAACAAATAACTCAAAACAGCGGCCTTTGTTCACACAACAGTTAATATTTTGACCACTGGGTGTTCGTTGCGCTATGCCCGCCAACTTTTCACCTTCCGCTTGTTCCAATACGCGCTGCCGAATGGTCGCCACCTGCTCTGCCGACATGCCATTTTCCACTTTGCAGTATCCCCAACGCAGCATATCGCTACGCAGCCTTGCTATGTCTTTACTGGGCTTAGGCAAATCTTCATCACGCCAGTAGTCGTGCTTTGAGCCGATGGTCGTATCGTAATAAGCGCCAGGCTTGAACGCCCAATTACCCCAATCTTTGCGACCCTTAGGCGTTACAAAGTAAATTCCGGGGTTATTTTTCAGGACCGAGGCCATAGGCTCTTTCGAGCTAACTTCATCCCGGTACATGTGCATTTCACTTGCCGACTGCTCAGCAATGAAATTTGGATCGAATTCTTTTGGAACATTACTCATTTTGCTCTCCTCTCTTTCCCCGGCACTCTTAAACTAGCCTTCGGCGCAAACCAGTTCAAGAACAAATCCGACCTTTTTGCTTGCGTTTGCTTGCTATAATTTGGCGGGGTGTTCCGCCAATCATTGTCGTGCTGAGCTCAGGCAAAAATAACCACAGCGTATTGGGTAAAATATAGCTGAATGGATATCCCTATTTTGTTCTTTTATTTTGTCGATCGGGCAACGCTCAATAGTGGCATAAGAAACAGTGTCGCAACAAACGCGATCTGTTTTACCGCCGCTAGCAAAGATCTTATACAGGCGCCTAGACCCTAGACGCTAAACTTTTACTGGATACCCTGCTCGCATTGCGTATATTGCGGCACCAGAGAGCACCCCCCCCCTTTTTATCGATCAAAGAACGGAGCAGTACAAATGGGACGACTACAAAGAGACTACGCAGGCACTGTTGCGCCGGTCTCTACATTCCTACATGTACTGTATCGCCACGGCCTAACCATGGGCATCTTTGCCTGCTTAACCGCATGGCTTCTTTCCAATCCGGTGTTGTTCTGGGATGCAATGAAAGGTTTCTCAACCAGCCCCGCAAACTACGCCTTAGTTTTACTGGCAATTCTTGGATTTTTCTACGTGGTTTTACTGCGCAAGGATTTAACACTAAACCCAACGCAAGGGTTATGGGTCGCCTACCTGTTGTACATATCTATTGTTGAAGAATTGGCCTTCAGGCTTTTTCTGCCCCTTATACTGGAATCGTCCATGGACCTTATTGCAGCCGTTGTACTGAGCAACTTTCTCTTCGCTGGGCTGCACTACTTTACGTTGCGCTGGAAATGGCAAAACTGTCTATTCGCTTTTTTAGGCGGCGTTGGTTTAAGCCGACTGCTGGATAATTCAGGCGATCTAACGCTCGTAGTACTGGTGCACTTTGTCGCCACATTCTTAAATACCCCCTCCCAGCCGGGAGCGGTAAGGAAAGAAGTCTAATAACCAAATAGCACCTCGCAAAAAGAAAAGCACGCCCAAAACCACCTACGCAATAGGTCAGCCCTTGGTTAAAGCGACATTTCAAAGCTTTACCAAGCAGCCCTATGCGTTCAATCAAAACAACTGCTGTATTTATTCACTACCGTTCTCTCTAGCCTAGCGCCCGACCTGCACCCTACCCATTGCCCATTGCCCATTGCCCATTGCCCATTGCCCATCAACTATAGTGACTTTCATATTTAAAGTTATTATTATGCTTTTTAAAGTAACTAGAAGAACTTATATATGAATCCACGCACTCAACACCTACTTACCGCCCCGCCCCTACCTTTATTGGCGCGCATGGCTACACCCAGTACGCTGGCATTTTTGATCCAGGGCGTGGTGAGTCTGGCCGAGGTCTGGTTTATTGGTCAGTTAGGTTCCATTTCATTAGCAGCCATTGCCTTAGCATTTCCACTACTGATGCTCACACAGACCCTTTCCGGCGGCGCCATGGGTGGCGCGGTGGCATCAGCCATTGCCAGGGCGTTGGGTGCAGGGAACGTGGCCCGTGCTGAAACCTTGGTTTGGCACGCACTTGCTATGGGGGTGATGGGCGCCTTGGCTTTATTCGTCATTTTTCTCCTTGGCGGCGAAGCATTCATCATGCTGCTGGGCGGCCGTGGCGAGGTATTAGAACAATCCTATACCTACGCATTGGTCCTGCTCTCGGGCGGGGTGTTTGTTTGGATGCTAGGCATCACCAGCGCCATATTCCGGGGCATGGGGAATATGCAATATCCTGCATTGGCGATGATGCTCGGCTCACTTATACAAGTTCCCCTCTCCGGCTGCCTGATTCTGGGGGTCTACGGATTTCCTCAATTAGGCATCGTTGGCGCAGCTGTATCTGCAATAACGTCGGGGTTGATGGTCAGCCTAGTGATGTTGCGCCACTTAGCCACCAGCGACGGCATTGTTAAATTACGCCTGTCTGCGCTGTCTTTCTCTAAAGCACACTTCGACGATATTTTGCAGGTTGCACTGCCAGCATCACTGTCGCCCATTTTGACCATTGCCACGGTACTGATGCTCACCGCTTTCGCCGGCCGCATTGGCGAGGCGGCATTGGCTGGTTATGGCATAGGCTCACGCATAGAGTTTTTAATTATTCCCTTAGTGTTTGGTCTGGGTTCATCAATGACCTCATTGGTTGGCATGGGCATAGGTGCAGGCGACATTAACCGGGCAGAACGAGTTGGTTGGATTGGCGGCTTAAGCGCGGGAATAATTGCAGGCGTACTTGGCATAGTATTGGCCATTTTTCCCGACGGTTGGATAGCACTGTTTACCCAAGACCCATTGGTACACGCTTCAGCGAAAGACTTTATTCAAATTGCCGGACCGTGCTTTTTCTTTCAAGGTTTAGGCCTGTCTTTGTACTTTGCCTCACAAGGTGCCAACGCCATGCTTTGGCCAGTGTTAGCCGCTATTTTACGTGTGCTGGTGGCGGGTTGTGTTTCATTCTCATTAGGGTTTATCTTTGACATTGGTCTAGTGGGCATCTATTACGGCGCTGCACTAGGCATGATAAGTTATGCGATCATCATTGCCGGCGCGCTGAAATTTGGTGCGTGGCGGCCATCGGAAAATTGAGCTGGTAATTATATGGATAAGCAAACGACCGGCGTCTCTAACAAGGCCGCAAAAAAAGTCCCAAACGAAGTCAAAGCTGCGCCACGGGTTAAGCGCTCGGACTGTGGTATTTCCAGCGCCCTAGATCTAATCGGCGATAAATGGACGCTGCTAATTATGCGCGACGCACTGTTTTTTGATTGCCGAACCTTTGCCGACTTTTGCAATCGGCCAGAGCGCATTCCAACCAATTTATTGTCCGAGCGACTCAAGCGACTGGTGACTTTTGGCGCATTAGTGAAAGTGGCCTACCAAAGCAAACCCTCTCGCTTTGAATATGTGCCTACAAAGCTGGGCAGCGAAATGAAACCGCTGCTGATAGAACTCCGCGCCTTCGGTGATGCTAACTTATAGCTTGAAAGCAAGCGTCCACTAACCATCTACCGCGCAAGTTATGGACAAAAGTTGCAGCGAAAAAGTTCCAAAAAAAAAGGCCAAACACCAAAGTAAATGACCTCTTTGCATCCACCCATTCGGGTGTTTTCTTCTTACCCAGAGCGCGCTTACGTAAGCGCGCTCTGGGCAACAGGTACTATCGCGCCATATTGATCATCTTCAACTGAGTAAACTCTTTCAGACCTTCCATACCCAACTCATTACCTAAGCCAGACTGCTTGGAACCACCAAAAGGTATACCCGGATCTAGCTCAGCGTGCTTGTTGATCCATACGGTACCAGTATTCATTTGGTTAGCTACGTCATACGCACGATCAAGGTCACTCGACCAAACCGAACCACCCAAACCGTAGTCTGAATTATTAGCGCGAGCGATAGCATCGCTTTCATCGGTGAAACGAATAACCGGTAGCACTGGGCCAAACTGCTCTTCGTCAACAATACGACTGCCTTCAGTAACATCACGCACAATTGTTGGACGAATGAAATAACCAGACTGATCAGGCACTTCGCCGCCAGCAACAATATTGCCGTCCTGACGCGCAGATTCAATGAGCTCTTTAACTTTTTCATACTGCATTTTATTTTGCAGTGGTCCAAGCTTAGTGCCCTGCTCTAGGCCGTCACCAATAATGGTGTCGTTAGCAATGCTTGCCAATTCATCAACTACTTCGTCATAAATTGAGTCGTGAACATACAGACGTTTCATAGCAATACAAACCTGACCGCTATTTTGGAACGCGCTATCAAACAACTGCTGCGCTACTTTCTTAGGCTCTACGTCGTCTAAAACGATACCTGCATCGTTGCCGCCTAGCTCAAGGGTAATACGCTTAATCAAACCCGCAGCGCCGGCCATAACCTTGGCACCTGTTGCGGTAGAACCCGTGAAGGAAATTTTGTTCACATCTGGGTGTGCGGTTAATGGCGCGCCCAGATCGTTGGCATCAGTGACAATATTCAAAACGCCGGCAGGCACAATGTCCTTAATCAACTCACCCAAACGCAGGGAGGTCAGCGGCGTGGTAGGCGACGGCTTGAGTACAACGGTATTACCTGCGATCAATGCAGGCGGCACTTTGAAGGCCATCAAAATCATAGGGAAGTTCCACGGCACAATAGCGCCAATAACACCCAGCGGCTTACGGTGCGCTTCAACCTTACGAGTTTCGCTGTCTTCAAGCACTTCAATCGGCAAGTCCAACGCAGTGAAATAACGAAAGAACGCAGCGGTGCCGTAGACTTCGCCAGTTGCATCAGCCAGTGGCTTACCCTGCTCTTGGGTTAACAGCTGAGCCAGCTCAGCACCATTGGCTTCAATGACATCAGCGATTTGCGAAATAATCGCTTTACGCTCGTCAATGGTGGTTTTACTCCAGCTTTCAAACGCAGTTTTAGCAGCGGCAACCGCCTCATTTAGCTGGCCTTCGTCTGCGCGCGGGCAAACGGCCAAAGTCTCTTCATTGGCTGGGTTCACTACATTCATTGTAGTTGCACCATCGACCATCTGGCCGTTAATCAATAATTTATAATCACTCAAAGCACTCTCCCAAAATTATTCTAATAAACACTAATCTGCTCACACTGAATCCACTGACTGTCAGCGCACAAAGCAGGAAATCTGCGACCCTGAAATAGAACACGTTTTAAGGCTGGGAGCAATCTGCATAACTTGGATCTACGCAAAACTAAACAGTACTAGAGAATGCCAAATGGTACTGAAGGTTAACGAGCAGTAAAAAGTAAGAGGTAGTGCCGCGCAACTGCACTTGCACTTCGTGCTAGGCTGCCGAATCGATAAAAAAGTAAGGGCAGCCAAATTGAAAATTGCAAAGTGGTCGCTAGGCATTCTTGCCGTACTCACTGCATTAGCTGGTGTTTTTCTATTCAAAGGCGACCTACCCGCAGCGGTAGTTGACGCCAAATACACCAATGCACACTCTCAATTCCTGACCATGAACGGCGGCAGTCGGGTGCATTATCGAGACCAAGGCAATAAAAACGGCCTGCCCGTTGTGCTGATTCATGGCGCCATGGCGTCTCTACACACTTGGGAGCCGTGGGTAGCCATCCTCGGAAAACAATACAGGATGATCACCCTAGACCTGCCCGCCCACGGACTCACCGGAACCGTGCCAAGCGCAGAGTATGGAGGCGAGGCCTTCACCCAAACCATTCACGCCGTGACCAACAACCTAGGGTTAAAGCGATTTATACTGGGTGGCAATTCAATGGGCGGCGGCGCAACTTGGCGATATACCTTCGCACATCCAGAACGCGTGTTAGCCATGGTGCTGGTGGGCTCAGTCCCACCAGGGAACTGGCAGCGGCCAAGTGAGGAAGAAAGCGAAGGCAGTGAAAAAGACAATAAAAAAAACGACAAAAAGCCCTCAGTAGCGGGTTTCAGTCTACTGCGCCAAGACTGGTTCCGCGCTATGGCGCGCTATTTCGATCCAAAACTACTCATCGGCCAAGGGCTGCGCGCGGCGTACAACAACTCACCCGTGGTGGACGAAGAACTCATCGACCGCTACTACGAACTGATGATGCGCGAAGGTACCCGTGGAGCAATACTCAGTCGCAGCCGCTCATACGGTGGAGCGGCATCCCAAACACCCGATCTAAGCGCACTCACCCAACCCACCTTAGTTATGTGGGGCGCACAAGATGCCGTGATACCGGTATCAGTAGTGCCGCTGTTTGAGCAAAGATTGCCCAACACCACCACAGTGATTTATGAGGATTTAGGGCATATGCCGATGGAGGAAGATCCAGCGCGTACGGCAAAAGATGTGTTGGAGTTTTTGGAGGGTTTGCAGGCTTTGGAGTAAGGGACTCATGAGTATACATGCACTTAAGGCGCAAGTAGCTTGAACGTCGCAAAACAACGCTCCTGCCTCGCACCGTGCCCTCTAATCGTTTATTGCCCCATAAATAATATTCTTTAACTGGCCGCGAAAGTTAAAAGTCCCCGACGGCATAAGCTGGGTCATAAACACAACGTACAGATCTTCTACCGGGTCCACCCAGAAAATGGTGGAGGCTGCGCCGCCCCAGTAATAATCCCCGGCGCCAATGGTGCCTGACGACACTTCATCTAATGTGCTGGCAAACCCCAGCCCAAAGCCTACGCCGTCATAAGCGGTTTCTGAAAAAAAGCCTATTGCGGCTTGACCTAAGTCTCGACCCTCAGTGATGTGGTTTTTGGTCATCAATGCCAGCGTTCTGCTGCCGATAATCTCTTTGCCGTTATAGCTACCCTTTTGCCTGAGCATTTCGCAAAACTTTGCGTAATCTACCGTGGTGCTGACTAAACCACCGCCCCCTGAGGGAAAGCTCGGTGCTTTGCCGTATTTGCTGGTTTGAGGGTCATCCAGCAGCTTTAACGACTTGTCGCGCCCGCGGCCGTAGTTGGCAGCAAACCGACTGAGCTTGTCTTCTGGCACCCAGAACGCGGTGTCTTGCATATCTAGCAGATTGAAGATGCGTTCTTTGAGGAAGTCTTCAAATTTCTGACCAGAGATAAATTCTACTAAACAGCCGCATACATCTGTTGCTAGGGAATACAGCCACTGTGAACCGGGGTCATAGCGCAGTGGTACTTGGGAGAGTTTTTCTGCAAAGCTGAAAACAGTTTCGCCCTCACCTCGGTCTACCCCAAGCTTTTGATAAACTTCGTCTACTGGCTGCGAGTCGCCAGGCAGCAACCCGCCATAGGACAACCCTGATGTGTGAGACAGCACATGGCGCATGGTCATAACTGTTTGGGGTGCACGGGTTTGCATATTGTCCCCGCGCCCTGCTACCCACACTTGCTGCCCTTTCCACGAGGGGATAAATCGAGACACGGGATCGTTGAGCTGAAACTTGCCTTCCTCGAACAGCATCATTAAGGCGATCGAGGTAATGGGTTTGGTCATGGAATAAATGCGATAAATCGTGTCATCCTGAACAGGCTTGCTGCGCTCTCGGTCCATGTCGCCAAAAGATTTGAAATACGCGGGGATACCGCGCCGCGACACCATGACCTGGCAGCCAGTGATTTTGCCAGCATCCAGATAATTTTCATTTAAATGCTGTTCTATACGCTCCAGCTTCTTGGCAGAAAAACCTGCCGCCGTTGGATTCAGTTCCATCATTATCCTCTTTATCCCCTTTTATGCTTGCAGCTGACTCTTGCTCTAAAACTCAACTGCCCAATCAATCGTCTAAAGCACTGGCTAGCGCTTTAAGGTTTCTAAATCAAAAAGGGCCAGCAGCTCAGTTGCCTTCTTGGCATCCTCCATTGAGAGGTCACTGATGCCACTTAACACCTCTGATAAAGCCATTTTTCCGCCTAACAATTTTGCCCATGCGTTTTTGGTCACAGACAGTTTTAAATCGCACTGGTCAAAGCCCACCACTGCTGCCACCTGATTACGGATCATCAGTCCGGCAGAGCCGCCATCGTCAAATTTAAATCCGATGCTGCCCTGCACTGACTCAGCTAATAGTGGATCAAGCAAAACCCGCAAAATGGGTACCCAGCGATCTGCTGGTCCAGCAAGCACTTCTTGCTCGCGGAAGCGGTGTATCTTGAAACGGGTGAGATCTATGCTGCCATCTAACTCTAGCGCTTGGGTTAAACACCAGTTGCGGATGTTTGCGGCACTTGAGCAATAGGCCACTGCGCGCAGGGCCGATGCCAAGCGTAATTTGTCTTGGCTGGCATCAATTGGGTCTTGGTCGAACACTAAGTAGCTGCCCACTTCCAAAGCCCAACGATAGTCTTCTTCCTTTAAGGCGGTGTCGAATAAAGCACGAGCCGTGTCTCTGCCACCGAATGCGGCAATCATCTTGCCTGCACGTTCTGGCTGGGGGGTTGGAAAGAGCTTGCTGGGGTCTTCGTCAAACCAGCCGAACAGACCGGTGTAAACCTGCCTAACGTGATGCTCAACTACGCCGTAAAGCTGCTGGGTTCTAAAATCTTCTTCGTGATTGAGTGGCAACTTTATGCGTTCAATGGCTTGGTCAATGGTCAGGCCCTGGTTCGCCGCGCGCACCGTTTGGTCCCAAATAAACTGAATAGAATCGCGATAACGCAGAATAGACGCTTTAACCTCAATACGGCCTGACATTGGCGGCCCGTGCGCACCGATTTGGTGCTCTACATTGAGTTCTGCCAATGCATCTAGTCCTTGCAGTAATACTCGAGGGTCACGGTACTCTTCGCCGCGAATGGCAAAAATGTTAAACAGCGTGGGCCAAAATATATTGTTCACGGCCAGGTCTAACTGGGGAAAACAGATGTTCACCGAGTCTGTGGCATCCGACGGTGCGGGATAAAAAATCACATCAAGACCCGCAATGGTGACCTGACTTTGCTCGGTGAAGGTGTGGGTGGCTGGCATGTGGCCTGGTGTATAGGGCGCGTGGGAGGGGTTGCGGTAAAAGCGCCCCAGGCCGATATTCACAATGGCATCAGGACCGGATTGCGGCAGCATCATGGCGAACTGGTGCACCATGCCTCTCGAACCTCTAGGGCCTACCTCACCGCCAAAACGGGTTAGATTTGCGGCTATGCCGTCATGTCCGTAGATCGGGAAATTTGCGTCTCCCCGGTCTTCTACAATGGCCGTGGTGCCGGCCACGTAGTGAAAATGTGTGTAAATACAGGCGACTATGGGCGCGTCGGTTTGCTGACGAAGCTTTGCAATGGCGTCGCACATCTCCTCCTGACACTCGCCCGTGTCGATAGCAATGATGCCCTCTGGCCCTTTAATGAACGTTTGATTAGATAGACCGTTACCGACGTAACACCAGGCGCTGTCGCCTATTTTGTAAAAAGTCTCTTTTAAGCGTTCTGAATGCGCTAAATGCTGCGGATGGGCGGTCTGCCCCACCGAACCCGTGGCGACTTCCCCTACCCTAAACGCCTGCGTTGAATCACTCATAACAACCTACTCCCTTTTTATACCAATACCTTAACTCACTTACACACGACGACAAAGCAACAGCACAATGCGTGGTCGAATCACAAATAACAGGCGCTGCGAAACATTTCCCTCCGCTCAAAAAATATTGGGGAAAAAGGAAAAAATACGCGTGTAATGAGCGCCTTAGAGGGCACTTTGGCAGTCATTACGGGAAGACCTAGTAAAAACACAGAGTAGATGCAGCAAAGATGCAGGAAAGACCCTGGGATGCACGCTGGGCAACGAGGTGGCGCTAAAAAGGATGCGGGCCACTAGCAGAACACCCCTGAGACCTAGTGTTTCCGGCCCTGTTTGTATGGCCAGTGCCGCGCTGTTGCTATACCGAAACTAAAACCAGTCTATAACCAAACTCTGCCGAAACTCTTCCGAAACTAGGCCGCACCATCACACAGACACAGGTATTAGCTGGACGCAGAATAGTCCCTCGGGCTTGTATAAGCATGCTACGCGGGATCTAAAGACCTTTGAAAACCGAGCCAAAAAAATGGTAAACGTTTTCATCGTTGGACTGAGCAATTCAAAAAAGGACTAGCTTCAACCACACCGCCTAAACCGCTCTACCCAAACCTTGCTACCCCTCCCTGAAACCGAGCAATAGCAAACCACGCCGTCATTTAGCTAATCGATGCTTACACACAGCAACAACGTTATCTGATCGCAAGCGACTGGTATGCTGGTCTATTTATTACCAAAGAATCGCACTAATCATGACTAACTCAGCCAAGCAAGACACACTTTCCCCCGCCGCTGAAGCCTATATTTGGGGTTTCCCATTAATGTCTGTGCACCGCACTAGATTGTTGCTCTGCTCAAAGACAGACACAGGCACGATGAATCATGTCAACGATTTGGCAACCCCAAACGACCGCGCTATCGTGGTACCCAACAACGACACGCTTTATTCGTCAGCGTGGTATGACCTGCAACATGGCGACCTGAGCATTGACGTGCCAGCAATGGACCACCCGGACAGATACTGGAATGTAATGGTCTTAGACGGCTACACAAACGTTGCCTACGTTTGCCGCAGACACCACGGCGTGGCGGGCACACGGGTGCGGGTGACATTAGACCCAACAACCCCACCTGCTAACGACGACGGCGATGTAGTGACTATTGGCACACCTACCGCTTGGGTCATTATTAGGGTGCTGGTGGAATTTCCAGAGGACATAGACACCGCGCGAAATCTGCAACGCAGCATCCAAGTGACCGCCCCCAGTAACCACCCTAATCAGCGCACTGAGCGCGCTGGTCGTGCAACGTCTATTGCCAAATCTGGCGTGGACTTTTACAGAGAGCTGAAAACCTATATTGACATAGACCCACCGGCACCCTGGCATCCGCAACTATCGCCCGGGGCACAGGCCATAGTTGACAATCCTTCCAGCGTTTCTGAGGAAGTGTTGCTTGCTGGCATAATTGAGGGAGAGCGGCATATTGTTGGTCTTAATCAAGCCGACACTGTCAGCAAAAACGGTTGGAGTACCGGTCGCAGCGCTGAAGGTTTTGGCGCAGATATAGTGCGCCGAGCAGCAGGTGCCAAATTTGGCCTGGGTGGTCACCAAGCCATAGAAAACAGATCTTATGTGGCGCAGCATGACTCTGAGCAAGAAAAACTCGATGGCACTCGCCCACTGCAACTCAGATTTGCAGCCAACGCCATGCCACCATGCAGCGCTTTTTGGTCGTTAACGGCTTACGGCAGTGACATGTATTTGGTAGAAAACGAAATAGATCGCTGGTCTATTAGCGACAGCACGCCCGGACTTGTTTATGATGCTGACGGCAGCCTAACTATTACCTTGAGTGCAGAGCGACCTTTAGAGATTGCTAACTGGCTGCCAGTACCCAGCGGACGTTATCTACTGGGCATGCGCGTTTATGAGGGACACGAGCAAGTCATTAGTTGTGATTGGTTTCCGCCTCAACTGACCAGAACGGCAAGCTGACGGGCTGAAAACCAGCGCAGATACTATTTGCATAACGACGAAGCGAATGGCCCTAGGCTATCTGTGTGCTTGCAGCCAATCTATCTCGAAGTTGAAGTCGCCGTCACGGCCATCGGAGATCATAATACCCACTTGCTCAATATTCGCTGGATCAATGGGCGGCTCGTTAAGTTTACGACCACGCCAACTGGCCTGAAACTGCTCAATAGGCAATACAACTTCCTGCCATTGGCTTGGTTGAGTTAGAAAATCCATACGGTAAGAAATGCGCTGATTTTTTGGCCGCAGCAGTAAGGTATAAGAGCGGCCATCCGTGCGCACGCGCAGCGCGAAATGGGTGAACCCAGCTAAGCTAAAGTCCATCAAGCCACTACGAATGGAGGCAAAGCCACCGCCGTTGGTATTGGTTACGCCGCTGAACGTGAGTACACCGTCCGCAAGGTTAAAGTCGCTGCTTGAGCGGCCACCCATCACGCCATCGTTGACCACACGCCAGGCTAAATCCGCAGATTGCGTATCGAATGAGGTGAGCAGAATTTCTTTTGTCGTATTGGCTACAGCGCCTGCGGGGGTGGTTACAAACAAAGACATAATGAGCAACAATTTTGTGATTTTCATCATAGCAACATACACACCTCTTTGTGAAAGCGGCGTTTAGAGAAGTTTAAGATCTGCGCAGACAGCCAGCGCAGATTGCCTTTTTATTTATGCACTTAGTTGGGACCCTAACTCAGCTCTAGGCCTTTCAAATCACCTTTGCTGCGCCATTTTTTCATTAGCGAGAAAAACTCAATGGGTCCGCCGCCATACATATTGTTCTGCGGCTTGGCATTGCCTTTACCTTCATTGTTGTAATACCCGGGCGTGCACTTTGCTTGGAAGTCTGCGGTGAGCCGGGCTTTCTCAATAATCGTTTGTACCCAAGCTTTTTCTGCGATTTCACTGGCTTCAATGCGCTTTGCACCCTTCTCCCCAGCCACGGTCAAAATATGCGCAAGGTGCACACTCTGCTCATCTAACGAATAGGTGTAGGTTGCAGTAAACCCTGATTGCGCAGGCCCAAAGAAAAACGCATTGGGAAACCCTCGGGTGTGCATACCATGAAAAGTGGACAGACCGTCAGCCCACTTTTCCGATATAGATTGCCCAGCAACACCATTAATCTGATATCCGGCTCTGCGTGCATAATCTGTACCCACCTCAAAGCCGGTGGCAAAAATAATGCAATCTACCTTGTACTCTTCACCGTTAAAGATGATGCCGTCTGCGGTAATTTGGTCTACCCCTTTGCCGTCTGTATTCACTAGCGAGACATTGGGTAAATTGAAGGTGGGTAGGTATTCGTCATGGAAACAGGGGCGCTTACAGAACTGACGATAGTATGGCTTTAATGCCTCTGCGGTTTGCTCGTCTTCAACTACTTGATCTGCGCGTGAACGCACGCCTTCCATTTTTTGGTAGTCGGCCAATTCCATTTCTCTAGCTAGGTCCATGTAGTCGGTGACTTTCTTGGTCATATACGGCTTAAAGCCCTGATTGTAACGCTCTACTGACACAACTGATGTCAGCGCCCAAAGCGCCATGCGCGCTTTTGAAGGGGCCTTGTCTTTCAAATTGCCAAAGAGCAGACGGAACGCTTCGGTCCAGCCGTCTGACACAAGGTCTTCCTTAACGACTCCGCCAACCATAATGGATTCAAAATTGCGGCGTCTTTCATCGTGCCAGCCTGGCGCCTGCTCCTGCATCCAGTTGGGATCAGTAGGTTTGTTATTGCGCACATCGATAGAAGATGGCGTGCGCTGAAATACGTACAGGTGTTCGGCGGATGCGCCTACGTGAGGCACGCATTGCACGGCGGTTGCGCCGGTGCCGATCACTGCCACGCGCTTGTCCGCTAGACCGGTCAGGCCGCCATAGGCGTCGCCACCGGTGTAAGCGTAATCCCATCTACTGGTATGAAAGGTGTGACCTTTAAAGTCGCTGATGCCTTTTATGGCTGGCAGCTTGGGCCTGTTCAACGGACCGTTAGAGTGCACAACAAAGCGCGCTTTAAGGGTGTCTTGTCGGTCCGTTGATACTATCCAACGGCCCTGAGACTCATCCCAGTCTGTGGAGGTGACCAATGTTTGTAGCAGCGCGCCATCGTGCAGCGCGTATTTCTTGGCGATCACGCGGCAGTATTCTAGAGTTTCCGGTGCGTTAGTATATTTTTGCTTTGGCACAAACCCGGTGTTTTCTAACAGCGGAAAATATACGTAGGACTCGATGTCGCAGGACGCACCTGGGTAGCGGTTCCAATACCAGGTACCGCCAAAGTCGCCGCCTTTTTCGATAATTCTGAAGTCATTTATACCCGCTTCGCGGAGTCTGGCTGCTGCTAGCATGCCGCCAAAACCACCACCAATAATGACCACTTCTACCTCTTCCTCAATGGCCTCGCGCTTAAGCTCACTATTAATATAGGGGTCTTCAACAAAGTAGGCGAACTCACCAGTCACCTCTTGGTATTGGTCGTTGCCATCTACCCTAACTCGCTTGTCTCTCTCTTCTTGGTATTTACGGCCCAATGCCTCTGGATCAAAGTTAAAGCTCTTGGCGTTCATGAAGTCCCCTACTTACAAATTGCTGTTTTTTCCAAGTAGGGAAGGTATCTAAAAAACAGCCTCGCGCCAACCCTGCTGCCTATCCACAAAGCAGACCGCTAAATTACAGAATTGCTCGTCAGGCGGGTGACAACACGGCGCGGAGAATTTTGTGTATCCGCAAATTTGAGCACGTCTTCTGCAACCCGCTGTTTGCCTTCTGCTGAATTATAAAATTTATTGCGTAAGTCGTATTCACTTTCGAAGCAGCAAAGGGCCAAGCCGTTCCAGTGCGCGCCAGAAAATCTATGCATAACTGTTAGCTGGTAATAATGGGTCATGGCGGTATGCACCTGTAGTGCGAGCACCCCATGCTGCTCATACCAATGCTTGTCCGCAGCCTTGGGGCCAATTTGAGGACTGGCTACCATTGGAAAGACACCCACACTAACCGGTAACTGGTCTGGATTGAGGTTGCTCAGAGGCTGATTTTTTAGGGTGCGCTCGCTGACTAGGTATAAACCCACATCTGCGCGCGCCTGAAAATCCATAAGGTTTGGAGAAGCGCCGAGCACAAGCGCCGCAAAGGGTAAGTGCTGAGTGTCATCAACGGCTGCTTCAAACATAAGGCTTTGGCTTAAACCAGCCACTTCTGCTGCTACTGCTTTATCTGAAAAGACTGCTGCTATTTTCAATACGAACATGTGAATTCTCCTTAAGCTATTTTGTCTCCGGGCGCACGGATCACATAGCGCGGTTTGTCCTCACTCAACCTGATCCAACTTTTACCGCTTTGGGTTTCTGCCATTAGCTCAACCACATCCGTGGCTAACGCTTCGGGCGTCATAAAACGCGCGTCATTAGTTTTTTGTGCATGAGGGATAATTGCGGTATCCACTGCGCCAGGGCATAGGGCGTGAATGTTGATACCGCGCGTTGCTAGCTCTGGCGCTAGGCTGCGCACCAAGCCCACTACCGCGTGCTTACTCATGGCGTATAGCGGGTCTACAGAATAAGGGGTTACACCGGCGAGTGATGCGGTCACAACAATTGCAGCGCCAGCGGATAAGAGCGGTAAAAGCGCCTGCAAGCCGAACACCACGCCGTCCACGTTGACACTCATCATGCGCCTGTAGCGCTCAAGGGTTACTGCTTCTAATTGATAGTCAGAAAGAGGCGCGTCTGGGGGTGCGATTTGAATGCCAGCATTTAAATGGATATGTGTTGGCGACCCGAACTCGGCCTTGGATAAATTTAAGAATTCGACCAATTGCTGCCACTGAGCAATATCGCCGATGTCACAGCGCCTAAACATAGCACCGGTCTCATTGGCCAAAGCCACGCCTTTTGCTTCATCTACATCTAGGGCAAGTACATTGGCGCCAGTGTGTCTTGCAGCTCTGACAACCGCCGCGCCGATACCCGACGACGCACCCGTGACTATCCAAAAAGCTATTTTTTCGCTTGTGCTCATACTTAGATCTCCCCGAGTTTGATGTTTGGCGAACGCTATTTAACAGCTACCTAAAAACTTGTTACAGGCTATTTACTGGCACTTTCTTTATAACGCTTGCCGCGCTGCGCCGCCAAACTATAAGCCGCTGCGGTTTCAGCTTCTACTTCCTCGCGCTGCTGTTTGCTCAACTCTTTAAACTCCTCCACCCACCAACGACGTGTCACCTGTGGGAAGGTGCCCATTCTATTCACACAGGCATTAGCGCCGCGATCTCGCCCTGCCTTGTAACCCGCCGCTCCCTCAACAGAAACCTTAGATTTGCCAAAGGGTATTAGGTCGCCTTCCATCTTTGGCAGCAAGAAGTAAGGCATAGACACCCGCGTCTCCCCTTTGGGAATGAGCGTGGTGTTCACCCGGTGCAGCGTGGCGGAGTAGCGCCCTTCGCTTAAATGCATCAGCGTACCGCCGGTGTTAACAATCACAGATCCGGGAATCACCGGCACGGAATAGTCTCCAGGTGCCGTACGGCAAGTGACAGGCGCATCCATCCAACGGCCCTCACCCGCCACCACCTGTAAACCGGGGCGGTCATTGATCAGCAGGGCAACAAATGGGGGGCCATCTATATGCGCGCCAACAGTTTTGCTGTCGAACTGCTCGTATGAGGTGCGGACTTGTTCTTGTGCTTCTTCTGTAAACACATCCATGCTGAAGTTATGGTTTAGACTGGCCGCAAGGTCTGGGTCATCAAAGTCAAAATACTCGCTAAACTGCGCAGGATCTTCACCCAGCGACTCAACAATCAGCTCTCCCAATTGGTGAGTCAAACGGTGATAGATAAGATTCAGATCTTCTATCAGCGGTTGAAAGCCAGCCATTGAATCAGACTTTGGCCAAGTGTTGGGCCCACGAAACAAACGTTTATGAATGGGTTGCGAGGTATCATCATGAGCGCACACGGGTTGCTGCTCAAAGCCGTATTGAAAATTTTCAATCACTTGGCCATGACCACGATCTGCTGGTGTGGGCAGGGTATAGCCGCGAAAATACGGGGTGTTGGAAATATGCGCTGTCTTTTTAATATCCACAGGCGCATTAAAAAACCCACGCACTTCTTTAAAGGCGCGTTGCTGAAAGTCCTCATCTAGTCCCGGAGCATTGGTCAGCACCAGAAACCCGCATTCCGAAAGCGCATAGCGCAGGTCTTGCATGAACTTGTGGCGATTGCTTTCGAGATCTAGCCAATTAACGGTAGGAATCTCATGCAGATCACAGGGCTTACCTGTCTTTGCTTCAGGTTGGTGCTCTGTTTTATTTTCCGCTGTATTTTCTGAGTGCGCCAAACCGCTTATCTCCCCTCAATTTGCAATAACGCTATTACAGGGTCAAAAAAAAAGCAAAGTCTTTAGCATGCACCCGCGCTTGGGTTTTACCATCAAATTCGCTACCGATGCGTTTACCTGTTGTGAGCTGCGTTAACACCCATAGCGAACAATCAAAGCGGCGCATAAACCAATCGAACCATTCAAACCATCCACATTCGTTGAGATTGGCGATCGCTACCGTTGGGTAGAAGCAAATTCGACGCTCAGCTACCGTCCTCAATCTTGAGCAATGTCATCGCATCCCTTGAGTGAAATACCATGGCAACCACGGCGATCATCAACAGCCCAGCTGCACTGAGAAAATAGCCTTCAATGTCTACTGCAGCGATGTCACCGCGCCATAATGCCAACAGCATTAACTGATAAATAGCACCGAACACGCCTAGGGATATGGAGCAAACTTTCAGCGAAAAGGCCTCGCTATAGAGGGGTGCTGCGACCAATAAGGCGAACACGGAATAGAGCCAGAACCCCAGATAGTCAAAAGACGTATAAAGCGAAAAGGGTACAGAGACATTCAATAGCCGCAGCAAAGGATCCGCAATATCAGCATTCGCTGCACCACTTGCAATGGCGTCAGCCAGTAGAGGGATCGTCCAAACGGCAATAAACTTGGGGATGATAAAGGCCATAACTGACATCAGCACAACCATGGCCGCGAGTATGGCGCGTAGCGGACTCTCACCGACTATGCGCCATGCGAGCGCAAAAAACACACCAGAGAAACTGAGCATTGCGACAATTTGATTTACCCAACCGACGATAAAAACACCTCGATTCGCATTCAACCACGCTACGCGATCGCCATGTTCAGCAGAGAACCCCCCTGGCGCGTCCAGTGGGGTAAACAAAGTAACTACCGCCGTCACAATCGCAATAATCGCTGACCAAAAACCCAGCCTGTATATTGAATAGCAGAGTCTGTGATTAATAGAAGTTGTTAGGTTCAAAGTTTTTCTCCATATCTGGCATCAATAAATTCCATGACCACGGCGTTCACATCCGCTCTATCACTTTCCCAGCGTCTACCGTTACCGGTAAAAAGCGACCCGGCTTCTAGCATGGCCAGCAACGCCAACGCCTCTGCTCGAGGTGCCTCACTGCCCTCTAGCGCCAGGGCTGTTTCGAAAGTTGTCAAAAATTCCGAATAAACATCGTCCAGCAAATCGGCTACCAGCGGCTCAACCTGCTGCATCGCCCATAACTGCGGCCAAAGCCTGTCGCTTAACTTGGCGTCAGTTGCTGGCTCACTGAGCAAGAACAAAGCACAGTCGCGCACTGTAGGCGCTCCACCCACTTGAATCGCGACAAAGGATTTCCGGTAGTGACCTGCAATGTGGGTGACCAAGGCCCTCACCATGTCTTCCCAAGTTCTAAAATGGTATTGCAATGCACCTAGTTTCAGCCCGCTTGCTCGGGCTAACGCACGCATGGTCAGGCTGCTGTAGCCCTCATCGGCGATGATCTCGATGGCAGTCTGCAAAATTTGTTCTTTGCGCTCACTCAATGTGGGTAGACCTCAATAGTTGACATGTCAATCGACATGCTAGAATCTGTGAAGTGACATGTAAAGCGACATGTGAAGCGACGTTTAGAAGGAAATGTTAACCAACGGAAGTGTTTGGAGATAACAATGGCGACAAAAATAGGCCGTAGAGATTTTTTGAATGGCGTGGCCATCGGTGGCAGTGGTCTGTTTCTGCAAGGTTTTGGCACCGACGTAAAAGCGTTAGCCGCAGCGTCAAACGGTTCAAGCCCAGCGCCTAACTCACCTTCTCCTTCTACTTACTATCCGCCAACCCTCACCGGCATGCGTGGCAGTCATGAAGGCTCTTTCGAAGTAGCCCATGCACTGGCTTGGCGCGGCGAAAAACCCGCGCGGTACCAGTCTCTAAATGAGCACTATGACTTAGTGGTTGTCGGCGCAGGCATGAGTGGCTTGGCAACCGCCTGGTATTACCGTAAAAAAATGGGACCTAATGCACGCATACTGCTACTCGATAATCACGACGACTTTGGCGGCCACGCCAAACGCAATGAATTTCACCATAACGGTAGAATGATGCTCTGCTTAGGGGGTGCTCAGAATCTGGAAGCGCCAAGTGACTACAGTGACACAGCGGCGCAGCTGATGAATGACATAGGCATAGATGAGGATTTTATCGCCGCCATGGACCAACAAACGCCGGCTGATATGGTGCTGGCCGGTAAGTTTGACGCAGACAATGGCATTGCACTGCCCGGCGCAAACGGCCACGTGGTCATCGGTGGTAACTGGTTTGCGGCCATGTTCGGCGGTGAAGGCTATGCCTCCACAGTTTGCAAACTCCCCATTGCACGGAGAGAACAAGATAAGCTCATTGCTTTTTTCGGCGGCAGCCAAGACTTCCTAGCAGGCTTGTCCCTAAGCGAGAAATGGCAGTATATAAACACCGTCAGCTACAACCAATTCCTTATGGAAAAGGTTGGTCTTGAGGAGTCAACCCTCCCTATTTTGAATGCCGTTATTATTCATATGGGCGGCGTTTCTGGGTGGCACCTCACAGTGGCAGAAGCAATCAGCAACGTCGCCAGCGGTATAAATTCAATGGGCTGGGTTGGCAAGACTTTGGCCTCGTTAGGCGGCTCTATTCTCGACAGCGTTATACAGGTGCGCATGTTTCCCGATGGCAATGCCTCTATCGCTAGACTGCTCACACAGAAACTTATCCCCGACGTTGCGCCAACTATGCAGGGTCCGGAAGACGTCGCTATCGCCCACTTCGACTACTCCGAATTAGACATAAACGGGCGCAGCACTAGAATGCGGCTTAATAGCACTGTGGTTGGCGTGCGCGAAGTTGAGAAAAAAAGGGTGGAAGTGGACTATGTCAGTGGGGGCAAGGCACTTCGGGTAACGGCTAATAGTTGCGTCTTGGCCTGCTACAACAACCTCATACCCCACCTCTGTCCGGAAATGCCTGAGCGTCAGAAAAAGGGCCTAAGTTACGGTGTAAAAACACCCTTCGTTTACGCCAGCGTGCTGTTGGAAAATGGACACGCCTTTACAAAATTAGGCGCCACTTTTTTTCAATGTCCCTACGATACATTTCAATGGGTGAGCAGCGCCCCAACTATGACAGTGGGTGGTTACGAACCGCCGCGCGGACCAGATGACCCCATGGTGTTGTGTTTGATGCATTCACCGATGACCGACCCCAAAGGCAACCTAACCGGGCGCGAACAGCTGCGTTCAGGACGGCATAAGATTTACGCTACACCCTTTGCCAGCTATGAGGCGCAAATTCGCAGTCAACTACAGGCACTCATGGGGGCACAAGGGTTTGACCACGAAAAAGACATTCTCGCCGTCATGGTAAACCGTATTCCTCACGGCTATGCCTACCCTTACCTCGCATTAGATGACCCCGAGTGGAAGAAAGGCCAAGCACCCCACGAGATTGGACGGGCGCAGTTTGGACGTATTTCAATCGCTAATTCAGATTCCGAGGCGTTAGCCCTCATGGATGCAGCTTTCGACGCCGCTTGGCGCGCCGTCGAAGAACAGACCTAACCCACTGACCTGCTAAGCTAAGAAAAGTTGATATGCGGGGCGCTTACGCGCCACCCATCAGCTCTAACATATTGCCGTAGTAGAATTTTTTCATTACCTCTTGATCGCAGTTGGGCATGCTGCGCTCAAACCTTTTGATGGGACCAGCTGTACCTTTTGGGTGCGGGTAATCTGATGCAAACACCAACATCTCAGGATCAATACTGTCTATGATCCAAACCACAGGCTCCCCTGAGAACGGTGAAAACTTACGGTGGTCCTGGATGCAAAGACGTTTGAAGACATTGTGCGCATTTCTGTGACCCGTAACTTTGACGATCAGGCACCGGGGAACATCCTGCCGCTTCTGCTTCCCCAACCCGAGATTGCGCACGCCATAGACGATCGACAAGATAAACACCGGCGGCACAGCGCGCGTTTTCTGGTGGACATGGCAGCTACGCACTACCAGTTGGATCAGCACCAAGCGCAATTAGTTATTCGTATGTCATCTGGGGCGTCTATTGCCGCAGCAGAACTTACAGCCCAGGCAGGCCTAGATCACGACGAGACCATTGAACTTGCTGTGCGCTATATTTTGTCGGGTATTGAAAGCATAGAGCTCACTAAACGCCAAGCTAAAAGCCTCACTAAAAACCCAGCTAAAGGTCGAACGAAAACGACGAAAATTAGGGGCTAGGCTTGAGTCCATAGCGGCGAGGCATCTTTCATCAAACGATCCATCTTGGTCATCCGCGCCACCTTTTCGCCGGAAACTGGATCACTCAACCAAGCCGTGTACCAAACAATTTCCGTCTTCGGACTGTCAGACAGCGCAACAACATGACCGTGTACCGTATAGTCCCGTCCCGATACAACGGGCGCGCCCAAGTACTGGATCTCTATAGCCCCGTAGAGCCCGACATAAGGCCCGTGAACAGGAATAATATCCTCCTCTACCCCTCGAAAAGAATGGATACACTCCTCCATAGGCGCCACCCTGCCGCCATAGTCCGCTGCCTGGGAATAACAGTCCATGGGTTCAGTAATGACAGCGAGTCGTGCATTGATACTTTCTTCAGTGACCCGCACAGTGCCGTGTGGCGACGGCGCGCCAATAACTACGTCTGCCATCATGCGCAGATCAGTAGCTTTCCTATTTGCGGCAATACGCCTGCTCACTTCCGAATCTTCGTCATCGCCTAACGATGCCGAGCCTTCCATTACAACAGCGCCCACTTCGTTTTCCATCCAGATACGCACTTTGGTTGTACTGATGGGTTCAAGCAGGCAACGCACCGGTTCGTGATCCACGGTGGCTGCTTTAAAGTAAAGGGATATACCGCCGTTGGACCACCAAGCATCGCCAAAGTAATCTACCAACATTGACGGGAATTGCTCCATATGGATAGAACCGGCAATGGTGCCGCCTTGAAAGCCTAAGCCTAGAGCGGTGTCATCATCATGAATACCCCCCTTCTCATCTGCCGACGTATTTTTTGGTCGACGCCAAGGCCCTGTGACCGTATTTGTTAATGCAGAAGACACTATCACTACTCCCCAAAAAAATTAAGCACCTCAAGTAGCAACACATGAGGCAGTAAACCTAGACTACGTTGTTCGGTTGAAAGACCCTTACTCGCTGTACGGCTGACCATGCAGCGATGCATCTAGTCCAGCTCCCATCAGATCAATAAAATTATCACGATAAAAACCCTGCTTCTTCTCGAAAGACGTATTGGCTAAAGCAGTTTCAAAGCGTTTAAGCGGATTGCGCCCACCTTCAACATGCGGAAAATCCGAGGAGAACAAGCAAACGTCTGGGCCTGTATTCTCAATAATCCAATCTGTGGGCTCGTGAGGATAAGGCGTTACACGGAATTGGCGCTGGGCAATTTCACTTGGTTTAGCTGAGAGATTCTTTAACCGGTCTTCGCCTTTCTTAAACGCCTCTGCACCGGAGTCTAGATAGCGCATCCAACCTGGCACCCAGCTCGCGCCCAGTTCAATGGCGCCGAACTTGAGCTTTTCATGGCGGTCAAACACACCGTCGACAATCAACACAGACAGAGTTTGCCAAAGGGCCAGGGGTATTGTCATATAACTTGTTGAGGTGAAATTCTCAGCGCCCCCGTGGAAATCCAGCACAGGGCCTTGGCCTGTTTCATGGTAGTCCGGGTTCATCTTATGCTCGCCACCCACATGAAACAAAATGGGCACGCCTGCATCTTCTGCCAAAGACCATAGCGGTTCTAAGCCTATGTGACTGGGGCTGTGGCCTGGAGGACAACGCGATGGAATGACCAAACCCTTACAACCCATTTCCAGTGCTTCTTTGGCAATCTTAGGTGCTTGCTGAATATCCACTAAAGGCACATAGCCGGTGGCCAGCAAGCGTTTATCGACACTGCAAAAATCCGCCATCATACGGTTGTGCGCCCGCGCCACTTCACAGGCCAAAGCATTGTTCTGCCCTGTCTCTAACCCGTAATTATCTAGTGCGTCCGAGGTGAACATTAGCTGGCTGGCAAATCCGAGGTAGTCTAATGTTTCGGCGCGATCTTCCTTGCGAAACGCGCCAAGGGCCTCGTGCCCGCGTCTTGTCATGATCTCAGCTTCAGCACCGGCTTTGAATTGAGGGTCGTCGTGCAGCGCCGTTGTCTCATCCACCCACCTTTGGTCGCGGGTTCTGATATGAGGCTTAAATTCTGACTTAAATTTCTCTGCTATATATTCAACAATCTTTTCTGGAAACTCCATTACATGAGCATCCGCATCGTGAATAGTTCGGTTTTCTACGTAGGCCATTTTGCTTTCCCCGCTTTTTAAAGTGATATTTAAAGTGATATTTAAAGTGCTGTTTCAAGCCTCCAGAGCTCAGTTTCTAGCTCACCAAACTGAGCAGGCGTAAACCGCTCCAAACATAACAATCTCCCTTCTCGGTATACTGGCACCCTGCAAAGAGATCATCAAGCAGGGCCATTTCTCTACTCAAGCAGATCACTTGTCACGCCTAATACCTGTATCCTAGCCGCTGCGAAATCTAGGCAAGGACAAAATGATGTTAGGTAAGACTATTCTCGGCGTCTCCGCTCTCATTTTAAGTTCCTACGGCGTGGTGTGTTTAATTTCCCCCACTACCCCCGCAGGGTATGCCGGCTTGATCATCAGCAATGGCGATGGGTTCGCTGAAATCGGCGCAATGTACGGCGGGCTTCAGATCGGCCTGGGCTTGTTTTTTTTGTTGGCACTTTTAAAACCAGAGTTTTATCGGTCTGGCTTGATGATTTTGTTTTTGGGTATAGGAAGCTTAGCCCTAGCACGGCTCGCTTCGTTATTGATGACCGAGCAGGTGATTACTGCCTATACCTATGGCGCACTCAGCTACGAGATAGCCACTGCCTGTATAGCTGCCATTGCGCTAATGAGAACACCCAATGACCCAACATGAATATATTTTCATTGCAGTATCTATAATTTTAGGTTTGGCCATAACAAGATTGCTGCACAACGCGGCAATGCTCATCCGCGCAAAAGATAAAATCAGTTTTCACTGGTCATCTGCTATTTGGGCCTTCAGCATTATGCTGTATATCCTGCAACTTTGGTGGGTAGGATGGGGTTTACGCGTAGTCGAAGAGTGGCAGTTTATTGATTTCATCATTCTGGTTTTCGGTTGTTCGTGCCTCTACGGCGCGGCTGAAATGGCGTTAAGCGAACCTGGCGAAGGCACGTTAGATATGCTTAGTGAAAGCCAGCAGTTTGGCCGACTCTCAGCATTATCCATGTTGTTATATTTCTTCGTTGGACCTTATCTGAATATATTTTTGTATAACTACTCAGTTCTGCCGTCTTTGATTGTTCCGTCCATAGGCATTTTATTAATGATATTTGTCATCAGTATGCCCAGGCAATTCAAGTTGTGGTCGGCGCTTTTTCTTATCTACTCAATAAGCATACTGGTTCTGACCGTTTAATTTCATCTACAACAAGCTGGGCAATTTTTTTCTATCGTGCGGACCAGATCCAAAATAAATTCCGCTTGCTTTGGGAACTTCCTCAGCGAGCTAAAAACTTGCAAATGACTTGATCTGACGGCCGACATTGCACCCTAGGAAGGACTAAAATTTGCAATTCAGCAGCGCCTTGGTCATCACCGACCTGGGTCGAAGCAATGTAGATTGTGTCTACACTCTGCCATTTGATAGAAAACCCGAACGGCAGCAATGGCCCAGTGAAAGTCAAAAAAACATTAATCAGTGAATGTAATGAGCACGAATAAAACCTGACAAGTCGAGACGCAACTCGAAATCCCATAAAGCGATTTTGCAGGAGGCGATCTGAGGAGCAGGTTGTGAAGGCGCAAGTGCGGGTGAAGGTGAAGGTGAACAAAAAAATAAATAGCCTTACCCACCAAATCACCCTAAGCGGGCGCTAACGCTTATCCCGCAATCTCCAACGCACAAAACCCGTTGTTGAGGTAATATCCTACCCCGTCCGGCGGCGCAATTTATAAAATTAATAACCACCGCCCAACCGCTTCTTCAACTGCTCATAAACACAGGCTCGATCCGTTCTTATGCATTACTTTCGCCCCTTATACCTTTTCATATGTGGATGGGTGTTGCTTTTAGTCAGCACAACTTTCTCTTTTCTAGGACTGGTTAACGGCTTAGCCCAACTGGTTCTCTTTACGTTAGTGGTTTGCATACCCATTTGGCGCACGGGCCGTATGAACTATGTGGACATCGGTTGGCCCTGGGGCTTGGTGTTACTCGGCTTACTCAGTTACTGGCTTAGTGATGGCTATTGGCTACGCTCACTCTTGTTCAGCGCCGTGGTCATTCTAGTTGGACTGCGCATGGGCATAGGTGCGATGAATCTATGGCGTTTAGGGCTCTTAAAAAGAGAGTTTCCTCGCTACCAATATCAACATATCCGGTTTGCCGAAGAAGGCAAGACCAATACGGCACTGGCACTACAGGTAGAAGCTTTATCCCAGGGCTTGGCTAATGCTTCTTTTTTGGCCTTGCCGATTCTGCTTATAGCCTCCAATAATAGTCCGCAATTTTCGCTGCTTGAGTTAGTAGGCCTTGCCATTTGGTTTATAGCATTCACTCTGGAGAGTGTCGCAGATTTTCAAAAGGTCAGTTTTTTGGTCAAGACGAAGCGCGAGGGCAAAACTCGCCAAGTGTGCGATGTGGGTTTGTGGCGCTACTGCCGCCATCCAAATTACTTCTATGAGTGGATGGTTTGGAATGGCATTGCGCTAGCCGCAGTACCTTCATGGCTTGCGCTGCAAAATACTGAGAATATCGTAGTGTGGGTGTTGCTCGGAGCCGGTCTATTAATGACCTCCAAAGCCATGTACAGCACATTGGTGTATACAACCGGGGCGGTGCCGTCTGAGCATTTTTCTATGCAAAAGAGACCTGATTATATTCAATACCAAGCGCGCACTAACCGCTTTTTTCCTGGCCCGCAGAGACGGGTGGATTAAGCTGGCAAAAGTTTGCGCCGGATTAGAATAACAAAGCGACGGTCTCACTAGAAACTTCTCGTTGAGCAGTCAAGGCGCAAACAGTGGCGACCTTGCCAGCCGCTTTATTCCCACTGTCAGTGCTATCCGGCCATTAGTTGCCCATATCATCCACCGTGCAGAACTTCGACTCTAGGTCGAGTACCGTCAGCACTCTGCCAAAACCAATAAACTGCCCAATCATCATACCCAACTCCAACACCTGCGGGTCGCTGTAGTGGTCTTTGATTCGAGCGAAAAAATCATCGTCCATGTTGTGATGGTCAGTGGCTAGCCTATCTGCGTACTCCAACGCCAACTGCTCGTCTTCTGTAAAAGCATCTAAACTTTTATCTAGGTCAAGTTGAGCAATTTTTGCTTCGGTCAGATCTCCTGCAGACTGCAGGAGGCGCACATTTAGTCAGGTGAAACAGTCATTGTGTCTGGCAATTCTAAGCCGAACCATTTCAATAAGACCCTCGGGCAACGAGTGACCTTTACGAGCTGGGTAATAGAACTGGTTGTATAAGTTAAAAAAGTCCTGGCTATTCGCCAAACCCCGCAGGGTAGAGGTGTCTAGTCCCCTCGCTTCCATAGCTTGTGCATTAGCCCGAGTTGTTTCATCCAACTCCTCATCGGCTAACAATTTTATTCTGGCCATATTCTTTCCTTTCCTTTTCTTGCTCGCGGCTCGTACTCATTTTTTTGTTAATTTTGGTTACACCGCGCTTGCGTAACCCATTGATTATAACGGCTGTATCTTTTAACCCGCTAAACGTCGGAGCTCTTCTATTACCTCGGCGCCTAAAGCCACTTCTTCTTCTGGGTGCTCGGCGCAGACCTTGAGATTAAACAAACTGCAACCCGATTCTATGTAGGGTACTAGCTGTTCTGCTACTTCGGCAGGCGTGCCGGAGGGTGTGTAGCGCTCGAACTTAGAAAAGGGAATTTGATAAAACGTTTCCATGCCCTCTTTGACCGCTTTATGAGCTTTTGCAGAATCGTTTCTGTCCACACCAATCCATGGCTGATAACCATGACACCAGCTAACATCGCCGCGATCCAGCTCGCCGGCCTCACGGGCGACAGTTGCAACCGCCTCCGAAAACCTACGCGCTGAACACCAAACGCCAATCCAACCCTCACTGAAACGCGCGGCTCGTGTAAGCGCTGCATCAGACCGACCACCGACTATGATGGGTATGGGAATCTTCGGCATGGGCTTAATAATTGCATCAGTGACGTCAAACTCCAGCCCAGAAAATGTCACAGAATCACCTTTAAGCAGCCCCGTTATGATCTCTAACGACTCATTAGCACGCACTCCGCGACGACGCGGATTTACCCCGCACACTTCCATCTCGTGCGGATCTTCGCCGCCAATACCCACACCAAAAATCAATCGGCCGGGGGCAATTCTGGCCATGCTGGCAAGCTGCCGAGCCACGGGCAAAGGATGCCGAAGGGGTAATAGGTAAATACTAGTCATCACTCCAATGGTCGGATGCAACTGCGAGAGAGACGCCACCTCAACAAAGCCATCTGTGCCTGAGCCGTTTCTGAACGAAACATGGTCCGCCATAAAAATATGATCAAAACCCGAGTCGGCTATTTCGCTCACCGCTTGTTTGCGCGCCTCCCAATCCAATGACCAAAGGTTGCTTGGTGTTCCAAGACCAAATTTTAAATCCATTAGTATTCCTTACTTCCAATCAACTCAAGCAAAAATTAGAGCCCAACAGCTTCTACATCTAAACCTAACATTACCCGTCCAGCGAGTTCCATGATCGGTTCACCTACCATCATATGCTGAGATGCCACATGTACATCACGAAAGTGTTGCTGCAGGCAAGAGGTCTCAAACACGGAAGTGCCGCCCATGACGCTATACATTTTATCAATGACTTGAATTGACACGTTTACCGCATACACGGTTGCCGTGCGCATAGCGCGGCGATCTTCCAGGCTGCCGGGAGCAGATTGCGCAGCGTGCCAACCCTCTTGGATACTTTGGTAAAATAGCGCTTTTGCTGCGTTGAGCGCCGTATCAGCTTCAGCCAGATCTATGTGCAAGGAAGGTCGTAGTGCCAATGTGCGCCGGCTACCTTGAGGTGTTTTTTCTTTGGAGACCCGTATTACTTCCTCCACACTAGCCCGGGCCATACCCAAGCAAATTGCACCAATGGGAATACCTAACAATGCAAACTTGGGGAACTGATATATAGGTTTAGATGCTTGAGCCGTGTCTTCCACATTGCCTGAAAGTCGATCTGCGGACACCCAAACGTTGTCTGCAACATAATCGCTGGACCCTGAGCCACGCATACCAGATACGTGCCAGTTATCATGTATAGCAATTTCTCCAGGTTTGAAAAACACTCGGGTCAGGGACGCCCCTTGGGTTATGCGTTGGCCTTCAACATCTACTTCGTGCACGCCGCCCGAAATCCATTGTGCATTGCGGCAACCTGAACCCCAACGCCAGTGGCCATTAATACGATACCCAGGCTGACCATTTTGTTCCTCAAACAACGCAGTGCCCATATCTGCAAACACCCCACTGGTGATCACATTTGGGTTTTGCAACATTTCCTGTAATTGCGTTGCGGGCAGCGCACCAAATAAATATTGAGAGGTAGCGCCAATAAATACACACCACCCTGTTGAACCGTTTGCCATGGCCAGAGTTTCGCAAATTTTACAAAAGGCTTCTGGCGAAACCCCCAGACCGCCGAGGTCTTCTGGCACCACCAAACGATAAAAGCCGAGCTGGGCAAGCTTGTCTGCTAAATCTTGTGGTAACTGTCGTAACTTGTCGATTTCTCCGCTGCGACGTTCCAGCTCAGGCAGAAGTGCTTCCGCCGCCGCAATCAACTCTTGTTCTGTTGCGCTAACTGCTATGTTCATTTCACTCCCTATTAGTGGACTGCCAAGCTTGCAAAAACTCAGGCTCGGCCAGCAATGTCATGCGTTCGTTAATTATGTATTCGCGTGGGTAAACACCATTGGCACTGACTGCGCCTGCGCGAATATTGAGTAGTGTTTTGCGCAGGTCTTGAACGTCTTCTATGCCTAGCTTGGGCGCACCCGGCGGCCTTACGCGGTGGGCGCCATAAATTTCGCTAACTAGAGACTGCTGGTTTATCACTGTTTCAGCACCGGCAAGGTAGTCGCCCATATTGCTATTAGACAAAAAAGCATATAACGGCCCCGGGTAAATAAAGTCACCGCTGAACAAGAAGCCGCTGGTCAAATCCAGTAGCGAAATAGAATCGTCCGTATGACCTGGCGTATAAAGCACCTGTAGCTGACGGTCGCCCAGAAACATCATTGAGCCTGGAACAAGCCACTCATTGATAATCAAGGTTGGAGCGGCAACCCCTTCTGCCACACCAAGGTGCTCTGGGGCGCTTAGCGTTAACCTATTGTCTAGCGCGCGCGAGCGGATATAGGGCAGATCAACCACAGCAACCTGATCAAACGTGATTTCATTGCCGGTATGGTCGTAATGAAAGTGCGAGGGAACAAACGTTATGGGTAAATCCGTCAGAGATTCGGCAACCGCGCGGATATTGCGGAAGCCTGGGCCTGCATCAAACAACACAGCGCGCTCGCGACCAATAATCAGATAGCTGTAATTTTGCTGAGCATAACGCGGTTCCCCAATGGCAAAGGTACGCTCATCGAGTGCTTGAACTGTGAAGTAATCATCAAACCAAACAGTGTCGGCACCCTCATCAGTTGCAGCATTGAGTGGCGGCGGTTCGCCGCTGCTCATCATCTCAATTACAATACTGTGACGATTAGCGATACCGCCCCAAGCTAATCCGCAGAGCAGTACTACACTAATAATTATGTATTTCATTGCTCCCCCCTCCTTCGATAAAAAAAAAGATCAGCGACCTATTAATCCAAGCTCAACCAGCTTTAAGCCAACACTTACAAATTAAACCCGTAAACGCCCTGCTAGCGCATCGTTCAACGACTGCCGCGCCATCTGGAGACCGCTTTCAAAACGACCAATCGTGAAATGCTCATTCGCACCTGCATTCAGACCGGCTTGGATACCCTCGCCTATGACAAAGTCTTCATCAAATACCTGCTGCACCACATTGTAATTCGCCTGCCAATATTTCTGCGCTTTTTCGGTATCAGCGGTTTCCGGAATGAGCATCAGGCATTGAAATATGCAGCTTGTTTGCCCGGTGGGAATGATTGTGTGAATGTATACGTGGTCAGGCATAACTTGCACAAAATTACACGGGAACAAGTAATTTTGCGTCATAAAGTTTTTGCGGTATGACCATTCATCACTTGGCTGGTCTCTGAGTTTTTCTATACCGGTTAAGGGTACTGCGTGACGAACGTGGGGATATTGATTAAGGAACACACCCTGGTTGTCTAAATAGCCTGCGCATGCCGTGTTTTTGTGGGCGGAACAAAAATGGTATTGCTCTTGAAAGCCCTCTAGCGCTATGTGCCAATTCATTTCACGAGGCACAACCCATTCCTTAAAAACCAAATGACTTTGCAGGTCTAGCGATTCTAGCTGATTCGCCATAGGCGCCAACCACGCATCAATATCGACGGGGGTTGCGCTGTTAGATGGCCTGACCCAAATTAAGCCGTGTCGTTCAAACGACGGTAACTCAACCAGACCTAATTCAGACTTATCAATATCACCAAAATTTGCGTCCTTTGGTAAGCCGCGCAAATTACCATCTAGATCGTAGGTCCAACTGTGATATGGGCAAGAAAAGGTATTGGCTTTGCCGCAAGCTTGCTGCTCTACCCGGGCGCCACGATGGCGACATACATTTAGAAAAGCTTTAACCGCACCGTCGCGATTACGGGTGATCAACATGGGTACGCCAGTGGCATTGTGTGTAAAGAACGTGCCGGGGGCCGGCAACTGACTGATATGGCCGACTATGATTGGAAATTGGCGAAAAAGAATATCGATTTCTCGGCGCAGCTGGTCGGGATCAGTATATTCAACGACCGGTATCTTCATTACACCCGGCTGTAAATGTGTTCCGCCACTCTCACAATAAGACAGCACAGTTTCGGTGATTTGGCGCTCTTCTGCCTGATTACTCTTATTCATAACAAGCTCTACTATTCTAAATTACCAGCTAGCAAATCTTTTTGTCACTACCGCCCTATGTGACCGAAACATAATCAGTCACGCACTGGTTGAGTGCAAGATGAAATTCCGTACCGTGTTCGTTATTACTTATTCAAATCGAGCCTTGACTTTCTTAATCTAAATAATAATGATTCGCATTCTCATAAAAGACGAGCCAAAGAGAGGCAAAAGAATGTCGGTAAAATACCTAGTTTGCAACGTAGCAGCGATTATAACGCTACTCTTAGGGAGCATCGCTCATGCCGATCCAGGCCAGCATATAGAGGTCAGAATCTCTGATCTTGCAGCAAACCCGGATAAATACGTCAACGAAAAGCTTAGCATCGTTGGCCTTGTAGATGATGTTTGTCCCGCGGCCGGATGTTGGGCAAGTATTAAGGACCCCGAAGCAAAAGATGTTGTTCGATTCAAGGTGCCAGACGGCAAATTAGTTTTCACGGCCGAAATGCTTGGAGACGTTGTCACAGCGCATGGATTATTCCGCAAACACACGCTTGAAAATACGGCTGCTCGACGTTGGCTTACCCATCTCGCCCACGAGCGAGGCCAAATCCCTGGTAAAGCAGAGCTAAGTTATGAGGGCACGCTCAACGTTTATCAGCTTGAAGGAGCTGAAGCAGAACTGATTTGTTCCGAACACCACCTCGTCCCCACGACATAGACCAAACTAAATCGGCCGCCAGTCCTAATACTGAGCAAATGTTCCTTTTTCTGTAATCCAACTGGAGAATTAAATGCTACTAAAATCGAGCAACCCATGGCTGCTAAAAACTATTGCGGTGGGCGTAGCCTTAACTTGGCTACCCGCTATTGCTGAGGAACAAGAACCTATCTCGGAGGAGCGAGAAATCGAAACAACGACAGTTGTTGCAACAAAAACAACACAGAATCTGCGAGATATCGCCAGATCCGTATCGATTATTGACCAAAAAGAAATAGAAAGTAAAATCATGCGAGACATATCAGATCTCGTAAAATACGAACCTGGTGTTTCTGTTTCAGGCACCGGCAATCGTTTTGGTTTATCTGGTTTCACAATCAGAGGGATCGGAGGAAATAGAGTTCTAACCTTAGTCGATGGTGTTCGCGTTGCTGACGAATTTAGCTTCGGTCCTGCATTAGACGCCAGACGCGATTTTATTTCGGTTCAAAGCCTTGAAAGAGTTGAAATCGCAAAGGGCTCTGGCTCTTCTTTATATGGAAGCGACGCACTTGGAGGCGTAGTTTCCCTCACTACTCGCCGTCCTGATCAATATGTAGACAGCGAAAATACAGGTCATGCCAGCTACTTATTGGGCGCATCAAGCGACGACTCAAGCTTCACCAACACGCTAACATTAGCCGGCCATAACAGCGGCACATCTGCACTGCTGGAGTACACACAGACAGACTCAGACGAGAAAGAGACAGCGGGCAGTGGAGGATTCTCCGCGGGCGCCAGTCCGCTGTGACCTTCAAGCGCCATATTATTTTTAATACCTAGTCTTCGTCAGCTTCTCCTATTTGAGACTTATTTGACTTTGCAGATCGAATAAAGCTCATGCGCAAACTACGAAAGTACCTTCCTGATAACCGATGACCTGAGTTATTCTTGAGCCCTATACCTAGGACCTATTCAGCAGCAGCTTCCTGTCGCTTGATTTGCAGGGCTTTTAACGTCTCCGCGTGGGAGTCTTCATCTACCTTGTAAAACGATATCGCCGCAATCATACCCAGCCACAAAGTGAGAACCGTCGGCACATAATATGCTCCTAGCAGCCAAATTGATTCATCGCTTACTTGCTCTACCGAGGCACCGGAAGGAAATTCAGCGAGGGCCAATACAAAAGATGCCATTATTAGCCCCAAGCCTTGAACTGCTTTGCGAACAAAAGTAACGCTGGAAAAGAAAACCCCTTCAGAGCGTCGACCAGTCTTTAGTTCTGATTGTTCAACCAAGTCAGCAGTCATAGACGCAAACAATATACCGAAGCAGATAATCAAACCTACATCGATCACTCCTGTAGCAAAAACAAACCAGAACACGAACGGTTCTCCGTTTGCTGGCAAGACATCAATAAGCCTTAAAAATACTGGCAGAGGTGCACCAATGAATGCCAACAAACCAATACCCATAGCGCCATTTCGCTTGCCAAAATGCTTAGTGACTATCGGTGCAAGGACAAAACCAATAAGCGCAGCTATGAAAACACCCATGGTAATAATTCCAGTTTCAATAGATGTGAAACCCCAAAAATATGTATAAAAATAAAATGCAAGAGCTGAGGCTAAACCCGACGCAATTGCACCTAGAAGAGCGGCACCGAACAACGCTAGAAATGATTTGTTCGCCAATGTCTCAAAGATTTCTTTAAAGATATTCGCCAATGTCATTTGCCGCTGAGGTGGCGGGCTCCTGAGAAAAGGTATTTGGCTATGAGTACCAATGGCTGAAACCATTATAGAAATAAAAATGAGTACGGAGCCAATTATTCCTAAGATTTCATAGCTATCACGATTAAACCGTCCATCTGGAATAGTAGCCGTAGCCAACGCTGGGAAAATAAAGAAAAACATCATAACAGTCATAGCGTTGCCGCCCGTCCAGCCGAAATAATATCGAAAACTAAGGAGGGAACTACGCTCTGTATAATCGTCAGACAGCTCTGGAGTAAGTGCTGAACTAGGCGTTTCATACAAAGTGATAAAGGTGCGAATAAACACCGCAAGCACAAGGAGGTACCAAAATACGCCCGTGTCCGACCAGTCTGCTGGTGGATTCCAGAGGAAAAAATAACTTAGTGCTACCGGCAGCGCAGAAACGTACATAAACGGGTGGCGCCTGCCCAGTTTAGATCTCACATTATCTGACCAGTAACCAATTATAGGATCGCTGATTGCATCAAACACTAAGGCAGTCGTGATCGCTACACCAACTAAACGGGCGTCTAAGCCAATGACTTGGCTGTAAAAAAGCAAAAGAAAGTAGTCGAAACCGTTATTTTTAACTCCGTAAGCTACAGAGCCCAATCCATAAGCAACTTTGACACCAAGAGGCAGCTTTCTTTCTTCTTCGACTTTCACTTCCACTTCCACTTCTACTTTTCCTTTCTTCTTTTCTTATTCTTTTACAGGCGAATTATTTTTTCTGGTTACTTTTATTTGTTTGGTTATCCGCGAACAAATTCGCGGATAACTTGACCTGGGCGTTTACCTGTATGTTCGCCATTAGCAATGATCACCTCACCGGCAACTATGGTAGCTGCATACCCCCGACCCTTGACAACAAAACGGCCCCCTCCATGGGGGAAGTCGTTTACGTATTCGGGATGGCAGGTGCTTAGATTCTCATAATCAATAATGTTTATGTCTGCATGCCAGCCTTCCTTCAGTTCTCCGCGCTGCTTTAAACCAATAATTTCCGCCGACTTGCCGGTAATACGATGAATCGCCTCGGGTAACGTATACACGCCCTGCTCCCGGGTCAGCTCGCTGAGTAATACGGTTGGCGAATCGGTATCGGTAAAGAAACCAACATGAGCACCAGCATCACCTAACATAGGCACTACGTGGGGCAATTGCATATACTTCCACTGGTTTTCAAGGTGGCCGCCAAACATCCAATAATTAAAGAATTCTTTACCCTCAGAAGCCAGCAAACGGTCAACATAAATTTCTACAGGATCTTTGCCGCTTTCTTCAGCCAGTTGCGCAAGACTCGCGCGACGATTGAAATCAAGATCCGGGGTCTCCTTTGTACCAAAGGGGTGCAGCATGTGCGCAAGCTTTTGCATGTCTCCAGCGGCAATACCTTCGGCGATCAATTTAGCGCGGGTTGCTTCATGCCGTATGGCATCCACACGATCTGCAATGGTTGGCAGCGCCATTAAGTCTTTCCAAGCAGTGGAGCTTTTGGTGAACGGAGACAGTTGCGCAAGACCAAAAAACGCACCGCTTGGGCGAGTATGACAAAGGCTAGCTAGCCGCTTTCCGCCTTCATTTTGTTCCTCAAAAAACTGATTCCAGCGCTCTACGCCGCCGTCATCCTTCGGGCCCGTGCCACCTGAAAACAAAACCTGACAACCTACATCAGTTGCGTCTCTAAACATCTGCAACTCAGTTTCATAGCGAGTTTGCATATCGTTGGCAGACTGAAACATTGCGCCAACACCACCGCCGTCGACAATGGCTTGTTGTATTACTTTGGTTTCGCGCAAATCGGCCCAAGTGCCTGGGGTGCAGCGGCCGTCTGGCACCGTATGCAGTAAAAAGCGTGAGGTAGAAAAGCCCACAGCCCCTTCTTCCACTGATTGCTTCACCATTTGTGCGATGTGATCGAGTTCTTTATCGGTGGCTTGCGCGCCCTCGTCCATGCTGCGATCGCCCATAGCCTCGTAGCGAATGGCCGAGTGTCCAGCAAGACCGACAACGTTAAGCGCAGGGCGCAACGCCTGTACGGAATCTAAATATTCGCCGTAAGTGGTCCAGTCCCAAGGGAGGCCATCCATAATTGCGTCTGCGGCGATGTCTTCTACGGACTCCATCAACTCCGCCAAATAGCGTCGATTCTTAGGACTACAAGGTGCGAAAGTAACTCCGCAATTACCAATCATTGCAGTGGTCACTCCGTGGTAAGAGCTGGAACTCATCAGCGGATCCCAACCAACTTGGGCATCTAGGTGGGTGTGGAGATCTACAAAGCCCGGAGTAACAACCTTCCCTGAAGCATCGATGGTCTGCGCCGCGCTGTCAGCACTAAGATCTCCAATACGCGCAATGCGTCCGTTGCTAACGGCTATGTCTGCGCGTTTGCCTTCTGCCCCAGTACCGTCAATGACGGTACCCCCCGAAATAATTAAATCGTATTCCACAATGTCTCCCCTCGCTGTAGATTATTTTTTACTGAATTCTTTTTGCTTGTTTCTCGTTTTTTCTTTCTTTTTCTTTGCTTTGAGGAGGAGGCATTTGTGCCGCATAAAAATATCCATATGCCGACAGCCACTTTCCCTGTGCTTGAATTTGTCGCGTTATGAGCTTTACGTCAAGGCGCTATTGAAGAAAGTAATCAACATCACGGCACGCCGCATATCGATATTCAAACGTTCTTTGAGCGTTTTACCCCATTATTTAGCTCTATTCCGACACTAAGCCAGTCCCTTGAGTTGCTCTGTCTCAACAAGGCGACTGTCTTCCAGGGCTGCAGCTCTGATGGGTGCTATGGCTTGATAATCCGGGTCAGCCAACATGTTTATAAAATGCCCCCGGGTGGGGTAACGCACCAAAATGACTGTATGCCAAGATTCGTCACCGATAATGGAGCGTAAGGCTCGGCCCATCCATAACGGTTCACCGCCGAACCTCGGATTGAGTTTGGCAAATTCACGCCCATAGACCTGATACGCCTCGCGCCCGCTCATGCCATCCACACCGAAGCCCCCGGCGGCTGTGTCCCGGTATTTTAGTAAATTAAGCATGTACACCGGTTCATCCGGGTTTTGTTCGGCCATTGCAGTTAGCGCGTCTCGGTTGGGTTCGATAGATGACATTTTTCTCTCGTAGCATTTATTCATTTTAAATTGTGGGGGGCAGATTTCCCCAATTCCATCATTAACACCCCGCATGCTGGATTTTAATCCCATTCTTGCGGCGCCCCAAGAAGCGAGTTTGCATCCTATTTGTGCTGCGACGTAAATGCGGGTTGTTGATGGCTCCGAAGAGGATATAATGAATTGCATTAACAAACCAAATAAACGCTGTTGCGTAAAAAATCGGGATCAACTTTATGGTAGTAGAAAGAGACCATCACGGCTTCGATGCCCCAGCGCCTCTCGGCCACCCAGGTCGAACCGGCCTGCCTGAAGGACATTCAACAGGCCCAGAAATTGGCCAACGGTTACCAGAATTCATCCTGCCAAGTGCAGACGGCACGCCGGTTGACTATCACGCTGACCGAGCGGGTCGAAAATCTGTAGTAGTTTTCTACCGGTCAGCGGTTTGGTGACCCCCTTGTTGGACGCAGCTCGGCGAGCTTCGCGACGCACTAGGCAAATTTACCGAACACGACATCTGTCTGTACGCCATATCCTATGACGATCAGGAGACACTGATCGAATTCGGCGAAAAACAAGGCATCTCTTATCCATTACTGTCTGATATTGACTCAGAGGTCATCAAGCAATTTGGCATCCTCAATGAACAGGTCACAACAAACGACGCACTGCTGTATGGCATTCCGTATCCGGGGGTATATGTCACAGATGAAGAGGGCGTGGTCGTTGCCAAGTTCTTTCACGATTCATACAAAAAGCGCGACAGCCCCGAACTCTACATCGACGCCGCACTAGGCCAACTCACCCTCGATGAAAACGCCCCTCAAGCAACGGGTGGAGACCAAGACATTAACCTCACCGTCGCCGTACATGGCGGCAAGGGCACGGTAAGACAGGGCGTGGTGCGGCAATTAGTTGTGCGTTTCGAGCTGCCAGATGGTTTACATATCTATGGCCCACCGGTGCCAGACGGCATGATTGCGACAACTGTCATAATAGAAGGACCAGAGGGATTCATAGTGATGCCCCCTGAGCTACCCGCAACAGAAAAGTTAACGCTGCCCGGCGTTGCAGAGTTAAACGTCTGGCATGGCACGGTAGACTTGATCTATCCATTTTACGCAACGGGCGAATTGGCCAGCGAGTGTCGGCCCCTTGACGTGCCCAGTATTGATATCAACATATTGGTGCGCTATCAGGCCTGCACAGATCAAGAGTGTCTGCTGCCAAGAACAGAAACCCTCACACTGTCATTGGACCTAGATGTGATAGATATTCCTGCCATTGATCTGCACAAAGGCCACGGCCAACGCGAAGCCAACTATGATGGCACATCAGCGCTTAAGCGACTGCTCGCCAGAAAGGTCAAACAAAATCCTCTGGGTGTGCCGGTATTTTTGGCTAAAACCCTGTGGCTGCAATTAGGCGCTTTGGTGAGGAAATTGTCACGATGACACCGCGGACTCAAACAGGTGTTTGCGCAGATTCGTCGACGCACTTCGCCGCCTGCATAGGAGGCTTGCTTAAGATGCCTGCGCACTATTTAAATTGAAACAGTAGCTAAAAGCTAAGAACAGAAAGCGCAGAAATGCGCGTTGAAGAGCATTCTAATGCCCTTCACACCCGCCCCAGCAAAAGTTAGGGTGAAACAAAAACTTTAGAAGAACTAATTATGGAAAAGTTTCTCAAGATGGTCTTTTCACCCATTGTGTTTGGGTTGCTCTTTTTGGCGCCACTGATAACCCAATCTATGACCGCTGCAGGGCTGCAAATATTCACTTTGCCTAACCTAATTGTTGGCTTATTTATCGGCGTTGGCGTGGGATTGATGGCCCATTACAGAGGGAGCTGGATCTGGATCAAGTAACCCAAGCTGTGAACTGGGACGAGGTGAGCGTAGTGCAACTGGACGCTATGGAGCGTAAAACTTCCGCCAAATACATTAAGAAATTTCCCCTTTTGATGATTATTTGGGGTTTTGCAAATACTCTGATTTGGCTGGCGCTCTGGCCGCTCGTGATCTTGGACATTCTGCCCATTTGGGCGGCTTTCCCCATTGCTGTAGTCAACGTATGCGCAGCCTACCTGCCGTCTCACGAGGCTCAGCACAGCATCATTGCCCGAGAAGGCCATAAACTACGCTGGCTTAACGAACTTGTGGGCCACGTGTCTTTAATACCGTTTGCCCAATCCTTTAAATATCTACGCTTCACCCATCTTGAGCATCACGCGCACACCAACAATCCTGAGTTAGACCCAGACTTTGATGTTCACGCAGAAAATAGAAGGGTGTATTTCAGGAATGCCCTAATGCGAAAGCAGCCCGTTAATGCCACACGTAAAGACCGATACAGTGCAGCCTTAGAGCGGATGGGGAAAAGCGCGGTGGCAGTGGATGCCATAGCGATACGCACTGTTTATACACTAGTGTTATTTGTTGCTGCGTGCAGTGGTTACGCCATAGAGGTAGCGCTGCTGTGGTGGCTGCCACTGCACATTTCGGACATTTACATCCCCTATTATTTGAGCTGGAAGCCCCATCACCCGGGCACGGATCAGGTCCGCTACAAAGACACTGAGGCGTTTAAGAGCACCTTTGGCAACTTAGTGTCGTCTGGTATGCAATACCATGTGGTACACCACCTCTACCCACGCATACCGTTGATGCATACACCCGCAGCATTCAGAGAAATGCGGCCAATATTGCTGCGCCGTGGCTGCGATTTACGGGGTATGTAGTGTTTCTTTCAGAGCCGAAGTGAGCATCAGCCAGGCGCGTTTCAACAAACTAGTTTGCGCCCAGCGCTACTTGCGTAAGGTCGCTGACCACTTCAAACAGTGAATCACCGCGCTCCTTATATTTAGTTTCAAAGGCGGTGATTGGCTTTTCATCAAACAACTGCCGACCACTGGATTGATAACCCGCGGCATTCAACGCCAACACAAATTCTTCGGCGTACACAGACCAATTGGTGCGCATAGTGAGCAAACCGCCAAGATCGATCAAAGCCGAAAAAGCCGGCGAGCCATACCAACGCTTACGAAACTGAGACGCCTTCGGATATGGGTTGGGATAAAGCAGAAAGTGTTGGGCCGGCTGCCAACCGGCCTCTACCGCCAACCGCCAAAAATCATTAACGTCTGCGCGCAGAATTAAATAATTTTCATTACTGCTAGTGCGGTGGCGCGCGAGTCGATGTTCCGACTTATCAATACCCAACACCAGAGCTTCTGGGAACGCTAATGCAAGGTTACGCGTGCTATCACCGGTACCACAGCAAGAGTCTATGATCAAAGGCGCAGTGGAATCGTGCACTCGGTGATGAACAGAATCGAAAGCGGCGCGGGAATGCTCCGCAACAGGCCGCAGCCAATCAGAACTCAGATGAGTGGCAATAATCTCGGCAAGATCCTGACGCGGCTGTTGTTGAGGTGGCTTGCGGTCGTTCACATTAAGCGGCTATGGCGGAAAACCTAATCATACTGGGATTCACGAGCACTAACATCAGCGCGCAGCTATACGGCCATACTTTGACGCCTACTATCGATAGGTAGAGGGCTATACAACACCGATGGTCTGAGCAAAAACTGCCGTTTGACGATCTTATTAGTACCTTGTACGGTGATTGATGATTGTCAGCAGAACGTTAAAAGACTGCCAAAAGCCGTTGACGCTCGAGAAACGAGTGTTCAAAACCAAAAACCAAATATAAGCATGCGACGAACTAAACGTCCTTTGGAGTAACAAAATGCAAATGATCTCTCTGTGCCGAATGGTTAAACACTGGTCCGCTATTCAAAAGGACAGAGTCGCCATTTACCATGACGGCGAAACCATCACCTGGAGCGAATTAGACAGCCAGACCAATAGACTGGCCAGGGCCTATGAAGCACTAGGCGTTGGGCAAGACGATTTTGTCACCATTGCATTGCCCAATGGTATTGAATTTTTTAAATCCACTATCGCGACTTGGAAAGTGGGCGCAACCCCACAACCAGTTTCTGCCAAGTTGCCTCAGTTTGAACGCGATCAAATTGTAGATGTAGGCAGCCCAAAACTGATTACGGGCGTTCCCGAGGGCTCTCACGAGGGTTATCAAACACTGCCTACCGGATATGAGCCTGATCCCTCTCTTTCCGACGCCCAGCTACCGGAAAAAATTGCCACCTCGTTTAAAGCCATGACATCTGGCGGCAGCACCGGCAGGCCCAAACTTATTGTTAGCACCGAGCCTGCCGTTTGGGACATAGATTCAGACCGGTTACACACGCAGCTACAAGGTTCTATGCTGATACCGGGCCCGCTTTATCATAACGGCCCCTTTGTATGGGCAATGAGCGCGTTCTTCCGAGGCTGCCAAATCACGATAACCACAAGGTTTGATGCCGAAGAAACCTTAGCCTTAATAGAGCAGCAGCAGATAGATATTGTGTACATGGTACCAACCATGATGCAGCGTATTTGGAATTTGCCGGAGGAAGCTAGAACTCGTTATGACTTGTCTAGCTTAAAAGTGCTTTGGCACTTAGCAGCACCCTGCCCCGCTTGGCTCAAAGAAGCATTTATTGGTTGGTTAGGTGCAGAGGTCATTTGGGAACTTTATGGCGGCACTGAAGCCCAAGGCGGCACAGTGATCAGTGGCCCTGATTGGGTCACCCATCGAGGATCCGTTGGTAGACCCAATGAAACCTGTGAAATCATTGTGGTGAATGAAGATGGAGAGCGGTTGCCGCCCAACGAAATAGGTGAGGTATTTTTACGTCCACTCACGGGCCAAGGTTCCACTTATCGTTATATTGGCGCAGAGGCAAAAGCCATTGAAGGAGGCTTTGAAAGCATCGGAGACATGGGTTACTTCGACGAAGATGGCTATTTATATCTCGCAGATCGGCAGACCGATATGATCTTATCGGGCGGAGCAAACATTTACCCAGCTGAGGTTGAAGCGGCCATCGACAGTTTTCCTGGCGTTCGCTCATCCGCAGCAATAGGTTTACCTCACGAAGATTTAGGCAATTATGTGCACGCAATAGTCGATGCACCTAACGGCATTATCGAGGCAGACTTATTAAGCCACCTTGCAGAAAGGTTAGTGCGTTACAAAATTCCAAGGACCATTGAGCTTTCCAATGAACCCATGCGCGATGACGCAGGCAAAGTCAGAAGAAAATCACTACGACAAGACCGGATAGAAAACACAAGCTAGATTAATCCCAAAAAATTGCGCGTCGATGCTGGCTAAGGGAAACGCCAAAAAAATCGAGGTGCGACAGATAACAATGTCGGATCGGAGGAAGCAGCATGAAGATTGGAATTGCAATGATGAGCCACGAGACCAACACATTCTCGCCGGTGATGACAGATCTTGACCGCTTTTCCGGCGGTCACGGCAAGCCGCTTGAAGGCGAAGCTGCGCTCAATACTTACAGGGGCACAGCGTCCTGTTTGGGCGGTTACATTGCGGTAGCCGAGCGTCAAGACGTTGTGATTGAAATGGGCATCGCGGCCGCAGCGCCGCCAAGTGGCCCCGTAGAAAACGATGCCTACGCATATATGTGCGACGCAATTGTCGCTTTGTCACAGCGCGTAGATGCGCTGTTGCTAGATCTGCATGGTGCAATGACTACCCAGACCTTTGACGACGGTGAAGGAGAACTATTGCGCCGCATTCGCTCGGCCAACCCAAATTTACCTATAGCCATATCGCTGGATATGCATGCAAACATTACCGAGCTTATGGTCAGTAATTGTGACGTACTTGCCGGTTACCATACTTATCCACATATCGACATGGACAGTACGGCTGTACGAGCAGCGGAGGCATTTTTTGCGATGCTCAACGGCACCGCAAAACCGGTGCTGCGCTGGGGCAATGCCCCCATGCTGCCCCACGTTATGCGCCAAGGCACGGACGACCAACCCAACAAAGGTTTGCAGGCGCGAGCTATTGAATTGGAAAAACATGATTGTTTGGGCGTAAGTGTCTTTACAGGCTTTCCCCACGCAGACATCTATGACGCTGGGTTTAGCGTCGTTGTTATGACCGATGACAAGCCAGAAGTAGCACAAGGTTATACGAATGAACTGCTTAATAAGGCTTGGCAGGCCCGAGAAGAATTTGTGTACCAAATCGAACCGTTAGATCATTCCATGCAAAAAGCCTCACAAGCCGCAGCCAACCCTGGCGAAGGTCCCGTAGTAGTACTAGATCACTATGACAACACAGCTTCCGGCGGCACCATGGACACCACCGAAGTACTCAGCGCTGTGTTAGACGCTGGACTAGAGCGGGTAGCCGTATTTGGTTTTTACGATCCAGAAGTGGTTGAGCAAATGGCGGTAGCGGGCGTAGGCGCGACGGTCACCGTGGAACTGGGAGGCAAACTACCGATGCCCGCATTGGTTGGCCAAAGCAAGCCAATAACGCTTACCGGAGAGGTTAAGCTCATATCAAACGGTAAGTTTAAAGCGCAAGTCGCCATGGCCAGAGGCCTTACAATAAATATGGGTAAATCTGCAGTGCTATCAGTAGGCTCTGTAGATATCGCAATTATATCTCGGCATATAGAACCCTATGACCCTGAATGTTTCAGAAGCCTTGGCATGGAACCCACTGCCTATCAATATGTGATGCTAAAAAGCCGTATCCACTATCGCGTAGGCTTCCGCGAAATGGCCAAAGAGGTCATTGAATGCGCAGGCTGCGGGGTGTGCACCTCAGATTACAACCAGATTACTTTCAACAAAGTTCGACGACCAGTCTATCCGCTGGATCAAGATGGAGAAGGTGCCAACGAGAACTGGCTACTGCCAAAGGCAGAGTGATATTAAGCCACTAACGATCAGGCTGGATCGACACGCTGGACCAAGCGAAACCTGGCTGATGGTATGCTATCTTTGCTACACAATTATAATGAGGATCAATAATGAAAACCCTACTTTTACTGGCTTTCACACTGATTTCTATGCTGGCTAATGCCGGCCATCACGCCGAAGGTGAAACCGCGGGTCACGCCGATCCAAAAGCAGTAGTCACTGCCGCATATGCAACTTTTAGCTCTAGAAATAACGACGATTGGACCGCTCTGCATACGGATGATTTGAGATTCACCACGTTCGGCCAACTACCACAATCTGGCGTATTTATTGGACCAAAAGCAGTTATTGAGAATGTCTTTGCGAAGATCGCAATCCACTGGCCTACATTCAAACTTACCCCTATTAGTATTAATGCAATTGGTAATACTGTTTACGTTCACAACAAAATGACAGCAGACGGGTTGGACAGTGAGACCATGCATATGTTCGTTGTTGAAAATGGCAAAGTTGCAGCATTCACAGCATTTGAAGACACCGACTCAATGCGCCAAGCAATGGTTACTGAGTAATCATTACCGTTACGGTGACTAATGCAGGAGGCTTAACAGCCTCAAACGCAATGGTTGTAAACGTAACAGATATATCTGAAAACTTTTTTGATACATGCCGTTTTGGGGAGTGTAAGTTTGAATAAATT
>Ga0209192_10000078_pt1 | contig 125744 bp, 87 predicted proteins | sample ArcticOcean_MG_C_11_FD_187433 | JGI IMG/M metagenome (GOLD analysis project Ga0209192, IMG submission 187433) | Marine microbial communities from western Arctic Ocean - ArcticOcean_MG_CB2_154 (SPAdes) (version 2) | ecosystem: Environmental > Aquatic > Marine > Oceanic | place: Arctic Ocean... | reverse complement strand
GCCGCGCCCGCTGCGCCTGTTGCACCTGTCGCGCCTGCCGCGCCTGCCCCTGCCGCCGCTGCGTCTCCCCCTCGACCCACCTCCGGCGACCGGGTCTTCGCGTCCCCAAAGGCGCGGGTGATGGCGAAGGCGGCTGGTATAGACATCGCGCTGGTCAACGGCACCGGTCCGAACGGCCGGGTCGTGATGTCCGACGTTCAAAACGCGATTGAAACCGGCGTCGTGGCGATTGAAACCGGCGGTGGGTCTGTCACCGGTGCATCCGGCACCGGTGTCACCGGTGACCAAAACGGGTTCGCCAGGTTCTTCCCTGCGTTCGAGGACGTCAACCTGACTAACATCAAAAAGATCACCGCGGCGAGACTCACGGAGAGCAAGCAAACGGTGCCGCATTTCTACCTCTCCGTTGACGTGCGCATGGACGCGCTTTCTGCGCTGCGCGCGCAGTTGAACGAGGGTTTGCAAAAGGCAGGCGGTAAGATCTCGGTAAACGATTTCGTGGTGAGCGCGTCCGCGAAGGCGCTTTTGGCCGTACCGGAGGTCAACGCGAGCTGGATGGGGGACAAGATCCGGCGGTACAAAAAGGCAGACGTCGCCGTCGCCGTGCAGACGCCCCAGGGGTTGATGGTGCCGGTGGTGCGTGGGGCGTGCGGGTTAGGTCTGAGTGGCATTTCGGGTGAAGTCAAGGCGCTCGCTGGTAAGGCGAAAGAAGGCAAACTAGCACCCGCCGACATGATCGGCGGGACGTTTACGATTTCCAACCTCGGGATGTTCGGCGTCAAGAACTTCGCCGCGATTGTCAACCCGCCGCAAGCCGCGATTCTCGCGGTGGGCGCCGCGCGCGTGGAGGTCGTCAAAAAAGAAGACGGCACCGGGTACGAAGAGGCCTCGGTGATGAATGTCACGCTGTCATGCGACCACAGAGTGATAGACGGCGCGGACGGCGCCACCTGGCTGGGCGCGTTCAAGGGGTTCATGGAAGACCCGGTCACCATGCTGCTGTGATGAGAACATTTATAAAGATGGATTGTTGTGAATCTCGTTGAACCACGGAGTGAGATTAATATTGTCGTCGTTACAAGGCTCTTGCGATTGCGAAAGGTACTCTCGTTCTAGTACTCCAGTACTCTCGTTCTCCTCTCCGCGCTGCTTTCTATTTCCGGTACCGGTTTCGTCGCCGCGCGCGCTTGCCGATCGTTTCGCCGCGACGCGCGCTTGTCATTTGGTGACGCAATCAGAAAACCTCAATCAGAACACCTCGAATTCATCCTCCATCGGCCTTTCCGTGACAAACGGAAGCTCCACATCCACCGCGTCGTGGTACAGTGCCTCTATGTCGTAGAACTCCCGTGACTGCGGCGTGAACACGTGCACCACGACCTCACCGCAGTCCACGCACACCCAGTCCCCCTGTTGCGTCACGTTCTTGGCGAGACCCATGCCGTGGTTTTCGTTCAAGTGCTCCCGCATCTTCGTCGCGACCGCTTGCATCTGCGGGCGGTTAAACGCGGTGGCTAGGATGAAGTACCGCGCCCAGTGCACTTTCCGCGACACCCCCAGAACTCGCACGTCCGCGGCTCTCGTTTCGTCCGCGATCACCGCCAGCTCAAGCGCGATTGTCCTCGCCGCGAGCTCCGCGGCATCCTCCTCGGGCCCGGGCTCGCTGGCCCTGCCGGGGGCGCGCTCCACCTCACCGGGGCCCGCGGTGGGGGGGTCTGCAACCGCGCGCGTGAGGTGCACGGTGCGCCGTGATTCGCCACTGAAACGTCCGGATTGGCGAATGCCTCGCGCGCAACCGCGCGATTTGGGCGCGAGGAGTCGCGCCGAAGGCACGTGGACGCGGGTCGTCGAAGCGAGCATGGCCATTTTCTATCCACCGACTTTTTTTGCGCGGCGCGTGCGTCCCTTTCCCGAGGATGGGGCGGTGGGAACGATGAACCCTACGCGTTGGCGGAACCGAACACGAACGAGAACGCACACGAGGGTGAGCTTGCGCAAGTGTTACAAAGGCCGCGGGGGTCAGACCTGCGACGCGAAGACTGAGGCAGGCGTGAACGCGTCGCCGACTCTCCTTCACGAAAAGTAAGTCCAGCCGCCGCCCCGCAAAGCCGCCTCGTCGACGTCAGTGAGCTCGATGAAACGACTGATGAAACGCTCGCTTTTACGTGCAAATGTATTAAATAAAGCGCGCTACCCCGCTCCTTCGTACTTGCTCCCCCCCTTGGTCAGCGCGGTGAGCGCTGCTGCGAGGCCGCTTTCCTTCCCCTCCTTCTCCTTGACCACTTTGACAAGCGCGGCGGCGGCTTCTTCCGAGACGGTGGGTGACTCCGCGCCGGCGGCGTCGTCTTTTCCAGATTTCGACTCGTCGTCCAAGGACACGACACCTAGAATTTTCGGCGCCACACGGACGTCGTTTTTCCGGCACGTCTCGAGAAACGCGTTTAGTAGGTCACCCTGAATCGCGAAGAACTGGTCTTTGTTCACGGCTTCCACGAAGAAAGAAATCTTGACGTGCAGTCCCTCCGTGCTGACTGATTCTAGGTAAACCCGTCGGTGTAGTGACCGCACCACGCGTGGGTCGTTTTTCACCACGGACCGAAAGTTGCTCATTGCGTTTGACAGTTTTGGGGCGTCATCCAGGCGCACGACGATCACTTTCTTCACACGGAAGTGTTTCCCCCGTCTAGACACGTTGAGCACCGCCAAGGTGCTGAAAAGCGAGTTGGGGAGGTAATACACCTCACGTTGCATGCTCCGGATCGTGGTCCTGAACAGCCCGATATCGAGCACGTAGCCTTTGATGTCCTTCACCTGAGATTGTAAAAAAGAAAGTGTCAGTCTTGTATATCGCGATGTATGGACAAACAGTCAGAGGGAATAGTCCCTTCTGGTACGAGTATGGGCAATCAGGGAGGCGGAATGTGGTGATTGGGAAATACGCACCTGGCTCGTGCTAAACAAAATCTCATCCCCGCTTTTGAACGGCGCCGTGGCGTACAGCATCAGGCCCATGAACGCGTTTTCCAGGATCTGCCGCCCCGCCAGGCCGATGGCGAGACCTGATATCCCGCCGAAGGTGACAAGCGCGCCGACGTCGACGCCGCAGACTTTCAGCCCGAGCACCGCGGCCAAGACGTACGTCGCGATCGTCGAGAGTTTCTGAATCCCCGCCAGGCGCTCGCTTTTCAGCGTCTCGCCCTGCAGGTCATACGTCTCCGCTTGGGTTTGGTACGCGCGTTGCTGCCAAGAAAGGAACACCCGCGAGAACGCCAGCACAAGCACCGCCCGTACCACCGTGTCGATCACCAGCGTGAACGTCACAGGCACCACCAAACCGAAGTGCTCCACCCCCGCTTGCACGCACCGCAGGCTCGCGACGCTGATAAGAAAAACCTCGATAGGCGCGTACACTTCCATCACGAACCAGTGCAGCGAGCTTTGTTGCCATGTCTTTTCCGAGGTCTTCGTGGTGGTCCACCAGAAGTACAGCGCGCGCGTAGACCTCTCCAGAAACAGACGCGACACGAGAATGGAAAACACGCAAAGAAACGCCTCCGCTAATCCGTCGGTTGATTTCGTGCCGGTGGCGAGTCGCTTGATGAGCGACACGCCGACTCGCGCGAATGTTTTCGCGGTTTGTGGGTCAAAAGCCACCGCAACGGCGGCTACCCATAGCACCAGAAGCGACGCGACGATTGGTATCGCGCGCTTGAGGCGAAGATTTGGATCGTCGGCGCCGTCGCCCGTGGCGACGGCGCCGGCGTCGCCCAAGCCATCCGCCTCGTCCATCGTCGCCGCCGCCTTCTCCGCTTTCTTCGCCTTTTCCGCCTTCTCCAGGGCTTTCTCCACCGCCGCCTTATCCGCGGCTTCCTTTCGCGCTTTCTTGTCTTTTTTGTCCTTCTTTTGCGCGCCCTCCACCGCGAGCGTTTCCTTCTCCGCGTTCACTGCCTCCTCGATTTTTTTCTTGAGCTGTTTCTTGGTCATCTGTTCATCAACCGCAACCCCCGCGCTTTTCGCCGCCGCACGCAGCTTTTCCAGCGTCTCCACCGCGACCCCCGCGCGTTGCATCGCCTCGCGCAGCTGTTTCGTGCTCATCTGCTCGTCCACGGTCATCCCCGCGCGTTCCGCCATCTGCCGCAGCTGCTTCTTGGTCATGCCATCGCCGTCTTTTTTTTTCACCTTCGGGGGATGGGTCCACACCACCCAACGCTCGGAAATGCCCCGGCGAGTTTGAAAAGAAACGCGACCCACGTTCGGGGTGCCGTGACGTGCGGGGCGCGGCGATGGGACGCCACTGATGCGCGCGCGGCGAGGCGTGACCCACGATGCCGTCGGTGCGACGAGCATCGTCACCCACGAAGGACAAGGTCACCCACGAAGGCAACCCCGTGGGTGCCCCCGATTGTGAACGGACTTTGATGAAAAAGCGCGTTTTGGAGATCTACGGTACTTTTTCCGGATTACACGTGCAGACACTTTTCCCGACTCCGCGCTAGTCGTATCTCTCTCTAAAGATCGTATCACCCGCGTCGTCCCCTCCACGCCCCTGTGACGAGCATCGCTGCTAACGACCACGCTCCACTCCGCTCGATGCCGCACCCTACCCACCCTATGGTACGCCACGTCCAGACGTTCACAATGAGCGTCGCGCCCGCCCTGGCCCACCGGCGCGGTTTTTTTGCAGCACCTTTTTTCACCGGGCGAGTCGTTCGCGTTTGCGTTTTCAGGAGAACCGCATTCTCTTTTCGTGACCCCAAATCCGGCGGTATTTTCGGCGCGAACTTAACGGACGTCAACGTCATCACCGCCAGCACGAAGAAATTCAAAGCGGGAACTTTGAGGAACCATTTCAAGTCAGTGTGATCCTCGTGTGCGGCGTCAGGAAGAAAGGAACTCGACCCGTTTTGTTTTTTTCGCGTCCCGTCCCTCTCGGTCGTCTCGTCACTCTCGAGAGAGATCTCGTCACCGACGATATCGTCGAACTGCACGGAAAGCAATTCCGACGTGCCCCCTAGACTTGGTGGAAGAATGTCTCGCGCGAAGATTTCGTACAGCTGAGTTTGGTCCGTACGGTCGAGCGGCTTAATTTTCGGCGGCGTGTACCGTCCCAGTAAGGGTTTCAAGACTCGTAGCAGTAACCGTCCTTTTCTGCCCGTGGGGTACATGTAGAACCTGTGCAGGCGTCCTCGGAACCCGCGTCGCAGGGCTCTTTGTAAAATCTCCCCGAGCCGACACAGCGCGGGGAGTTGCACGCGGTGGCAGTTTGTCATGTCCAGCAAAATCGTAAACTTGCCGTGATTAGAGTTTACTGTCGCGTCGCAGGTCTCGTCCATCTCCAAATCCATCTCTCGGCACACCAGCTCGCACGTCCAAACCAGCGTGCTTTCCACGAATTTGGCGTTTCCCTGGTACTGCGCCACGTCGGTGTAAATCACAGGGCACCCGTCCGCGTCCCTAGCGGTGGGCCACAGCGACGGCGTGGAGAGTTGCAGAAAAGTCAAAGCTTGTGTTTGTTGTGGAGTCTGTGTGGTTTGTGGGTCCGTCTGTGTTGGCGGCGGCGCGTGTCTCGGGTCCAACAGACGCATGGTGTGTCGCTGTCGCATTTCGTGCGAAACCCCGGGAGACCGAGGCAAGCTGTCGTCGTCCAAACCGCGTTCCACGCGATAGGAGTGGTATTGCTTCAACAGCACCAACGTCCGACCTTTGTCAAAACCCCTGGTCTCCGCGAAACGACGAATAAGGCGCGTGTCCCTCAGCGCGGGAGACAGGTTTAGGTTTTGGACTTCGCGAAGCAGGGACGTGACGATATCACGCCGTCGGGCCTCTTCCTGAGACAGGGACTCGATGGACGCGGAGGTCATAGCAGGCGACGGCGGCGACGGCGCTCGGTTGTGTGCTGAAAAGCAACAACAGCCTGTCCGAGGAAACGCACGAAATTTTTCTCATGAGGCAAGCTGCCTCCACGCAGCTGGCAAGGCGACGGACCTCCACCGCACTTTCTTTTCGTCCAGCTCGCGCCGTACACCTCAGAAGTGCGACGCGCCGACACCGGCTGCGCCCTACGAAACCTATTGACCCGTCGCTTTCGTGAACCCGACGTGGCACGATGCTTCGCCCTTCGTCTCGCACGGAAGCGCGCAAGAAGGGCTTCAAGAAAGCCACCGATGCGGATGAGGCTCGCCGCAAGCGCGAAGAGGGGATGATCCAGATCCGCAAGGACAAACGCGAAGAGGCGATGCAAAAGAAGCGCAGGTGAGTCGATATCTGTGGCGTGTGTACACGCAGTGCGTGCGGAACATCGTCCGCGGTGTACGGTCGGGAACCGCCGTCCCACACCCCGGACGTGCCTCGGGAACGCCGTCATCTTTCGAATCTGTGGCTGTTTTGTGCGCACGGGGGTTTCCCCCAACAAAGCACGCCAGCCGTAGATCTGGCCCACCTCCCTCTCCACCCACCACGATCCACCCAGTTGCTGACCGCAACCCCCGCCCCAAACTCTTCCAACCACAAACGCAGGGACGGCCCGTCCACCGGCAGCGACTCCACCGCCATGACCGGCGGGGGCGGCGGCACCGCGAAGGTACGGGCTTTGGATCTTTTGTCCCCCTTTTTGTTTTTTTTTGCAGGCTGATCATCTTGTTTTTTTATTTCGCCGCCGCGACGGAGGGGTTGAATTTTCTTCCGATTCCGTCGCCAGCGCGTCGCATCGGACACCGTGATGACTTCCACAACACTGACCTCGTTCCCACCTCCCGTCCCCCCCCCTTTCACAGCTCGAGTCCTTGCCCCAGATGGTCACGGGCGTCAAGACGGACGACGCGCAAACGCAGCTGGAAGCCACGACGCAGTTCAGGAAGTTGCTTTCCATCGAGCGCGCGCCTCCGATTGAGGAAGTCATCCGGGCCGGTGTCGTGCCTTACTTCGTGGAGTTTCTGAAACGGGAAGAGTTTCCCCAGCTCCAGTTCGAAGCCGCGTGGGCGTTAACGAACATCGCGTCCGGAACAAGCGAAAACACGGGCGTGGTGATCGACAGCGGCGCCGTGCCTATTTTCGTCGCCCTCCTACGGTCGCCCTCGGACGACGTCCGGGAACAAGCAGTGTGGGCGCTGGGGAACATCGCGGGTGACTCCCCGAAGTGCAGGGACATGGTGCTCGGGCAAAACGCCCTGCTCCCGCTGTTGGAGCAACTCAACGCGGAAAGCAAACTCACCATGCTTCGCAACGCGACGTGGACGCTTTCCAACTTTTGCCGGGGGAAGCCGCAGCCGCAGTTTGACCAGCTGAAAGACGCGCTTCCCGCGCTGGCGCGGTTGGTGCACTCCAACGACGAAGAAGTCCTAACAGACGCGTGCTGGGCGCTTTCGTACCTCAGCGACGGCACGAATGACAAAATCCAAGCCGTGATTGAAGCCGGGGTGTGCCGGCGTTTAGTGGAGCTGTTGGGAAGCACGCACGCCAGCGTGTTGATTCCCGCGCTACGGACAGTGGGCAACATCGTGACCGGTGACGATTACCAAACCCAGATAATCATCAACTGCCGTGCCCTGCCTTCCCTTCTCGCCCTGCTCACAAGCGACCACAAGAAGTCCATCAAAAAAGAAGCGTGCTGGACGATTTCCAACATCACCGCGGGGAACAAGGATCAGATTCAAGCCATCGTGGATTCCAACATCGTGCCGCCGCTGATTTACCTCCTCGCGCACTCCGAGTTTGACATCAAAAAAGAAGCGGCGTGGGCCGTGTCGAACGCCACATCAGGAGGGACGCACCAGCAGATCTCGTACCTCGTGGCGAGCGGCGCGATCAAGCCGCTGTGTGACTTGATCGTGTGCAGCGACGCTCGTATCGTCACCGTGGCGCTGGAGGGTTTGGAGAACATCCTGAAAGTCGGGGAAGCGCTGCGGGCGAACACGCCGGGGGGCGCGCCGAACCAGTACGCGCAGCTCATCGACGAAGCGGAGGGGTTAGAGAAAATCGAGAACTTGCAGAACCACAACAACAACGACATCTACGACAAAGCCGTGAAAATCATGGAGGAGTATTTCGGTTTGGAGGACGAGGAGGACCAGAACCTGGCCCCGGCGCTGGACGCGGGGGCGAACCAATTCGCGTTCGCGCAGCCGGCGGCGCCGACGGGGGGGTTCGACTTTGGAGGGATGCAATGAGCTCGCAACCAAGTGCGAGGCGTGCGATGCATTGAACTTCAGAGGTGACTTGACATTATTAGCTTGACATCCGCGAATACACTGGTGGTGTTTCCGGATCACTTGACATCCGGGAATACACCATCTGTGTTTCCGGAGCACTGACAGAATTAGCTGACCAACGAGGAAGTAACTTTCTAGAAGTTATTTGCTCTAGCTGACACGCGTGACGAGGCCCCGTACTCGACCTCATCGCGAAACCGTTAACCCCGCGCACCTAGCACCGCGCGGTGAGGGCACGGCGCAACGACTTGAGCCGTGCCGCTTTGTGATAACCACGAAAACGTTCGACGATACAACGAAATCACGAAACTACTCTTTGTGCTTTGTTATCCGACATCGCGCTACCTTCCTATTCTCTCGCCTCTTCCAGTCGTGTCGAGAAGCTCAGCGCGTCTCGCTGCGGCACCCAGTCTTTGTTCCACACCTGGTCGTACTCGAACTGCGCGTCCAAAAGCGTTGTTTCGTACCGCCCAGCGCTCGTGGCAACGTACTCAAGGAAGTCAGGCGCGCCGGGATACACGACGTTGTCCGCCACGACGACCGTGTTTGCTTTTATAAGCCCGGCGTTTTCAAACAGCACCAAGTCGGGAAGGTAACACTGTTTGCAGTGGTCGAAAAACACAAAGTCTGCTGGTGTGTTTCGACCCAGTTTGCTAACCACGTCAGACACCCGGTCTTGTCCTGAGCCTTGTAAAATAGTCACCACATCACTCACCCCCGCGAAGTCAATCAGTCGCCGCGCGACGTCGACGTGCCTCTGTTCAAACTCCACGCAAATCAGCGACGCGCCGGGCGACAACTGAAGCGCCGTCCAGATAGCGCTATACCCCAGAAACGTACCCACCTCCACGCACCGAATCGGGTTCCGGTCCCGCACAAGCTTCGCGAGCATCGCACCCTTCTCGTCACCAAGCTTGTACATCGGGTAGTACCTCCCGAACTCGTCCATGGCGGTTAGTACGCTTTGCGGGTCGCCCGCCGTGGCGGTGGCCAAAACGAAAGGCACGATGTCGGAAGGCTGCGCGTATTGCCACCTTGCGTAGAACGACGGGTCTTTTGCGAACTGTTTTGAGGTAGCAATTTCTGCTGCCGCGTTTGCGTGGGAAGAAACGCCGACGTTGGCGACCGCGGACACCAGGGGAAACAACGTCGCGGCCAGAACCGCGGCGCGTCGGGACGACACTTGTGAAGATTCGGACTCGGTTTCGGTATCCGATGGAGCTCGGAGCGCGCGGATTAAACTCGGTGTACTCGCACAACCCGGGCCACGCGTAGTCGCCGAGGTCGTGGCCAACGCACTCCGTTGACACGACATCTTGGGAACCGCGGGGTAGGTCGACGCCATATCGCAACCGCGCGCTCCCGAGTGTCGGCGGTGCCGACGTGGACCTCAATCCTCAAATCGGCAAAATTTTGAGATCCCTGAAAGAAGGCACGCCGAAAGGAACGGGCAACTCTTCATTGACCAAGGGCACGGCGCGATGTCCGACCCGTTCGCGGCGCGGCCGCCTCGGGACCCTGGGTATTACGAGATGGATGGCGAGTTCGACTCGCCATCGGGTGAGACGCGCGGTCAGAAAACGCACCTGTTTTCGGTGGACATCGAGGACGGCGGGGAGGCGTACGTTCCGTCGGATTCGTTCGCGCGACGGGCGGTTTCCGGACGCGAGCAAACGCCGTTCGTGAGCTCATCGGGTGACGTGTCCGATGACGCGGAGGATGACATCTCCGCCGCCGTCAGGGTTCCCCACGCCACCGGGGGGGGCGCGCGAACGGCGCGACGAACCACGCGGGCGAAAATCGAGTCCTTCGAGTACTACCCCACGGACTCAGAGGCGTACCGGGCGTGGCTCACGAAGCAGCCTATTTATCGCAACGTCGATCGGTGGATTTTGTTCTTCGCGGTGGGCCTCGGGGTTGGTTTGATGGCCAGAGTGCTATACACGGGCATGGACGGTCTTTCCGATTTGAAGTTCGACACGTTACGGGATTTGCTGAACCGACGACAGGTGTTCGTGGCGTGGCTTTTCAGCACCACCTACAGCGGCGCGCTAGTTTTCCTCGCCGCGTACCCGGTCGCTTACTTCGCGCCGGCGGCGGGCGGGTCGGGGGTCCCGGACGTGATGGCCTATCTAAACGGCATCGATGTCCCTAGGGTGTTCGACCTGAGAACCTTCCTTGTGAAGTTCGTCAGCACGATGTGCGCGGTGGCGAGCGGGTTACCCGTGGGGCCGGAAGGGCCGATGATCCACCTGGGCGCCACCATAGCGGCCGGGCTTTCGCAAGGTACGTGTTGGGCCTTTCCCAAATCCAGGCACACTGTTTACAGCCCCTGGTCGAGTGCACTACTCGTGATGTTTGTAGCAGTTGCCAGTACTTGTGATGTATGTAGTACTGTGTACTGCACACTACTACTAGTTACATTTACCAGTACTGGCAACTGTTACAAACCTATACTCAAGACTCAAGACTGACACTTTTCTTTCACAAAAGGCGACACCGGCGCGCTCGGGTTCACCACGCCGCGGTGGATCACGGACGGCGCGGTTTCTTTCCGTAGGTTCAGGAACGATAAAGACAAGCGGGATTTCGTCACCGCGGGCGCTGCGTGTGGCGTCGCGACCGCCTTCGGGGCGCCCATCGGCGGCCTGTTATTCGCGTACGAAGAGGTTGCTTCGCACTGGTCCCCCGCCCTCGCCGTGCTCACGTTTTTCGCCTGCATGACCGCGATGTTCACGGATAAGTTTCTGGAAAGCGCGCAGCGGGTTTGGGTTACAAGCGAAGGTAGTTTTGGTACCGTCACGCCTGACATGTCCACGGTGTTCCAAGTAAACCGGAACGTGAGCACGCACCTTCTGTCCGTGTTCCCCGCCGCGCTGGTGGGGTTACTCACCGGCGCGTTCGCCGCCGGGTTCACGCACGCCAACTTGTGGGTCGTGGGGTTGCGCAAGAAGTACATCGGAGGTAACAAAATGTACCAAGTCATGGAGCCTGTTTTGCTGGTGGTGCTTTTTTCGTTAATAACCGTAGTGGTGCCGATGTGGTTCCCGTGCACGTCTAGTGGGTGTGTGGACACCAGAGGCACAGGGGCGGGGTACCCGCCTGGTAAGTATTTCCCATGTAACACATTTCGCCTCCCTGATTGCCCATACAATACTGACATTTCCTTTTTTTCAATCAGGCCCGCCGTCGCCGCCGCCGCCGCCGCCCGGTTTCTTCGACGAGAGAAACGCCCGGGACGTGTTTTGCGACGGCGGCAGCGACCACCTGCACCAGATCGTGGAGGAGTCTATCATGACGTACACGTGCAAGTCGCACAGTACCGGGACCGGGATTAACGGGACAAACGCGGGGGGCGATCAGGACTACAACGAGCTCGCCACGTTGTTGCACGTGTCGGGCGAAGACGCGATTAAGCACCTGCTGACGCGCGGAACGCACCGCGAGTTTGGGTACACGCCGTTGCTTGTTTTCCTGATGCTATACGCGGTGTTCGCCACCGTGGTTGCGGGGAGCAGCCTGTCATCCGGGCTGTTCGTCCCGATGCTAGTCATGGGAAGCGCCCTCGGCCGGCTCGTGGGGTTGATGCTGTACGACGTCGCGGTGGCGATGGGGTACAGCGAGCAAAGTTTAGCGAGCGGCGGGTTGAGCACGGCGTGGGTAGACCCGGGGGTTTTCGCGTTGCTCGGCGCGGGGGCGTTCATGGGCGGGGTTACCCGGCTAACTGTGTCCCTCGCGGTGATCGTGATGGAGATGAGCGGTGAGATTCACTTCTTGTTACCCATTTTGCTCGGGATCACCGTGGCGAAGTGGACCGCCGACGCCCTGGCGCCGCCGCTGTACCACGCGCTGCTTCACGTGAAGCACGCGCCGTTTCTTCCGTCGGACCCGCACGGCGCGCCCGGGTTGCATTTGCACGACGTGTCTGCGATAATGAAGAAGCTCCCGCTCACTACGCTGCGAGAGCGGGAAACGGTGACCAACATCAGACACGCCATGAAGCACACCACGCACCAGGGGTTCCCGGTGGTGAGGAAGGCGGACGGCGCGCCGTATGACGTTCTGGCGGGGAGCGTGAGCCGGGAACACTTAAGGGCGGTCATGGCGGAAATAAGTGGTGCCGCGGGGACTGTGGGACGAACGGACACCCCAAACAACGCGCAAAGCGGTGCTTTAAAAAGAAGAATAGCGTACGAAGAGCTGGACCGCATGGTGCTGACGCCGGCGGAGCGGATGGCGAGGGGGTTCGAAATTACCGGCGCGACGTCTCCAAGCGCGGGGGGGGTGGAGATGGGTACCCTTTCCGGTGGCATGGCTTCCCTTCAGAACGAACGCACGCGGATCGGCGGCGGCGGTGGCCCGGAGCACGAGCACGAAGCAGCTCTTGGTCTCGTGGATTTGCGGCCGTACATGAACCGAAGCGCGGCGCGGGTGCCGGATACGGTACGTATTCCCTTTCCCAAATCCGTCAACACACTGTTTGCCCGTACGGGACTGACACTTTTCTTTTTTACAATCAGTACTCCGTCGCGCGCGTGTACGACATGTTCCGGACGCTCGGGTTGCGGCACCTCATGGTGGTTGACGATTGCAACCGCGTGGTGGGCGTGGTGACTCGAAAAGAGCTCCTGGATGACTGGCTCGAGGAACGTTTGGACCACAAAGGCCACAACGCCGCGGGGTTTCGCGTACAGGCGCACGACCGGGAGGCGCGGGAAAACGGAACGCACGCGCTGTGACCGCTCACGGGTGATGCGTGATGCGTCCCGAAGGTAGTATTTCCAAGAAACGAGTTTAGCGAATTGGTACATGAAACACACACCCCTTGTTTCGTTCCGTCCGTCGTTACTGTCCCGCGCGCCGTGTGCAGGGAGGACGGGGTCGCCATGCCTCTCGCGCGCCGAACCGATCTCGGCGACAGCAACTACGCCGGCCTGGAGGTTGCGTATTGCCACGACTTGCGTCGCAGTTTAGCGCACACGCTGGATGGTGGGTTCGATTTCCTCGTCGCGCCGCTGGCGCATCCTCGGCACCGCCGACCCGCTGCGAGCGCCCTTGATCCGTCCGCGCCTCCCCCCGCGCCCTTCGCGCGATCGGATCTTCTCCTGAACTCCACGCAGTGGAGCTCGCAGGTAGTGGGTAAGACCTCGCCGTGGATTGACTGCGACAGCGCGTCCGTCCCGAACCGGCGCGACGGCGAGGCGGCGCTGAGGCAGGAGCTGATGTGGGCCGCACACCTGTCCCTGCACGCGGTGTTACTCCCGGCGCCTTCGTGTTCCGCAACGAACTACGCGAGGGTGGTGAACCAGTTTCTCAGCGCGCTATCTAGTACCGCGCTGTGGGTCAGGGTACCGGTCGTCGCGCCCGAGATAGAGGCGGCGGCGGCGAGGGGCGAACCCGAACCGTCGTCGGAATGTCACCGCCACCGAGACCCATTCGAACAGTGGGCGACTTTCCGCGCGCTGTGCGAGGGGCACCCTTCGCTCGGGGTGTGTCTTGATGTGGGCGCGGCGCTGCCCTCGGCAAGCGAGATGCACCGGTGGGTCGGGGAACCCGTACGCGCGGTGTGCCTTCGCGACGACGCGTTCGTGGCGAACAAACGCGGGTTCCCGGTGTTACCCAAACCGCACCAGGACTTTGTGACGCTCATGATGCGCAAAAACGTGCAGGTGATTCTTCGCGGCGCCGGGGACACGTCCGGAGTTGACGTTGAGAGTGAAACACGAGATGCAGACGTCATTGCAATGGACATTGCTGCGACGAGTGGAACTCGAAACGAACCGACTCCCGCGGAGGCGTTACGTGATGCACAAACCGGAGGAGCAGAGCCCGCGAACAAACACCCGATGCGCGCCAAGTGGGAGTACGTCGTGTACCTGTTCCGCAAAATACCCACCACCACGGAACAGGAACTTCAGGAGTTGGGGTACCGGGATTACCTCCAGGCGCCGTTGCAGCCGTTGATGGACAACCTGGAAAGCGCGACGTACGAGACGTTCGAGAAAGACGCGAGCAAGTACATTCAGTACGAAAACGCCGTGTTGGCGTGTTTGCGGGATCTGGTGAGCGACGCGGACGCGGTTGCGGGCAGGGAAACGGTGCTGATGGTGGTGGGCGCGGGAAGGGGGCCGCTGGTACGCGCCTCACTGCGCGCCGCAGACCGTTCCGGCAGAGTAATACGAGTATTCGCCGTGGAGAAAAACCCAAACGCGGTGATTACGTTGCAAAGCCTGGTGGAATCCGAGGGGTGGGGGGACCGGGTGACGGTTGTGAATTGCGACATGCGGGCGTGGGAGTTTTCGGAAAAGGCGGACGTGCTGGTTTCCGAGCTCTTGGGGAGCTTCGGGGACAACGAACTATCCCCGGAGTGTTTGGACGGGGCGCAGCGTTTTTTAAAGCCAGGTGGCGTTTGCATCCCGCAAAGCTACACGAGCTACCTCGCGCCGATCACGTCGTCGAAGCTTTGGAACGACGCGAAAGCGCGCGGCGGGTTGGCCGCCATGGAAACGCCGTACGTGGTGAAGCTGCACCGCCACGCGTTGGTCGCGGCGGCGCAACCGGTGTTCACGTTTATGCACCCCAACGTTGAGAAAGTGATCGACAACAGTAGGTACTGCAAGTTGACCTTCCCGCGGTCGCGCGATGACAAAGCCGCCACCGTGCACGGCTTCGCGGGGTACTTCGACGCTACGCTCTACGCCGGACCCGCGGGCGCCGTGAGTTGCAGCATATATCCGCCCACGCACACAAGTGGCCCGGGTGGCGAGAACATGTTCAGCTGGTTCCCTATTTACTTCCCCATCCGAGCGCCTGTTGACGTCCCACAAGGACAAGACGTGCAGGCGCACATGTGGCGGTGCGTCGGGAGCGGGAAGGTGTGGTACGAGTGGGCGGTCACGAAACCGGCGGTCGGGCCGGTGCACAACGTAAACGGCCGGTCGTACTGGGTCGGGTTGTGAGTGGCGGTGCGTTTTGGATTGTTTTAGAACAATACTTTCCTCGGAGTTTCATGGAGGTCATCGGCGTTTTCGTTCGTCTTCCCGATACTCTGGGCAGCCGTTATAGCGCAGCCATTGTAGCACCTCGAGGTGACCGTAATGCTCCGCAAGTTTGCACGTATCTTCGTCCCACGGGCAGCCGTTCTCGCGCGCCCACTGCAGCACCTCGAGGTGTCCGCCATCCGCTGCCCCCGAGCACGTGGCTGGGTTCCACGGGCAGCCGTTCGCGCGCGCCCACTGCAGCGCCTCGAGTTGCCCGCAACTCGCCGCGAACGCGCACGTCTTCCAGTCCCACGGGCAGCCGTTCTCGCGCGCCCACTGCAGCACCTCGAGGTGCCCGTCCTTCGCCGCGGTCATGCACGTCTCCTTGTTCCACGGGCAGCCGTTCTCGTGCGCCCACTGCAGCACCTCGAGGTGCCCCTCACTTGCCGCGGACATACACGTTAGTGAGTTCCACGGGCAGCCGTTCGCGCGCGCCCACTGCAGCACCTCGAGGTGCCCGCCCCTCGCCACCCTCGAGCACGTCTCCTCATCCCACGGGCAGCCGTTCGCGCGCGCCCACTGCAGCATCTCGAGGTGCCCGCCCTCCGCCGCGAACGAGCTTGTCAACTGGTTCCACTGGCAACCGTTCGCGCGCAACCACTGCAGCACCTCGAGATGCCCGCTATTCGCCGCTCACGCGCACGTGTAATTGTCCCATGGTGCGCCGTTCACGTGCGCCCACTGTAGCACCTCGAGGTGCCCGCCCTTTGCCGCTGCCCAACACGCGCCTTTGTCCCACGGACGGCCGTTCGCGCGCAACAACTGCAACTTCTCGAGCTGTCCGCTCCTCGCCGCTGCGTCACACAAGTATTCTTGACGCGACAGGTGACCTCGCCGTTGCCGGCGCTCTAAAGCGCTTAAACATCCAAGATGTATCGCTTCATCTTCATCAAGCTCCTCAAACCGAAGCCCCGTTCCTGCCACCGTGTCGCGCATCGCGCGGCTCACCGCTGGGAGCCGTGCGAGATCGGCGGGGTCGTCGAAATACTCAGATCTGAGAATGAGAGTGGCGACGATGTCGTTGAGAAGGCGGGGGATGGCCTCGCCCGCGTTAGCATCGCGGCGCTCGCGCTTTCTCGTACGCGCGCGAGTTTCCATACCGAGCGTTGGGTTGAAAGACATCGTGGAGGGTGGGGTGTGCGCGTCGTTGTGCGGCGATTGTGTCGCGGCAATCCGAGAAAGTGTTTAATTTTAGCGAAGATTTGAAATCGAAAAAATCCTTTCATTGTCACCGCTCATCCTCCTCCACCTTCTTTTCCTTTTTCTTGCTTCGCTCGATTCGGTGTCGCCTCAAGTCCACGTCGCGCTGCGCCATCGCGCTTCGCATGGCGACGCGCAGCTGCGAGCATTTGTGCAGCGCGGCGACTCGCTGTTCCGGCGTCTTGGCGAGGGTGACGTTTTTTTCCGTCAACCGCAAATCCTTCTCCAGATCCTCAAACCCTCTTTTGGCGTTGGTGGGGTCCTTACCCGCGACCCTCGAGGCGACCCGCGCGGCTTCTTCCGCCTGCAATAGTTTCGCATCAGGCACGTACGTCCCAGCCCTCTTCGCCTCCTCGACGTCCTCCGCCGCGGCCTTTTCCTTCGCTTTGATCGATTTTACCGTAGCCGTGGCTAATTCAAACGCGCGCCGCGAACACTTGGAACACAGTTTCGGGTTTTCTTTTTCGGGTCGTATCTTCCCTTGGTTCGCTTTCCTGGCATTCGCACCAGCCACCTCGCGTAACGCGATGCACACGTCGCACGGCTCGATCACCACGACCGGCCGCGCGTCGAATTTTGCAGACGAGGCTTGTTTCTTTTTCCTAATCTCGCTCTTGTTATCAGCCACCGCGTTTTCCAGCCGTCGCGCGCCGTTCTCGGAGAGGACCATACTCGCCAGCATAGCCTCTTCCGCAGCGCGAGTTTCTTTCATGCGCCGAAGCTTCGCCTCTTTCTTACGCAACCTGCGGTGGGAAAGATAAGGTCAGAGGGTGGTCAGGGAGGCGGGGGATGGAAGAAATGCGACGCCGTTCCGAGGAAGGGGGGAGTGAGGGAGTGAGGGCACACCTTTCCCGAACCGCATCGAGGTCGGCTTTGGCTTGCCGTCCCGCCTCCGCTCGAAGCACGCGCATCTTCTGCGCGCGCACCTCCGCGGTGTGCCCCAAGGGCAGGTGCTCCGTCATGCGCCTCCGACAGTGTCGGAGCACGCGAGAGATTCGCAACGGAACGAAAACCTCGGTGGCGCGAAGCGGGGGCAGTCCTCGTGGGTGTAACACACATCTCTTGGAACACCCATTCTCGGATGAGCCAGTATCAGCTGCGCCCCGGGCCAGCGAGAGCTGGGAGGGCTTCGACGGCGATGGTGTTCGCTGCGGGCGAGAAGACTCCTTTGCGCGTCGGGGAGGAGGGTGATGGACGCCAGGGCGACGCGTCGTCGTCCGGCACGCACCACGGCGTGCATCGCGTTTCGTATCAAGATTCCGATGCCGCGGCGCTTCGATCGGGCTCTCCGGGAAGAGGTGTACGGTCAAATAGTGTTGAAGAACCTGCGCCTTCTGATGTCGATCGGCGACGCGCAGTTTGCGGTGTGATGCGTTCCATAGGCGCAGCCGCGACGATGGCCGCCACCGCGGCCGCGCTCGTAGTCATGGTGTGGACGCAGCGCACGCACACGTTACAGGACTCGTGGCGCCCCGTGCCCGGCCTGGACCTGGATTTCACGTTCGGGGCGGGCGAGGCAGGGGCGGGGGCGCGAGGGTTCGCCAGCAGGGTCATGGGCGGTATCTCCCAAGGAAACGGCGGAGGCTTGGTGGACGCGGAGGCCCGCCTCGGCGCTTCCGAGGCGAACGCACCGCCGAGCGCGCCCACCAAGTTTTACTTATACGACGAGATTTACGCGCTGTTCGAGCCGGTGGTCGCCTGCGCGACGAGGGCGGATGAACACGCACACCTCGGTGACCTCGACGCACTTAGGGTGAACGCAGAGCTGGAGTTTTACAAATCACTAAAAACGCACCCGTGGCGCGTCAACCGCCCGTGCGACGCCACGGTGTTCGTGGTGCCGGCGCTGCCGCACACGGAGCGCTCGTTGAAACCGGGGTGCGCGCCGGAAAACTTCGCAATCGAGGAACTGCACGAGAAGGTCCTAGCGGTGCTTGCCAAGTCCAAATACTTCGCCGCGAATTTGGGACGGGACCACATGCTGTTCTCCGCGGAAACCGACCCGAAGGTCGCACCGGGAGGTGGAGGTGGTAAAAAGGCGGCGCTGGGATTGGGCGAAGACGGCGCTTTGAGAAACGTGGTCACCGCGGCGCCCGGGCTGGGTCTCGTGGACTCGGCGGACTCGGTGCTCTCCGCACCGTCCGCGGCGCTGGGAGGGACGCTGGCAGGAGGGCAGGGTTTTGATTTGTCAGTCGTCAAGGACATCGACGTCGTGGTGGTGCCTTTGCGCGCGGATGATTTTGAAATGAAACGAGTGGTTACGATGGCGGCGCGCTTGGCGTCCGTGGCGGTGGTGGAGACGGCGAGTGATGGTGGAACGTCGGAAAGAAAGAATTCACGTGTCCTGTTAAGCGACCCTCGCGACGCCATGTTCCCCCAGGGCGTCAAGCCGCAGTACTACGTGATCAAGGAGATCCAGACACCCAAACCGAGAGTGTTCAACGCCGCGAAAAGCGACGAGGCGCTGGCCAAGGCGCTCAGGGACGCCGCCGTGGTTCGCGCCGCCGCGACGCCGGTGGTTTCGAATCAGCGGCAATTGGAGATCAACGCCGCGAAGGCGGCGCGCGCGTTACCGGCTTCGCTCGAAGCCCAGTCGGTCGTCGTCGAGACGCGCAAGTTAATGCCGGGGAGGTGGGGCCAGGCCCCGGGACTCCAGGTTTCTCTCGCCGCGCTCGGCGACGGCCGCCCGACGGAGTCTCGTTTGGACCCGGCGTCGCGGCGCGCGCACGATTGGTGGGCGAAACACTTCGACTCTGTTGGCACCGCTTCACTCGGCAAGGCTTCTTCGAAAATGCGATCCACAGAGGATTCGGTGTGCCTTACCGACGCCGCTGCCGCGTTTAAACGCGGGAACTACTGCGTCTTGGCGCGTCCCCGCGCCGGCGGCGCCTTCCACGGCGCCTCCCTCGACGCCGCCGTAGCCTCCGCCGCGGCGAGCGCGGTGGCGGCGGAGTGCGTCCCGGTTTTAGTGGCGGACGTTTACCCCACGTTGTTCGCCAGGCACGCGCAGTGGCCCACGTTCGTGATCCTGGTGCCGCACAAGTTTTGGGAAGCGGACGCGGGCAAGGTGCTGCGCGTGCTGCGAAAGGTGTACGGCGATCCGCGAGACGGTTCGAGCGCGGGATCGAGGAAACTCGCGGCGCTTCGAGCCTCCGCGCCGGACGTTTTGTGGCATCACCCGCACTCGCGGGTGCTGAAGCACCTCCTGGAAAGCGTCGCTGAACGGTCAAAAACGAAGCTCGCCGCGGTGGCGAAAACAGGAAAGGCGGAGACGGGAAAGGCGGCGTGCGATGAATCGGCGTCGGCGCCGATGCTGGCGCTTTCCGAACTCGGCGCCGCCGCTTCGTCGGCGCGGAGGGCCGGTCTCGAGGGCGTGGCTTTTGGCGGCGAAAAGTCAGGAAGGCGAAAGAGCAGGCGGAGCAAGCTAGGCAGCGATGATACGGAGTCGCTGCTCGCTGAGCTCGTGAGTGATACGAAGCATGCGAGTCTTCCGGAAATCGCCTCGAACGATCCAACCTCCCTGATCGACGAGCTCACCACACCCAGTGCGAAACAACCGAAAACCGAGGCGTTCGATTTGCCCGCGGATGCAACTTTAGTGGAAGCGCCGGTTCCGGCTGGCGGGTCGTTGGAGGTTCCGGAGCGCACGTTCCAGCTTCCAGACGATCAGGTGGTGGAGGTGGGCGGGTCCGTGGAGGTTCCGGAAGAGGAAACAATCGGAATCGGCTCTGCTCCGGTGCCGGTTCCGGAAACGGAAACGACGACCGCGGCGGTGGGCACCGCCGCGTACGCCGCGGTGCAGGTTGGCGGGTCGATTCCGGTTCTGAAAAAGAAAGCACGCGGCCGCGGCGACGAAAACACCGAGCTGGACATCGAAGCCGCCGCCGCGCTGGCGGACATGGAAGGTGAGGAGTTTGAGACGCCTGAGGAGGATGAGGTGGAGGAACCTGAGATGGAGGAACCCGAGGTGGAGGACCCTGAATCAACAACCGTTACCGAGGAAGAGTCTGAATCAACAACTCCGGAACCTGAATCAACAACCGTTCCCACGGAGGATGACTTGTTCGAGCCCGCGGCCGCGGAACTGACGCGGACGTCGCCGACCGAAACGCCTCAATCGCGTCCGGTTGCGGAGACGCCGGAGAAAATAAGTGGTGGTGTCGAGGAAACTCCCGGTGTCGTTTCTGTCGAGGAATCCCCAGGTATAGACCAATTCGAGGAAACATCCGGTGTCCTGTACGACACCGCGAATGCGGATGATACGTTCGCCAACGCAATCGCGGAGGCGCTCCACGCCGATTCCGGCGAGCGCGAATCGAGAGTCGCCGCGAGGTCCGTGGCGAAGGAACTGAAAAAAGTCAACACCTTCCCTCAAAAAGCACCCGCGGTGAAAGGTTCCGAAAACCGCCATTCGGTTTTGTCGTACGCACCTGAAATGGGCGACTCGGAGTCGTCGGAGGAGCGTTTAGCGGAACGCGTCGCGGAGTTACTCCGGCCGAGCATTACTAACACCAACGCCGGCGGGTTCGGCGGCGGCGGAGGCGGCGCGCCGTTGGTGTCCATCAACGTCAACACGAACACGGGCGGCGTCGCGCCCGATTTGGCGCGCGCCGAGACACCGTCCGTGACGCAAACCGTTCCCGAAACCGACGCCTCCACCTCGACGGCTTTGTACCAGCGCCTGTTGCGTGCGCTGAGCGCGAAGAGCGGAGAGGGCGAGGCAACTCCCGCGCTTCGCGAGGCGGCGAAACACTTCGTGGACGAGCTCGCCGCCGCGGTTGGCGACAACAAGAAAATAAAAGACCCCGTTTCGAAACCGGTTGCGAAACAACCAGACGCCGATGTAGAACCGTTGCCCTCGGACAGAGCGGGCGCGCACGTCACGGAAACGGCGCAAGCCGTGGGGCTGGACGATACGCTTGACCGCGCTGCGACGCGTTCTGCGGTGAACCCGTCCGACGCCGGCGCGGTGAACGATGGCGATCGCGGTGACTGGACCGACGCTCGGTTGCCCGCGTGGGCGCGAGGTAAAGCGGGCGAGGACGCGACGCGCGAGGACCAGGAGTCCCTAAAATTGCGTCCGCAGACGTCGAGGAAGGACACTTCGGAAAACAAACCCAAGAAATCGAAGGATGACGACGACCATTTCTGGGACGAAGTTTCTGAAGCGCTCGTCCACACAACGCCCGGTGATGAGCACGTTTTGAAACCGAAACCGAAAAAGAAGAAACGCACAAAGCGAGAAGAAATGCAAGAGCTTCCCGACGCGCGTCAGGATTTTTTGGCGCGAGAGAAAGCCGGGCGCGCGTCGAAAAAAGACAGACAGACTTCCAAGACGGGTAAGTCGAGGATCGGGTCGGGCATGCAAGATGACCCGCTTGATGAGGATCCCGACGCGAGGGAGATGGCCGGCATCGACGGCGTGATTCGCACCGCCGAGGCAATGTCCAAGGTGTGGGCGTCGACACCCAAAATCAAGGTCGGCGATACACGCGACGCGCCCGCGGACGTCGCGAAAGACACGGAGGTCGTGGACGCGCAGGTCAAGCTCAACTCAAGTTAGCACGGTTGTTGTATACACGCGAACCGAATTTAGTTTATCTGAATCTCTTTCCGCGCGTCTCGGCATTACATGTTTTGTACAATTTTCAGTCTTTCTTCCGTCCGCTCTCTCCGCGTTCGTCCTGCGGTTCACGCCAAGCTGTACTTGCACTCCTTGAGTTGCTTTTTTTCCTCCCTGGCGCACGCGTCGCTGAAAAACGCGAGGATCATGCCTTCGTCCGCGTCGTTTCTGCAGGATTTGGGAACGTAAATTGGCAGAAGGTTCGGGAGCTGCAGTTCGATGCCCAGAAACGGCGCGTACGAAAGCGGGGATCTGGTGACTAGGAACTGGTTGAGCCACACCACGGGGGCGACTTCATCCGCGGACAAGGCTTTCTCGCACGCGCGTTCCAGAACCGGGATGTCCGCCAACTGATCCTCCGTCCAAAACTCCTGCGCATCTTGTTTGCACCACCCGCCCACGGGGTTGGCGGACGGTTTAAGGTGGCGCGAACACGCCTCCGCGGCGTCGTCGCCCACGACTTTGGCGTCGTCGAAAACTTTTCCGATCGCGTCAAGGTAACCCTGGTCCTTGTTCAAAATGTCGTACGCGGCAGAGCACTTCTCCGTGAGCAGCATGGTGGCGGTGGCCTCCATCACGGGAAACACGGGGATGGCGGTGAATCTCGAGGCGGAATCCGAGACCGAGGACTGCGTCGCGAGACGCGAACCAAGGGACAACGCGCCGTGGGGCTCGTGGCGCAACGCGGACGCGCCGCCGACCAGGGACGCGAGGAGCAGGAACGATCGCATTTCGTGCCGCGGGATGGTGGCAGGCTGGTGTGTGCCACCGGGAGTGGGGGGCAACCTGGCAATGAGGACACCTGGAAAATTCTTCGTGATTTCTTTTGGCAACACCCTCTCTGAAATGCGTTTTGCCAAATGTACGCCGATGCGAGTCGGTCGCCGAATCGTGCCTGCCACGACGCCGTCGCAGGTCACGTGGTTTGTCTCGCCGTGTCGCGGTGCGACGGGTGGATTTCTCATTCGCGCGCGCGGTGGTTTACCAGGTGGTGAATATTAAAATACCACCGAAGGTTCTAGGTTCTTGGGCTTTTGTTTCCACGCACTTTTCCTCCTCATCTCTCTCTGCGTCTGCACTCACATCACCACGCAGCAGGACTCCCGGGGCTTGGGCTTCTCTTGCGGGATGTCGCTTGGTTTGATCGGGGACATCGGCACTGTAGCGTGGGGTGTCTCTTTCTTCGGGGTTTCGGGCTTGGGTTCCTCCGGAGCTTCCTCCGGAGCTTCCTCCAAAACCACCTCCACGGCTTTCGCACCCGGCGCCGACGCAGCGTCGGCAGCGACAAGCGCGTCGGCCGCGGCGGCGGCCGCGGCTTCGTCTTCCGATTTCTTTTTCGTTGAAGCAGCGGCAGCCGCGGCTTCCAGAGCGGCGTCGGCCTTGGCAGGCGCAGGGGCGGTTTTGGGCGCGGGGATGGCCGCGCTTGATGATTCGGCGGTTTCGGGAACCAGAGGTTCTTTTGTCGGGGTATCGGGAGGAGCCTTGGGCTTGGGGACCGCGCCAGCACTCGCAGCGGGGGCACCACCGGCGCCACCGGCGCCGCCACCGCCACCCGCGGGCTTCTTCTTCTTCTTACCACCAGCCATTGTTTGGCGTACGACGGGGAAATCGCGTCGTAATGTGATGACCCCGATCGATGGGCATGTTCTCCAACGGAAAATCCAAATTTTCCGTGACAGAATCGGCGAAAAATGTGCTGCATCGTCAGCACAAAGCACGGTGAGAATTCACCTTGGCTGCGTCCGCCGCTTCGGGGCGCACACGCATCTTTTTGCGCCTCGTACGCTTGGAGATTCTAGCACATGAGTGCAGCGTCCATTCCTGCGTTTTTGGGCGCCGCTGGCCATGCGGAAGGCCTCATGCATGTCGTCACGCGGCACAACCCCCTCGAAAACTGAGCGTTTTCGGTGGTTTTTGGGATTGGCAAAATGGAGCGGACTTTTTTCATTGAAGGTGTCGACACGTCGCCCCTGCTCGCGACCTTCCCGTCCATGCCAGCGTGCCTGATGTACAACGGGAACTGGGTTCTTCGTGGGTAACGCTGCGTAGACTGGTACAGAGTGGGTCGGTTGGTGGGTGTGCGGGAGTTCAGAGGTGGACGTCGTGGGTTCGATTCCTAACGTTGAAACTGAAATTCCATACTAACCAGAATCAAAAACCCTCGACTACTTGTTAATCGGGGCCTGCGACCGGCCTTCGAAGCCCGGGCGATTTCTCTTTTTTTCCCGTTTCTCGATGCGCTTCTCGACCTTCACATCCGCCCGGCCTTTAAGCGAGTCCTTGCGTTTCTTTTGCTTCGCCGCCATTTGCTCCGTTGTGCGGTCGTTACGCAGCGCCCACTTCTCCGCGCTTTTCTTTTTCATACGCAGCTCGTTTTTGACGGATTTCTGTAACAACTTCGGGTCGTCCAAAACTTTTTCGCCGCCCGCCCTGGCGAGCGCCGCGTCCCAGGAGTACTTCTCGGCGACTTTTTTGCCGGCCGCGGTGTCCTCGCCTCCGGCGGCTTCCACTTCTCTCTTTTGGGAAAGCGCCTTTTTCAGCAGAGCTTCTTTTGACATTCTCTTCTTTTTCGGGGGCCCGCCTATCTTGCCCTCCACCTCTACTCGGCCAAACTCCAAGTTAGTGTCGTCCTTGTCGGAGCCGGAGTCGGAATCATCATCTGCTTTGCGTTTTTTCGACCCGTCGTCACCCGCCCCATCCTTCCCGCTCTTCGCCCCCGCCGCCTTTTCCCGTTTCTTCTTTTCGTTTTTCGTTTTCTTCTTCTCCTCCCGCCACTCCTTCGCTTGTTTAATCTTGGTGTGGTCCTCCTCCGCCTTCCGTGCCACACGCGACGCCGCGATTTTAGCCGCCAAGCGCTCCCGGAGCTCCTCCATCTGGTCGCCTTTATTGGCGCCAGTTTTAGGTACGGACCACCCGCTGGCGGTGGGCGGCGCGCCTGCTGCGGGCGCGGCAGTTTTCGCGTCCTTCACCTCCGTATCCTTCCCATTTTTAGTGTCAGGCTCTTCGTCACTCACGTCGTCTTCGAAATCGGACTCGTTGGCTTCCTCATCCGATGACTCGTCGCCCTCGTCCTCGTCGTCATCGCCGTCATCGCCATCCCCGGCCGGCTGTCGCGCCTTGCTTTTGATCTTTTCAAGCGTGGACAGCGCCCCCGGTTGCAGCTTCGCCCGGAGCGCCTTCTTGCTGTTTTCCTTCGCCTCAAGCTTCGCAATCGCCTTGGCGCTTTTGGTTTTGTTGAACTTGCTTCGCTCGGGGTCACGTTCGTCAGGGACGTAGTGCCGCGCGGGAATAAGCTCCACCAACCTGTCGAAGAAATCGCTGTGGCCCTTCACGCGCGCCTCCAGGGGGGCGGCGGCCATGGCGCCGGCCCCGAAACAAGGGACGGTCCGCGAGATTATGGTGACAGCCGGTACCTGCAGGGGAACGCAACGCGAACCGAACTTGCCGCTGACCCGAACCCGAACGCGACCGGCCGTGGGGCGTCTTGCGGAATGGATGACCGCCGCCGGAACGCGAAAGCAAAGTCGCCGCCGCCGTGGTGATGACTGCACCAAATTACAATACTGTTTGCCCATACAAGATTGCGAAGGCAGTGTCACCCCTTCATGTGCCCTGCTGCAGCCTGTAGCAGTGATTCCCAAGTGCGATCTTTTTGGCCACGTTTTCACCGGCGCGTCACCCCGCACTGCACGCCCGCGCGTCCCAGGCGCCCCGGGATCGTCGCGACATGAGTTCCTTCGCGATGTCGGCCTCGGCCTCGGCTGCGGTGAACCTTGTATCCCGCGCCCGCGCACCCCCCCGCCGCGTCGCGACGCACCGCGCGTCTTCCACGCGCGTTCGCGCGATCCAGGAGCCCACAGGCGAGACCGCGACTGCTGAGGAAGAAGCGCAGCCCGCGTCCCGCGCCGCGGACGAGGACATCCCCGCCCCAGTTGGCACCGCGTCCAAAGAAGAATTCATGGCCTGGATGCTTGGTGTGCAAAAGCTCCCGGAAGGCAAGATGGATTTGGTGGTTGACCTTCCCGAAGGCAGGGGGTTGGTGGCGAGGGAAGATGTGCGGAAAGGCGAGAGTTTGTTGGAGATCCCGGACGCCACGCTGATCACCGTGGCGAGGGCGGTTTCGGAATCCAAGCTAGGGCCGGCGCACGTGAAGCTTCAGGAGTGGTCCTTGTTAGCCGCGTTTCTCGCGGAACAGGCGCTGGCGATCGAACAGGGGGACGAGTCCGGGAAGTTCGCCGTGTACATCCGAGCGCTTCCGCGACGCACGGGCGGCGTGCTCGATTGGCCGGAAGAGGACATCAACACCCTGCTCGCGGGGTCACCCAGCCTAAGAGCGGCGAAGGACAGGCAAACAAGTGTGGAGAGCGCCATCTTAACGATTCGGGGAGAGTTTCCCCAGCTCACCCCGGGTGCGCTGCGGTGGGCGTTTGACGTGCTGTTTTCGAGGCTGATCCGGCTCCCGTCCCGAGGCGGCGAACTCGCCCTGGTGCCGTGGGCGGACATGCTGAACCACAAGCCCGGGTGCGAGGCGTACATAGACGATAGCGGCGGGATGGTGTGCCTGTCACCGGACAGGAAATACAGACCGGGAGAACAAGTCTTCGCGAGCTACGGCGCGCGGCCGTCGAGTGAGTTACTGATTTCGTACGGCTTCGCGCCGCCCGTGGGCGAGAACCCGGATGACTTTTACGACTTGGTCCTCGGCGTGGACCCGGATGACCGGTGGGCGGAGCAGAAAGCGGCAGCGCTGCGAGGCCTAGGCCTAAGGCCGGTTGAGACGTTCCCCCTACGCCTAAACGGCTACCCCAAGCAACTCCTGCAGTACGCCTCGTTCATCCTGTGCGACCCGGAGGATCCGAGCGAACTGCCCGAGGTACGTATTGTGCGTTTCCCAAATCATGACACACTCTTTGCCGATTGTCCAGAGTAATTACGTGATACACATGGCCCGACATCACAAGTGCACTGTTCGGCCCGAATCCCGCCGACCGTTTATTCACACAAGTCACGGGAAGACTGACCCTTTTCGTTTCCAAAAACAGCTCGCGCAGCGCGCGCTCATCGGGAACAAAGCCATCGGCGGGTTGCTCGGGATGGTGACGAAGAAGCGGGGGACCCAGGGGGAGGTTCTTGGCGGTGAGGCGGGGGAAATCGCGGTACGGGAGATGGTCGCCGATATCACCACGGACGCGCTGAGCAGGTACCCGAACACGCTCGAGAAAGACCGGGACATCGCGTCGCAAGACCCGTCCAAGCCGTCCAAGGGTAAAAAATCGAAATTCGCAGAAGAGGTGATGCCGCCATCCGCCGCCACCGGGAACGACGGCGCGTTTCCAAACGCGGACGCCTGGGTAGGGGTGTTCTCGGAACCCGTGCGGCAAACGCAGCGGTCTGTCGCCGCGGCGCGAGTGCGCGTAAGCGAACGCCGAATTCTGGCGAAAACAGACAGCGAAGTGCGTCTGCAGTTAAGGAAAATAAAAGCAGACATGATGACCAAGAGCAGCAAGAGCCAGTGAGTGATTTTTTTAATATCCGACCGATTTTTTTAGAAGCAATGACGTAATGGACATTACATTCCACCCCCCCCGTGTCATCCGACACCTCGTTGCGCGCTTAGTTCGCGCTCTCCGACGCGGGCGGGAACTCGAAGGACACTTCCTTGCCGGTCATTTTCTTGTACACGCCCGCGAACGCGTCCAGCTTGTACTCGGTGGTGTTCCGGTCTTTTTCGTCCAGGAAAACCTTCAGCAGGCGCGACCCATCCAGGCGGTAGCGCTGGCGCTTCCCCACAATCTCCGTGGGGTACACCAAATCCTCCAGCAGCGCGGCGTGCACCGCGGTCAGGGTGCGGCTTCGGGGGCGGGCACGCGAGAAACCGCCCGCGGGAACGGGCATGATCTTGCGGTTCGCCACGATCAAAACATCCTTACCGCTGAATTTCTTTTCCAGCTCGCGCACCAAACGCAGTTGGATCTTGTGGAACTGCTTGAGCAGGCGGAAAGGCACGGAAATAACAATCGCGGTTCTTCCCTCGCCAACCGCGATCTCCTGAGCACCGTTGATGTACAGATCCTTCAGCTCAGCCTTGAGCTCGGAGCTGGTGGCCTCCAGGTCGAAAAGCGCCTAAAGAAATGAGAGAGAAGCAAAGGTGAGTTCGTGGGCGCATGGATGATTGTTGGACGATGGTGATGGTTGCGCGACCACCCCCCCCGGTCGACACTTGGAATACCCCGCAAAAACCGAACCGCGGCGATGCTTGGTACCCTGTGTGACGCCCAGCGCGCGTCCACGCGCGGTCGCGTATCGCTCGGCTTTTCCTACCACACTCGCCGCCGGGTGCGCAGATGTTCGGCTTTTTTACCCTCGCGTGTTGGTGGGAAACCCTAGAAAATGACGCATCGCCTCCGTCGGGCGATCGCGCGGCACGTACCTGCGCGACGGTCTCTTCGAAGGGACCGAGGGTGGCACCATCGGCCTTCACAATCTGTTTGGCAAAGAGGAAAGGGGATAGGTCGTCAGGGACCGTGGTGGTGGTGCGACACGGGCGACGCGGGCCACTTCGATGTGGCGCGCGGAAAAAACCGAAGCGCGACGTGCAGAGGTGCGTGCGATGGCGGTAAAACCGACCACGCGACCCGGGCTCCGTGGGCGACGCCGTCCGCGATTCGGTTCGCAGTAGTAGCGCAGCAGCGCCGAGAAGGGCAACGCACCTTCTTACGAGCCGTGAACGCCATGTTGAACGCGTCGAGGTGCGTTTGTAAAAGGGCGGGCGGATGCGAGAGTCGGCCGAGTTGTCCATCGCGCAAAAGCAACGAAAGTGCAGGCCGAGTTTTCTGCCGGTTTTTGGAAGGTTCGATAAAAGGCGAAGAGGCCAAAAAATACTCACAAAAACAGAACAACGTGATTGAACTCCCCACGCTACTACACCCACACACCTAATAAGACACCCACCCCCCCCAACTCATCATCACACCGGCATGGGTTTATATTTGATCGGCGCCGGTTCACCCCCCCCCATGCGTTCCTTCCGGTGCTCTTCGTACTCGTCGTAGGACCCGGCGAAGAAGGTGACTTTTGAGTCGCCTTCGTAGGCCAGGATGTGCGTGGCGATTTTGTTCAGAAACCACCGGTCGTGCGAGATGCACATCGTCACGCCGTTCCACATCGTCACCGCTTCTTCCAGGGCACGTAGGGTGGTGACGTCTAAATCGTTCGTGGGTTCGTCAAGCATCAAAACGTTACCCCCGGATGTCAAAGTTTGCGCCAGCTGCAACCGGTTCCGCTCGCCCCCCGAAAGATCTTTCACTTTTTTCTGCTGGTCCCCGCTCTTGAAGTTGTACCACGCACAGTACGCTCTTGCGTTTACTTGCCTGCTTCCCAACGTGATCTCCTCCGCGCCGTTTGACAAGGTCTCGTAAACCGTCTTTTCGCCGTTCAAAGAGGCGCCTCGGTCCTGGTCGACGTACATGAGTTTCACGGTCTCGCCCACCACAACCGTGCCCGCGTCGGGTTTATCAATCCCCGTGATCATCTTGAACAACGTCGTCTTGCCCGCGCCGTTCGCGCCCACGATTCTGCGAGTGTGAACGAAAGAAAGTGTCAGTCCTTACGTCTCGTGATGGGCGATGCATACCTACGTGAACAACCAGTCTTGGTGCACTTTTGTGTTCGTAAGACTTGCGTAAACGCGTTCCATCATACGGGCGTCAAACGGCCGGTGCCTGGATTTGGGAAAGCCAAGAAATACATACCCGACTACGGCGCCCGCAGGGATTGTACAGTCCAGGTCCTCGATGAGCAAACCTCTGCCTTCGTAGCCCTTGCTGACGCCTGTGACGGTGATGACTTCACTACCCAGCCGAGGCGCGGACGGAATCGTAATTGAATCAAGCTCGGACCTCCCCGTGAACTGGTTTGCGGCTTCGCACAGCTCTTCGTACTGCCGCAACCGCGCTTTTCCTTTCTTTTGCTGTCCCTTTGCGTTCGACCGTACCCACTCCAGTTCCTGGTTAATAGTTCTCTGCAGTGAGTTTTGCTTTTTGCCTTCCTGTTCCATTCGGTTCGACGCGCTTTCTAGCCAGGATGAGTAGTTGCCTTCGAACGGAATGCCCTCGCCGCGATCCAGCTCCAAAATCCAACCAGCCACGTTGTCCAGAAAGTACCGGTCGTGCGTGATGGCGACGACGGTGCCTTTGAACGTGGCGAGGAACTGCTCCAGCCACGCCACGGATTGCGCGTCCAGGTGGTTAGTGGGTTCGTCTAACAGTAAAATGTCAGGCTGCGCTAGCAGCAGCCTGCAAATAGCCACCCTTCTGCGCTCTCCGCCTGACAAGTTCGCAACCAGGGCGTCGCCGGGCGGACACCGCAGCGCGTCCATCGCGCGTTCCACCGTTCGCTCAATTTCCCACGCGTTCGATGCGTCCAGCTTCGTCTGTAACTGGTCCATCCTGGCCATGAGCTTGTCCATGTCGCAATCGGGGACGGCCATGTCCGCCGAGATCTGTTGGTACTCGTCCAGGTCCGCTTTAACTGCGGCGACACCGACCTGGATGTTTTCCATTACCGTTGGGCCGTCGTCAAGCGGCGGTTCCTGGGGTAAATACCCAACCTTGATGCCGTCGTCCAGATGAATCTCGCCGTCGAACTCCTTGTCCACGCCCGCCAGGATTTTCATAAGCGTCGACTTCCCACTGCCGTTCGCGCCGAGAATCCCAATCTTCGCGCCTAGGTACATCCCTAGGTTGATGTTTCGAATCAGCTCCTTGCCGTTCGGAGTGACTTTCCGCACTTTTGCGAGGGAAAGGATTATCTTGCGCGTTTCGGTTTGATACGCGCTGCCTTCCTTGACCTTCCCCGGGGACTTGAGGCCTTGGTTCCCAGCAGGTTTAGCCCCACCGCCGCCACCGCCGCCGCCGCCGCCGCCGCCGGCGCCTTTGCGCTTGTCCTTCTTGCCAGCGCGGACGCACAGGTCGCCGCGCGTGGGGGGGGGTGGGGGCTTAGCGCCGGGAAGGAGGGCGCCGGCGACGCGGTGGCGCCACGACACGGAGGAGCGCGCGTTGGATGCGACGGGGAGCGCCGCCGAGGCGCGCACGCCGCGGCGCGAGCCGACGGCGCTGACGCCAAGAACAGAGGGCGATGCGCACACGGAAGCCATCGCGTCGATGAAGGTGCGTGATGAGGAACCGAGCTCCTTGCGCGACCACCAATGACCTCTATCCGCCCTGTTTGGGTTTTGGACGACGACTTCGAGGCGAAGTTCCGAACACAATTCATCCGCGGCACTCTTTGGATCGCCTGCGCTCGCGCGATGGCTGGCACCCGATCCTTGTCGGCGAAAGCTGCGGCGGAGGAGATGGCGATGGACGACGCGTTACACGTCGCCGCGCCTTTCGCGCACTTAGTGCTGATCGCCCTCGCGGTCGCCCCTCTTTTCACGCCCGTGGACACGAACTGCAACATCCTGGGCACCGCGACGTTGGCGGTGTTCGCCGGTGCGTTTCGCAGCGTGCGCCCTGTTGCGGCGGGAAACACGGAGTCCATGACGAAACAAGACGCCATGCGATTCCCGTTGATTGGAAGCGTAGTGTTGTTCTCCTTCTTCCTGTTGTTCAAGTTCCTCCCGAAGGATCTGGTGAACAAACTGTTAACGGGGTACTTCGTTTTGATTGGCATCTTCGCCCTAACGGGCACGCTCGCGCCGGTAGCCGCCGTGCCCATGCCGCGCGCCATGAGCACCAGGACTGTGTATTTCGGTACGGTGCCCCAAATACCCTTCCTGATGGACGAGCCTTTCCGGGTGGAAGCTTCCGTTTCCGAACTCTTCGCCGGGTGCGGCGCCGTCGCGTTTTGCGCGTGGTACGTCTCCGAAAAGCACTGGCTCGCGAACAACGCGCTTGGGTTGGCGTTTTCGTTACAGGGAATCGAGTTTCTGACACTGGATAGCGTACAGATCGGCGTGATTCTGTTGACCGGGCTGTTCTTCTACGACATATTCTGGGTGTTCTTCACGCCCGTCATGGTCACAGTGGCGAAGAGCTTCGACGCGCCAATCAAGCTGCTGTTCCCGCGAGCGACCGTCGCGGACGGCGTGCCGCCGTTCTCCATGCTCGGCCTCGGGGATATCGTCATTCCCGGAATCTACGTCGCCCTGGCGCTGCGCATGGACTTGGCCCGGCGGGCTCGCGCGATAGCAACTGGCGACCAGAAGAAAACGCCGCAATACTTCCCCGCGGTAATCACGGGGTACTTCTTAGGACTGGTCACGACTATTTTCGTGATGAACTACTTCAAAGCCGCGCAGCCCGCGCTTTTGTACATCGTGCCCGGCGTTTTAGGGGCGACTTTTGCAAGAGCACTCGTGTGGGGAGGCATTCGGGAGGTGAAACTCGTGTGGGGGTTCGACGAGAATGCGGAGGAGAAAACGGTGGTGGAGGAGAAAAAGACGAAATAATAAAGGGACGATGATGGCGACGCCGACGATGAGATGAGCGCGAACCTTTAGTCTAAAGTGTCTTTTTTTTTACAGCACACCAAAAATGGCACACACACCGTGTGTTTGTATCAGCTTCTTTTCGGGCCTCCCGCGAAGTGCATCGCGGCCGCTTCCGTTGCGTTCCTCGCGCCCCGGGGATTCGGTTGTTGCCGATCGCCGTTTTGCGGCAACTGATTCAGCGCGGCGGCGAACTTCTCGCGCGCGAAATCCACCACCCCCTGGGCTCGCTTCACCACCACGTCCCCTATGGATGTGTTGGTTTCGTCGATGTGCCTATCGATTGCCTGTTCGTGCTTCGTCAAGAACGGACTCACGAATGCGTCGTACACGTAAAGCGCGCCTTGCGTCCGTGGGTGCCACAGGTACACCACGAACGCGACCTTCGCCTCCGCGTACATCGGTAACCAAAACACGAACCGATCCGTGACTTGCACCCCCGTGGTGTACAACGCCATGACGGTCCAGTAAATACACCATCCGCGCAACGCCTCGGGCTTGCGTTTGTGTTTCTCGAGCGCCTGTGAGTGAGAGGGGAAGGGGTTAGGAGGCCGGGCGGGGGGAAGAAATGTGTGTCATCTCAGATCCGCGTGGGTGCACCTAGCGGCAGCGCGTATACACGGCGACGCACCTTGAAGCACAGATACGCCGGGTAGACATATCCCAGCACCGCGATGAGTAGCGCGGTGAGATAATCGCCCAACATAGCACCCGACAGGTGTGCCTTCCAGCGGACGTCGCGCGACGAGAACTGCCCGCGCTCTCGGACAGTGATTGATGAGAGTGAAAAGGAAACTGAAAAGTGACGGTTGACGAACGGCACTCTGTGTCCCGAAAAGGCGCGACATTCCATGTGGTGAGGCGGACGCGTCCCTGAAGAGACACTGCTCCTCGCGCGAAGACCGGTGGAAGCGTCCCACCTCGCGCGGCGCGAAGGACGTCCACACACGTCGATCGCCCGAAGGCATGCCTCCGCTCATGCCTCCGGGTCGCCCCCAACCCCGGGGCGATGAGCGGGGACACAGCGATGGGGGGCCGACACATCCTGGACCGGGATACAGCGACCGAAGACCCCCCGGGTCTCCCGTTGGTTTGGAGAGCCGCATGACCGAGCGCGTATCACGACGAGCTGTTGCGAATGCGCATCCGCCCGGGATGGGCACGATGGGTCGGCCTCCCGCGCGCACCACGTCCGGTTCCGCGCCTTCGTCACCCGCGCACAGCGTTGACAGCAGTGGCAATCTGAGCGGCACGAGCCGGGCCGCGGTTTCCGCGGTGAAAGTCGTGGTCCGGGTCCGGCCGCTCAACAGTGGCGAGCTGTCACGCGGGGAGGAGGAAATCGTCAGCGCGTCTAGTGACCAGCGAAGTTTACAAGTAGGCAACAGGAGCTTCGACTTCAACGCGTGTCTCTCACCGGACACCACGCAACCCGACGTTATGATCAAATGTGGCGTCCAGCGGTTGCTGGACAGCGCGCTTCACGGGTACGCCGCATCCATTTTCGCGTACGGGCAGACCGGGAGTGGTAAGACGTTCAGCATGTCCGGCAGGGAAGAGGTGATGCACAAACAGGACTGGATGGGAGGTACGGGGGAAGATGGAATCATGACCCGGTCGCTGGCGCACATATTCGCCAAAACCGGTAAAGCCGCGCCGGGCGCGGAGTACGTGGTGCGGTGTTCGTACTTGGAAATCTACAACGAAGCTATTTACGACTTGCTTACGGGGGACCACCAGACGCAGCTCCAGGAGCGCATGGAGACGGGCCGGGGGTTCCACGTCCCGGGCCTAAAAACCGTGGAGTGTTTCCGGTTGGAAGACGCGTTGGCGGTGGTCGGCACCGGGACGCGGAACCGGCACGTCGGGTCCCACGAACTGAACAAAGACTCGTCCCGGTCGCACAGCATCATGACCGTGCACATCGAGTCGCACACCGATGTCGGGGGCGTGACGGTGAGCAAGTTCGGGAAGGTGAGTTTCATCGACCTCGCGGGGTCGGAACGGCTAAAGCAAAGCAAAAGCGACGGCACTATGGCGAAGGAAACCGCCAACATCAACCGCTCGCTATTCATGTTAGGCAAGGTCATCGCCATGCTCAGCGACGGCGCCACGTCGGCGGATCGGAAACACATCCCGTACCGCGACTCCAAGCTCACGAAACTGTTAATGGACTCGCTAGGGGGGTCTTCCTTGGCGCTGATGATCGCCTGCGTCTCGCCGTCACAGGCGCACGCCGAGGAAACCCTGAACACCCTGCACTACGCGTCGCGAGCCCGGAACATCATCAACCGGCCGACCGCGAGCGAAGACCCGACGCAGGCGCTTGTTTCGCGGCTGCGCAAAGAAAACGAAACGCTTAGGAAGGAAAACGGTTTCCTGAAACAGAAACTGGGTATGACCTTGGAACACCAGGTAACGGGCCTGGAACGGCTAGCGTTGGACGACGTCCGCGCAGCCGGCGGAGATGACGCGGACCTCCAATACAACCTCCAATCCAACCGAGGCTCGCCGCCTGGGGAGTCTCCTCCGCGGCCGGTTGGCGGCAGGGGGGGGGGACGGGGCGACCGTGTTCGAGGAGGGAGGGGCGGCCGAGGAGGCGTGTCGAACGGCGACACCGCCTCTGCCGAGCCTCGGTCAAGGCGCAACCTCGACGATGAGCTTATGGGCAGCGTCCCTATTGATCCCCAGTTCGAAGGGATGAACAAAGCGGATTTGGCGTCGCGAGTGGAGCGGGCGGAGGCTTTGTTGGCGCACCAGATGGAGGAGTGCCGGCAGTTGGAACACGAGAACGACGACCTGAGAGGCTCGAAGCAACTGCTTGAGATGGAACACCGAACCGCACTAGAGGACGCCGCGGAGTTAACCTCGCGGTTAGACTCCCTGGAACACGCGTTTCTGACGGAACAAGACGGAACTGTGGAGGGGTTCGGGTTCGCGGAGCACGGTAACTACGGTTCCAACTCGGATTTCTTCGCAACCGAAAGGGGAACCGCGTCGCGCAAAAGCAGCGCCGGGTCCATCAAACCGCGCGACCCACGGGCTGCCGCGATCGCGCGCGTGTACGGCGGCCCAGGGCTGGCCAGCCTGACCGCGAAACCGGTACCCATCGAACAGCGCGGGGATTGGCAGAAATAGAAACAGTTGTGTAGACGAGCAGCATTTCTTTTTGCCGAGTCTCCAAATAAAATAACAAAATCAAACAGACTCAGTACTCAGAAGCAAGTCACGCCTTGGTCGGTACTCATACACAAACGGTCTTCACGCCGTTGTGGCGGGCTCACCCTGCACCGCGGGCAGTTTCCCAACCTGCTTGATTTCGTCGTCGTCGTCTTCAAAGTCGCCGTTATCAATCGGCACGCAAAGCGCGTACGCGATCGGCGCCACGGTTACGACGCCGATGATGAGTACGTACCCGAAAACGACAATCCCCCAGGTCGGGTAGTTATCCGCGATACCCTTACCGGACGCGTCTTTCACGATGTTGTCCATGATCATCCACGTCAGGACCGCGGGGATGGTATATTTCATGGAGGCGACGAAAAACGGGTGCAGTTTCGTCCACCGCGGGTCGGTTTCCGAGTTCGCCGCGACTTGCGAGAAGATGCGCTCCACGCCGCCTCGCAGGACGTAACAAATAACCAGCGTCTCCGCGATTCCGGTTAAAATGGTTTGGTAATTCGCGAGGAACGTATCCACGATGTCGATGAACGCGTACCCGGCTTCGCACACGAACAATAATCCGATGAGGTACTGGAACGCCACGAAGCCCACCAGGATTTCTCGCCGGCGTTTTTCCATCAGCTCGGGGTACAGATCCCCGAGGAACGTGATGATGGCTTGAAGCAAGGAAATCGAGGAGCTCAGGCCGAGGGTGGCGATCATGAGGAAGAAAAGAAGCCCCATTACGTTAGACGCGCCGGACGGCATGTACGCCAACACGGTGGGAATAGTGGTGAACACCAGCCCAAACCCGCCGCTTGAAATTTCCGAAACCGGCACGTCTCGTTTGTGCGCCAGGAACCCGATGAACATGAAAATGGGAAACCCGCACGTAAACGACGCGAACGCGTTCGCGGCGGTCACAACCGTGGCGTTGTACACGATCGGGGCTTTTTTGTTCAAATCACTGCCGTACGACTGCATCACCCCCATGGCGACAGAGAGCCCGAAAAACAACTGCCCGATCGCGTCGATCCACACGTCGCTCTTACCGAGCTGCGCCCAATCCGGGGTGAAGTACTCCGTTAAGCCGTTCCCGGCGCCCGGTAACGTGGCGCCGTAAATCAGGGTGATGAAAATCACGACGAAGGGAATGGGAGTCAGGATTTTTGAAACCGCGCCTATTGTTTTCGTGCCGTTCCACATGCACGCGATTACCAGCGCGCGCTGCAGGAGCAACGCCAGCGCGACTTTCCACGCGATTGATCCCGTGGTGTTGATGGACCCCGAGAACTCGATAACGTCCTTCAGGAAATACTCGTTCGCACCGACTTTCTCCCACTGGAACGTCTTTTCGAAACAAAGGAAGAAATAAATCCACGCCCAAGCTGCGATTACCGCGTAGTACAGGGTCAACATGAACGTACCGGCCATCGCGACGTACGCGATGCCTCGCGCGCGCGAATCCGCTTTCATCATACATCCGTAAATCCCCTCCTGCAGTTGTTGCCCCATGGCCATCTCCGTGCACAGCAAAGGCCACCCGAGAAACACGGTGGCGAGTAACCAGGGCCAAATGAACGTCCCGCCGCCGTACGTGTACGCCTTGCTCGGGAAGCGCATGATGTTCCCAAGGCCGACCGCGGAACCGACGGCGGCGAGGATGAACTCGTTGTTCGAGCTCCATTTATCGCCACCCGCGGTGCCCATCGATCGCTGGCGAGTCAACGAACGCATGGCGTTCATCGGGGAGGGGTTGGACATCGCTTCCGTTGGAGGAGGTGTGGTAGGGTAGGTACGTGGGAATTTGGAGCGCGGATGTGCCCTCGGTGCGTTCTACGCGCCGTCGGCGTGTGACTCCGATCGGTGTGTCACTAACGGTTTTTCTTGGAAATAGAGGAACTGAAACGTTATCTTTTTAGTTGCAGAGCAGGATGACAAACCCAACGCCTCGCTGACCTTGACCTCTGGCGCGGCTCACCCACCCGTCCGTCCCGTGGTCTTCATCGCCATCCATAATTCACGTGTGTATCACACATCGAGCATAACCGGTCGATCACACACGTTGCCCCCACGCCGGGGACGAATCACCGAAACAACCGACAATGTCGAATGTCGCATGTCATGATCAAGCGGATTCGTCGAACTGCGAAGGCAGATCTGGTTTCGGCACGTCCTCCAAAAAGCAACGACTTCCAAAAGCAACGACGTCGAACTGCACGTCGCTGCCCCGCGCCCGCCCGCACCATGTCCTCCTCCGATACTTCCGATACGCTTCCTATCAACGCGCGGTCCAAGCTCCGGACCTTGCTTCAATCCCTCGCCGCGCCCGCGGACTTCGCGGGGGGTATCACGCTCGCGAAAGACGCGGTGCTTCCCGTGATAAGTATCCCGCAGCCTTCTTCGGACTCCGGGAAACGGACGCGCGCGAGAAGGAATACGCTGCGACTACCCGTGGAGAAGGCCACGCAGCAGTACGACGCGCTTGTTAAGGTACTCCTTCGCGCGCGCTTCATCCCGTACGTCGTCTCACGCTCCTGACTTCGTTTCCACCAACCCTAAACCACAGGCTTCCTCGCACGCGAAAGTTGGCGCGAAAAACGAGACGGTCGTAAACTTAAACGCGCGGACGTGCTTGCAAGTCCTTCCCGGCGTGGGCGACCTTCTCATCGAAAACGTGGAACAACGCCACGCTTGCACCGCTGCTCACGGAAATCACGGCCAAGCTAGGCTGCGAGCAATGGGCTCCTATACGCGCCGATTTGTACAAGCTCCTCGTGTACGAAGAAGGGTGTTTTTTCCGCAAACACAGGGACGACGAACGCATGGAAGGGTGCTTCGGGACGCTCGTTATCCAGCTCCCGTCAATTTTCAAAGGCGACGAGCTCACGGTATGGCAACCCTCGGACCCCATCGAGTCGGAAGCGAACAGCAGCACGGCGCTTACGTTCAGCGAGCAAGGCGCGAGGGGTAGGAACCAAGCGCACGCGTTTTTCTTCTACGCGGATTGCTACCACGAGCTCGAGGACATAACATCCGGGTGCCGCGTCGCGCTGGTGTACACGCTGAATCACAACGACGCCGCGACTGTTCCGAATGACAGACTGCTCGTTCCATCCAGCACGCCGCCTCAGCCGGTGGACGGAAACGTCGCGAAGGAAATCGCGGACGTCGTGAAGGAGTGGTCCACCGAAAGCCCGCTTCTGTACTACTTCGCGGATGTGAAGAAGGAAGGCCAAGGCCTTGAGAACCCGTACAAGCTCGCCGTGTACGCGCACGCGCGCTATCGCGCGCGTACACGCCAAACGCTTTGAAAAACAACAGCCTTCGCGCGCTGAAAGGACGCGACCGAGTGCTCGGGAACCTTCTCGAGGCGGCTCGGCGGATTGCCACGCGCGAGCCCCTAAGCCTCGACACCCTCGCCGCGAAGGGAGTCGTACGTCACGCGGATGCGGCCGACGCGAAGAACCCTGGACCCGTAGAGGCTGGGGTGATGAAAGAAGCGCTCGGGAAGTTCTCCGCCGCGGCCGCCGCGGAGGAACCGTACGCCTTGGACGTGTTCCTCGCCACGATGACGTCCACTCAGTACGTCGACGAAAACAACGGTCAGCCGCACGACAACGAAGTCGAAAACGCGTACACTACTGGGGATGTATGTCCACTACTTCCCAGTGACCCGCCTGTGTTTTTCGTTGATGAAAACGCACGCGTCTCTCCTTGCTGGTTCGAAGAGTCGCGCGACGGCGTCCAAACTCTCGGCGATCTGTATTTCAAGTTCAATCACGAGGACGAATGTGGATACCCTTCAAAAGAGATTAAGGACAGCTTAGTAAGCGCCGGTGTTTTGGATCCCAAGACCGGGAAGCTCGAGGACGGCGGGTTCGATGACGACCCTCCCGACGAGTGAATGGAGTGGTTCGAGGAAAACCCAGAGTGGGGCGGACGAAAATTCGACGCCTTTGGAAAGGCGACCTTCGCGTCGGTCTGACCGAGCTTCTTCTAACCGACTCTACACTCATCAAAGAGCAGGAGAAAGTCGCCAAGGTGCGCACGTTGAAACAAGCTGAAAGGAAATACGACAACGAATGGATGCGAGCGTTCGGCGATTTATACGGCAAGTGCCACTGCAACGACAAGCGCCACATGCACCAACAAGTAGAAGATGCAGACGCGAAAGACTTCGAGTTCACCGGTAACAGCATGGTCATATCAGCAGCGCACTGGTACACGCGTGCCGCTCTGATCTTCTGGCCTCGTTCGCACCGCGCGGACGCTAAGAAGAAGATGTACCGCGACGGCGGCGAATACAGGAAGGCTCACAAGTTTTGATTGTTCCAGTGAACGCTTCCACGGCGAAGTCAGAGAGCGAGAGAGTGAGGAACAGATACGATACGTTTTGAAGCAAGATACGATACGTAGAGAAGGTCTTTTTTCTATCTTTTCTTTCATCGTTCGTCGCCTTTTTCCAAGTCTATCTATTTCTCGTCTTGGTTCGGTATCATCGCGAGGAACTCGTCAATCGCGGCGCCGGCTTCCGTTACGTCCACGTCGTACGCGGATAACGGGTCGTCACACATCTTACCCGCTTCCACTAAATCGCGCTCTGTGTTATCGTCGTCGGCGGCGTCGTCGCTCGTTTCGCTCTCGTCGCTCTCGTCACTTCCCGAGCCAGTTTCCGAGCCAGTTTCCGAATCCTCACCCGCGAGTGTCAGCGCCTCCGCCGCGGCGATTGCGTCGCCGCCAGCCGCGTCCAGCGCGGCCTGGGCCATTTCGGAATCGAACCCCATACCCACGAGCGCGGTGTGGGGATCCACGTTTTCGTCCGAAAGCCGGGTATGCATGTCACTGACGTCCTCGTCCCCGTCCTCGCCGTCATCCGCTTCCTCCACATCCGCGCTGACTCGCCGGCGCTTTCGCGCTTCGCGGCGCGCGTCCGCCCTTTCCGCCGCCGCCGCCGCAGCCGCCGCCGCCATTTCCATCCCGTCGCGGTCAAAGGCCAGGGCATCCAACGCCGATTGTGAGTTGTTTTCCGTTGCGCGAAGCGCCTCCGCGGCGAGCGCGCGCAGGAACCCCATGCTCTCCATGGACGCGAGCGCGTTTAGGTCCACCAAAGCGCCTTTTGCGGTGCGCCCGAACCGCCGAGCGGCGCGCTCGGTTTCGCGCCGCGCCGCCGCCGCCTTCGCCGCCGTCTCCGCCTTTGCGCGAGCGTCCATGACGTGCGCGGCGGCGGCGGCGACGTTCCCGTCGCAGAAACGAAGCGCTCGAGTGGCTTCTGAGGTGTCGATTCCCATGGATAACAGCGCGCCAATCGCCTCTGGGCGCACCACGCGCGTCAAGGTGTCGCGCTTATCCCTCGCGGCGACGAGTTTACCCCTAGCGGCGACGAAATCACCCGCCCGGAGGAAAAGCACGCCCTCCAGGAGTTCAAGGCGCACGTACAAACCAAGCTCGGGGGCGCACCCTCCGTGTACGGCCCTTAGACGTTCCAGGTTCGGGCCGTGCGCTCGCGCGAACCCTTCACGACACAAACGCAGCCGGCGCGCGCCCGCCGCCAAAGTCTCCGCCGTCTCCGCCGCCGAGGTTTGCTGGTTTCGTTGGTCGCTCGTTACCCGCCGAAACTCGCGGAACTGCGCCCACGCGGCGTCTAAATGTAGAATGGGAACGTTGTCCAGGTTCGCGGTGAGTGCTGGGTCCGCGACGGCGAAAGCCTCCTCGGCGAGCTCCATGACACCCAGCGCGTCCGCGAAGTCCCCACCGTCAAGCAGCAAACGTCCTTTCTGGTGAAGCGTCAAACCGGTGACGAGCGCTTTTCTGTCGTTCTCTCCAACCCCAGCGAGTCCATCACCGTCCTGGTCCTCCAGCTCGAAGCGGTGCCCGTGCCCTCCCGCCCGGTTGGCCAGCGTCTCCGCCGCCTTTTCGATCCGTCCCAGACGGTCAGCCCGCGCTTGTTCCAACGCCTCCTTTTTCGCCTGCGCCTCGATGGCGGGGTCTCTTCGCACGCGACTCACGACCAGTCGCGTGGTGGCTGAAAAGCCGAGCGATTCGAGCGTCGTGGTTTCTGAAGCGGGTAACAAGCGCCCACCTGCGATGACCTTGAGTTCCCCAGCGTCGCACGCGCACCGTTTCGCCAGACAAACAACCAGCTCCCCCACCGTGGCAACGTCGCCCACATCAACCGCACCGGACACCGCCCCCGCGCAGCGAAGCAGCATGGTGCGGGAACGTGTGGCGACCCCCGACCCTCGGAACCGCCGACAGATAAAGAAGGATGTCAAACAAAATCAACAATTTGGATGAAATAAAAGTGCGCTGCTACCGCCGCTCTCGGCGCAAATCAAGTCCCTCCCAAAGCGCTCCCTCCCTTCCCCGACACGCCGGACACCGACGGTAGCGTTCGCGCGAACGCGCTGTCCGCGATTGCCATGTCGATTCGCTCCAGCGCGGTTTCCACGCGTGTTTTCGTCCCGGCATCGGCGCAGAAAACGTCCCGGTTTCCGTACCGCACCGCCACGGCGTGGTTGTCCACTTTGAACTCGAGTTTTTGGTCGCCTTCGTCCACGTTCGGTTCCCCAAACTGCACGCCCAGCATCGCGGCGACAATACGCAGACGTGCGTTTTGCGCTGCATTTTTATCCTTCGCCTCGATGGCGCTTTTGTGCGCCTTCTCCGCCTCCACCAACCCCGCGGGTTCCTCCTCGAGCTGCAAAATCACGGAAAGCACGGCGTCTGCGATCATGTCCGTCAGCGGGTCGCTTGACCACTCAATCAACGCGTGCTCCACGCCGGTTTTGCCGGTGGCGTTTCGTTTTACGATTGTCAGGGCACCGGCGTTGACGCTCAGACCATCAGGTTCTGTTAAGTTCAGTTTCGTGTCCACGCCGAATTCCTCCTTGACGCCGTCCTCTGTCTTGACGTCAACCTCCGCGGGTTCCTCCTTCTTTACTTTCTTTTTACCGGAGGCTTTCGGTTGCGTTGTCGGAGACCCACCACCTGTCGCCCCCTCGTTAGTAGACCCGCCACCCGCGCCGCCCAGCGTCGTGACCGTGTGGATCCCCTCGAAAAGCGCCTCCAACGCGAACCTCAAATCACCAAGCGGTTTCGACGTGGGAATCATCTGCCGCTGCGTCAACGCCGCCGTTCTTAGTTTCGTGTATTCCGGCAAATCCCGCGGCGCCACGAGCACGTGTCCAAAATCCTTCCTGACAAGCAAACCCCGCACGCGGTCGCCCTCCTTTGGCGGGTGTTCCGCGAGCGCGCCCATGACCTTCGCGGTTTTCGACCCGGAGTGCTTTATTTCCACGGCCTGGCAGTTCTTTGGCGAGTACACCTGCATTTTTTTCCCGTCAGCGGCGGCTTTGCCCTCCAGCGCGCGCTTCAGCTTACCCATCTCGCCGGCTTCGCCGTGCACCAGCACTACGTGCGGCGGCGCCAGGGCGTCCAGGAACTGCTGGGTTTGCGGGTAGTCCGCGTGCGCGGAGAAGGAAATCGCGTCCACGGACATTTTCAGCGGTAACTCACCGCCGTTCCGGCTGGTGATTGTTTTGCAATCAGAAAGAATCTCCCGCGCCAACGTGCCTTGCACCGCGAAGTCGGCGATGATCACGCCGTTGTCGGAGTCGCCGCACCACAGCTCGAACAACTCCCTTGATAAGCCGCTCTGTAGCATGGAAGGCGTCGCGAGCACCACACACGGCCCGACGTCATCCAACCCGTTCGCGCTCGCGAGGTGGTGCACGTGGTTAAACACAAACGGATTGGCTTCTTCGAATTGGGCTTTCATATCGGAATTCAACACGTTGATGTAGGTTTGGTAAACCGTCATGGCGCGCCGCGCAAGCGCGCTTGCTTGGTAAATAGGCACACCCCGTAACTCGGCGTGTTTTGTCCAGTAGTCCTCCAGGATAAGCAGCAGCTCTTGTGCCCTTCCTAGTGCCACCACGGGTAGCAAAACCTTACCTCCCCGGTTCAAGATCTGGTGCACCCGATCCGTGAACCGCCGCTCCCGCTCCTCCCTCGGCGAGTGCGGCGACACCCCGTACGTGGATTCGCAAATCACGACGTGCGGCGGAACGCTGGGTAAATCCGCGCCGGGTAAGTGTCGGTCGGGGGTTCGCGAGTAATCCCCGGTGTATAAAACTCGCAAACCGCCGATATCAACGTAGAACATACACGCACCTAACACGTGCCCGGCGCGGTAGGGGGTTACCTTGATGCCGTCGATGTCAACCTGGAGATTTTAGAAAAAAGAAAAAAGAAAAAAGAAACGTCAGATGCTTGTTTCCGCGCGCTCAGGACGTCGCGCGCCGAAACGGCGCGGGGCGGTTTCTGGGGCGGGGGCGGACGACTTTGTGTTGCGTAACAAGAAAGATCGTACCTCTTGGTGGAAATCTATAACCTCGATGCGCTCCATGCACGTCTTGACGTCCTTGTCGCTGAACAGCGCTTCCGAGTCGCTTTGTTTGTTGAGCTTGACGAAATCCGTCATCAACATGCTGAAGATGGCTTTCGTGGGGTGCGTCATCAAGATGCGGCCGCGGAAGTTGGTGTGGCCCACCAGGAACGGCACCGCGGCGCAGTGGTCGAGGTGGAAGTGCGTGACCAACAAGCAGTCCACGGTGGACAGGTCCACTTCGTCGAAATACGGAAGCGACGCGATGCCGGCATAGCCGGGATGGACACCGCAGTCGAACATCACGGACTTGCCCTTGTACTTGGCCAAAACGCAGGATCGGCCAACCTCGGACCCGGCACCCAGGGGTATGATCTCCAACAGGTCGTCGCCCTCCGTGGGCATCGACCGTTTCATCCCGGCGCTGATTTCGATGGGTGGCGCCGCCATGTTGGCTGCCGGCGCGAGACGAAGTGCCGCGCGCGATCGGGGCATTTTCTTTAACCGCCAAGAAGGAACTTGCAACAGAAGGCAGGTCCCGTGAAAATGTGAAGTTACGACACGTCGACGTCGGCAGTCCACCGCGCGCATCCGTCAGCGCGATGGGCTCATCTGAAGCCCCCCCCACCGCTGAGGCATGGCGCGCCTCGGCGACGACGATGAACTTCAAGAGCCGGCGCACTTGCGCACTTGGTACCAACGGCATGGTGGCTTGCTCACAGAGTCTCGCGACCGCGGCTGGTTTAGAAATATTGCGGAAGGGAGGTACCGCCGCGGATGCGGCTGTTGCCGTGACCGCGGCGCTGAACGTGTGCGAGCCGACGAGCACGGGCATTGGAGGTGATGCTTTCTGTTTGTACTTCGACGCCGCTACCAAGAAAGTCAGTGCGGTTCGCGGTGGCGGGCGAAGCCCCGCTGGTTTGACTTTGGATTTAGTGCGTTCGCGCGGCCATTCCGGTTTGGAGATTTCGCCATCCACGGATGCGTTGTGCGCCGTCGTGCCAGGCGCGGCTGCGGCGTGGGAGGACGTCGTAAATCGTTTCGGGTCGGGAAAACTAAGCCTCGGTGAGATTTTGCAACCGGCTATCGAGCTCGCGGAAACTGGCCCGCCAATAGGCGCGGTCACCGCGCAGCTATGGGCGGCGCAAGAAGGTTTGCTTCAAAAACAGGGCGCGAGCTGCATGCTAAACGAAAATGGCCGCGCGCCCAAAGCGGGCGAGCGCAAGCCCAACAGAGAGCTCGCGAACACGTTCCGCTTGCTGGCGAAGCACGGTGCTAAAAAAGGGTTCTACGAAGGCCCTGTGGCTGATGCCATTGTGCAGGCGGTACGGAGTAGAGGCGGCGTTTTGACAAAAGACGACCTCAAGGCGCACCGCACCACGTTCCCGACGCCAATCGCCACGACGTTTCGAAACAAAGTCACGGTGTGGGAACTCCCACCTCCTAACCACGGCGTCGCGGCGCTTGAAGCGATAAATATTTTTGAGAAGTTCTATAGCGGGAGTGAAGAGGAGAGTAGCGAGAGCCATGGCGCTGGCGAGAATCGTACGAGCAAACAGTCGAAAGCGGACGAAGAAGAAACCCGACGCGCGCACGCCGCGATTGAAGCCATGCGCCTCGCCTTCGCCGACGCCATGGAACACTGCGGCGATCCCGATTTCGTGGACGCGACGGACACGACTTCTTCTCGAGTTTCCACGGAGACGCTTTGCTCGAAAGCGTTCGCGTTGGCACGGGCAAGAACGAGTGGGTTTTCGAAACACGGACCTCCTTTGCCTGGCCCTGAACCAAGTCATCCAGGGCACCTCGTACGGCAATCGCCCGATACCGTGTACTTCGCCGTGGTGGACAAACACGGCAACGCGTGCAGTTTCATAAACTCAAACTACGACGGGTTCGGGCTTGGGATCGCCCCCGAGGGGTGCGGGTTCACGCTACAGAACCGCGGGCATAACTTCATTTTGAGTGAGGGACATGTGAACTGTTTGGGTCCTAACAAACGGCCGTACCACACCATCATCCCCGGTCTTGCCACGCGCGTGGACGACAACGCGTTGTTCTGCGTCTTCGGCGTGATGGGCGGGTTCATGCAGCCGCAAGGGCACCTTCAGGTTTTATCCAACATGCTAGACAAAGGGATGGACCCGCAAAGCGCGCTTGACTTCCCGCGCTGGTGCTTGAAAGGCATCGGCAGCGAGCGAGGATCTGGGTCCGTGCTGGACGCGGAGGTCGCAGTGGAACAGCGCGGGTGTTGCGGTGACCAGAATGACACTTCTGATACGTCGGCGAGAACGGAGCGCGGCAAACGCGGAAAGTGGGCGCTCGCGAACGCGCTGCAGCAAATGGGACACAAAGTCGTCCGGGTGGACGAAACGCTCGGCCGCACTTTGTTCGGCAGGGGGCAAATCATCGCTCGGGACGACTCCGGGGTGCTTTGGGGGGGCACCGATCCGCGAGGGGACGGGTGCGCGATGGGGCTGTAGCGAGGTCTGATTTGATTTTAGTGGATAGAGTGGAGTATTTAATGTTTACACGTCAGTGGATCGAGTAGAGTATTGAGTATACGCGTACGTTAACCGCCCCCGGCGAAGGGTGCGTTTTTTCTTGCGGACGCAGTCCATTCATCACAGCTCGGTGGCGATATCCCGCAACGCTTCCACTTTGAGTCGTTCTTTCGTTCTGTTCATCATCACCACGACGAGTTTGTGCGCCTGCTCCACGTCCACGATGGTCATTTTCTCCCGCAAACGCTCATCCTGAAGACTCATCACCGGCAGCACTTCGTCCAGGTACCCGGCGAACGCCATTTTGTCCACGTGCGCCTCGCCTTGCTTGTCAAACTCCTCCTGCATCATGAGTTTCACCTTCCCGATACTCACCGGGATCTCGCCGGCTTCCATCAGCTCCAAATCCTCCGCGGTGAACTCGTCCATCAGCCGTGACCCGAACTCAAGCGCCGCTTTCGCCGCGGGGGCGTACGTTTCCTTGAACTTCAGTAGCAGGACGTCGTACACCGACCGCAGGAGATCGAGAATGTCCTGCTCCTGGCCAGCCTGTTCGTTTTGCTCCACACACACCCTCGCCGCATCCACCACGCCTTTGGTGAGCAAACCGTTCTTCGCAATCAGGTCAACCTTTTCCTTAAGCTCCTCCCCGGTTTCACTGTCAAGCAGCTCCACCACTAACGCGTAGTCCTCGGGAGCCACGGCATCGGGGTCAACTTCCGCGTCGCCGTCGGATGCGCTTCGTTCGACACTTCGTCTCGGCAATCGCACGGCGTTTTTCGTCCACCGCACGGACGTTCGGACAGGCGCGACGGCGCTACCGCAACCACCTCTAGGCGCGGCAACACGAGTCACGCTGAACGCACAGGACGCGGCGACCACGCAGGTCGCGGCCATCCTGGAACCGACGGAGGGTCTGGTCGGTGCGGTGCGGAAAGAATTGCTTTATCCATTCGCGATGGAGCTGGCCAGCTGGCACTGGAAGAGTGAGAAAAACTGGGGCGTCGATCGCCGAGTTACATTATTACATGACCACGCATTCACTCCCGCTTTGCCCTTTCTGCTCCTTCATCTCTCGCTGGTGACTCGGCAGGTTCTTTTTCATCTCCTGCATCGCCTCCTCCCTTTGCGTTTTCTCCTTCTCCTCGCCGTTCTTCTCCCCCGACAACTTGAACCCCTGTTTCCGCAGTTTCTTCATCCGGTGCTGCGTGTGCGAGAAATCTTTATCCAAATCCTCAACCATCCGCGCCTGCGTATCCACCTCTTCCCGGATCATGTTGCTTGTCATTTTCAGCTTACTCACCATCGAATCAAGCGTATCCATCGCGTCGTCTTGCGATCGCATCTGCGAACGCTGGAGCTGTAGTAATTCCTGAGAAGACAACCCGCGGACTTTTTGTTGCTCTTCTTGTTTTTTAATTCCAGCACTCGCCGCGGCGGTCGCGCCGGCGATCGACGCGTTGACCCCACTCGTCACCCGCACGGCTTCGCTAGCCGCGGTGCTCACCACTAGTTCCAGCTTTCCAAGCACTGTTTCGGGAGCTCGGTCCTCTACGGTGACACTAGGCGTGCCCCCCGCAAACGTCACGTTCAACCTGAGAGCGTCTTCCCTGAAACTTTCAATCAAAACGTGCCGATCCTCAAGCTCCAAACTTGAAGGCGAACCGTCAGTCACGAGGTCACCCAAGTCATCCACGATGTCCTCGAACCGCGTCAACTTCCTGCGCTGTAACGCGGTGAACCGAACGCGGTCTTTCTCGTCCATAACTCCGGAAGGGCCGGGCGTGGCGCTGCGTGACGTGGAGAGGAGATGGGGTGGGTGGGTGTTGCGAAGTCAGATTCGGGTCTCTCACGGCCAACACGAGCGGCGTTCCCCATGGAACGCGCAGGGGCAGGGCACGCACCGCAACTCGTTCAGCACTTGTTTCGCATCCCGGATGCGCGCGGTCCACACGGCACCGCGGTCGTCTGCCATGCCGGCGGCTGTGCCTGCCGGGTGCGGCGAGTTGTGATTTCTGCTCGAATAATACGCCCGCGGCTTCAGACCATCCAAGAAAACGGCACCTGGAGGTCCTCTGCCCCACATCCCCTTCGCACCAGCCTTCTGGCCCACAATTTAGGAGACTGATCCATGGCCTCACACGGTGCCTCGATGACACACACGGGGGTCCGTGTGCGTCCCCGGAGTGACGTCGCGGTGAAGCCGACCCGCTGTGTCCGACGCGCGGCGCTTTCGGGGCGCGACTCACTAGCCAAGTGCCCACCAGTCACGTCCACATCCACGGTCCACGGCGCCGAGACCCCGAGGCGAGCGGTGCTTACCGGTTTGCTCGCGCTGTCGCTACTTCCCCGACCTGCGAGTGCTGGGGAGCTTCTCAGCACACGGCTGGAGAAAAAGGATTTCACCAAGCCGGTGTTCAACAGCCGAAGACCGGGCGCACAGGAGTACCCCGACTGGATGGAAGGCACGTGGTCGGCAACCGCGGAGTTTTCGGGATACGCGTTCCCGAGCAAAACCATGAACCCCGCACTTCTGATAAAGGAACCCACGATTCCGGGGTTCCAGAAGCTGAGCCTTGTTTATTTACCGGACGTGGGGTCGACACAGGTTTCGTACGAAATGAGGTTTGCGCGGCGCGAGCCAAACGGCCCGGTTTTGGAAGACCGAAAGTTCAACCTGACCTCGCTGGTGACCGCGTATTTGAACCAAAACGCGGGTCCCACAATGCGTAAAAAAGTAGTCGAGGAGGTGGAGTACGACAACACCAAGGACGCGAACCGAACCACGGTACGGCTAGTACAAGGCGTCTCCGTTAACGCGGAACGAATAGAGCTGTTCACGAACGCGCGCGAGAGCGAACTGCGGGAAGCCGACGGAACCTTCTTTTGCGCCGAGTCGTTGCGGCAGGTGAGTTTAGGGTACGGGCGCGAATTTGGAAACGCGCGCGTGGTGAACACGGACTACCAGCACGTCTGGACGTTCACGCCGGTGTATTCTGATGACGAGGATGACGATGATGGCGAAACAGACAAACGCAACGGGAGTGGAAAAAAACAAAGAAAAGTAAACAGAGTGAAAGTTTCGCTGAGCACGGCGGGGTATGCGCAGCCGTCCGACGCGTTGCGTTTGTCCGCGTCGCCGCAAACGGGCGGCGGCGCGCCCATCCCGCAAATGGGCGCCGCGGGGATAAGCGCGTTTGAACCCGCGGTGCTTTACTCGCACACAATAGAGTTGGTGCGGAATTAGATTAGGGCTAAGGTCAGACGATCGATAAATGATTGAACTTTTCTTGTGACATCTCGTTGTTGAAATTGACTACTGGTAGAAACTGGTACCCTCCTGTTACCCTCCGCCCGCTCTCTGTTGCGACGACCCCCCCGTGGGTTGCGGCGAGTACTCGTCAAGCAGTCCCGCGAGTTGCTCCACCCTGAACGGTTTCGAGATCCACGCGGTGAAACCGTTCTTCAAACACTTCTCCCGTGACTCCTCCACCGCGTCCGCCGTGACCGCGACGATCGGAACGGTTGAATCCGGAAACGCCGCACGCAACCGCCGCACGCACTCCATCCCGCCCATGCGCGGCATGTGCAAATCCATGAGCACCACGTCGAAGGAATCCAGGCCGTTCGGGAGCTTGCCCACCTTCTCCAACACCTCCACCCCGTCCTTCGCAATGGTCACGTCCTTGTGCCCGCACTTCGCAAGCACCGCGCACGCCACTTTCATGTTGATGTGGTGGTCCTCCGCGAGGAGAATGCGCAGCTTTTTGGGAAGCGGTTTCGGCGCCGCGACCGCGGGGGGTTGCTGCGACTCGGCGGTTTGCCCGCTGCCGCCGTTCGCCATGGCGCTCAGTTGGAAATCCTTCCCCTGGCCTCTCCTGTTCGTCTCCGCGCTCGAAAACAAGTCACTGGCCACCGTGGCTAGTAACTTTTGTAACCTCGCGTGCTGCACCGGCCGCGACATGATCTCCGCTTCCTTCGAATTCAGAAACTCGTCAACCTCGTCGTCCACCTCCGTGCCCGTCCCCCGCGTCTCAGCGTCGCTCCCCGAGTTACTTCCGTTCAGGTTGTCCAAACTCTCCCGGGACAAACCCTCGATGTTGCCCCACGAAAACCCGTCGCCGCTGTCGCTCCTGGCGTATCCAGGCCACGTCAGCAAAATGAACTTCGGGCACCACACGCTCGGCGTGGATGACTCGCCGTCCCGCGCTCCGTCGTCCACGCTCCCCTCGGCGCTTGGCCGCGCGGACGGGCCGTCGCCTTCGCCGCGCTTTTTTGTCGCGATTTGCTTTCGCGACTCCGCCCACCGCCGCACCGCTTTGACGAACGTCTTGCTCTTCTCCGCGACGATGATGTCGTATGGCGCGGATTTCGCGTCGCACCCCGCACCAGCGTCCAGCGCGGCGACGATGTCGTCCCCACTCTCCGCCGTGGTGACCGAAACCCCCCACCGCTCAATCGCCGTGGTAAGGGTTTGGCGCATCATTTTGCTTTCGTCGTACAGCAAAATACGCAACTCCCGGCCGTTGCACATCGAGGCAAACGTCATCGTGGACGGGGTTCGTGCCATGCGTTTCACCGCGGTGGTGGTGGCACCGCTGGCGCGCACCGCGAGCCGGGCAGCGGTGACTTTCTTCGCCTCAATCGGACACCCGCGCGCGCCGCCCGGAACAGGCGCAGGCGTCGCGTCCTCCGTGCTAACCGCGGAGTGCACCACGGGTTCGCACCGGATGCTGAAGTGGAACGTGCTTCCCATGCCCAGCCCGGGTGACTCGGCCCACATACGGCCCCCCATGGCTTCGCACAGCTTCTGGGAAATCGCTAGCCCCAAACCGGTGCCGTCGTACTTCCGCGTGGGGGACAAGTCAACCTGCTGGAACGAGTTGAAGATCGTGGAAACCGACGACGCGCTTAAACCGATGCCCGTGTCTTTCACGTAAAAGTGAAGCGCCATCTCGTCGTCGAGCCCCCCCTCGGCACAGGGTTCCTTGTCCCCACTCGTGGACGGCCCGTCGTACGCGGCGAGGGATTTCGGCAGCTCCAGCCAGTCCGTCAACGTGGCGCGCTTGAACGCGTTGGACATCCCGCGTTTGGTTTCGTCTTCCCGCCATTGCCGAGTCGGCTCTTCGCCCCCCGACGCGCCTTCGGATTCGCACGAAGCGCGGTTCGCGCGGTCAAACGCTTCCTCCGCGTCGCGTCGCTTTCCGACGTACATGCGGATCATGATGTCCCCTTTCTCCGTGAACTTGATCGCGTTGTTGATGGTGTTCAGTAAGACCTGTTGCATGCGCATGGCGTCCCCTATGACCAACTCCGGGACGTTCTCGTCGAGGTGGTACCCGATGTTCAACCGCATGCGCGCGGAGTGCAGGCCGACGATCTTAATCACCGTGGCGATCACGGCCTGCGGGTTGAAGGGTTCTTTCCGCAACACGAGCTTGTCCGCCTCGACGCGGGAGAAATCGAGAATATCCGCAATCAGGGCCTGCAACGTTTCCCCCGACGAACGGATCGTGCTGACGTAATCGCGCTGAATCCGGTCCAGGCTGGTGTCCTCCAACAACTGCCCCACCGCGATCAGGCCGTTGAGCGGGGTGCGAATTTCGTGGCTCATGTGCGCGAGGAATTTGGATTTCGCGTCAGTCGCCGCCTGCGCCACCGTGGCTTTTTTCAAAGCGTCAAGCTCCGCCGAGCGCGTGTTTACCAGTTCCGTGATGTCGCTCTGAATCCCGACGTAGTGCGTCACCCGGCCGCGCGCCGTGCGAATCGGGGTCAGGGAGAGGTAGTTAATGAACTCCTCGCCCGTTTTCCGGTAGTTCTTGATCTGCACCGTACACGGCAAACCGGCGCTGATGCACCGTCGGATGTGCGCCAGCTTTTCCGGTTCCGTGTTCGGGCCTTGCAGGAACCGGCAGTTGTGCCCCACCGTCTCTTCGATCGAGTACCCCGTGATTTCCTCGAAACCGTGGTTGGCGTAAATCAAAGGCTGGTCGGGAAGGGAAAAGTCCGCAATCGTCACTCCCTCCAACACGCTGTCCATCGCGAGCTCCTTCAAAGCACTAAGCGCCATGGGCTCCTCCTTGAAACTGTCTTGCCGCAGGGTTTGCCGAGCCCCCGTTTGTTGTTTAGTTTGGGCCGGGGCGTGGTGCGTGGTGTCCGACGGCGCGGAAGGGGAGCCGCTTTTCGTTTCCGTTTCAGGCGCAACCCGCTTATCCCCAGCGTGCGCCGCGTACGACGGGCACCCGCTCGCGCCGGCTCTCGCCGCGTGCGCGGGACACCCGGGCGGCGGCTCTTCGCCCGTAAACACGCGCTCTTGGAGATGGTCGCGCACCGCGTCGCGGTGGTCGCGCACCGCGTCGCGGTGGTCGCGCACCGCGTCGCGAACGTTCTGGGCGTCGTCCCGTCCGCCGGCCCTCCCCAGCAACCGGCCGTGCAGCTCCGCCACACGCGCTCTTTCCTCGGAAAGGTGCCGCTGCATGATCTGCAGGTTGCTGTCCATGAGTTTCAAGTTGCGGTCCTGCGCCGCCGCTTTTTCGCGAAGCGACGCGATCAAATCCTGCGCCTCCCCAAGCGCCTTGGCATCTTCGGTTTCCCCGGGGGGGTCCCTTCCCGCGCGCGTGGACGTCGCGTCACCTTGCGAGGGCGCGCTGGTTTCAGCCGGTGAGGGTTTCTGGCGCTTAGAGCGACGGGTCGTGCCCATCTCTCCGTGGCCCATCGCGAACGGGACTGCGGGGCACGCGAGCTCGGAGGTTCGGGGGGATGCCTGTTCGAAAAGGTTCGCGCTTTTAGCTTTTTCCTATCCGCTTTTTGTCTTTACGCTTTTTGACGCGCGACGTGAACGTGCGTGGCGCGTGCGGCGAATGCGGTCGCGCGCTCGAGTGTCGAAGCGTGACCTTCGATAATCAAGAGCGAACGTACGCGCGCGCAAACCCACCCGTGCGCGGACTTGTGCGTTCGCCACGGAGCGCCCAACTTGCAGATTTCCCCCGCGCGAGTTTCCGGGGCCGCCCAAGGGCGTTTTGTCTACTTTCGCTGTGAGCCGTGGAAAAAAAATGGCGATTGGAGATCAAGGACGAAAAAGTGCAGCCGATGTGATCGGATGCGGTGACACGTGGCGATGTACAGTCACACACAGTGGACACGTGGACAGTGTTGCAGCTTGCAGGGTGATGAATTCTCATTTCAAACCCCGCGAACTCACACCCCTTTTGAGGAGTCCTCTTTCTGCTCATCTGCTGGAAAGTTTGTGAGGGGCAGTTTTCAAGATGCGATTATAATTTCGGCACTCGCAAACTCTGCGGCCGAGTCTTCCCCCGGTGTCGACAAGTGATGTCCACCGCGGATGCGCGTACGCGCACGGTGGATGCCTCGGGCGCTGGTTCAAACCGAGATGCGCCGATGACGGTGGACCAAGCCAAGGCTTTGTTGCGAGGGGTGAAACGGAAAGACAAGGACAAAAAAGGTGAGAAGAAGAAACACGGGAAGAAGGAGAAGAAGGAGAAGCACGGAAAGAAGGACAAGAAACACGGAAAGAAACGACGAAGGCGGGATGGCAGTGGCTCGGATAGCGACAGCTCGGACGACTCTGATTCTGATGACAGGGGTGCTGGCAAACAACGACGGTGGGGGGGTAACAACGGGGTGGGCGATGGCGGTGGTAAAAAAAAGATGGAAAAAACGCATTGGGGATCGCCGCCCGACGCGACCGTGGAAATACCCACAATTACGGAAGACGATTATTACCTCAAGAACAAGGAGTTCTCGATGTGGCTGCAACACATGCACAAAACGTACTTCACCGATCTTCTCGCCGCGGATGCGCGGGTCCGGTTTGGTGAATTCGTCAACGTGTGGAACGAACGGGGGTTGCCGGGGACGTTTTACGAAGACGGCGGGATTGATTTGTCGGGGCGACGATGAGAGGCCCTACACTAAACCCTAAACTCTAGTATCGGTAGTATCATAGTTTGTTACACCACAACACCTGCGACGGTTCGCGCTGTGCACTCCGGGACGACCTTAAGATTGTATACGGCACGAACCTGACCACAATGGAAGCTTCACAAATCGAGGGCTAATAAAGACGTCTTCTCACAGGTCCACGACTCTCGATAGCTTTTGGATCCGGTTCAGCAGGTTGTCGCCCTCTTTGATGTAGGACTGGTAAAGCGCGTTCTTGGCGTCCGGCCTGTTCGTGACCAAAACTCCGTTGACCTTGTCAATCTTCACGTTCAACCTTCCCTCCACGATGAAGTTTGAAAGTTCGTTATCAAGGAACTCTTCGCTCACGGTGAACGCCTTGGCCATGGACGCGGTGGTGACGGATTTGTACGACTGCAAGTACTGCTGGTACGCCAACACCCTGGCTTCTCGCAGGAAGAACCGGTGGTGGTTCGTGAGCCAGGTGTTGTTTAAAACCCCGTCCGCGACTACCGGGAACGCGGTCATGAAATCTTTGTACCTGCACTGGTGCAGGGCGTTGATCAGGGACCCGACGCCGGGCAGGGAGTCGATCACGGCAAGGACTTCGGGCGAGTCGATCAGTTTTTCCTTCAACTCAACTCGCTTCAGCGAAACAACCCCGCACACGCACGCATGGTGCACGAAGTCCGTGTACGTCATTAATTCGTACGTAGTGAACGTGGAGAGGGACTCCAGAAAGAGGGTCGTGGCGCCTTTGAAGTCCCTGCACGCGGCTAAACAAACCCCCTCGTACACTTTCAGTTTATTTTTGCGTTCCCAATCCGCGCCACCGGGTTGTTCCAGGAAATCCTTAAGCTTCGCGATCTGGGTTTTGACTTCGTGCCAGTCATCGTGGAAAATGTGCAGCCGCATGACGCTGAACACCATCTCCATTTTCTGGCCGATCGCGACGGTTTTCGTCTCGCACTGCTCAAACGCGACGAGCGCGGATGGCCGGTCGCCAACGCTCGCGAGAAAAACAGCCTTTTCCAACAAAGCGTCCCGCACCTCCACGTCCCCCAGGTTCTGCGTGGCGTCGGCGATTTTCAGGTCCAGGTCGGCGATTTTCTGCCCGTTTCTGGCGATCATGGATGCCAAAACAGACTCGTCGAGCATCCACCCGAAGCGTTCGCAGTACCCGGGGTAAAGGGTGGCCATGCCTGACAGGGTTCGGGAGAAGACGACGGGCGTGAGATTGGTGTGTACACAGATTAATAAAAAAAGGACGCTCAGATCTGGCGATCATCGGAGATGACGTTTGCGGATCGTTCGCGAAGGAGGTGGGTACTACCCGTGATGTCTTGGAAGGCGCGACGTCGGTGGCTTCCCGACGAGAAAATCAATTGATTCCACGTAGGTCTTGGCACAGTACTTACCGTTCGCCAAAACAAGTCGCTTCACCTCCTCCCCGAGCGCGGCGACGTCCACGCCAGCCGAGGGGTTCGCGAGGGCGAAGATCTTGTGACACAGCAGTATGCTCGCGTCCACCTCCTGGCTTTCCTCAGGCAAGGTCGTGGTCTCGACATCCATGTTCTCTTCACCCATGGTGTCCCTTGGCGTGCCTTCCTCGCGCGCGTCCTGCAGGCGCGTCCTTCGGAGTGAACGAAGGGCGATCGGACTCTGGGTCGTCAACGGATGTAAATGTTTCAAAGTTGACGAGCGTCATTTTTCGCAAATCTGTTTCCTCTGCCGCCACCCACAACCGCGCGCGGCGGTGCGGTGCGATGGAGTCTTCGCCCGGCGCTCCCGGGGTTTCCGTGTCTGCCAAGCCTTCTTTTGGCCTCGGGGCTTTGAATGCGGCCACTACGCCACTACGCGAAGAGGCGCTGCGGTTGTGTTCCCCGGGTGAGGCGGATGGCGATGCGAGCACGAGCGCGATTGAGGCGGGGGGCGAGGCAAAAAGCAGGGAGGAGAAGACCGATGAGAGCGAGGATATCACCGGTGCATCAGAGCATGCATCCGAGGATGACGGTGGCGACGGTGGCGACGGTGGCGAAAGTAGCTCCGAAGAGCAGCTCACCGGTCTCGCAGCCCTGATCCGCAAACTCACCATAAAGAAACAGTTGGAGGAGAGTTTACGGCAAGACGCGGTACCGGCGGTACCCCCGCCCGCTCCGGTGTTATCCAGCCCCGACTTGCCCGGCATCGCGGCGCACATTTTAAGTGGCAAGTGCCAGCACATAATCGTCATGTGCGGTGCCGGCATTTCCGTGAGCGCGGGGATTCCCGACTTCAGGACGCCCGGAACCGGGCTGTACGACAACTTGCAGCGGTATGACTTGCCGCACCCCAGCGCGGTTTTCGAGCTCGCTTTCTTCCGCGCAAACCCCGCGCCTTTCTACGCGCTCGCGAAAGAGTTGTACCCGGGAAGGCACCCGCCCACCGTGACGCACCACTTCATAAAGCTGCTGCACGACAAAGGTTTGTTACAAAGGTGCTTCACCCAAAACATCGACTCCCTGGAGCGGGCCACCGGTTTGCCGGCGCACAAAATCGTCGCCGCGCACGGGAACTTCGACACCGCGCGGTGTTTGTTGGGCCACCACGCGTGCGTTTTGCAGGTCAAATCTCACGTCGACCGAGGCGAGGCGATGCATTGCCAGGAATGCGTTTCAGTCGGCGTCCACACCCTGGTCAAACCCGACATCGTGTTTTTCGGCGAGAACCTCCCGGAGCGCTTCGACGACCTCGCCGCCAGCGATTTCCCAACCTGCGACCTGCTGATCGTCGCAGGCACGTCCCTGGAGGTCCACCCGTTCGCGGGGCTGATACACCACCCTAAAAGTGGGGTACCACGCTTATTGGTGAACCGAGAGGTGGTCGGGGAGATGTCCCCGCGCGCGCGGAAAATGGCCTCCCTAGTCGGGCACGGCGGGTTCGGGTTTGACTTTGACTCGCCGACGAACCGCCGCGACGCGCTGTTCCTGGGGGACTGCGACGACGGGTTTTGCGAGCTGGCACAGTTGCTGGGGTGGAAAGACGAACTCACCGCGCTGGTGGAGGCGGGGAGGGTGAGTTGCAAGGGGCAAACTAGTTAAAAATAGCGTATTAAGGTTACTTAAGTTTAGATAGAATACATTGGTTTTGAATCTCTGGGGAGAGGATGACATCGTGGTCAAAATCATCTCACTCCGCAACCTTCGCGGCTGATAACTCCGCCTCCATGTCCCGCAACCGGCGCTTCATCGCCTGCACCTGCTCGAACTTTTCGTGAATATCCTGTCTGTGCGTTAAAACAGCGTGCGTCTCGAGTTCGTCTCTAAGCAGCTCGTTCCTCGTTTCCCGGAGGTACGCCGCTTCTCGCTCGATTTCCTCGTCCGTGAGCAGCCGGATGCCGCACACGATTTCAATGGGATTCGCCCTGGCGTGCTCGGTGTACTCGGGCATAAAACCCAGCGCGCCGTGCAGGGGTGACCGGTAGAAGTCAACCCCCGTACGCGCCTTAGTTGGAAAGGGAGACATGTCTCCTCCGCCCGGTGAGGGCGCGGGGCAATTCTGTATGACAATCGGCATTGTGATCCAAAAGTGCCCATTTTCCTTGCAACTGTTTCTTCAGGATTGTCGCCGCCTCCATCACTCGGCCAGCACGCACTTCCCGGGTCACCGCGCGTTGTCGCGATGGGCGCACTCGCGCGGGCGCGAGCCAAGGACCCGCGATGGCTCACCACCCTCGGCGGATCCCCCCCGCCCCCCTTCGACGACGGCCTGGACCTGCCGTGGTGCGCGCTGTGTTTGCGGCGAGAAAACGACCATGATGATGACGAGGCGAACGGTGAAACGTTGTCTCTGGGCGACACCTCGGCGTGCTTCACGGGAACGCACCTGTTCTGCGTGAGGTGCATTGACGTGTGCGGAGGCTCAATACTGACACAGGACAAGCGGTGTCCTTTGTGCCGTTTAAGCGCCAACGCGCACGGCATGAACGCGTTCAACAAGATCGTCCAGGAGTCGGAACCGCTTAAGCTCCCGAAACCCGCGGTGGCGTTCGCGGGCGCCAAGCGGTTGATGCTGAGGGACACGATATCGAACGATGACCGGTGCGAGCTCGCGGTGGCGATCGCGGCGGACCGGTGCAAGGAGTTGCGGGAGTCCATGCGGCCGAAACCGGGGACGGAAACACCGCCGAAGGAGTGGAAAGAGCACGAAAGCGAAACCGAAACGGAAACGCAACCGTACGACCCGAGCGACGTCGCGGCGACGCTGGCGCGGTTCGTGGCCGCGCTGCCAACAGAAAGCGACCTCCCGGACGGACTCAGTGAGAACATGGCCGTGGTGAGCAACTCCTCGGCTTTACTAGGGCTGGGTCTGGGGGCTGAAATCGATCAGTATAAAAGTGTGGTGCGCTTCAACGAGTACGCCCGGGCGGGGTTGGAAAACTTCGAAAAAGACGTCGGCGGGAGAACCACCTTGCACGTGGTAAGCGAACAAGTGATCGGTGGATTTCTGACGGACCCGGCCATGCTAAATTCGCTACGAGAAACCCCAATGACACTGTGGATGCCCCCCCTCGCGTGGGGCAACTCGCGGTCGTACACCAGGTACGTCCGTCTTTTGCTGAGCGCGCGCGCGGACGACGGGTTGGATTTAACCAGCGCGCAAAGGAAACGAGTCGTGGTGCTTCGGCCGTGCGTCAGTTTTTCCATATGGAAGTACTTCAGGCCGAGTTGTACGACGAGTTGTACGGTGGGTTTTGGTAATGACAGTGGGAACGAGGATTTGCAAGACGACGACGATTTAGACGACGAACACGAACACGCAAACTTCTCGGAGCACAGCAACACGCACGACCGGCCCACCACCGGCACGACGGGGTTCAAGTTTTTTCTATTAGCCATGGGCATTTCGGAGAACGTCGCGCTCTTCGGGTTTGAAGACGACCCGCGGAACAAAGTCGACAAAAGAGGCGGACACTTCTTCAACCCGAAACATTCGCAAGAGGACGCGTACGATATCGCGTGGGAACGCAAGGAAATGAGACGCTACGAAGCCAACGAGTGCGTCCGGCTGGTACCATCGCACAAATGAAGGGGTACCGCCGCGCCTCGAGTGAAAGACATTCGATTTTTAGCTCGTCTCGCTCGTAGTTCGTATTCGTCGATTCATCTCCGTCTAATTGCTCTTCTGGACCACCCGTTCTTCCTCCCTCGCCGCTCACGCCTCCTCCTCGCTTTCTTCGCTGTCCTCCGGTCCCCCAACCCTCTCGCGTTTCCCCCCCTGCTGGCTCGCGGGGATCATCGCGTCCCCCACGAAGTTCAAGGCTTCGTCCAGCGTCACTTCCCTCACGTTGCTCACCTTGTGCGAGTGCTGCACGCCTTGGATGCACCCCGCGACCTTCACGAGCTCAGGCCTGAACGTGGTGGTGATGAACTGGGTGCCGCCGTCGGCTTGCGACCGAATCATCGCCGCAACGGCGGTCCGGTACTGCGGGTCAAGCGCGGCGTCGATTTCGTCGAACAGGTAAAAAGGCATGGGGTCGCACCGCTGGATTGCGAAAATCAACCCAACCGCCACCACGGTTTTCTGCCCGCCGCTCAGCTGTTTCATCATCATCGTCTCCCCCGCGCCGAAGGAAACCTTTATTTTCACGCCGCTGTACTTCTCCGCGAACCCTTGCGCGGCTTTCGCGGTTTCCTTTGCCACGGCCGGGTCCGCGTTCTGGTCTGAGCCAACCCCCACCCCGGGCTTCTTCCGTTGCATCACCAGCTCGCCCTTGCCGCCCGGCACGAGCTTGGAAAACACCTCACGGAAGTTAAGCGATACTTGCTTGAACGTGCGCTCGATGGACTCGTCTTTTTTCTGGTCCAGGTGAATCATGAGCTCGCCGATCTTCGCGTGCGCCTTGTCCAGCTCGCCCCGGCGAATCTCCATGGCTTCCCTTTGCTCCGTGAACTGCTGGTACTGGTCCAGGGCTTTTTTGTTCACGTGCCCTAAGCGCGCGAGCTGTTCGTTGGTTTTCCCGAGAAGCGAGTGTACCGTTTTAAGCGCTTTGCCTCGGTACCGCTCAAACGCGTCCGAAGGGAGGGACCCAAGCTCGCGAATCTTCCGTTGCAGCCCTTCGCGTTTGGCTTGTAACGTGGTGCGCTTCGCCATCAACCCTTCCATCTCGCGCTCATCGTCCGCCATCGCGCTTTTGATGTCGTCTTGTTCCGAACGCAAGCGGTCAATCGTGTTTTTGCACTCCTGCACGTCCGACGTCGCTTGCGCGAGTTTAGCGGCAAGCTCGGCGTGCCTGGCGCTCGCTTCCGCTTCTTCAGCAGCAGCAGCGGCGGCGTTCGCCTCGCATCGAGCTTGCTCGGCTTGAATGCCAACCATATCCACCTCGCTCGTCGTGGCCTCGATTTGAAGCTGCCTGCGCTCCAAGTTGGACTCGAGCGTCGCCTTGAGCTCGCCGAGCTCCGTCTCCGCCGCGAGTCGCGCCGCGCTCGCCGCGACACGCTCCTCCTTGAGCTCGTCCAAGCGCGGGTTGAGCTGCGCCAGTTCCGTCAGTTCTTCCTTCGTGAGCTTCGCGTTGAGGTCGGTTCGCATCTCCTTCCTCAGATCCTCAGCCTGCGCTTCCAAATCGCTCACGGTCACGCGGATCGCCGCAACTGTCTTTTCCTTGACGCGAAGCGAGTCCTCCGCGCGCGCCGCCGCGTACGCGCACTCCTTTGCGTCAGCCTTGAGTCGTAAAATCGCGGCTTGGCGGTGCCGCCGCGCGGACTCCATGCGCTGAATATCCCCAAGCACAGCGGTCACAGCCTGTTCCGCCGCCTGAAGCTTGTCCTTCACCTCGGCTTGGTTCTTCTTGAGCTCGGCACGCACTTTCTGCGCTTCGCGAAGCATGCGCATGTTCACCATGCGCGAGCGGCCGGAGTCTTGGTACCCCCCGGAGATCGCGCCGCGGTTGGAAACGCAGTCGCCGTCCATGGTCACGCAGTCTAAGCTGGTTGATCCCGCGAACTTCACCGCGACGTCGAGGTTGCGACAGATCAAAACGTTCCCGAACACCTTGTCCAGGGCGGGTCGGATTTTCTCGTCGTGCCGTATTTTCGACAACATCGGGAACACGTCTTGCGAATCGGGGTAGTCCCGGTTCCGGGTTTTTAAGCGGTTCAAAGGAAGGAACGTTACCCGTCCGGCTTTGTCTTTGTTCAAGTACTCGATGATCTTGGACGCCACGGCGTCGTCATCCACCACGACGTGGAACAGCTGGTTCGTCGCCGCGGCTTCCACGGCGGCGAAGAAACGCTCGTCGCACTCCATCAGCTCTTACGATAAATAAAAGCGGCCGTGTCAGTCTTTCGTAACGTGTATTGCGTAAACAGTCAGAGGTAATAACCGTCCCTTCTGGTGCGAGTATGGGCAAACGTGGAGGCGGGATTTGGGTAACTGGAAACGCCGTACCTATTAAAGGTCCGTGTACGCCCTGAATGCCGTGGTCCTTTACGATTCGCTGCACCGCGCTGAGCCCCCGGAACAGCTCCCGTGGCATGGTGAACTCCAGCTGTTTATCCCTGCGCTTCACCTCTTCCGTTTTCGACGAAAGCTCCGCGTCGGTTTCGGCGTCCGCGCGTTGCAGTTCCTTGCGCTCGTCCTGCGCCGCGTTGCGCCGCGCGATTTTTGCGCCGTACTCCTCCTCGGACTCGCCAAGCGTGGCGATTTCCTCCACGAGCTTGCCTTTGATTCCGTGCTCGTTTTTCTTTTCCCGGGTCGCGGATTTCGTCAACTCCGTAACGTCCCGGTCCAAAATGCCGATCTCGTCGCGCTTGCGCCCGAGCGTGCTTTCGCAATCCGCGACTTGTTCCTTGAGCCACGCGTCTCTTTCCTGTTTCGTTTTGAATTGGGACCCGCGGCCTTGCCTTTGGTGCAGCACCTGCAGCCTCCGGTTCACCTCGCCAATCTCCGCATTCGCGGTCTCTTCGCGTTGCAGCTCGGCAGACACTTTGGGGCGCACCGCTTCCATCTTGGCCTCCGTCGCCGCGACGGCGCAGTCCAAATGCGCTTGGTCGCCGCGCACGCCCGCGAGCGCCGCCTCACCCGACGCCACTTTCTCCGCGAGTTCCTGGCAATCCAAATCGCACGCGGTTTTCGTATCCACCGCGCGTCGCAGCTCGATATCCGCGCTGAGGAGCTCCTCACGCGCCGTCGTCGTCGCCCGTTCCCGATCCTTGCACTCGCGCTCGTTGAGTTTGATTTCGTCGTGAAGCGCGTGCGCTCGTTCGTCTTCGTTCCGCGCGCCGTCCACGTGCTGCCGCCGTCTTTCCTCCACGTCGTCCAGCTTGGTTCTGGTTTCCCCGAGGTCTTTTTCGTGCACGGTGTACTCCAAGCTCCGCCGCGTGCGGTCCAGCTCGGTGTACGCCTGCAGCTCATCCTTCTCCTCGTCCAGCTCGGCGAGCCTGGATTCGATGAAGTCGACGGTTTCCTGGATCTGGTCTCTTCGCGACTTGGTGTCCTCCATGATTTTTAGCGATTCCCGCCGCTTGTCTTCGTACACGCTTGTGCCGCCGATTTCCTTCAGCAAGTCAAGCCGCTCTTCGTCCTGCATCGTCGCCATCTTCATGATTTCGCCTTGCTTGACGCAGTAGTACCTGTTTTGGAAAAGAAAAGTGTCAGTCTTGAGTCTTGGGTGTACTGTATGGGCAGACAGTGCACTTGTGATGTATTTAGTTGAACAGTTGTTACTAGTAGTACACTCGAACAGTCACGGAGGGGCAGTAAACAGTGTTTGGATTTGGGAAACGCCCAACACGTACGGGTTCGTCCGCGAAAACCCGGCGGATTCAAGCAAGTTGATAACCTCGGCTTTCGTGATGTGTTTTTTATCCAGGTAGTACTCATCCTTCTTCAGGCCGATGTTCCGTCTCAAACGAACCTCTTCCCGATCCACGGGCAAGCGGTTGTCCGAGTTATCGAACACGATCTCGGCGTACGCGCTCATCACGGCGTGCCCGGCGCCTTCGTGCAGCAGTTTCTGGCGCTCATCCGCGCGTAGGGAGGAGAAGATATCGGACAGCACGAAGCGAATGGCGTGGAACAGGTTGGACTTACCGGAACCGTTCGCGCCGACTGCGATGGGAGAGGGAGAGGAAATGGAATGGAGGGTTTCCAGGTCAGGCAGGCGCGACGTCGAGACCGTGGATGCGTCAGAACTGGTTTGAAAACATAAAAAACGCGGTGTGCCCACGAACGACGAGCGTTCCCGCGTGATGTTTGCAGAGACGCGTGGGGCGTATCGCGGGTCAATAAGACGCGCAGAAAGACGCGAAACGCACCAATGCAGTTCAAATGAGGCTGGAAGTCCACCGTGGTTTGTTCGCGGTAGGTCTTGAACCCTTCCACCACGACTTGCTTGATGTGCATGGTGCCAAATTCGGGGGTGCGAGAGCGCCAAAGTTTTTTCTGGGAAACGCCGACTCGAAACGACTGAAAGACCGCCCTTGCCTCGCGACACTACGTCGGTTTCGGGTCGAGGCGCGCGGAGAGGAACAGTGATGCTTCGAGGAACGAAGTGTCGTGGCTCACGGCGCGGCGCGCGCTCGGTCTGCGCGTTGGGCCCGTGGTCGTGGTTTGGGAAACTCAGATTTAAAAAACGTGGAGGTAAAAGAGGGGTTCGGAGAGCGCTTCTTTTCACTGCACCACTATTCCCAAATCTATCGCTAAGGCTTGGCCAGCTTCTCAATCTCCTCTGGCGACATCCCCTCGAACGGGTCCACGTCGTCCGCGCCCGCGAAGTTCCGCCGTTTGTGGTCCTGCAGGATCCCCGACTCAATCGCCACGCGCGCGCGGGTTTCACGCGCGTCCACCTCTCGTTGCTTACTCGCTGATTTTTTTCTCTCGTTCGTCACCGCGAACCTTCCCACGAATCCAAACACAAGCACCACCCCTGTGATGAACGCCAGGTTCTTCCAACGCGGTATCACCCGTCCGTCATCAACCTCGAGGTCGACGTGCGAAAACAAAGGGCTGCTCCACGCTCGAACGGTGCTCGCCGCGTCCTCCTCCGCTGCGGTGCGACGTGCGGCGGCACCGGTATCCTCCTCCGAGCCCTGCTTGGGTTTCGTCAACGACGCAGAAGAAGTCGACACACCGCGGATGTTCCGGAACACCGGCCGCCCTGCATCCACCACGAGCGGAGGGAGCGCACGCGACACCGCGCGCGACGCGTGACGAAGCATCCCGACGCAGGCGCGTTCGCGGCTGCGGCTCTGCGACCCTCGCTGTGGTGCGAAAATTGTCGGCACCTGGTTTTTTCGCGACACTTAAAGTCAACTTTTTCTCGGGACAGGACGAATGAGTCCACATTTTGGTGCGCGATGCGGGTTCGGCTCCGCGCGCCCGGCGGGCAACACACCGCGGAGCTCGCCGATGACGCCACCGTGGGCGACCTGAAGTCTGTGGTGTTCGAAAAAACAGGCGTCGCCCCCGAGGCGCAGGAGTTGAAGGCTGGTTTCCCCCTCAAAACAATCGAGGGCGAAGATGGTTTGTCGCTCGCGTCTTGTGGCGTGACGAACGGCGAGTCAATAACCGTCGCAGAGGTTGCCACAGCAGCCCCGGCTGCGGCACCTGGGCCGGCCGCCGTGGCCGCGATGCACGAACCGATGGACGAAGACGAGGTGCTGGCCAGGGCCATCGCCGCATCCTTGGAAGACACACACGGAGATGGAGTTGGGTTGTCGCCATCGGAAGCTGTGGAAACGAACGCCGTGCGCGTGGTGATCGACGCCGACAACAGTTGTTTGTTCAACGCCGTGGGGTACGTGATGCGCAAGTCACTAAAAGAAGCCCCACAGTTACGGAAGGTCATCGCGGATGTTGTCTCCGGTGACGAGTTCACGTACAACGAAGGTTTCTTGGGAAAACCCAACGCCGAGTATTGCGCTTGGATTCTCGGCCCCAACCACTGGGGCGGCGCCGTGGAGCTTTCCATTTTGTGTAAACACTTCGAAACCGAAATAGCGGCGTATGACATTCAAACCAAGCGATGTGACTTGTACGGCCAAGACCAAGGGTACCCCGAAAGAGTCATGCTGCTTTACGACGGCCTGCACTACGACGCGATGGCGCTTGCGAAACCGGGCGCGGCGCGCGGGGACGACGCGACGATTGTGCGCTCAACCGGCCCGGAGGCGGCGGAGGCGGACGCCAAGGCGCGCGCGGTGGTGGAACAGGCGCACGCGGCGCGGCAGTTCACGGATACCGCTAACTTCGCCCTAAGGTGCTTGGTGTGCCAACTCGGCTTGAAGGGAGAGAAAGAAGCGGTGGAGCACGCAAAGGCGACGGGACACCAAAATTTCGGAGAGTATTGAGAGTTATTGAGTTAATTGAGTGAGTTTTAGTTAGTTATTGGTCACGTCTTCGGCTTGAGCCCGCTGCTAATTCCCAGCCCCAGGTCATCCGTGGGGCCGTCGCCGTCGTCCACTTGAAGCGGCGACCCCCTGCCAAGCTTTTTGGAAATCGCGATGCGCTTCGTCATCGGCGCGGTGAGCGCGGTGTACGCGTTGATGAACGTCTTCGCTTTCTTCCAACGCGCCCGCGCGTTTAGGATGGTCACGCTGACGTCGCTGTCGCTCAGCGCCTCTTCCTCGGCGGCGGCGGCGGCGGCGAGTTGCGCGGCGCGCGCGTTTTCTTGCGCTTCTTTGTCCGCCTCTTCGTCCGTTTTTCCTGGGAACCACTTGATGGGCATGAGCCTGGCGACCAGACCCACGGGCAACGCGCCCGTTCCGATGAGCACCGATACCCACCACTCCGTGCTGCTGAGGTTCATGAATCCGACGGCGGGCCCCACGACCGAGCGCCCGACCCCCTCGATTAACGCGACTTGCGTCGCAACCGTGGCGATGATGATACTAATGAACACCGGCGATTTGTGGATGTTCTCAAACACGGCGATTTCGGAAATCTTCCTACTGTTGATTTCGCTGAACACCTGCATCATCACGAAGGTGTTGAAAATCACGCTGTTCAGGCGCAACACCACGTAGTGGTGGTCCCCTTTGTTTTTTAAGTTCAGAAGATCCTCCCCCGCGAAGAGCAACACCAAACACACGATGAGCTGGTACGTGCTCATGACGATGACGTTCCTCCACATTTCTTTGTTCACCAAAGGCGCGAACCTTCCGAAGGGTTTGCGTTCCATCAGTTTCGGGCTCGGCGGCTCCGTCGCCAACGCCAGCGCGCCCATGCTGTCCATGATCATGTTCACCCACAGCAAAGGCACCGCCGCCAGCGGCAGCTCTTCGATCCCGGCGCACGCGGAGATGAAGTTCAAACTCACCGCCACGACGTTCACGACGAGCTGGAATTGAAGAAACTTGCGAATGCTTTGGAACACGTTCCTCCCCCACAGCACGGCTTTCGCCATGGATTGGATGTTATCGTCCAGAATGACGATGTCGCACGCTTCTTTTGCGATTTCCGTTCCCGCGATGCCCAGCGCGAAACCGACGTCCGCTTCTTTCAACGCGGGGGCGTCGTTCGTGCCGTCGCCCGTCACCGACACGACTTCCCCCAACGCCTTTTGCAAGTTGACCAGCGTGAGCTTGTCCGCGGGCGACGACCGCGCCAACACCCGGATCTTCACCGCGACTGATTCTTTTTCCTTTTGGCTCATCTTGCGGAAAACAGGCCCCTCCAGCACCAATCCCTCCTCGCCGTCCACGAGAATTCCCGCCTCACGCGCGATCGCGGTCGCGGTCAACACGTTGTCCCCAGTCACCATGCGCACCACCACACCAGCGCCTCGCAGCAAACGAACCGCCTCCCTCGTTTCCGGGCGAATAGGATCTTTAATGCCGACGATACCGAGCAACGTGAGATTTTCCTCGGGAGCGTCCTCCGGCAACGCACCGGGTGCCGTTTTCAAGTCGACGTACGCGATGCACAGCGTGCGCAGCCCGGTGGATGCCATTGCCGTGATCGCGTCGTTCGCCGCGTCCAGGTCCGCTGGCTTGAAGTCCACAACAGAGCCGTCCGTCATCATCATCTTCGAGCACATCGTAACCACGATCTCAGACGCGCCTTTGCAGTGCAAGCGCGAACCGTCGCCGCTCGGCGACGCGATTGCCGTGCTCATGCGCTTACGCGCGCTGGTAAAATGGTACCGCTGCGCGACTTCGTGCGCTTCCCTTTTCGCGACGTACGCGAAGTGCTGTGAGGGTGGCGCATTGCCTTTGCCCGCGTTCCGCAGGTCCTCCACGAGTTGCAAAAGCGCGCACTCGGTTTTCGACCCGATGTGGTCTGTGATTCCTTTATCCACGTCCTTGGCGAGGTTCGCGTCGGAGTTGACGCAGCAACTCTCGGCGAGCATGTCCGCGAAGGCATCGGACGCATCCCCCGGGGGCATGACGTCGTACTGTTTCCCCCCGAACCACGCGTCCGTGACCGTCATGCGGTTCTGCGTCAACGTCCCGGTCTTATCGGCGTTGAGCTGCGTGGCGCTGCCCATGGTTTCGCACGCCTCCAGGCGGCGCACCAGGTTCTGGTCCGCCATCATCTTGCGCATGGCGAAGGCCAGGCCTAGCGTGATGGCGATGGGCAGCCCTTCCGGGATCGCCACCACGACAATGGTCACGGAGTTTATGAGAAACTCCAGAATCTTCAACCCGTCCCACCCCTTGCCGTTCGCGCCGTTTATGATCCAGCGGATCATCGACGCGAGGAACGTCAAAACAGCGGCGCCGATGCCGAAGTTACCGATGGTCACCACTAACACATCCAGCCGGTCTTGTAACGGCGTGCTGCCCGGTTCCACGATGAGTGTTTTTAAAATCACCCCCCACTGCGACCGGCCGCCCACGCACGTGACGATCATCCGTCCGCTGCCCTCGGAAATCGACGTCCCCGAAAGCATAAACGGGTCTCTCTCCGTGTCTTTCCCGATGTCGATCGGCTCGCCCGTCATCGCGGCTTCGTTGGCTTTGAATTTCATGCCTTCCACGAAGATGCCATCCGCGGGGACTTTGTCACCCGCGACGAGCTCAACCAGGTCGCCAACCAGAACCTCCCCAGCAGTCACCGCGTGCACCTCGCCGCCCCGCACCACCTTCACCGCGTAGTTATCCTTCACGCTGTTCAGCTGTCGAAACTTGATCTCCTTTGAGTAGTCGATACCGGCCTGCAGTAACACCACGAAACACACCACCGCGACAATCGCGATGCCTTCCAGGTACCCGTACTCCTCGCGGTGGCTCGCGACCCCAGCGCCGATGCCGAGGCTGATCAGCGCGGCGACGCACAGGATCTGAATCGTGAGGTCGTTAAACGCGGCGGCACACAGTCGCAGGAAGGTTTTGGGGGGCGGGTATTCGAACTCGTTGCGGCCGTACGCTTCGCGCCGAGCCTCCAGAGCGGCATCGCCGAGCTGCTCGCCGTGTAATCCTTGCTTGGTGTCTGTCTTGAGCTTGCTCGCGAGGCCGAAGACGCCGCCCGCGTTTACCAACAGGCTCTTCTCACGTTCGGTGATGCACTCTTCCAGGGATTCCGCGGTGACGAGGAACATCAGGCCCGCTTCACTCCCCGCGTCCGAAGACGAGAGCAGCAGCGGATCGGGATCAGGGGTGATTGTACGCTTCACGCGTCGACAAGAAAATGCGCCGACAACTGTGGGTGTTCGGAGTGTGGCGCGCGCGCTTCTGCCCATTGTTAGCTCCGAGAAAACGCGTGGAGCAACCAACGGGCCTACGTGTCGGCACCCCCATTGACACGACGCTTCGACAGTCGTGATGAATGTGGTCCAAGTTGGAGCTGACACTTCCAAGGAGTTCAAAAACTTGCCAGAAGTCGTGGCCCTGTGGTCGACCTGTGGAGGCACCGGGGCGCGCTGCGATGGCTGAGGACGTGCGGAAGGAGTTCGTGGTGAGTACGGTACTCGACGCGGTGGCCACCGCGGGAACCCGAGATGAGCTCTTCATGCAACTCGCGTCGGATGCTTCCGGAGCGATGCGCGCTTTTCTGGACGACCAAACCACGATGGTGTTTCAAGCGACCGTTTCCGGCAACCGCCTGGTGTCATCCAACGTGGTTTCCTTCGACACCGGGTCGTCGTGCCAGGTGGTGCTTACTAAGCTCAAAGCAGGCGCGCTTACCGAGGGTGACATCCCGGCGAACGTCGCGGTGTCCTCCATGTCGCACTCGCCCATAAGCGCGCTGTACAACCAGCTGAAGCGCGTGTACGGCCCTATGATGAGCGAAGGAAAGGACGGCCTGGGCGTGGACGCTAAGCTGGTCAGCCTCGTGGCCGAGCTCGAGGCGGGCCTCGGGAACCACTTGCGGTTAACCGGCGGGGTGCCGTCCGTCTCAGGCGCGGTGGACCCCGCCACCGCCCCCCTGGTGGGCATCGTCACGCCTCTTGATGAGATCAAGATGTGGTCGGAAGTTGCGTTTTCAGACGCGGCGCCGGCGAGGGTTAAGGCGAGCGCGTCTGCGGTGTACCGTGCGTTGGAGCCTTTGAAGAGTCGGCTGGAAAATCTGCACACCAACTTAAACGACGAGGACGTGCTCGATTTAGTGGACGCGGTTTCCGATTGTCTGGACCAAGCGTGGAACGCGGGCGACGGCGCTTTTGCGCAACGCCGAGCGGCGCATTTCATGCGCTGCGTCGGGGTTTGCTTCGTCGGCCATGCGCAGGATCGTCTGCGGAAAATACACGTCTGGGTGGACAAGTGGAAGTCGGTGGAACCCGTGTTGCGTTTCACGCACCGAATGCTCGGGAAGTGGGAAACCGTGGTGCACGAACTCACGGCGATGCTTTGGGCGGACGGCGGAAGCACGCGGAACGCGTGGCTCGGCGCGCCGTTTACCGACGCGACGACGACGAAAGCCAAGGCTCGAATAGACGAGGTTTTCAAAATGCGGGAAGCACAAGCGGAGCTCACCGCGCTTTTGACAAAAGAGGAACGAAGGAGCCTGACCTTGGCAGAGGTGTTCGCGCCGTTCGCGGGCCTAGACCCCCTGCAAGTCAGCACGTACGTCGCGCCGCTTTGGGACGCGGCGTTGAGCGATTACGACGCGCGCATGTTGCCGGTGGAGACGCGGATTTCCGAAAAACTCCGGGAACACTTCGGCGCGCGTCTGTTACCGTCGCTTGCCATGGCGCTCTTGAACCACGAAGACCCGGGCGCGGACGCGTCTCCGCAGCCGCACCAGGTGTTCCGGGAAGTCATGAAATACACAGAGCTGTTGCGCCGACCGGCGGTGGCGCGCGCGCTGGACAAAGAGCGCGCCGCCGTCGCCGACGGCCTGGACAAGTTTCTTTCGGATGTCAAAACATGGTGTGACACCCGAAGCGCGTCTTTGCTGATGGGGCAGACACACAAAGAAAAAGGGCAAACAAGAACGGGCAGAAACACCACGGAAGTGATCGAGGGCGTGGTGTGGTGCGTGCAGTTTCTGGAGCGCGTGGCGACGGCGCGGTCCGCCGCGAGCGCGCTCGTCGCGAGACGCGCCGAGGCCGACGGCGATTTCGAGGCCGACGCCGTGGACAAACGAGGCACTGTGTTACAACAGGAGATCGAGGAGCTGTGCCGAGAACTCCTTGAGCTCAAGAACACGCTGTTCGTGGAGTGGCAGGAGAGCATCGTCGAGCATCTCGGGGATTTCAAGCTGGATTTGGGATCCAAGCTGATGGACCTGGACGCGAGCGCGTCTGGAAACGTCAAGTTGCACTACAACTCCGAGCTCGTGAGCTTGCTCCGGGAAGTTAGGCAGCTCACCGCGCTGGGGTTCACGGTTCGGAAAGATATTGCCGCCGAGGCGGAAACGGCGAGGAAGTTTTACCGGCACGGCATGGTGCTTCGTCAGGTTGCGAACTTTTACAACAACATCGCGAGCGAGATGATTTTCTGTCAGAAACCCATGATGTTGGATGAAGCCGTGCGGTTCGAGTCCGTGCTGACGAACCCCAAGGACGGGCTAGGGCAAGTCATCACCTGGAACAACCCCACCGCGCTTGAAACCTACATAAGCAAGCTGCAAGGCGTGGCGGGGACGTTGACCGATAAAAACCGGCGGCTGCGAAAGTGGCACCGAACGCTCGCGGAAAAAGTCACGCACCTGTTTTCCAACGACTTGGTGCGTCAGAAAGAGGCGTGGAAACGTGGAGTGAAGGAAATTCGGACGATTTTCGCCACCCTGGAACCCGAGTTCCGAAAAGAACTGCAGTCGGCGTGGCGCGTGCATTGGGACTACCAGCTGTACAAAGCGCTGGAGTACCAGTACCATCGGGGGCTGGAAACCCTGAACGACGTGCTCCCCACGATGAACGTGTCCCTCGTGTTCAAACAAAGGCGACTTCAATTCGACCCGCCTCTTGAGGAAATCAGGACGAACCACTACAAGCAAGTCAAGGATTTTCTAAACCTGCCCCTCGCGTTTAAAGGCGTAAGCGCCGCGAGCGAAAAGCCGGGATTCTTCCGCGGCATGGTGGACAGTCCCGCTGGCGCCGCCGGGTGCGCTCGGGTGTACGAGAAAACGGAAGCGCTTTTCGTGAAGCTCGCGGATGAACACAAGCGGTACGAAAACTGGGTCACGTTAGGTACGGTTGATTTGGAGGCGTTCGTGGAGACGAGGTTTCAATCCAGCGAGGATTTCGAAAACGGTTTCGCGCTCGTGAAAACATCCTCGAAACAAGCGGAGCGGATTCCCGCCGAGGTTAGAGTCGAGTGTTACGTCGTTTCGTGCGCGCCCCTGAAGTCGGCGGTGGAGAAACACATTCGCGCGCTACAAACCGCGCTTTCTGGGTGCCTCACTCGTAAGGTCACCGCGCAGAAAGAAACGATGGAGACGTTTCTCACCACGGGCAAAGACCTGCTGGCGTTCAACGCGCAGACCATTGAGGAAATCGGAAACACGCGCGTGGCTGCGAAAAAACTCCAGGAGGAGTTCGGCGGCCGGATCACGACAATGCGCAAGGGCGCCGGTTTCCTCGCGAAGCTCCTCAAACAATCCGGGGGCGTCTCATCCAACACAGGGTCGTGGATTGATTTCTCGTCACTGGATTCGGAGTGGGAGAACCTGTCCACGAAACTCGGGCAACTCGAAACGCACCTCGAGGCGCAGAAGGAAAACCTCAAGGTTCAAATCGTGCGCAAAATCGACGAGTTCCGAGGCAAAGCCGAGGCGTTCCGGGACCGGTGGCTCGAGTTCAAGCCGCGAAGCATGCCTCAAGGCGACCCCACGTTGATAATCGGTAAGCTGGAGGACGATCACCGAGTTTTAACGGAGTTCCGGGAGGAAGGCGACGGAATCCGTCGCGACTGCGAACACTTTTCAATGCAGCGACCCGAGTTTCCCGTCCTGGACGAAGTCGCGGAGGACATCACGCAGACGCGCGAAGCGTGGAGTCGCTTGGGCGAGTTCCTGGTGGAACAAAAGAGCTTGTCGCAAAGAGACTGGATCTCAATCAGAGGCAAGCTGTACGAGCTTGACGATTTCCTGGCCAAGTGGGGCGACAAAGCGCTGTCCGACTCGGAGACGTCGAAAGACGGCGTCGCGGTGTTACTGTTGTCCACAATCGAGGAGTACAAAAAAGCCATGCCCGCGTTGAAGTTCTGCCGCGGCGAAGGGTGGGAAAGCACGCACTGGGCGCAGTTGTTTTCCCTGCTTCAGTTCCCTACGAAAGGCCCTGAAGCGGTGACGCGCGAGAATTTAACGCTGCAGCACTTCCTTGATAAAGCCGATTTGCTCATCGACAAGATGGACGATTTGAAAACCCTGCACTCGCAGGCGCAAGGCGAAGTCACGCTGAGGGAGGCGCTTCACCAGCTAAAAGTATGGGGTCTGGATCGGCGATTTTCTTTGGTAACACACGCGGTTTCCGGGAAACGCGGAGGCACGGTTTCTTTAATCAAAGAGTGGAAGGACTTGTTCACCGAGGTTGCGGATAACCAGAACCTGGTGAGTTCGTTGAAGGACTCGTCGTTTTTCCTACCCTTCAAAGACGAAACCGAGGTTTGGGAAAGCACGTTATCCACACTCGCCGACCGGCTCACCGCGATGAACGCGATTCAGCGCAAGTGGCTATACCTGCAGCCGATTTTCGCCAGAGGCGCGCTGCCTCAAGAGCAACCCCGGTTCAGGCGCGTGGATGAGGATTTCCAAAACGTCATGGCCGCCATTGCGGGCGATTCGCTGGTGAAATCCTTCGCGCAAACGCGAATGCGCCCGACGCACTTCACCGAGATGTCCGCGCAACTCGATTTGTGCCAGAAAGCGCTGGCGGAGTACCTGGAAGAGAAACGGTCCATGTTACCCCGGTTCTACTTCATCGGCGATGACGACTTGCTTGAAATCCTAGGCCAAGCCAAGAACCCGGAGGTGATCCAGGCGCACTTAAAGAAACTCTTCGCGGGGATACACTCGGTGGTGTTCAGCGAAGGGGCGCGGCACATCACGGCGATGAAAAGTATCGCGGGCGAAGTCGTGCCTCTGCGCGAGCCCGTCGCGGTGACGGAAGCGGTTGAGGTGTGGCTCGCGGATCTGTCGGAAAGCATGACACGCACGTTGAGTGCCATGCTCGTGAAGTGCCTCGCGGAGAAGGACTACGAGAAGTTCCCGTCGCAGATCCTTTCCCTGGCGGACCAGGTACACTTCAGCAAGCGCTGCGAAGTCGCGATCGCGCGCGGCGCGCTTCCCGCGCTTCTCAGCGACCTTCGGGACCAGCTGCAGGAGTACACGTCCTTCGACGTGGAGGGCATGCGTGTTATGCAGCTGAAGATCCAAAGCTTGGTGCTGGACCTGATTCACTCAATAGACGTGGTGGAGCAGCTGCAGACGGAGAACTGCAGCGAGACCACGAATTGGGCGTGGCAGCGCCAACTTCGGTACTACGACAACCCGCGCGGCGAGGTCACGGTGCACATGGACAACGGCCGGTTTTCGTACTCCAACGAGTACCAAGGCAACGCCCCGAGGCTGGTGTACACCCCGCTCACGGACAAGTGCTACCTGACCCTAACACAAGGCATGCACCTCGGGTACGGCGGTAACCCGTACGGCCCCGCGGGTACGGGAAAAACCGAAAGCGTAAAAGCCCTGGGGCAGGCGCTCGGGCGACAAGTGTTGGTGTTCAACTGCGACGAGGAGTTTGACTTTAAATCAATGGGGCGGATATTCACCGGGCTACTAAAGTGCGGCGCCTGGGGGTGTTTCGACGAGTTCAACCGGCTAGAGGAAGAAGTCCTAAGCGCGGTGTCGAGCCAGATCCAAACCATCCAAGCCGCGCTGAAATCGAAAGCGACGACGATGACGTTCATGTCGCGGGAAATCGACGTGAACCACGACGCCGGGATTTTCGTCACCCTGAACCCGGCTGGTAAGGGGTACGGGGGCCGTTCCAAGCTCCCGGATAACTTGAAACAGCTGTTTCGATCCGTCGCGATGACCGTACCGAACTTCGAGCTCATCGCGGAGGTGATTTTGCTCTCCGAGGGGTTCAAACAAGCGCGCGCGCTTGGCCGGAAACTCGTGTCGCTGTTTTCCCTGAGCAAGCAACTCTTGTCGCCGCAGCAGCACTACGACTGGGGTTTGCGGGCTTTGAAAACGGTGCTTGGGATCGCGGGGAAGCTGTTGCGGGACGCGCGAGGTGCTGGCGATGCCGTGGACGACGCGATGGAGGCGCAGATCGTGATTCGCGCGACGCGAGTCACCACGCTCCCCAAGCTTACGTTCGCGGACGGTTCGCGGTTCGCGGAGTTACTAAACGACGTGTACCCGGGCGTTGTTGTGAGCGACGTGAGCGACGCCACGCTGGAGGCCGCGATCAGAGAGGTGCTTATTGACATGCACTACGAAGACGTACCGTCGCAAGTGGAGAAAGTCCTGCAGCTGCACGTCGCGTGTTCTCAACGAATCGGGATCATCATCGTCGGCCCGAGCGGGTCGGGGAAGAGCGCGCTTTGGCACATCCTGGAGGGGGCGTACAAAAAGCTGGGCCGGCCGGTGAAGCGGCACGTGATGAACCCGAAAGCGATTCACCGCCAGCAGTTGCTGGGGCACATGGACATTGATACGAGGGAGTGGTTCGATGGCGTCCTCACTGACGCGGCGCGGCAAGTCGTGAAGGAATCCTTAGAGCAGCACAGCTGGATCATTTGCGACGGCGACGTGGATCCCGAGTGGATCGAATCCCTGAACTCGGTGCTGGACGATAACCGGCTGTTAACCCTGCCGTCCGGCGAGCGCATTCAGTTCGGGTCTAATGTTAACTTCATCTTCGAGTGCGACGATTTGAAGTTCGCATCCCCCGCCACGGTTTCACGAACGGCGATGCTTTTCCTGTCCGAGGAAGCCGTGGAGCCTTCCCTGATCGTCAAGGGGTGGCTCGTTTCCCAGTCCACAGAAAAACGAAACAAGCTCAGCGCGTGGTGCGACGAGTACTTCTTCAAAGCGCTCGCCGCGGCGAATGCGGTGGCCACCGCGTGCCGCACCACGAAGGTTGGCACCATTAAGAACGCGCTTTCGCACTTGACATCGGCGGACAGCAAAGCCGAGTTCGCACGGGGTTTGGCGCGCGGGTTTGGCGGTAACATGGAACCCGCGGAGAGGGACGATTTTTTGTCCCACCTCACGCGCCTCACCGGCGAGAAAGATTTGCTACACGTCGCCGCCTCATCGATCGATCGGTACGACGCCCCAGCCTCCGGGATCGTCGACGGTAAGTGGAAGGGCGTGGTGATGGTGGACCACGTCGCGATGGCGCAGTCGCTGGTCATGCCTTGGTTGGAAAGCGGCCAGCCCTTCGTGTTGGTCGGGCCGGAAGGGTGCGGCAAAGCCATGGTCCTCGAGGATTGCTTCTCGCGGTTGCGAAGCACCGCGGTCGCGAGCGTGTCGTGCTCCGCGCAGACCACCGCGTCGAACGTGATACAGAAACTCGCGCAGTGCTGCGGCCCACCTCAAAGCACCGCTGGGTCGGCGCACCGAGTGTTGCGTCCAAAAGACGCGGAACGCTTGGTGTTGTACCTGAAAGACATCAACCTCCCCAAACCCGATAAGTACGACACGATCCAGCTCATCGCGTTTTTGCAGCAGCTTTTAACGTACGGCGGCTTCTACGACGACGCCCAGGAGTTTATCGGTTTGAAGAACGTCCAGATCGTGTGCAGCATGAACCCCGCCACGACCGTGGGACGGCACCCGATCACCACCCGGTTCACCGCAATCGCGGGCATCGCGTACATGGCGTACGTACCTCACGGTGAGATGCAAACCGTGTACGCCGAGATGTTCGCCGGGTTCACCGCGGCCTCGCAGTACGCCTCGCCGTCGCAGCGAGGGCTCCTCGCGCAAACGGTGCTTGATTTGTACGACGTCGTTACCAAAACCTTCAGCGCGGACGATCACCGGCATTACAAGTTCACGCCAAGGACGATCACGGAGTGGATCCAGCAGGTACACCGGTACGACCTGGTAAGCGTGGATTTAGTTGAAGCGCTGCGGTACGAAGCGAACAGGACGTTTCGCGACCGGCTTGTCGGGCCCGACGCGCGCGCCAAGTTCGACGCGCTTCTCGCGGACGTGTTTTCCAAACACTGGAGGGTCCCTCGGAGTAACACATCCACCGACTGTGTATTCACCACGTGGGCAGGTTCTTCCGGCGTCGGTGACGAGGCCGGCGTGATGTCCGCCATGCCCGCTGATCACTTCGAGCAACACGTCGCCGCGAAGCTGGTGTCGTACGAGCGGGAAATCAAAGAGCTGAACATTTTGCTCTTCCCGGAAGTTTTACAACGCGTCGCGCGGTTCAACCGCGTGCTATCGCAGCCTGGTGGGCACTTGCTTTTGGCGGGAAAGAGTGGCGTGGGAAGGCGCACCACGTGCTCACTAGTCGCGCACGCGCACGCGATGGAGTTTGTGAGCCCGAAAATGACATTGAAGTACGACGAGCGGTCCTTCCGGGTGGATTTGAAAAAAATCCTCGCCGACGTGGGCGTGGACAATAAAGAAACCTTGTTGTACCTGGAGGACCACCAGCTCGTGAATTCGGCGATTCTGGAAACCGTGAATTCGCTCCTCTCGGGCGGTGAGGTTCCCGGGCTGTTCACCAACCCCGAGCTCGAGACGATGTACGCGCCGTTACGGGAACAAATGGCCACGGAAGGCAGCGCGTTATCGCCCTTCGAGTTCTTCACCCAACGCGTCAAACACAAGCTTCACGTCGCGCTCTCCATGGACCCGAGCGACTCTCAGTGGGCGGTGCGGTGCGAATCCAACCCAGCGCTGTTCACGCGGTGCAGCGTGCACTGGATGGACGGCTGGAGTGATGTTGGGATGCGGGCGGTGCCGCGCACGAGGTTGAAGGAGGTGTTGGCATCGGCGCACGCGAGCGAGGAAAACGGGGACATCGTGGAACAGATGTGCGCGATTCAAAACATGGTCGGCGGTACGCCTCGGCAGTACGTCACCTTCGTGGATCAGTACGCGCGAATTTTCGAAAGCAAGCGTGAGGCCCACGTTACATCCAAAAACCACCTCACCGCGGGTCTCACGAAACTCGAAGAAGCCGCGGGGGCGGTGGCGGAGCTGTCAGTACAAGCCGCGGAGCAGCAGGTGTTGTTGGCGGAGAAACAACACCTCGCGGACGAGGCGTTGTCGCGAATCACGACGAGCATGTCCGCGGCGAGCGAGAGGAAAAAAGAGGTTGAGACGTTGAAGGAAAAAACCAGCAAGGAAGAGGCCGATTTGAACGTGCAAAAGGTAGGCATCGAGGACGAACTTAAAGATGTCCAGCCGTTGATCGACTCCGCGCGCGCCGCGGTTGGCCAGATCAAGTCGGATAACATCAACGAAATCAAATCCCTGCGAACGCCACCCGAGGGTATTCTCGTGGTGTTGGAAGCGGTGTTGCTTCTTATGAACAACCCTGATACGAGCTGGGCGGGGCAGAAGAAGTTTTTAGGGTCGCGAGGCGTGAAGGACGAAATCGTCAACTTCGACGCGCACGTCGTGACGGCGAAGAACAGGGAAATCGTGAGGAAGATTCTCAAGGAAAAGGCGGATTTGTTTGAGCATAAAAATATCCTGCGCGTCAGCGTCGCGGCGGCGCCGCTCGCGGCGTGGGTCAAGGCGAACGTCAAGTTCTCCCTTGTTCTCGAAAAAATCGCCCCGCTGGAGAACATTTTAAAGCAGCTCACCGGGTCGCTTGACACGTCAACAAAACGCGTGGAGGAGTGCGAAAACGAGCTCGTCGCGCTGGATTTGGAAGTGGTGGAGATGAAACTCGAGTTTGGCCGCCGCACGAGCGAAGCGGAGGCGCTGAAGTTGAATTTGAAAAAAGCGCAGGACTCGCTCTTCGCGGCGGAACGGCTTCTTGGGAAGCTGGGCGGCGAGAAGGACCGGTGGAAAGGCCAAGTGGTTAGCCTGGATGCTGATTTGAAAGCCCTACCTCTAAACGCCTTACTCGCGGCGGGGTTCATCGCGTACCTCGCGTCGTCGCCGGAAGACACGCGCGTGGCGACGCTTGGGCGGTGGACGGCGTACCTGGGCGTGGGTGACCGGCCGTTCGACCTGAGGCGGTTCATGTCCACCGAAACCGAAATGCTCACGTGGAAACAGCAAGGCCTTCCCGGTGATTCGCTTTCCATGGAAAACGCGATTGTGATTTTGCGTGTCACGGCGGCGCCGCTGATCATCGACCCGTCCAATCGCGCGGTGGCGTGGCTCAAAGCGTTTGTCGGCGCCGACGCGAGCGCGTCGCTTGAAACCGTCGCGGCGCAGGACCCGCGCTTCGCGAACAAACTGGAGCTGGCGGTGCGTTTCGGCAAAACCCTGATACTCGAAGAAGTGGACTGCATCGAACCCATTCTGTACCCGGTGGTGCGTAAGGACCTGTGGCGGGTCGGCGCGAGGTTCGCGGTCGCCGTCGGGGACAAAACCGTGGAGTACAACGAAAATTTCAAAATGTTCCTCGTCACGCGCAACCCGTACCCGGTCATACCCCCATCCGCCGCCTCCGTCATCGCCCCGGTGAACTTCACCGTGACGCGGTCTGGACTTTTGGGGCAGCTGCTAGGGCTGGTTATTCAGCACGAACAGCCCACGCTGGAGGCGCAAAAAACCAACCTGCTCCGCGTCGAGGAGGATTTGAAAACGCAGCTCGCGGGTTTGGAAAAGACGTTGCTCGGCGCGCTCGCCGCGTCGACGGGGAACATTTTGGAAAACGAAGCGCTGCTTCAGTCCCTGGATGAAACCAAGGCCAAGGGAACCACGGTGAGCGAGTCGCTTTTGGAATCCACGACGCTTCAACAGAGCTTGGACACGCAGCGCGACTCGTACAGGCCCGTCGCGGCGCAAGGTTCGAAGATGTTCTTCCTCACGCGCGACTTGAAAGCGTTGAACCACACGTATCAGTTTTCCCTGAACTCGTTCATCGCGTTGTTCAAGCGCGCGCTCGAGGAAAGCGCGCCGTCGTCGGATTTGGACCGACGGATCGACATGCTATCGCACGCGCTGCTTCGTTTGGTGTTCGGGCACGTCAGCCGGAGCATCTTCAACCACGACCGTCTCACCTTTGGCATGCACTTTGCGCGTCACCTCGCAAAGACGCAAGCGGACGCGGAGTCGTGGAACTTCTACTTTGGTCTGGACGCCGGCGACGCGGGCGGCCGCGGAGGCGGAGCCGTGCCCCGGTGGGTCCCAGCGGAAATAGGAAGGCGCTACGGCAACCTGGTCAGCGCGTTTCCCGCCATCGCGGACGCGTACGACCTGGACGACGAAGGGAAGTGGAGCGACTGGTTGCGGTTGCCGAACGCGGAGACCCGCGTGCCTTCCGGCGGACAACTCGACAAGTTCGCCGAGCTCCTCCTGGTGCAGGCGATGCGTCCGGACCGTTTGGCGTCCGCGATGTCCTCGTTCGTGTGCGGCGAGCTCGGCGTGGAGTCCATCGCGCCCGCGCCGCTGTCCATGCACCGCGTGTGCGAAGAGGCGAGCGCGGCGTCGCCCGTGCTGTTCATCGTCACGCCCGGCTCGGACCCTTCCCAGGAGCTGGAGGAGCACGCTTCGTCGCGAGGGAAGGGGCGGTACCACCAGCTCGCGATGGGGCAGGGGCAGGCGGAAGAAGCCCTGCGTCTGCTTCACGAGTGCGCGAAAAGTGGCGATTGGCTGTGCCTCAAGAACCTGCACCTGGTCGTTTCCTGGTTACCAAACCTGGAGAAGGAGATTTACGTCCTGGACGCGCACCGCGAGTTCCGGCTGTTTTTCACGTCCGAGGCGCACGACAAGTTCCCGTCGTCGCTGCTGGAGGGGTGTTTGAAAGTAACCTACGAAGCTCCTCCTGGGCTGAAACGCAACGTGCAACGCACGTACGAAGCGTGGTCGCCGACGTACATCTCGGACGGTACCCCGCTCCGGGCGAAACTGCTGTTCCTGCTGGCGTGGTTCCACGCCGTGGTACAAGAGCGCCGGGCGTACGTGCCGCAGGGGTGGTCGAAATTTTACGAGTTTTCCTTTGCGGATTTGCGAAGCGGTGCGGATATCATCGACCAGGCGTGCCAACACGGATCGAACCCGCAGTGGTCGCAGCTGCACGGGTTGCTGGAACGGGCGATTTACGGCGGACGGGTGGACAGCGCGTACGACATCGTGGTGTTGCGAACGTACCTTCGCCAGTTCTTCAGCGGCGAGATGACGGGCGGCGGCGGCGTTCGCGTGCGGTCGCTTCCCGGCACGGACGCACAGTTGCCGCAAACCGCGAACCATCGCGATTTCGTCGCGCTTTTACGAACGCTGGACGACGGGAACTCGCCTTCGCTGTTTTCCCTGCCCGTGAACGTGGACCGAACGGTCCAGATACGCCACAGCGAACACGTCATCGCGTCGCTGCGTTTGATGGCGACCGCGGCGGGTACGGCGCTCGGGTTTGACCGCGTGGCGTGGTCCGTAGCCCTGGCGCCGCTTCTTCGGGCGTGGGACCGCTTGATGGAGGGAAACCCGGGGCTTCGCGACCTGCAACGACCGGCACATGCACATATCTCTGGGACGCAGTTGTCCCCAGTGGACGCGTTCGTGGAGCTGGAACGCGCGCGCGGCCAACGTCTTTTGGAGGAGGTGGACGACACGCTCGCGGCGCTCGGTAAGACGCTCGGCGGCCAAACCCCGCTCACGCCGAAATCGTTCGCGGCGGGTGCTCTTTTGATGCAAGGCGCGGTGCCTGGTTCGTGGGACAAACTCTGGGAAGGCCCAGAGGAACCGGTTGGGTATTGCAAAGCAGTGGTGGCCAGGATGCTCGCGGTGAATGCGCTGTGCGAGCGATGCCAAAGCGGGGCGCTGCTTTCCAAACCAGTCACCCTGGATGACTTTTTCCACCCCGAGACGTTCCTCAACGCCCTGCGGCAGCAAAGCGCGCGGGAGTCAGGCGTGGCGATTGATAATCTGGTACTCGTGACGAGTTGGGATTTAAATTCCATGAAAACCGGGGTCGTCGTGGAAGGATTGAGAATACAAGGCGCGGTGTTCGACGGCGAACGACTCAACGAACCCGCCCCCGACGCGCGGGCGTTTCAAAACCTGCGACGCGCGCGCCTCGCCTGGCTCCCGCCAAACGCGCCGGGCGCGGGCGGGCCGCGATGCGTGGGGAACGACCTCCCGCTCAGCGTGCCCCTTTACCTCACCGCGGCACGAGAAAAGGCGATAGCGGAGGTACAGTTTCCCATCTTCGACCCGGAGGAAACCGCGAGGTGGGTGCTCGCCGGAACGGCGTGCTTCGCCGGAGGAGACTGATGAGTTTTAATTTTATTGTGACTTTTATTTCTTTCGGTCACAGTCTTTTCAAACCAGATCGTGTCTCGCCGTCACCCACTGTGGGTGACCGCGCGGCGCGCGTGGTCGGGTCGCGATGTTCCGGAAGCGCGCGAACCTCCGCGGTGGCAAGAAAGGGGACGATGACGATGACGACGCGCCGGGCGTCTTGTCTGCCCCATCCGCGAAAGCCGGCACTGATGCGAGTGACAAAAAGGCCAAGAAGCCCGCGGCGAAGGCGGCGCTGCTGAGCTTTGAGGACGAAGAAACCGACGCGGAGGTGTTTCAGGTGAAGAAGGTAAAGATGAAGAAGAAGTCCATGCGCGCGCCTGATGCGCGGGGAGACGTCGCGGTCGTCCAAACCTCATCCGCGGGCGGGGCGTATTCATCACAGGCGCTTCGCGAGCTCCAAGAGGCGCAGAAAAGCTTGGGTGCGCGACCGTCGGAGCACCTGGACCCCGACGCGCCGGAGATTACGATGCGGGGCACGGTGAAGGCGAGTGGGTCCACTGGACTTATACCGCCGCCTTCGCGGGATCCCGTGCGCTACGTCCCTCCGCCGCCGCCCATGCCATTCGAAGTCGGCGGCGCTTCCTCGAATTCTGCGCAGCAGGCGGAGGATGCGGAGATGGGTGCTATCGCCGTCCCGGACGCGGCGGCCATTCTCGCCGCGAAGGCGCGACGCGAGCATGCGCGAGCCTCAGGGTTGCGCGGACCAGGATCCACAGATGTCGCCATGGCCGACGCGGACGTCGTCGGCGAGGCGGAGGGCGGGGAATGGGAAGACCAGCAGCTCCGCAAGGCGATGAGCGTGCGAGCCGCCGCGCCGGCGCCGAAAACAATCCCCTCCAGAGGTCCGTCGGGCACCCGCGGCGCGAACTCTTTGAGTACCGCGGATGACATTGTGGCGGGTGGCGCGCGCGCGCTCGCGTCGCTTCGCTTGGGGGTGTCACGCACGGCGTCCACAACACGCGCCGCGGAAGACGAGATGAAACGCGCCGAAGCGTCCTTGGCGTCGTCGGCGTCGATGCTCGATGCGTACAAAGAGCGTCTCTCCTCGGCGGGCGAGCGCTACGCGTTTGTGCAGGAGTTACGGGATTACTTCAGAGACTTATGTCAGTGTCTTCACGACAAGGACCACATCATTCAGGAGCTTGAGACGCACGCGCGTGTGCTCCACGAGGCGCGGGGCGCATCCGCGGCGAACGCGTCGGCGACGGACGTAGCTGATGAGGCAGCGGAGGCGGAGGCGGCGGTGGAAGCGGCGCAGTACGCGCTGATGCGCGGCGCGTCCCGAACAGAGGCTGCTGCGGAGTCACAGGCGGCGGCAGAAAACGTGTTGGCCTCGCGGTTTTCCGATGAGGGGAAACCCGCAGAGCTGGACGATTTCGGACGAGACGTCGGCGCGGCGCGGCGCTCGGCGGCGGCGCGGCGGGCGTCGGCGCGACAAACGCTTCGTTTCGCCGAGTCGCAAAGCGGGACACGGTCCGGGGAAACCGACGACCAGGAGAACGCCGAGGAAATGCGTTTATTCAACAAGGGGTGGCTTGATGTTCGGGACGCGGCGGTTTGCGTGATGCGGGACGCCGGGTCGGAGTACGCGACAATCGCGCCGGTCAAAGCAAAGGCGGAGGATTGGAAACGACGGTTCCCGAAGACGTACAAAGACGCGTGGATGTCTCACGCCGCGCCTACGATTTTCGCGCCGTTCGTTCTGCTGGAGTTGTTGTCGTGGTCGCCGCTGTTTCTTGCCGGGTCTGGTGACGGCCCCGCGCCGCCCCTGGATGGCATGAATTGGTACGCCGAGCTCCTGGAGTACGGCGGCGCGGCGGACACGGAGGACCCTGACGGAAACCTGGTGCCGACGTTGGTGGAGAAGCTCGTTGCGCCCGCGGTGGCGCACGCGGTGGCATCCGCGTGGGATCCATCTTGCGTGGCGCAGTCCCAACGCCTCGCGGGGGTCGCGGCTGATCTGTTGGTGTACCTCGACCCGAGGTCGTGCGACCCTATGGCGCGCGTTTTGGCGTCCGCGGCGCGGCGGCTACTGGAGACGGCAACGACGCGGTGCGCGATTCCGGGATGGGCGCCGGTCGCGACGGCGGCGGCGCCCGTCGCGCAGGCACACGTGCGACGGCAGTTCGGCGTGGCCCTGCGCTGCGCGCGCGCGGCGACGGCGTGGACGGGAATCCTTCCCACCGCCGACGTCGCGTCCGTGGTTCGAGATCACATCGTGGCGCGCGAAATCGCGCCGCACCTACGACTCGCGCTCGCGCGTCCGGGAGAGTGTCTGGACGGCCTCGAGCGCGTCGCGGAGGTTGTCCCGCGCGAGTGGCTCGAGTCCGCGCGCGGGGTCGCGGCGACGCTTGCGCAGCTCGCGATGGCGAGCCCGGAGGCGCACACGGCGGCTGCGGCGGCGCGGGACCCGGCCGGCGCGGTGGACCCGTCACGGCTGGTCAAGGTTCTCGCCGCCGTCGGTGCGTTCGACGAGGCGGCGGCGGCGGCGAAACTGTTTGGGGTCTCCGCGAAGGATGGCGCGCGATGAGGCGCGTGTGGTTTTTGTAGCAAACAATGAGCCAACACATGTAGATCCAGTGCGAGCACCGTGGTTGAAAACAATAAAATATGAATAGCTGGTTATACGTTTTCACTCGTACAGAAAATACCCCACTTCCAAGTCTCGTTTCGGCGCGGAGAGCAGCGCGTTACCCACGACGTGCTTCAGGAGCATCTCCGTTCTTTCCTCAAGGTTCGACGGCTGTGCGGTTGTTGGGTCTGGGTTAAACCTGATGATTTTCAGCGGCACCCCCAGCGCGGCTTGCAGCTCGCGCATGCGCGTTTCCTCCGCGCTCGCGCTGTAGCGCTTGTGCGCGAACTCGTCAACCTCGATGATCAGCCCCCATATTCTGCCTTTACCTTCGTCCACTTCGATGACCATATCCGGCTTTATCATGCGCTCCTTGGCCTGGACCGCGTAGTTGTACCGCATCGCGCGCACGCGTTGGCGCGCGCGGCAAGGCGGCTCTGTATCGTCGGGCGCGCGCCACCACCCGTCAATCGCGTCAAACACGAATTGCTGCTTCTCTTCGTACGCCGAAGACGCTTTGCCCCAGCCGTTGACGACGGCGGTTTGCGTGGAGGCTCGGGTTGTGGTGTCCGCGTCTGCCCCGCCGTCCACGTCACCCATCCATTGCACCGCCGCGTCCCCCTCCCCTCGCGCTCCCGAACCCCCCTCGCCGTTCCGCACCGCCCACGGCGAGACGTTTTGCCGCACGTGAAACGCGGCTCTTTTCGACCCCCACAGTTTCTTCAGCATCGCGAGCTTGGGTTCCCAATCCAGGCCCAAATCCGTGAGCGCCTTCGCTTTGTGCTCGGGCAAGGTTCCTGCCCTGAACGACTTCCGTTGCCGGTACACCCAGCTCCCGAGCCGCTTGTTGTGCCTCCACGCCGCGGGGACGTTGCAATGGCCGTGCTCTTTTCGAAACGAACAAAGCTCGTCGAAGCGCCCGTCCCACGTCGCCTTTTCGCGCGTCGCCAGCGCAAACCCGACCTCGCGCAACTTCGCGGCGCGCGACGCCTCCAGTTCTCCGCGGCGGTGCTTGCGCCTCTGCTCGTGCATCCACGCGTGGAGCTTGGGGTCGTGCGTTTTTTTAACCTCGCAGTTGCCAAACTTGGTGTGAAACAATTGGAGCTTGTGGAACATGGCGAGCCACTGGTCCGTGTTCCAGTGTACCCTAGGCGCGTACTGTTGGCCTTTTTTGCGCCCTGGGGTGGGATGCCAGTCGAACCCGAGGTCGTCCAAGGGAGAAATCCGAGTCTCCATGAGCGTACCCTCGCGACGCATCTTGCGCTGCTGGTACATCCAGTTGTGCAGCGGTCGATGCGTGGGAGTGGCACGCACGTTGACGTGGCCGTGTGTTTCCTTGAACTCGCGGAGCTCGTTGAGTCGGCCTTGCCATCTCGCCTCGTTGACGCGAGGTGGCAAAAAATACTCATCCTGGGCCCTGGGAGCTGACTTGCGCGCTTCGCCGTCCAGGGCGACGCACGAGATAGGCACACGCCAACGCTGATGTGTGGTCGTCCCCAGCTGTCGCGCACGCACCACACAGCGCGTGCCGTGAAGCACGGAACGTGAAAGCACGTGCGCGCGGGCGTGGGTTGTCGACGATGACGTCGTCGGCTGCGCCGACAAATGGGCGGTCGCCGCCCTCGACCCCGCACACGCGGCGAGCGCGAGAGCCATCGCCATGGTGACCTACCGCACCCGATGAACACGTCAACCGCCCGACGCGACGCGCCAAGCACGCCGAGTGCCGCTCTTGGTGCGCGCGCTTGTGAAGGCAGGCAGGCGTCGAGACGCACGCGTTTTCCCGAGACACGTGGTATCCAAAGCGACCAAGTTTTCACGAGACGATACGTATCATCTTGCGACGGATGTATGATAGTTCCTTATATACACCGCACCGTGCTAGTAGTACGTCTCTTCTCCTCCCACGTCGTCAAACTGCGGGTCGTACGCGGTTTCCCGGTACGTCCCCGCAGCGCGCGCGGTGGCGAACCCGTCGTCGCCTTCGTTTACGTCGTACCCGTCGCTTCCGTCGTCGCCGCCGTCGTTCGCGCCCAAAACGCCTCGCCCGAACCCCGGCCAAAACCCAAACCCGCCGCCGCCCGCCGTGTGTCCGAACCCACCCCCGGCTGTTTCGCCAAACCCATCTCCAGTAGTCACTTGCTGACGCCGTTGCCGCCCCCATCCGTCCTCGGACTCCTCGTCGCTGCTATCCTCGTCGAACGAGTCCTCGTCCTCGGGGTAATCCGCGCCCGGCCCGTCTTCGCGGTTGCTGTCTTGCGAATCGTCGTCGGTTTCGGTTTCGTCGCCGAGGCCGTCCATGGCGTCGAAGAAATACGCCGCGTCAACGCCTCCTGCGAAAATCAACTTTGTGGTCTCGTCGTCGTCCTCCTTGTCCCGCCTATCACCCTCACCCTCATTGCCCATCTCCTCCTCCTCCTCCTGCACGTACACGTCGTACACGAACTCGTCCTCCGCGTTTGGCGCTTTCGTCGCATCGCGGGTTCCCGCGGCGTCCGCGCTGGTTCCCACGAACTCGCGCACCATGGGTAAGTAATTCACCATAAGCGTCGCTTCTTCCGAATTGCGTTTGTTGCTGTTACCACTTGTACCCAGCACTGACCCATCACCAGCCCCCTCGACCCCAGCCTCCAAATCAAACATGCGGAAGTGGCCTTCCATGGCGTCGGCGCCGATGTCGGCGGTTCGCGGCGCCGGCCGCGACAGCGTCGTCGCGCGTTTCTTACTCTTGGCCAACGACGCCTCCAAGCGAGACGCGACAACGTACCCTTGTGACGACAACGTGGGTTCGTCGTTCACTTCGGGTGCGTTTCGTTTTTTCGAGTGGGAAGACGCCGCCGCGATTTGCCGCGCCAGCTCACGCACCACCGCGTCATCTGACGCGTCAGCCACGGACAGCGTCATCTGCACTCGGCGGAATCGTCGGCGGTTGGGACGCGCGGCGATTTCGCCCGCGCGCGCGGACACGTCCGCGCCAGCCCCACCTTGCGCGCGGGAGGTATCCGTCTCCTGTTTGGTCACAGCTCCCCCGGCCATCGCCCCCGCCAGCACCGCGTCGAGCTCAGCCGCGAGCGCGGCGTCATGCGCCCGACGTTTCGCAGCGGGCGTCTCATCAGCCTCGACCACGATTGTGTCCACCGGTTCGAGGTTCCGCTTGCGCTTGACGCGAACCACAACAGGCAGCCCGGCAGGCACCATCGGGTCCTCGCAACGTCGACACGTGGTCCGACCCTAACTCGACTACCGCACGGTCGGTCTCTGGGCGGCTAGGTGTGCAGCGCGACGCGTTTTGAACTGCATTACCAGTTACCACACACCTGGTTCACCTGCACACGCGGTGACACCCCTCGTCCCCACTTTACCCAGGAGAACCAGGGACGCCGCGGCCCAAATTTAGAACGCCGAGGCCAGCAGACGAGGCCAGCAGTGCCACCGCCCCAGCACGCATAATCGATACGCGCCCGTTCGCTGGTGAACCCAACGCGTACTTCGCAAGGGAACTCGACGTTTGCGCGCATAGCAGGCTTCGCCACGCACCCAAGGGCGAACGAAGCGACGGTGACAACATTCTCAATCGTCGCAAACACCCGGCACGATGAGCAACAGCGACAAGGTTCCCGTCCTCAGGCCAGGTGCGTGTTCGCTCCGGAACCCAGCGCAGTTACCTCCACAAGTTTTATAAGTCACGGAATCGAATCCACCGAATAGACGCGTTCCCACGCGTGTCCCGACCGTGCCGTCCGCGTCCGTCGACCGCGCCCTCCCTCCGCGAGGGCGCGGCACTTTTTACGACACGGGTTGTTCACAATGCTGACGCGAGTTCGTTTCCCTGCTTGTGTCTCTCCTCCCTCTTACCGCTGACGCACAGGGGGGCGGGAGGGCAAGCAGTGCTACATGATCTGGAAGAGTTTGTTCGAGATCGACAAGAAGTACGTTCCAATCAAGCCTATCGGTAAGGGCGCGTACGGGGTGGTGTGCAGCGCGCGTGACACGGAAACCGGCACGAAGGTTGCGATCAAGAAGATCGCAAACGCGTTTGACAACGTGACGGATGCGCGGCGCACGTTGCGGGAGATGAAGCTGTTACGACGGTTACAACACGAGAACATCGTTTTGTTGAGGGATATAATGAAACCGCCATCCATGGACAGGGCGGATTTCAACGACGTGTATTTGGTGTACGAGCTGATGGACACCGATTTGCACCAGATAGTGCGCTCGCAGCAGCAGCTCTCGGACGAACACTCGCAATATTTTCTGTACCAGATCCTGCGCGGGCTGAAGTACGTGCACACGGCGAAGGTGCTGCACCGGGATTTGAAGCCGTCTAATTTGCTTTTGAACGCGAATTGCGATTTGAAAATATGTGACTTCGGGTTAGCAAGGACCTCGAGTGAGTCTGGTTTGATGACGGAATACGGTACGTATTTGGGCTTTCCCAAATCCTGACACAATGTATTGTTTGCCGCTGATACGAGACTGACCTTTTCCGTAAAAAACAATCAGTCGTCACGCGCTGGTACCGCGCCCCCGAGCTTTTAATGTCGTGCGAGGACTACACCAGCGCGATTGATATCTGGTCCATGGGTTGTATTCTGGCCGAGATTCTCGGAAGGAGGCCGCTGTTTCCCGGAAAGGACTACATCCACCAGATGCGCCTGATAATCGAAGTCCTCGGGTCGCCGAGCGAATTGGACATGGCGTTCATCACGAGCGCGAAAGCCAAAGACTACATCCGAGCGTTACCCCGGGCGCCAACGGCGGCGTTCGATTTGATGTACCCCGAGGCGAACCCCCTGGCGATCGATTTGTTGACGAAAATGCTCGAGTTTCACCCGGCACGGAGGATCACCGTGGAACAGGCGCTGGCGCACCCGTACCTCGCGTCCCTGCACGACCCCACTGTGGAACCCGCATCGGAGGAACCCGAGCCCTTCGAGTTTGACTTTGAAGACGAAGAACTTTTGGAGAACGATTTGCGGCGGAAGGTGTGGGAGGAAATGCTGTGCTTTCACGGCGAGGGGGCAACGAGGGGGGGGGGGGTGGAGGCGATGATGACGTGACACGTGTTACGTCGTTGTGCGTCGATAGATTAGTTGCGCACGATAGCCGACGACGTTTAGCGTTTAACGTACTGTCGCACCTCAAAAGCACGCCTGCTCACGCCTCATTTACGAATCCTAAAACACACCTCACCGCGCGGACTCGTGTCGCGATGTTCCCAGATGGAGCATCGTTCAGCGGCTGGATGGCAGCGCTGGTCGTCGCGTGTGCCGCGCTGGCGCTCAACCTGTGCGTGTTGGCGCACGTTCGACGGAAGCACGGTGTGGCGCTCGCGGGTTGGCGACGCGTGTTGCTTGTGATTTCGCATCCGGACGACGAGACAATGTTCTTCGGGCCCACCCTGCAGGCTTTGCGCAGCGTGGGCGCCAGGACGCACGTTCTGTGTCTTTCCAACGGCGACGCGGACGGACTAGGTGCTGTCCGGGAGAAGGAGCTGGAGACCGCGGCGGGGTTTCTCGGGGTTGAGTTCGTTGAGGTGGTGAACGATTTGAAAATGCGAGACGGGTTCAACGAGAAGTGGCCGGAGGATGTAGTCGCGGCGCGCGTGGAGACCGCCGTGCGCCGTGCGAAGGCTGATGTGGTGTTGACGTTCGACTCGGAGGGGGTATCAGGGCATCCCAACCACGTTGCCGCACACAGAGGCGTTGTTCGTTGGCGGAAAACACACACGGAGACAGAGGTCAAGTCGAAAAACCCAAAGGCGTGGGCGTTGGTCACGGTGCACCCGGCGCGAAAGTTCACCATGTTCGCAGACGTCTTCGCGTCCTGGGCGTGTGAAACGCACGTTTTAGCCGCGGCGACCTGCCCAGCCGACCTACGCCGCGCCATGCAAATGCACCGAACCCAGTGGGTGTGGTACCGGAAACTCTTCGTGGTGTTCAGTAGGTACGCCTACGTCAACAGCCTGAGGCGGTTGTAAAAGAGATTTCGGAAGAGCTGCTATTCGTTACAAGTTTTCATCGTCTTGAAGTAAGACTACGTCTATTTCGCCTGATCAGGGGCGTAGCATCGCCCGGTCCACGCGTGTGTATCACGCGTCTATTCACCTCCGGTCAACTCGCCGCGGCTGGAGGGCCACCCACGTTGAGGCTGGACATGGCGTCCGACAAGCTCGCGGTGGCGGATGCGGCCGGCGCCGGCGCCGCGTTTGGCGCGCCCGTCGCCGGGACGGGCGTGGACCAGAACCCTATGCTCCCGTCGTACGACCCGCTGTACACCGTCTCCGCGTCCTCACCGGTGCTGGTCAGCACGCGCACGGCGTCTTCGTGTCCTTCGAACTTCCCGACGCACGTGAACGACTCGGTGTTCCAGAACCGCACGGTGGTGTCGTAGCTGCCCGAAATCAAGTGCGAGCGCATCACCGTGAGCGCCAGCACCGCCTCTACGTGTCCCTCCAGCACCTTGACGCACTGCAGCGTGCGCATGTCCCACACACGGATGGTTTTGTCCCACGAACCGCTGTACAGGTGCTTGGAGTCCGCGGTTAACACGCGGACGTTATCGGCGTGGCCGTCGAACACCGCCACGCAGTTGAACGAGTTCGCGTCCCACACCCTGACCGTGGCGTCGTCGGAACCGGAGAAGACGTAATTGCACTCCTCCACTGGTGACGCGGTGAGCGCTCTTACTGCGTCCGTGTGGCCTTCCAACACCGCGAGAGACTCGAGGGAAACCGTGTCCCACACGCGCACGGTTTTGTCGTAACTCCCGCTGAACAACTGAGACGATTAACAAGAAAGTGTCAGTCTCTCGTAACGTGTATCCGGGATTGGAAAGGGGTCCGACGGAGTGGGGTCCGTACTTTCCGACTGTACTCCATACAAAGCAGCAATCAGGGAGGCGGAACGTGGAAATGGGAAAGTTCCTTACCTTTCCGGCCAGCACGGCGAGCGTGCGCACCGGTTCGGTGTGTCCTTCCAGCACTTTCAAGGGCTTCAGGGTGTTGATGTCGAACGCGCGTACGGTGCTGTCGTATGACCCGGAAAACAGAACATCACCACACACCGCGAGCGCCCTCACCGCGTCCGTGTGCCCGTGAAGGCTCTTCACCCTGCGATACGTGTTTAGATCCCAGACGCGAATGGAACAGTCGTAGGACCCGGAAAACAGCTTCGCGTGCCGCTCACTCACCGCAAGCGAAAGCACCGGCCGCGTGTGTTCCTCCAGGACATGCAGACACCGCCTGGTTGTCGTGTCCCACACCCGGATTGTTTTGTCCGCGCTGGCGCTGAACAAATGCCGCGCCGTCGCCTCCACCGCCCACACGATCTCGTCGTGGCCCTCGATGACGCTGTGCGGCACCGAACTGCACCCCCCCGCCGCGCCTTCCTCTCCCTCCCCCGCGGTGTTCACCACCGCTTTTTCCATCACGCTCGTCAACGACGACGTGTTCAACACGATACCGTTCGCGGTGGCCCAGTCCTGAATCGCCATCCTCAGCGCGAAGTTGGGGGTGAGCTCCAACGACCGGAGCTTGATTCCAGTCACCGGGCACGTCTTGTTTCCGCTCTCCAGCCAGCGCTGGATGAACGGCCGGTCGTACGTGTGCCCGGTCACCACCATCACCGGGTCCACCATCAGCTCCATGGATACCGGGCACGAGAAGTGCGCCGGGACCGGGACCTTGGACTTACCGTCGGAACCGGGGGTGGAGGCCATCGCGCCTCGGTGCCTGCGCCTCGCGGAAAAGGGGAACAAACGACGAAACGAACGAAGCTCTTTTGCGTCTGCTGCTCCGCGTCGCAGCACTCTCACCCCAGGTGACTGCACAGAAAAAGCTTCCCGTCAGACGAGCGCTGTCACTTCCGTCCGTATCCGAGACGACACACTCGGTGCGCGTCGGTCTTGCGCCCACGGGTGTGGGGGCTGGAGAGTTGAACGCGTTTGTTGACCACAGATTGGCGTGGGCGCTCCGAAATGCACGCGACGACCCATGCCACAGTAAACAGTCCAACTTTTTTGCGATTCGTACCATTTGTTTTTTTTCTGTTTCCAATTTTTTGTTGGGCATCCTTCGTAGAAGGCCAAACAGGGCTCGCTTTTTCTTTTTTTTGCACCGCCACAAGGAGCCGCGCAGCACCCGAGTATTCGGTTGAATGGGCGCGTGACCGTCATCGCATGCACGCGGGTTCGATTTTGCCTCGGTGGGCGTTTCGCACCGCGCTCCCGCGTGTTCGTCGTGCGTCTGTGCGGTGTTCCGAGTGTACGCTCACGGCGGAGGACTCCTTGAGGATGGACATGAATAAAAACAACACCAAAAAGGCACCTTCAATGGCGAAAAGCGTCCACACCCCCGACACCACGGCTCGGTGTGTTACGCTGTTGCGCGATTGCGAGTCCCTTGACGCACTTATCGTTTCTTTCCAGGTGTCGAAACCACACGTCGAGGGCGTTGACAAGCTTCGTCGCGCGGTGCTTCGAGAACGCGAAGTCGCGTTGCGCTTACAAACCGCGCAAGATGCGGCGCGAGAAAAAAGCGTCACCGGGTTGGAAAACAACCTTCGCGGGTTTCAACTCGAGTTGGATTGCGCGAGCTTTTTCCCGGAGGTCACCGCGGTGCGCAAGCGCTTCGCAACGCGGCCCCCTTCTGCCCACGCCAAGCTAACGGACGACGAGGTGTGCGAGGTGGACGTCGTGGCGCGGGGCGGGGCGTATTGGATCGAGTGCAAAGCCGAGAAAGGGCGCGTCGCGAGCGGGTTGGTGCAACAAGCGCTGGCGCTGCAAAGGTACGCGCGGGCGCCGTGCAATGCGCGTCCGTTTGGAGTCGCACCGAAGGTGTGCGTGTTTCTCACCGGTGCGTTGGGGGAGCACGACGCGCGGGTTTTGGGTGACGCGGGAATTGTGACGCTTTTGCGCGGCGCGCGAGACGGCGGGGGCGCGGCGCTTGATCCTGAATCCGCGTTGCCGCCGGAACCGGCGCCGGTCACCACGGCGAACCTCGACATCACCGCGTTGTTCGCGCTTGTTTCCGAAGTCGCTGCTGCCACCGCGAGCGACGACTTCGAAACGTTTACCGAACACAAAGCCATAAAGGAGTGGTCTTTGAAAAAACCGCAGCACGCCGCGTGTCTCTCCGCCGAATTGGCGGATCCGACGCGCTTGGACCAGGCGCTGGCGCGGTACAAACGGCTCGTCGCGCACCCGTCCGTGCTCATTCGGTTCGCAAAGATTCTGCGCACCAGTGGCGGCCCGAGGGAGCGAGAACGGTGGGAAACGCTGTGGCGCGCGAGGGTGGAGGTTCTCGAGGTTCCGCTTGAGCTCGACTCGCGCGCGGCGGCGCGAAAAACGCAAGTGCGAGCCCTGGAAAGAATCGCGAACCATCAACTCGACGCGTTTGAACTCGGCGAAACCTGCGTCGCGAAGACGTTCACCGCGAACGGCCGAGCCGTGCAGAGCGCGGCGGAACAAGGCGTGGTGCTTGACGCGCACGTGCATCGTGCCATATGGCTAGTAGGCTTGTAACTTGTGTAACTGTACCATGGTAACTTTAGCGAACTCCATGATAAGTTGGACACTCCGAAATCCTCTTTTAAAACACTACGACACGTCACGCTTTCACACTTTTTCGGGCGCGTGTGTCGCCCTCGCAGGCGCATGGCGGCCAGCGCGCTGGCCACGCGCGCGATACGGGGTCTCGCCAAGATGCGGATGTCGACATCCTCCGCGGCGGCGCGCGGCAAGGCGACCAAGGCTGCGGGCGGGTGTGTGGCTGTTGTGTACATCTCCGAGGGAAAGGATGCGGTGGTGATGGACGAACTGGAGTCGACCGCGGAGCGCGCGTGCGCCAAGCACGGCGCGCGCGTGGTGAACGTGTTTCGCGACGTCGAGTACAACCGGACGGGGTTTACTCTTGGCGTGCGTCTCGACGTTGGCGAGGTGGACGCGGCGGGACCTCTCGGTGCGGTCGCCACGATTCTCGCCGAGCGCGCGCTGTCACTTGTGGATCTGCGCGAGCACGCCGCGACGCACCCTCGTTGCGGGGTCGTGGACCACATCAGCTGTCATGTCGTGGGTGACACCGACGCGGGGGTTGCGGTCGCACTCGCACATCGCATTGGCGCGCATATCGGCGAACACCTCAGCGTGCCCGTGCTTTTGTACGGCGCGGCGAGCGCAAAAAAAAAGGGGCTGGCGGATCTGCGGCGGGCGCACGGGTATTTCAGGGAAACCGCGGGCGCGGGGGGGTGGGCCGGCGCGCATTTCGTTGAGGGTGGTTTCGTGGACCCCGAGTACGGCCCGAAGCAAGTACCGCCAGCGGCGGGAATCGTCATGGTCGGCGCGACACCGTGGGTGTGTAACTACAACGTCCCGATTTGCGCCGTCGAGCGATTTGGAAAACTAACTACAAACGGCGACGGCGACGACGCGACTTCCACGTCGCGCGCCGTGCGCGCGGGTCGCCGGTTGGCGAAGAAATTAAGCGAGCGAGGCGGCGGCCTTCCGGGAGTGCAGGCCATGGCGCTGCCTCATGGGCACGACCAATTTGGTGTGATTGTGGAGATCGCGTGCAACCTGTTGGACTCCAAACGAGCCGGCCCGCAGGCGGTGCAGATGGAAATAAAACGTCTGTGCGCCCTTGAAACAAGCGACGGCGAGTGCGATTTCGATTGGAACGCTCGCGACGGGTACGTCACCAACCTCACCCCGGAAACGATTTTGGAACGATTAGCGGCAGAGCGGTAGGGGGTGTTGAACGTCGGAAGCGATTGTAGCCATTCATTAACAAGCGTTGACGCAATCCTGCAATTTGGCAAACAAATCTTTTTTGCGCGTACTCTTTCAAACCACGACAACAGGATCTGCTCTCACATTCGAACGCGCCGGCGGAGAGAGGCACGTTGGTTGTGACGTTCTTGCCGCGTTCGAAGAATATACGCCGACTCCAGAGACTATGCGACTCCGTTAACGTTCGCCAAGAGAGAAACCGACGCCGGAGACTGTCACCACCATGCAAGACCTCGGTCCGTCCGCTGTGCCCAGACATCTCAGTGGGCTCCTTTTTGACCACGTACGAGCCCAACTATGGGTGACCGCGGTGCACGACGGGACGCGCGCTCGCGCGCTGTCTCCCAGCGACGCGCTCACCCTCGGGGTGTTACTGGCTCGATGCTCCACCACCGGTCGTGGCGAGACGACGCGCGCGGCTGAAGCCACGCTGGGACGCGCGGTAGCGCGCCGAACGCTCGGATCGAACGTGGTGCGTGACGCCGGGAAACTCGCCGAGGAGGTTGAAGTCGCGTCGTCCACTGGAAAAGACCAAGGCTGTGATGACGCGCATCCTTGGCTTCGCAACGCCGTTCCCGCGCTTCTCGCCGCGCTGTTGCGTTCCGACTCGCCTCGGGCGTGGGCGCTCGCCGAGGAGAGTGCCCCGCTCGTCGCGGCGCTTTCACGTCAACGCGACGCCGACTCGCTTATGCCTCTGCTCGAGACGCTTGTTCGCGCGTCGCGAGCGAATGACATGGGGGGCGCAGAGAATGGCGATGGTGACCGCGTAGCTGGCGCCGCGGCGGCCGCGCGTGCGTTGAACGCGGCGCTCTCTGCGGTTCCGTCGTCGACGCTTGCGTTGCCTCGCATGTGGCGCGCTCTCGTCGACGCCGCGCCGGCGCGCCAGCGAGGCCCGCCCGACGCTTGCGCCCCGACGCCGTTGATGTCCGCTGTCGGGCGCGCGCTCGCGCGCGTCTCGAAGGCCAACGAGGAAAGACGCGATGAGCTGTGCGGGATGATCGAAAGCAAGTTGAACGGCGGCAGCGCGCGCGCGCGAGGCACCGGTTTGGATTTGCTACGAGCGGTGTTGAGCGCCCCGGAACGACCGTTTCCGTTGTCGCACGTCGCGTTATCCGTGCGATGGGCGTTGCACGCCGCGAGCACGGTTGACGAGGCAACGACGACAGAAGCACAGGATGAAACAATTGTGGCGACACACGGGCTCTTGATATCGGCGGCGGCGACGCTCGTCGCGGCAGCGCGGTACCTCGCCCCCGCCGACCTCGCGGCGATTCGGGACGGTTGGCTCGCGCCTCGCTTACGCTCGCAGGCGCTGGTGTGGCGCTCCGATGGCGACACAGACGCACCAGTGTGCACCGTACAAAGCCACGCGCGCGTGCCTTGCAACCAGCGCCTGCCTCTAGATGCCGTCTCCGCGCTGTTCTACGCGGAGTTGTTGCTCACGGCGCGCGTCGACCCCGCGACGTTCAAAGCGCGCGTGACTCGCGGGGTGACGGACCTGAAGGACCGGAGGAATTCCGACGCTGCGGACATCGATACGACGCGACTGGAAAACGCGACGGCTTCGGCGGTGATGGCGACTTTAGCAAACGCGTTGCAATCCTGCCTCGACACCGATGGCATCGAACTCGGAGCGCCGGCGGCGGAGACGCGAAACGCGCTGCTGCGCCGGGTGTCGAGTTTGTTGGAGCTGCAACGCGGACCCGGCCCTGGCGTTGAAAGAAACGAACTTCCCACCACGCCGACGCCCTGCACAACGCGAGTGCAAGTCAGCGCGTGGATTTCCGTGGTGGAGAGCGTGTTGTCTGAAGACGAAGAAGAGACGCGAGGCGTGGACCTGCGCGCGCAAGCTGGGGTGTTGAAGCGCGCCGCTGAAGCCGTTTCCGTGGTTTTCGGGTTGGAGACAAGTGGGCGTGTTTCTGCTGGGGCGCACGACCCGAGCGTCGCACTTCGCGCGCTCGTTACTCGGGACGTGTTGCGAAGAGCGATGAAACTCGCTGAGCGTCTGGCGCCGAGTGTCGCAGACTCCGAGGACGCGGGCGAGAAGCGCCGGTTACTCGCCGACCGCATCGGATCGCCCCTGGTAGGAACCTCCGCGTCCGGGACCGGAAGGACCGGACGAACCGAAGCGACCGGTGTCGAACGTTGGGCGTTGGCACCGGTGTCAACGCGCGCGTCCGTCGTCGCGGGTTGCTTCGAATTGTGTTTTGCCGCCGCGCAAGCACCGTCGCCCCCACCCCTTGAGGCGTCTGTCATCTCCGCGCTCGCGGCGCCGGCGCTTCATCTGGAGACGTCTGAGGAGATTCACGACGATCCCGACGCTCCAAACAGCAGGCTCGTGTTGTTACACTGGGTCACGGCGCGCGCCACTGAGTGCGGTGCGCTTCGAGCTGCCGCGCCCGCACTGCAGCTCGCCGCGACGCTTCTCTCCGGCTTATCCGAAGAGACCGCGGGCGCGTGTGCGTCGATGGTGGTCACCGCGCACGCCTCCGCCGCGCTGTGGGGCGGCGCGGATGCCGATCCCGACGAGTTCGAACGACGCCGCGTCGGTGTTTCGAGTTTGGGGGGGAGGTTGTTGTCAGGCACCGCGGAAGAGCGTTTTTTCGTCAAAAATGTCGTCGTCACCAATGTCGTCGATGGCGATGACGACGTGGCGGATCGAGTGCGCCGCGCGTCCGTCTTGGAAGCGGCGCATCATCTTGCGCTCGCGCACAACGGCGCCGCCGCCGCGGTTTCCACGCTCGCTGACGTAGTGCACGTGCTCTGTTCCACCGCGAACCCGGTGCCTGCTGCCGCTGCTGTGACGAACGCGGCTGTGGTACTTACTCTTCTCGCCGCGCACGCGCACCGCGCCGTGGACGGCGCACGAGCCGCCGTGTTCGCGCAGTCGCCCGTTCCTGGAACCCCACTGAAAGGCGCGCGCGTCGCCGTGGACGTGCCCGGGACGCTCCGGCTGGGCCGACTCGTGTGCCAGACTTTGGACGCCGTAACGGCGACGGTGAAACGTAACGGATTTGGAGATGGGAGCGTTTCCCGGACTTCGCTCACTGCTGCGAAGGTAGTAGAGGCGCTTCACGGCGCCAACGCCGCGATCGCTGCGCTCGTGGCTGTCGGGAACTATTTCCCGCAAGGCGGCGGCGGCGCGTCGTCGGCGTCGTCTCGATTCGACGACATCGCGCACGCGGCGTATCAGAGCGCGGGGAAGCTGGGCGCCGCTGTGGACGCGCGATCCATCAGCCTCACGTCAAACAAATTGACGTGTGTTAAAAATCAAATCACGCGGCTTCGAGCGCAACGCACGGCGTTGCGCGCCCTCGTCGCGTTGCGCGGTGGCGAGCGCCTTTTGGACGACGCGCCCCCCGGCGGCGATCCCGACAGCAGAGCCACACGCAAGTTTCAGCGAAAGTACGGCGGGTTACACTGGGTCGACCTCGCCGCGGCGGAGCCCTCGTCCGAGGAGAGCGAGAGCGACGCTTCGGAGGAAGACGACGATGAAGAGATGTTCTGCGTGCGCCCGAACGACCGCGAGGGCATCGCCGGGTGGGGCTTGGTGGACGGCGCGCCGTTCCCGGAGGCGAAGCCGGCGCCCGTGCGACGGAAAGGTACGAAAAAGGAGAGACGTTCGTCGGAGCGCGACGACGGCGACGACAACGCCGGGGAGTCTGGGGACGACGGTGAGACGAAAACGCCGCGCGGCTCTGTTGAGAAATCGAGGAAACGCAAGGGCGAACGACTCGACTCGGAAGATCCAACCTCCGACGCGGACGACGCGGAAGACGCGCCCATAGGCTCGAAGGCGTCGTTCACGTCCCTCCTGGAAAAGTTGCATCGCAAGGCTGGCGGGAAACTGCGAGTCCCCACGTTTTGCGGCGAGAAGCTCGATTTGCACAAGCTGTTCTGTGAGGTTCAATCACGCGGGGGCTCGGAAGCTGTGACGGAACAGCGCAAGTGGAAACAAGTCGCGCTTGTGATGTGCGGGGATCTGGAGGGCCAGACCGCGGCGTCGTACGCCATTCGGTCCAAGTACGCGAAAACCATTCTCGCGCACGAAGATCGGCTCGCGGAGATTTTCTTTGCAAAGAAGAATCAAAAGAGCAAGCTTCGCGAAGAGGAAAAAACGTCCGAGCAGGAGAATGAAACACCGTGAACCGAAAGTGTCAGTTGCATAGCACTATTAGACTATTAATACGCACTAGGTACATGCGCTAATGCTATCGTCACAACGGAGACGTAGAATTCAAAATCATGCAACAGCCCAAAATTTCGTTTTTTTTTTGCGAGACGGACTTCTACGACATCTCCCTACTTCATCCTACTACTACTCCCACGAAGCGACCACCAGCACGCTTGGTGGGTGTCCGATGGAACTCGCGGGCAGGGGCAGAATTTCCGTTTTGATCGCCCCCGCTGCTTTTGCAGCGTTGAGAAACGCGGCCCTGCATCCGATCGCTCGCTCTTTTTCAGGCTCGGCGATGACCACGGTACCCTTTCCTTGCACCAAGCCAGCGCAGCAGCCAGCTAAAAGCGCTGCTGTAGCTGGATCATACAAGCAATCGGCAGCTACGATGAGATCGATTCCCTGCCCCAGCGCTTGCGGGTCAGCCCAATCGAGGAGAGAGCCCGAGCACGCGCCGGCTTCGGCGTCGGCGAGGTCTTGTACGGCGACGACGATTAATCCCGACACAGCGGCGGAGCTTAAAGCGCAGTGAATTGCGACTGGCTCTCTGTCGCAGAAAATCACGGAAGCGGCGCCACTCTTTGCAGCGGCCAGCCCCACGAGTCCCAGACCGCATCCAAGCTCGGCGACTCTTTTGCCATTGACGGAAACAAGTGCGTTGGTTCCGTCGACGATGTTTGCTGCGAGCGCTTTCGATGTCTCCCAAAGTTTCCCCCACGATGGATCAGCTTCCATGTTCCCAGTCTGCACGTACCATGTCCATAACTCGTCCATGTCAGGAGGCTTCACGACCCTGATTATTTCCCCGTTTCCCACCTTCACCGCCACCTCGATGAGAGGGGGCAAAGCCGCATCGCCGGCCGTCAAGAATTGCACCACAGTCTCGTCCTCCTCAGCAAACAACAGCGCACGCATCGGCCGAACCGTGCTTCTCGTCCGAACCGTGCTTGACCTTGAGAGCTTCATGCTCCATCGTGAAGATGGTCGAATACTTCGACACGTGGACGCCATGACACTAACCGTCGTCGTCCCGCGGACGACGCGCGGACTGTGCTCCACAGAATGTTGGTGTTTACGATCTAAAACATGAGTGTGAAGTTCTGAAGGGGTGCGACGAGAGTACAAGTCATCGTAGTCTCGTGTTGTGTTGTGAATACCTTGGTTTAAGATTGCGTCATTCTCATTACACGCCTCGCCTAATCTTTATCTTCCGCCATGAACGCCGGGTTCTTTTTCACAATCACGACGCCTTCGAGCATCGACGTCACCGGGATGTACTCATCCGTCGCCAGCTCCGCCCGATCACCTGACGCAAGCAGCACGGGGCTGGTATGCTGCGCCATCCCAGTAATAGTCTTGGGCTTACCAGCCTGACCCACGACGTCAACAGCCTGCCCGACGCGCACCGCGCACGGAATCGGCTTGCCGTCTTCGTCCACGGTCATCAGCATGCGAGGCTGCGCCGCGACGAACAGGTAGTACAGCATGAAGTGGTACTTCGCGAGAATCGTCTGCTTCATGTCCAGCATGCAGAACGCGTTGATAACGAGGCCGGCGAGGGCAACGTTGGAGTGCAGCGAACGGTCGGAGTGCGACGGGGACAGGGTGAGCAGACCCTTTCCGAGGTGCACGAGACCCTGCGAAATGCGCACGAGGAACAGCAGCGAAGGGTCCTTGTAGTAGTAGCTCGACAGCTGACGAAGCTGCGTAGCGAGGCGAGCGTTGTTGGTGCCGGCGCCGACGATACCGAGAGCGAGGGTGGCCGCCTGCGCGACGTCCTCGTTGCTGTCGTGGCTAAGGCGTCCGAGCACATCCGTGACCTGCAATTTGGGGTTGGAGATGTGCAACATAGCAAGACCAACAGGACACGCCTTGCGCACGGCGGCGTCACCGTACTGGATCAGGTGATCGTACGCGCGCACCGCCATGTCCGACCCGAGCTCTTCTCCCGAAGCAATCAACGCCACGCCGAGGGCGGCGATTGACTGCGGGTCGGCGAGCCATTCCTTGGACTCAACTTCACCCGATTCACCCGCGGCGGGTTCCTCACCCTCGGCTGTCTCATCACCGTCAAGATCGGGGTGCGCACCGCACCTCGCGAGCATCGCCTGCACCTTGAGCACGTTGCCGCTGCCGGCGTACGCGCACACCTCGAGCGTCACCTGAAGGAACTCGCTTACGCGGGGGCACAACGTTTTGGCAACCTCCAGCGTCGCCTCCACCTCAGCCTGTCGTTGCAGGAACAGCAGGCCAAGGCCGAGGCAGAGGAACTTAGTGAAGGGGTGCTCCAAATCCTTTTCCGGGCGGAGCATCAGCGCCTGAACGATGGCCTGCACGCACTCTTCGTGGCAGGTACCGACGAAGACCAGGCCGAGGGAAAGCGCGGCGAACGCCACGACGTCCATGGGGACGGACTCGTCGGTGATGATGGGGACGAGGAGCTCTTGCACCTCTTCTTTTTGGCAACCGGCGTACGCAAGTCCAAGACCCATGATAGCACCGATGCGTACAGAGGAGTCTTCCTTGTTCACGCTCTCGTACAGCAGACCGTACGCCGGGTCGCAGTCGTTGCGCACGTTGACGTTGATAAGGCCGACGGCGAGCAAGCCACCCGCGACAACCTGCTGTTCCATACTGTACAAGTAGTTGTCCACGCGAGGCAAACCGTCATCCACATCCCAAAGTAGGATCGAACCAAGACTCGCGGCCGCAGACATCTTTCCGTGATCCTTGTTCTTGAAAATCCAGCTCACGTTAGACCCGGCGCCGGCGTCACCCTCACCGCCTTCGGCGCCCTCAGACGTCGTGAGCAGCTTGTCTTGACCGAAACCGGCGTTGACAAAGGCGTTGACAAACGTCGACGCCAAGTTCGCGCGGGCACTGTCGACGGCGGCACCAGCCGGTGCGCGACCCTCAATCAAGTGCGTCTTGTAGATGTCTTCAGGAAGCTTGGCTTCCATCACGTCGAGATCGCGCGCGAGGGTGAGATAATTAGCGCTGAGGTTGGAGTTGCTCATGATTTGCTGCAGCTCCTCTAGTTCATCGCCATCCGTCACTTCACAAGGACCCTCGTCGAGTTTAAGCGGGTGGCCGTGTCTCGCGAGCATGTAGCACATCTGGCGCTTTACGAGCTTGTCATCCGCAGCGTTGAACGTCTGTTCCATCGTCTCCTGCACACCCAGACGACACGCCACGCGCATGGCTTCGGTGTACTTTTCAACCTTCATGAAAATAGCGTGCGCGACTTTTAGCACCTCGGCATCCTCGGGCTCGGGCAAAAAACTCGAGCAGCTGAACAGATACAGACACGTACGTGCGTGGTTCGCTGTGGTGACATGGTCGGCCAGAATGTCCAGTCTCTCAACCTCAATAAGTAGATCCACCGCTTCGGGCTCGGCGTTGTGCTTCATGTGGAAGGGCACGATGACGTTGATGAGCCCCATCAGATCTTCGTTGTCCACCTGCATGCTGTCAGTACCCGCTTCTTCCTGGCGACGGTGAAACTCCGTACCGATCTCGGACGCGAGGTTACGAACGTACTGGGGGATCGGAGCGAGGAACGGGTGGTCAGTTTGGTGTGACGGGCAATAGAAAACGTCACGAGATCTCGGTGGAGTCAAGGTTTGCGCGCTAGATCTGGCGTCAAAACAGTGACGCGCAGCCGCGTTGTGACTTACCTCGTGTCCCCAGGTTCCGATATCCTCGTCGGAGCCCAAGAGGCGATACTTCAGCGACTCAGGCATGACGTTTTCGACGGGGGCGTCGGTCATGGCGAGTAGAGAGATGATGTCCGCCAATAGTTTCTTGTTTTCCTCAGGCTTTTTCATCTTGGCAAACGTGTCCTTCAGGGTTTGCAGATGCGGGCGAAGGAACTTGAGCGGCTTAGGGACGCTTGTCATGGAGCTGCGAAGGGTGAAAGAAGTGGGGATATGTCAGCGACGTTATTCTCGAACGCTTGGAAGGACCGCGCGCGCATTCGATGCGAGAAAAACTCCGCACGCGTCAGATCGTGACACGCGTCGATCGACGACGTTAGATCTCGGTTTCGTTTAGGCACTGACCTGGTGGAAGACTTGATCTCGCTCCTCATCGTCTCCATGGCCAGCTTAGCGACGCCGGCTTTGGAATCCGAGCTCCGGGTCACCATGAGCTCAAGGTTCTCTTTCAACGCGAGGTCCTCATCCGAAAGCTCAGCCTCTTTCTTCTCCTCCTTCTTCTTGCCTTTGGCGTCATCCTTCGACGGTTCGCCTTTCTTTCCATCCTCCTTGGGGGCTGCTTTCTCGGCTGCCATGACGTCCGCTGGTTCGACTGTTCCTGGCCTCGCCTCCTGTCCTTCGTCGCCGAAGCCTCGCCTGGATTAGTAACAGGCGCTCGTCTCCGTTCCAACCGACGACCGCCGCGTCGAGGACGCGCTAGACGTGTATGACGAGCGCGATCGCGGCGAGGTGACTTCTTCAACGGGCTTTTGAACGCGCGTCTGCTGGCCCACGGATGACGAATCGAGTGTGTTTTTCTGTCTAAAAAAGAGGACTGCGCTGCGACGTAAACACTACAACTAACTACCTATCCTTCATCGCCTTTTCCGCGAGCTCGTCGATTTTCCTGAATTGCCAAGGCCATCGCACATTATACAGGAATGGACGAAGGTCAAACCGGTTGTCCTCTGGTGAGTAATTCTCGGCGTGATACGACGGCGTGAGGGTCGTCATTTTGTGCCGATTCGCGGCGTAGAAAAAGAAGAATTTCTTAACCTTTGCCGCAATCTCCGCGGGCGTTCCTCGATCTTTCCACTCGTGCAGCAGTCGCTTGTACATTTCCACAGGACCGAGCCTGGTGATTTTACGTAGCCGGCCGTAAACCCCTAGCTCCTCGTACGTCATGCCCATATCCTCCTCGTCAGTTTGCACGTGATCTTCACGAATGGGCTCGAGCTCCGCGGTGGGCGGCGCTTCTTCGACGCTCGCCAGCGTGGGAAACCCCAGGTTTTGCGCGCCCCAGCGGAGAAACGATCGCAGATCCGCTTTACTAATACCCCCGATGGGGTTGATATCCGCGGAAGAGCAGTCGTATTTAGTCATGTACCCACGCAGACCCTCGTCGACGTTCACGCTTCCAAGCACGAGAAAGAAACCGTTTCTCCCGTTTACCCACGGCATGAGTTGCGCCAACACAAACGAAAGAATCATCCGAACGCGCGCTTGGATGTTTTGCAGCGCCAAATTCTCCACGTTGCTCCCGCCATCCACCTTGAACTTTGGTGTCCTGCGTGTAATTGCCACGAAGAACGCGATGATTGCGGCGACTACGGTGTCGATTTTGACGTCGAGGTGCGAAGATCCAACCTCATCGGCTAAGGCTTTTGAGCGACTGCGGGTTTCGTTACTGCTGTTCTCCGAGCCGAGGTATACCGTGGTCAGTACACGTGCCGCGAATTCCTTCGCCGACGGCACGGGCGCGTTGTCGTCCAGCTGTGCTATGCGCCTAATGTCCGCCAACGCGCATTCGTCGCCCGCCGCGGCAGCCTTCGTGGCGAGTTGGCACATTGAACCCACCAGCGCGGCGGTGGAAGAGCTGTCAGCACCACCCGAGAGAGGCAGTAAATATCCACTCGCACCCGATCGTCGGAGGTAATCCCAAAGCCAACACGCGGGTCCCATCGCGATCTCCTCTTCTGGCGTGTGATACCGAACCGACACAGGTTTGGAAACCGCGGCTCCGAGTGGGTCCGGTACGCACAACAAGAAACCCACCTCAATCAAAGGTTGCTTTTCACTCGCGGCCGCTTGGACGGACATGCTTTGAAACGCACCTCTGAAACCCACTACCGTATCCAAGTCCACGGTTGCGGTCACGACTTCAACTTCTTGAACCGCGAACTGTTCGCCCTGCGCCACGATTTCCCCATTCACGGCGATGCACGCGCAGCCGTCGTAATACATTCGACCACCGTCGCATCCTCGCTGATTGGCATACAAATACACCCCACCACCTTTTGCAGTCGCGGACTGGATGAGCTCCACGCGCTGGTTGAGTTTTCGAAGCTGATGATGGCTGCCGCTGCCGTTACTGATGACCTCGACGCCGCTCAGCGCGAGCTGAATGTGCGGAGCGTTCGGAGTAAACAACTCTTCGCATGTCTCGCTGCCGAGACTTCCGTCGATGAACTCCAGAGCGGCGTCACCAAACGGCACGTGCGTTTGATTCGTCACGTCGGACACAAGCAAAGGAAGCCTGAATTTTTCCACTTTCTTTGGGTGCTGCCACGCCGTGAACCAGCGCGTTTCCCGGTAGTTGCCATCATTCGCCAAACACAATTTCGGCCTGATGAGGAGGATTTCCCGGTTCAGGACGAACACCCTGCAGTTGTATCGAACCCCACCGTGAATTACCGGCATGCCGATATCACACACGATATCATCGGTATCATCCCCGGCGAGGAGCTGCGAGAGGCACTCCCACGAGTGCTCAATCGTGTCCAACTCCAGGAAATGATCCTCGCACCCGTACCCGGGAAGCTCCAATTCAGGACCGACACGGTACCGAGCTCCTTTCGCCTTTGCCTGCGCAATCGACTCCTTGACTCGAGCGAGGTTCCCTTCAAAGTCCAGTGCCCACTGGTTGAGCGCACATGTCGCCAAGATCGTAACCCGCATGCTGCTGGGCCACCGCTCTCCACGCAATGACGTAAACTTCGGCACAAGAGAGAATGGAAAAGACGAAAAATTGTGGCCAAACTGGCAGTTTCATTCGTTTACAACGCGGCTCGGTCTCCAGAGCAAGGAAAACGAAACGCCCATCACCTTCTCCCTGGGTGCTAGCACTAGATCTCCCTCATCGTCGTACTTCACTCCTCGGATCAGGGTTTTTCCCACGTAATCGTCTCGATTAGCCGACGTAACGTAGTGCGTGACTGTCCACTGTTCACTGTCGGTGAAATTAAAAGTCGCCGCAGCTTCGTACGATAACGTAGAAGAGACGTTGTTCTCAGTGGTAATATTCTGCCCCCCAAGAAACGCTTTTACTGTGGCGTTCAACATTATTCCTTGGGTCTCGGCGAACGAGGACAGGTCACAGGAGTACTGGGGAATTATTTGTTGCGGGTCAGAAAAGGTTTTAGGGATTCAGGCTTCAGGGTGGACAAAAAGTTTAGGGGTCCTCAGGCTCCAGGGTGGAACTTACGGAGAGATTCCCGATCTCGGGCGAGACGCGCCGAAGCACGGGGAAGCTCGACGCCCTTAGAGCATCCTCGCCTAGCACGGGGAGAGAAACCAAGGTATCCACAAGCTGCCACGATTCTGTTTCGCACACTGCGTTCACAACTCGTTGTGTGTCGGTTTTGGTTGCTCCCTGGCTGCAGCTAAGAGCTGTAACTAAGACCGCCACCGCGAGGGCGGAGAGAGACTTCATTCGAGTGTGGTTCCAGAGCACCACGCGTCGTTTAATGACTCGAGAAGCTGCCCTCGTGTGCTGCGCGCTCTGGGTGTGTTCATCCGACGCGATGGCCGCTCCTTTTCCTGGGACGCTTCGAGACTTGTATATCCTAGGACGGACAAAAAAGTCCTCTGACTTTTTTCAAGACGAGCCAGACTCAACGAGGACTTTCAAAACTTCGGGCGCTTCCGACCTAAAGCGACCTCCGGGTCGGCTGGAGCTATGCCACAGGAACTTCCAGCCTTCCTAAAGGCGCGGCTGAAGGCGCGGGGCATCAACGTTGACGGTGAGGGCGATGAGACGCCGGAAGCGAACAACAGGGGCGGTGCGGCGGAGATCAATTCGTCGCCTCTTCCGCCCGGTTGGCTAGAGGCGGTGGACATGAAGCATGGACACACGTATTATTACAACGCTAACTTAGGGAAGAGCTCCTGGGTACGACCTACGAAGAAAGATGCACACGTGATTGGGGTGACGGTGGCAGCTGCGGCCCCGGTGACACTTCCGCCGGGATGGAAGGCGGCGATCGACCCGGCGACGAAGAGGACGTATTATTGTAATCAGGCCATGAACGTGAGAACCTGGGAACCTCCCGTGAAGGTGATCATTCCAGTTCATAATGCTGTTCCCGTGCGGGCAGCGCCAGTAGCTGCTGGGAGGAAAAGACAACGTGCGGCACAAGGAGGCATCGATCCCATGGATCCAGCGAGTTACAGCGATGCACCCGTTGGGAATTGGGGTGCCGGGCTCAATTCGACGAAAGAGGCGGGTGGAGCGAGTGGACGGCCACTTCCGAGCCCTGGTGACGTGTTGCGTCAGAACGCGCAAGCTGAGCAGCCGTCAGAGTCGTTTGACTTGCAGAAGAACGGCATTGGTGAGGCAGATTGAGTGAAACCGCTCACAACGAGTGCTAGTCACAGTCACCGTCTGGATATAGGAAACCATTTGAAAACAGATCGTGCACGAGCGCGACACTTTCGCCATCAATGTCACCTTGCCATTCCTCAGCAGGAATTTCTTCGTTGTTCGCGATGTGTCGAGCAAGCTCAGCACTTCCAGGAGACTTTAGCTCCCATACCTCACCGCCTGCGAAAAATAAGCATCCTTCAAGACTGCCGTCAGCAACCTCGTCTATGAAAGCAAACTTGACGTCTGCGCGACGAATCAGCGCACCCTCTTCCGCCCAGACTTCTTGTACCTCGTCGGGATTGAGTTTTTCTTCGGGCATCGCCTGCTCTCCGTCAAATCCCACGCTACCAGTCACGTGACACCCGAACCACCTAGCAATATCTGCCTCTGTTTTTGGCATTGCGTCACGGATAATGTCTCCGGCGCGCGTCACGGCAGTTTGCGATATTTGTCCCGCTTCTGCCTGAGGCTCGAGCCACGGATCACTCCAGCGTTCTGTAACGGCGTTCCGTGTGTCAACCGCCGACTGTGCGTACGATAATATCAAGTCGTCATGTGTCGGGGCGAGGAAACCGATACTGTACGTCACGCAAACTGCATCACAGCCCTCCGCGATACCGTGGTGTGCCACTTTCGGTGGTAAGTACAGCACGTCTCCCGGCTCCAGAAGACTGCACGCCTTCGGCTGAAAGTCCTTCAGCACTCGCACGTCGATATTCTCAAAGAAAGACTCCTCCTTCTCGGGTGCGTACTTTGGATCATCCGATATAGACCACCGTTTCCGACCTTCACCTTGCATCAGAAATACGTCGAACTGGTCAGAGTGCGCTCCGACACCTCCACCCTCTGCACACAGGCTAGCCTGCATGTCAGCCACGCGCCAGCGCGGAAAACGGTCAAAGTTGTCGAGGAGTTTCGCCGCCGCGGGGATATGTTTCTCCAAGTCGTTGACCACGACACACCACGACCCGTCCGTTGGAAGGGACTGGAGTTCCTCTTCCGTAAAAGGCCCGAGTTCATTGGACCAGTCAGACGGGCCGTTAGACCCTTTCTTGAGGATGCGAGGCTGAAAGTCGGATTCGCACGCCAACCCAGCCAGTTCGCCGGAATCGATTGGCATGGCCTCCCCGGGCTGAAGCGCCCCACGGATGACTACGGGTCGCTTCTGCCAGTATTTTTTCATGAAGTACCCCAACTCTTCGTTATCGAAGGGGAATGTCGCATGCAGCTCTTCGATCTGTCCTATGTTCCCATCGCCCTGTGCAGCCGCGCACCATGAAGCATCCTTGCTCCGTTGTGCCCGAGCAGCTTGAACCCCAAAACGCCCGCCGACCCTTTTTGAGTGCGTAGCTCTCAAGTTCGTCAGGGCCGGGTGGACATGAACCGAGTGAGCACTCATGAAACGGTGCGCGCAAATCACCCAGCCCTCGGCGACGCGTTGCCGGTTGCGCAAGAGCTGGCTGGGGGTGGCCCCAAAGCGCGCGCTTCGCGTTCTGAAAGGGATTTGATGCATGCACTTTCGACAGGCTCGGAAATAGGTGGGACAAGGCGACTTCGAGTTTATTTCTGCAGCCTACAGATAAGATACCTAAACAAATGCTATTATCTACTTCGCAACCTCCTGGTCGGCAAGCGTCATCGCCCTATGTGCCGCCTGCGATGACGTTGACTTCATGAGCTCTCTGATGACCATAGTCGCGTAAGAACTGGTGGGGAGCGCAAAACTGAGACGAAGCGCGAGAAGCGCACCATCCTTGTCTTCGCCCGAGGCTTGCACTGAATCGTCGCCAGCCTCTACGCGCATCAAGTCTGTCGCTGTCAATTCAGCGCTAGGATCGGAATACCTCGCGAAAGAGTATTCGATTTTATCCGGCTTGACAACTAGCTTCCTGTACGCGCCAGCAAGGTACCCGAAGGAATATTCCCTCACCGTGTGCGCGTACCCAGTGAGCTGCACCCCGTCCTTCTTGCAAATTTCTTCGTACAGCGACTTAAGACTTTCGGAATATATCACTCTGCTCCCTGGAAGAGGTAACACGACATCCGTGATGTTAAATGTCCCGGATGCTGCCTCTTTCTCTGTGACTTCGCGGACTTTTGAAAAGACGTCGCCATCGTCCTCTTCAGCGTATTGCATCCCCATGCTTTCGTCGACGATTAAATCTCCAGCCACGGCGCGGCTCAAACCGTGGCGCTTGACGCGCTCGCTCGCAGCCTGATTCCACATGTAGCTCTGATACGCGTGCACGTACATCTTCCGTGTGGTTCGAGGAATACCATATAGCGGGTTGACTAGATCGTTTTTGTCGCATTTGCCCAAGAGTTCGAGAAGTCCACGCTCAGCCATACAGAACCGCGGCATACGTTTTAAAGCGGCGGCTGTGTCACCCGTTTCCGCGTAGATTTTGCGAGCAGCGGCGGCGTCGTCGTTGTCGCCGTCTCGCGGTTTGAGGATAAGATCGTGCACTTCCGCCCAAGCTCCACGTAACAAAGCAGAACCAATCTCATGCGTGCCGATGGAATGCGTTCCAAACCTCTGAAGCCCAAAATAATTAATGGCGCCGCTCAACTTGAGCTCGTTTACCGCGCGCGTGACAGTCTCTTCAGTTCCTCCTTCGATGCCGCGAAGAGTAAGCGTGAAAAGGTTACCCCTGAGATCGCCGAGGCCAAGCTCGCGATGCACGTATTTGAAGTTTCCCACTTTCATTTGATGCAGGTTCAGCTTCGCCAATCGCGAGGCCCGCACTTTGTGCAGTGTCATTCGTTGACTGGTGACACCTCGTCTGTCCTTTGTTCCGGCAAAGCCGAAATCCCTGGGCTTGGTGTGAAGGATGCGCGATATCACTCCCATAGCGTCTTGAGTCTCCTTGTTCGACTTACACAAGGTAAACTCGAGGTATTCCGGGACATCAGTGGGCCATCGGTTATGCCCCTTCTTCCAGCTGCCATTTCCCCCGTCGTCGTCTCGATCACGTTTCTTATCACCTCCGCCTTTCTTCCCTTTCGCGTGTTTCGGGTGTACGCGAATGCTCAAAGGTGGTTTCTTCGAATCCTTCTTCGTCGGACCGCTTGCTTCGGCTCCAGCAGCCATCTCGACCGAGTCCGTGGCGAGCTGAAAATGCGCATTAAAGAATACGTGTAGACCTGTTCGATATGCTTTGTCGTTGCTCGCACCAAGAAGAAGAGGTGAAGGTGTTTCGGATCCTTCCGGCGCCGGCGAAAGCACGCCGGGCTGCTCCAGAAACGTTTTCAATCGGGCTGCTTCTTCAGCCCCGGCGAGCTTGGTAAATTCGGTAACCGCAGCCTCTATCTTTTCGTTTTGCAGAGCCGTGGCCTCAGCCGAGCTGATCTCAGGTGCGGGCGTGTCAGCGGGCGCCGCAGCGAGGGTAGGCTCACTGGTGCCCTCAGCCTTCTCGGGCGCAGGGGGCGCATCAAACTTTTGTCGCTTTTGCTCCCTCGCGTCGATTTCGTCGTCGATTGAAGCGTCGAGGGTCGTCAGGTGCACCACCTCTCCATCCTGGTCGATCTCATTCACCACAAAGTCGGTGAATCTCTCTTTAAGAATAGCCCGAAATCCCTGTGCTGTGTTGGCATTGCACTCGATGCCCACTGATCCTTCCTCCGCGCCCATCCTCGTTGGCGGCTCGGGCGGCGGAAGCGAAAGTGAGGAGGGCCGATGCCAAGAAAAGGAAAACCACAAAAGCAGATTTCGCAAAAAAAAAAATCAAACGAGCGGCGCCGTTTCGCCTCCTCCCAAGCGGTCCCAGGAAATCTCGCGTCTGTCTCCCTTCAAAGGGTTGGTTCTGCGTGTTGTCACGCTCACTGTATTGTCGCACCTTCCGCTGCAAGTATCAACATGTCGTCCGAAAGTCGCTTTTCGGGAGATGAAGACTTCTGGTATGCACGCGCTTCTTCTTCTCGTGGCGTGTGTGTACGAGTTGGTGTGGCATCTGTGAACGAACATCTGAGCGGACCAGCAAAGCGCAACTAACCATGTTTCTGTTCCCAACAACGCAGGCTTATGAAGATGGGTTACGTCAAGACTCAAGCAGACGCCGCTCTAAAGGCTGGCAACTACAAGGATGCATACTCCAAGTGCGTCACACTCCTTCAGCAACCGCAAGCTCCTCTCCCAACTCGGCGTCCGCACGGTTCCTGTGGCAAAAAAAGTAAAAAAAAAACAAATCTGACAGATCTCTGTTCCCGAGTTTGCGCACAGGTACTCTGATTGTTTGAACATCCTTCCAGAAGGCCACAAGGAGTCTGTTGCGCTGTACACGAACCGTTCGTTAGCCTATGCTAAGGTGCGTATCTCTCCATGTCATGTTCACGCCAAGAGGTGCGGTAGACAACGATTTCATCGACTGACATCCATTTGTTTTTTTTTGTGCGACGCGACATGTCACCGCAGGCGAACAAGTTTGCCGAGGCACTGCAAGATGCTGAGCGCGCTTGCGAGTTGAACAGCGGGTGGGCGAAGGCTTGGTGGAGAAAAGCCACAGCTCTCCGAAGTTTGCAGCAATACAGCCAGGCTCTTGACGCTTTCAGCCAGTCATACAAGCTGGTTGAGGACAAAGCAAAGTCGCGCAACGAGTACCAACGCGCTGTTTCTGAGATTGCAGGTCGAATGACGCGAGAACAGCTCGCGGATTTCATCATCGCTGCCTTGCACGACTACGAGAGCAGAGGAATCATCGCAAAGCCGACGAAACAGAACGTTTCCCCGCAGGAAAAGCGAGAATCAATGTTCCTTCAAATCAAGACGTGGCAAAGCAACACGAAAAAAACCCAAACAGACTACCAAAACTGCGTCGCAAACTGGACCCTGACGCCGATGACCGCGACGATGGCGTACGTACAGGTGCGTAAATTCTTCCCGGTGCGAAACGTGAATAATTCAATGCGATTGCAACGCGCTAACTAACTTTACGAGCAAATTATAGCGCGCGTGCATGTACAAATTTGCGCTGTGTTTCAAACAGGTCGTCGCGGACGCTCGAGCAGCGCTGAGACTGATTTCCGATGACGCGGCCAACAACGAGATCATGATCAAGACCGTACTAAAGGCGCCTGGCACGCCAAAACCGTGGGAGTAAGTATTGTGCGCGACCCCTAATCAATTCTGTTTCGATGTAAGTTACTGACAATCAACTCGTGTAGACAAAAGAAGTACCCTCTCGAGCCGTGGGCGTGGTTCCTTCAAGGCGAGGGGTTCAAAGCGTCAGACAAGAGCGAAGGCGGTGACGTCGTGAAGGCGGCAAGCTGCTTTCAAATTGCAAAGCAACTGGTACGCTGTTAATCCCTTTCTGTTCGAAAACGACACGATTTTCACGTGCTTACATTACATCCCAATTAATGAAACCCGCAGGACCCCGACAACGAAGACTACTCGACCGAGTGCGAGGAGTTATGCAAGAAGCTCACGCACGCGCAGTCCAGTGCAGTCCTGAGCGTGGTTAACGAGCAACAACTCGCGGTTGAGCACGGACTCACAATCGACACGGACAAAGTTGCTGAGAACATTTTCTTTGTGAAGGGCACGCTTCGATACGATTGCGACAAGCTTGGCCGTTTCGGGGCTGAAGCTCGGCGGTTGATGAAGGACATGTTTGCAACAAGTATCGACATCAGTTTCAAGGATGTGCTCATCGAGCGCGTGTCACTTTGCTCCGAACGAAAACTGAAGGTAAGTTCTCGGTTGATTTGTTGTTTCATGCATTTCCCGTATTGAATTTCTCTTGTACGCGCAGATTGATTACCAGTTCCAAGTTGAAAACAAACAGCGCGGTGAGGTACGTGATTATCAATCTACTTTTGAATTATTCCGAAGCTCACTTTTTTATTGTACTCGCAGGCCTGCGTCGCGATTTTGAAGAACATCGGTGATGATTCATCTCTCGTCAACGCGCTCGGCCCACTGATTGCGCACGAGTGTTTCGTTGAAGAAGTCGATCTTACAGACACAAAGGTAACTTTTCAGGAGCGCATGATCGCCGAAGAAAGTTCCACCGCGCTGGTCGAGGTCTCCCGTCCGTCTCTTGCGATGAACTTGCCTTACCAGTCGTACTCGCTCACTCGCGCCAATGGTGATCCAGTTGAGCGTATTGACAAACACGCGTTTTGCATGGCTCGCGTGCACTACGACCGCTCTGAAATAGACCAGGACGTTTGGTTCTCTCCATCACACGGTCGGTGCAGATGGCGACAGAGTGCTTCTGAAATAACCGTTCTCGTTCTTGGCATTCAGCCTGGCACTGCCGGTTCTGCTCTCGACGTCGACATCTCGGCGACTCACGTGTGCGTGCGGGACAAAAATCGGGACCGAGTGTACCTTTCCGGGGACTTGGATGATCGTGTAGTGCCCGATATGTGTGCTTGGGACGTGGACGAGGATGGTGTCGTCACCTTGTTTCTGCACAAAACAAATTTAGCGCTCTACGCGTCTCCCCACGAACACTCGAACTCGGAATGGAAACGCTTATTTCGCGACGACGGGTATGAGATTAAATTCGATGACACCTCGAAGGATTATTCTGACCTACCCGCGCCGGTCATGAGAGACCATCGTGTGAGCTCAGCTGAAGACCAACAACGTCGCCATCTCGAGTGGAACGAAACGAAGAGTCGAGACAGAGATTCTGAGCAGGATGACCTCAGAAGACGCAACCGACAGACCCGTTTGGCGGTACTCCGTGGGAAGCCATTTAAAGGCTGGGTGCAGCTCGATCGCGAGAGCATACCGAGTGCATGAGAGTTTAGGATCTAGCCGCACAGTTAGCTTGAAGTTCGTAAGAAAAAAAAGAGTAAATGAGAGGTTTGATTTTTTTTGGTTTTCGTCGGAGCGAAAACTAGAAATCTTTTTAGGAAAGGAGTTGAGTTTTACTAAAAAACCGGTCTTTGAAATCACAAATCAGGAGGACTCCTACATCATCTCGTTGGACCCAATCTTCGCGAGGAACTCGCTTTTCGCTGAAGAGGACCACCCAAACGCACCGGCAATCTGATTGACCAACGCCACTCTCTGTGCGTGAGAGTACTCAGCGTGTGTCATGCACCAATACTCGAGTTTGTCCGCGGCGATGTAAAACGCCTTTACGTACTCGAGCGCGAAACCGAATTCGAGTTTCGAGCCCTTAGGGGCTAGGTGTCTGATGTTTCCATAAAGTACCTGCACATCCAGAGCCATGAGTGCGCGACCTTCGGACGAACACTTCTTGACACGCGCGAATCCTGCCACAATCATGGATGCGGTCTGTGCAATAGCGTAGTTCCAAAGCATCACAAGTGCCTCGGCGGTGACGTCTGCTATCGCGAGCTTCGCGCCGAACTGCGTGAGTTCCGTGGACAGATCATTTACCCACTTGTTATGCTCCGTGCTGGGGTTGGACTTCGCGTACTTGCCCGTCTTGAGCGCATCAGCCAGCTTTTCACTATCGCCAATAACTTCAGGAATCCAGGAAAGATCAAGAAGCAATCTGGCAACATGCCCGTACACGTGCTCGCGAAGATCCTCCACACTGACGATTGTCTGTCCGAAGAATCTCTCCAACTTGGCATCTTCGCTGGACGGCAAGGTTTGCTTGAGTCCCACTTTCAGGCGCTTGAACTCTTCCGCGAGACACGAGAGGGATTCGAGCGCAACAACACGCTCACGCAATCCATACATATTCCCTGATGAGTTTACCATTGTTGGCGCACTTGAACCCATTCCACTGCTCTGGTTCACAATGGTGCTCAGCGACGTGCCATTCAGCAAACGGACGAGAGTGTTTCGAAGTCTCAGAGTGATAAGATGGGATCGTGAATGCAGCGCTTCGTGCTGGCCAAACGCGGCGAAGATGCGGACGAGTGTCGTCTCGAAGAGAGAGCAAAGACCTTGGAAAATAACAGGCATCGAAGGGGTCAGCACTCGCATCAAGCGAAGGTACTCGGAAACGCCCTGGAGCATGTAAAGCGATGACGCCGTGAGCGTCGCGTTGCGAGCATCGAGTCCCTTGGAATCCCCTTGTCTGCAGGCAGCATCCGCAACGGCGACGGCTGTGCGCGCTTCGCGGCGCGCTCTTCTAATCTCAGGGCTGAGCGTTTCGTCGTCATCATCATCTTCGTCGATAAACGCGGCTGATACCGCGGCGTCCTCATCGTCATCCTCCTCCCTGGTCGCCGTGGCTGTTTCGCCAGCACCGTTCAACTCCGAACCTTCTTCGTCCACGTCGGCTGTCAAAAAATCCGTACTCGCACTCGTTCCTAAACTTTGTGTAAAGGGATTTCCCTTAGCAATCAAAGCCTCGAATGCGCTCCCGTCCGCAGCAGCACCGTCGAAAGCAGCAACCCCAAACCCGGATGATACGCCCCGTCCACCACGTGCTGCCGCCCTGATATCGCTACGCGCCTGTTCAGCGGCAGCTTGAGGGAGTCGCGTCCACATCTCGCTCTCCAGCATCTCGCGCATCGCTTCAAGCCTTTGCAAGTGCAGCTGTTGAAAGTAGCGGTCACCAGCTCGTTCGAGATGTCCTCGCAACGTCGAGGCCTGCGTGCCACAGAACGCTTCGGTAGTCTCGATAAATGCCTTTGCCCAATCTAAAACTTGCTTGAATTGCCCAGATGATGGAGCAGAGGATGCCTGTAGAAGAGCGGCGATGCGCGCGCCCGCCATATCCGCGATCGCACGGCGGCTCCGCGCAAGCGCACCGATGACTGCTTTGTACGCTTCCACACGCGTTCGGTTTCCGCTCTCGTCATCACCCTTCGCCTCCATGGCTTCAACCTGTGCCTCATGCCAGCGAAGCATTCTATGGTGGCTCGTGAGGAGTGTAAAGAGAACTTCTAGTGTTTTCTGGAAGCACGGAAAGAACTGCGTCGGCAAGAGCTGCTGGCACAACTCTTTGTACGGCATCCGAGCCTTACGCGCCGCAACGTCATCATCAACCTCGGTAACACTGGGTATACCAATACGCGGCACGGTTGTAAACGCGTGTAGACGAAGCATACCTTCCGTCTGGGTTTCAACCGAGCGTAAGAAAAGCTCTTGCACTTTGTCGCCGAGAGGCTTGACCTCGTTTCCGACTTGCATGTAAGCGTCGAAAAGAGGGCTGTACTCTTCTGGCTTGAAATCTCCACACACGTTGAACAAAACTGACTCGACGCTGTTCATCAGATCCCATAGTAGCGCACGTAGGTCTTGGCCCAGCGTCGCCGCGCATGTCAACCCATTCAACGATTTCAAGATGTTCATAGCTTGCGCATACTCTACCACCGCGTCAACGAAGCGCGATGCCTCGAGGCTGGAGCATATTCGCGCCAACAAACTTTGGCATTCTCGCACGCGAACCAGCATGTCAAGAGCGGCCATGAGGGACTTTTTCCGCGTGTGTGACTCTGCGACTCTCATAGCACGGCCCACGCTTTCTCGCGCCGAGGCAATGTTTCTCCGCCCATTCTTAACAATCACGAAGCTCTGCTCTAGACCATCAGTGAGCTCGGAAATGTTCCTCATGCCCTGCACGAAGTCTTCGTAGTGCGCGTTAACATCCTTTGCGAGTTTTGTCGATACAGCTTCCACCTGGTTTGACAAGCGCTCCTCTTGTTCGTGAAGCACGTCTACAGTGATGTCTCGGTCTGCCTCTGACATAGCCTCCAACACATGCCTAAGTGGATCGAAGTCTCCCTCAGGAAGGAAAAAGTTTTCGTGAAGGGTCTTGACGATTTCCTCCGCAGACGCGGCGTCGCTCCCTTGTTCCCGCCGACGTATCGCAGCGACGTCTTCGCGCGGCCCGGCGTCCGTGGAATCGCGTCTGAACGCATCAGAAACATCGACGTCATCGGCTATGAGCTGGTATGGCTCGGATCCACTTTTCGCAAAAGCCTGGCGCAATGCCTCAGCGTCCAAGGCTGCTCCTGAGAAGGCGCCGAGTCGCGCCGCCGTGCTGCTCGCGCCGGCGGGACTCACCGCTTGCGCGAAACTTTCACGAGCTTTGTCAACACCGGTGAACACCTCTACGTTCTCTCGGATCTTCCTTCCTTTTTCCGATGCATCGCTGAACCTTTGCTTTGCTTTATCCTTCAGCTCCGACGCCCGCTCTGACGCCTCGCTGAGCCTCTGCTTCGTCTTCTCTCTGAGTGCCTTGAACATCCTTCTCAGCACCGGTCAGGTCACTGAAGAGGAAGATCACCTCTTCGACGCCGCTTCCACCTCTTCCAACTTGTTCAATATCTTCTCGGTGAACTCGCGAAACGCGGGATCCTCGCACGCGGCGTCTAAAGCTTGCTCAGCGCGTGCGGTACTGTCGATGCGTGCGACGGTATTGACGAGCCTCTCGTCTCTCAGGCACTCCCTAATCTCTTCGCTCGAAGCAACCGCGAGCAGGTGCTTTCGACGGAGTCTCGCGCCGTCTTCGTCCTCCGCGTCCTCTTCGAACGAGCGTTTCGGTCGTGGAGGCGGGGCCTCGGTTGCCGCCGACGGTTCTTCCTTCGGTGGCTTTTCTTCGGGCTCCTTCTTCGACGCGCAAGATTTCTCTGCAGAGGAGAGAGAGGGACGAGGCGGAGGTTAGGAAGAGTCCTGGGTGCCCTAAATTGAGAATTACGCGAGTACGAGATCGGAGGCGCACCTTTGTGCTCCCGGCAACAGGCGACCGAGCAGTAAGGCAAGCGGCAAGCTGGGCACTTGTACTTGCTTCCCGTTGCTTTACACGTCACGCACTCCGTACGATCCGGAGCACCCATAGAGGTCGTGCACAACCCTCTGAGAATGGGGCGTGCTTGAAAACGGGCTTGGTCGATTCCGGCCAGGGCAAAAAAATCTCGTCACGCAAAGCAAGTCACCTCGGTTGAAAACGCAAACATTGTGTCAGTTGTGAGGACGCACGAACGCTGCGGCAGCTTGCGTGATACTCATCCAATGGTCGAGTTAACCGAGGAAACGCACGATGTTGTTGGTGACCTCTCCACCGAGGCGTTGCGAAAAGAGGTTGCCCGCCTGAAGTCGCTCTTGGATGCGGACGTGGACGACGACGATTCCAACGAAGAAAGCTACGATGTCATCTCACCCGTCCAAGGGAGGCCAACCGTCGCGACCGCCCTGGACGACGTTGACAGCGGCGACGACGACCAGTTCAACCACCTCGCACACCGTGGCTTCGACCATTCAACTCCGATGCTTCCTCCTGATTACACCCCTGAAGTAACCCTGACGTACTCAAACGGTGACGAGTACAAGGGCGAGGGGGTGGAAAGCATCCGACACGGCCGAGGTCTGCATCAGTGCTCGAACGGCGACTTTTACGACGGCGGGTGGAAGGAAGATAAACGACACGGAGAGGGCACCATGACGTACATCAGCGGGTTGCGGTATGAAGGGTCTTGGGCGGCTAACAAAACCGAAGGCAAAGGCGTGTGCCGTTATCCCAACGGAGACAAGTATGAAGGCGAGTGGCGCAACGACCACCGCTGGGGCTGGGGAACGCTGTGGTTCGCCAGCGGCGACGTGTACGAGGGCGAGTGGGTGGACGACGTCGTGGACGGCCGCGGTCGATACTCGTATGCGGACAAAAGCTTCTACCAAGGTACGTTCGCACGCGGACTGAGGGAGAAAGGCAAGTTCTCGTCCGGCGATGGAGGGTTGGAATACGACGGGCAGTGGAAAGACGACTTCAGGCACGGCGTCGGCACTTTTCACCTCTCCGGCGTGTACAAGTACGACGGCGCGTGGAAAGACGACGCGCGTCACGGCCAAGGCAAGTGCGTGTACGCAGACGGCACGTACTACGACGGCACGTGGCACGAGAACGCGTACAACGGCGAGGGGAAGTACGAATCCGCGGAGGAGACGTACGAAGGCGGGTGGAGCGAAAATCTCAAACACGGCGGCGGCAGCGCGAAATACGCCGACGGCGGGCGGTACCAAGGCGACTGGCGCCAGAACGAGCCCGAGGGCATCGGTAAACGCATGTATCCCGACGGCTCCGTGTATGAAGGACAGTGGGTTAACGGCAAGCGTCACGGGAAAGGGCGGATGACGAACGCGACCAACCACGAGGTGTATCAAGGCGACTGGGCGAAGGACGCGAGGCACGGATACGGCGCCTGTACGTACGCGGACGGCTCGGTGTTTCGCGGTGAATGGGAAGAAGATTTCTGGCTGCAGAGCACCGCGGATCCAACCTTCACGAAAGTTTCCGGTCCCGGGTTAAGTCGCGGGGTCGCGGGAGAACAAACCGTGTTCACCATCGAGGCGCGCGACGAAGTTAAGAACAAACGTTTGAACGGCGGGGACGATTTCTACGTGCGCTTCGAAAACAGTCAAACCGGCGACGTCGCTTTCGCCGACGTCGTCGACCGCGACGACGGCACGTACGCGGTAAAATTTCAAACCACGGTCGCGGGGGCATATGCGTGCTCCGTACTGATCGGCGCCGACGAACACGTCGCTGACTCGCCGTACCCAGTGAGGATTCTTCCAGCGCGACCTTTCCCGAAACTCTGCGAGGTCACCGGTGACGGCGTTCGCAGCTCGAAGGTTGGCGAAGACGCCGTGTTTTGCGTGCGGGGTGTTGATAGGCACGGAAACGCCGCCCAGGGAAACCTCTCAACGCACTTTCCTCTCGACGTTTCCATCGCCTCCGGGGACACCACCATCGACGCGGTAGAAATTGCCGACGACGGCCACGGACAATGTCAAGTGTCCTTCACGCCTTTGCGCAAAGGCTTTTACCGCGTCGAAATCTCGTCCGGTGGAACACCAATCGCGCAGAGTCCGTATTCTCTGCACGTCTATGAAGGTGACACGCCAGGAGAGCAAAACGCGAGAAAGCTGGACGATACAATCGCGGCACTGCCTGGAGACGTCATCGCACAGTGGGAAGACATCGCACAGCAAGAGTACGCGTTTGACGGCGACGACGGCGGGTGGGCGAGCGAGGATTCGGACAAGGAAACGGATAACGAAAAAACGCAGCGCGAACACCCAGACGTGCCCATCATCTCGAACCTTGAAGATCTGTATAAGATCCCCCGGCTTCAGCGACTCCAGCGCGAACAAGAGCGCAGGAAGAAAAAGAACAAACTCGACGAGATGCGCAAGAGGTTTCAAGCGGAGGACAAAGCTTCGAAGTTGGCGCTGCCGACGAGCGACCTCGCGAAGGGCTCGATCGCGGATTTAGATTGAAATAACGAATTCACTCGTCCTCTTCTTCGTTGAAGGACAGCAACGCTTTGTTCTTCACTTTCTTCCCCGCGGCGACGGCGGACCCCCTTTTCCCCTCGTTCTCTCGTTTTCGTTTCGCAGCAAACACAATCGTTCCCGACTTGATGCTCTGTTCTTCCGCGTCAGCCGCCTCCTTCAAGCTCGTTTTTATTTGGTCGTTATCTCCGTCCAACTTCAAAGCACGTTCGTAACTCTCGCGCGCATCCGTGTATCGCTTGAGCCCCATGCTCGCAGCCCCGACCCGAATGTGTCCCTTGACCCAATCCTTCGCCAGACGTACCGCGGCGTGACCGTCTTCGAGCGCCTCGTCGAAGTCTTTCAACGCCGCGTGCGCCGCCGACCTGTTCGAGTAGAACACCTTGTCGTCATGGTCAAGCTCGATGCATCGCGTGAAGCTTCGAATCGCATCCTCGTAGCGCTTCTCTGAGAAAGCTCTGTTGCCTTTGCCTTTTTCCACTTTCGCCATCTCTTGTTTTCGCTCTCGCTCCTCGACTTCGCTACCAGCGCCGCCGTGCTGTTGATTCATCCCAGGATTCGGCATCGACCCGAGACCCTTACGCGCGTTACCTGCGATGTCATCCTCGTCACCGTACTTCGCAAGCTCATCAGAGTGCCCGTAGTCTTCCCACGCTTTCTTCGAGTCGTCCTGGGCTCCCTCACGCTGCAGCAGGTGTGCGTGTTGCTGGAGGAACTTGGGGAGTTGCCTTTCGTAGGTCACCCCCTTGCCTTTGGCGCCACCACCGGCACTGCCGCCACCAGTGCCCCCACCCCCACCCCCTCCTCCTCCACCGCTTCCGCCACCGCCGTGATCTTTATGGCCACCCGACCAGCCCCCGCCGTATTGGTCTTCATACCCGCCCGAGTCTTTGCCGCTGCCTCTGCCGCCTCGTTTGCCGCCCATCGCGGAATGGCGGCATTCTCGGAATGAGTTCGCAGTATAGTAAAAGAACAAGTTCAGTTCAAACTGCGTGCGCCCGGTGCGCGTCGCGATGGACCGCGACGGGGAGGATGCCGGCCCAATGCGGCCGAAGGTACCCACGCTTCAGCTTGCACAGTTGAAGTCACAGCAAGCACGTAGACGAGGCAATGCCAACCGGCAGGGAAGCGCTTCTACCAGTCTTGAGGGGGACGGCAAGGGCACGAAGGGCAAGAGTATCAAGGGGCGTACTGGAAGGCATCAGACCTCGGGGGCTGCGCAGTTAAATGACGACGCGAGGGATGTACCATACTCACGGAGTATGTCTCGAGAAGAAACGTCCATCTCAGAGGTGGACGAGCACGAGCTTGATGCCGAGGAGCTTCGTCTTCAGGCGGAAATGCTTAGATTGAGGGAGAGACATTTTCTGCTGGCGAAGCGCACGGAGGAGGTGAGAGCGCGCAAAGAGGCGGGCAAAGCGCTGGAGATTTTCCAAGTGGAGCTACGGGAGGAGCTGGACGAAATGACCCAATCGATGGAGCAGGAGAAACGAGAGAAGCTGAACGAGGCTGACGTGTTTAAGCGGTGCGTATTTAAGCTTGCTTTTGCTTTTCGAGAGAGCGTTACCACCTCCGGCGCGCGCGAGATTATGACCTGACCCACTCCTCGTCCTTTCTTCTGTTGTTCTTTCCGTATCGCAGAGATATCCAGGGGCGCATAAGCGAGCTCGAGGGGGTTTTGAACCAGCTCGCGAACAAAGTGAACGGGGTGAACGCGATGTACGGCGCTACGGCGGAGGAAATTAAACGCGAGTACGCCGAGGCGCTCGCGCGAAAAAAACAGCTGCTGGACATTGGGGTTCAGGAGAAACTCGCTGAGTTTTCTCGATCGTGGACTGGCAGTGGTGTGCTGTAGGGCGGTGAATACACGGGGAGGTCTCCAAAATAGCATGCATCTTAGCTCACGGTGCGTTAGCAAAAACATATGTAGGTGAACAAAACTCTACTCGACGCCGTCTTCCCGCCTGTCTACTTTGCTTTCGCGGCGCGCGCGCGTGGCGACGTTTCTTTCAGCCAATCCCAGTACTCCTTCGTGGGCGCTACTCCGAACTTCGCCGCCGGGTCTGCGAAGTAGTTGACGATGGCCATTAAAATCGTGTTGTTCACGTCGAGCCATCCCGGAAGCGACGCGTTGTCCATGAACGGGTGCTCCAAAATAAACACGCACGCCGTGGCTATAATTTTGAGCTGCATGCAAAGCGTCGATACGGAGAAAAACGCGCTGACGCACAGGAGGATGTTTTTCAGGTCGGCGTAGAAAATCGTGATGTCCGTGCCGAAAATAAACGTGCACAGCATGGAGTTCAGGGAAACAATCGCGGACTGCCACGCCATGCGGTACGCGACGTTCCAGCACCAAGTTTTGTAATAGCACCCCTTGCACGAAGGACTTATGGTGCCGAACAAGTAGTTGCCGCGGTAGTTGATAAGCGTGTCCAACTGAAGCCGGCCCATCAACAGGTTGTCTTCCCTTTCAGAAGCTTTGCGTGCCATGCCGTACTCGATCATCGCGATGCCCACGGTGTTGTGCAGCGCTTTCGGATCACCGTGGTGGTATCCATCACGCGACGTACACGTGCTGCAGATGGGACACGTCCCTTTTGCCGTTTTCGTGGAAAACGGGCACGAGCTCTTAAACGGTTGGACTTCGGACGGCAGCGCGGTGCAAAGATACATGTTCTCCCGATTCCGCCAAGGACGCGAGTCAAACGCAGTGCGCAGCTTACCGAACTTGTCCGTCTCCAACATGATAAAGTAAAACATGCTGAACATCGCGGTGCCGGTCGCGAGCGTTACGGTCATCCAATCTGCGAGGACAAATCGGGACGTTTCGGTCAGGTCAGGTCAGGTCAGATCGGGAGGCGTTTCCAAGAACGGTGGGTTTTCACGGCGTCGCGTGTACACTTACCGAGCGTGTAGTACACGAACGTATCCTTAGGAGCGAAAAGCACGACACGGAGAAGGGCGGTGATGCCGAACGGGATCATGAAGCGCTCTCTCAGCGCGTTCAAGATCCCGAAGGGCTGGCACGTGACTTGCAAGACCGTCATCTGCTTTTTTTAGGTGTGTTTCCGCTTTCGTAGATCTGGACAGCAGAGACCCTCGCAACAGCGCTGGACGAGCAGAGCTCAAGTGCGCGCTGGATACTAGCCACGACGTGCCAGCGACTGATATCGGTGGAGTGGCCGGGCGGTCACGGTCGCGTTCGTGCGCCTCACAGAGTCCTACCAGGTTGACCGCGGAACCGTTTCGGGACGTCCGGGAAAGGAAACCTCACAAACATAAAAAAACGTCAAAAAAACAGCATCGAAGCCAGCGCGGACTTGCGCACAAGAAGCGCAGCTACCGCTTCCTGAACCTCCGGGTCAGAATTCGTCAGGCCCTCTTCATCCTTCAAGCGACGCACTTCCGTGGCTTGCTCTTCGATTGCATTCTCAGCCGCGGCGATAGCTTCAGGCGAAGGCGCGTCGGTGGCTTCGGGTTCGTCGGTCGCTTCCGGTGCCGGGTCCGCCGAAACAGCAGATTTCGCGGGCACCAGCTTTCCGTTCTCCGCGACAGTCATGGCGTCGCCCTCCGAGCCGTCCTCGTTGAGCCACGTGAATTTGTCAAATCGCACCGCCTGTCCAGTTTTTTCCCCATCCTTATTCGTGATCGTCCACACGATCGCGTCCTCAACCCTGAACTTGCGTCCGTCGCGCGCTTGCCTCACTCCGCAGTAGTTTCGTATCACGCCGTTTTCCGCGGCTTTGTCCAGCAGTTCCCGTCGTTCGGTTTGGATGCCGTCGTCCGCCGCCGCGGATTTAGTCGAAGGCATTCCCACGAACTCCTGCCAAGGCAGCCCCCAAAGCGAAAGCGCGGCTTGGTTACCGTAGTTAAACACGTCATCTGCGTCGTGAGACGCGCACACGAAAGGAGCCTTGAACAGTCGTTCTGCCGCTTCCTGCACCATCACCGTGCCGTCCAGGAGCTTCTCCCCACACTTCTCCTTGTACGACCCACATATCGCCAGGGACTGCATCACGCAACCGGTGCCCTCATAAGGCGCAGGCCCTGACGGTGCCACGGCCACGGCGATATCCCCCGTGTCAACTCCATCAGCGTCGCCTGTGGCCGCCGCGAAACTCGCGTTGAGTTCCTTCGCTTCAGCACGCTTCGCGGCTTTGCGTTCCTGATCTCTTTTGCTTTTCGCCGCCGTCAAAAGCAGCGCACCCCTTTGCTGGGGCTGTGGGGACCAGGGCTGTCCTGCCGCACGGGACGTCAGACCCGGCGTTACCCGCGAGGCAAGACCAGCCGTGAACGCGGCGCAGGGCATCGTCTGCTTTCCAGGTGGTGCGTCTCGCGATGTGTGGTGGAAACGTAAAAAAATGAACCCGACACGTGGATGTTGATCGACGAGTCGACCG
>Ga0209192_10000077_pt1 | contig 126014 bp, 116 predicted proteins | sample ArcticOcean_MG_C_11_FD_187433 | JGI IMG/M metagenome (GOLD analysis project Ga0209192, IMG submission 187433) | Marine microbial communities from western Arctic Ocean - ArcticOcean_MG_CB2_154 (SPAdes) (version 2) | ecosystem: Environmental > Aquatic > Marine > Oceanic | place: Arctic Ocean... | reverse complement strand
TCGTGCTACTATCGTGCTACTATCATACTATTAATGCTACTAATGCTGCTATGAATACTACTAATACTTGTACTGCTAACAATACCACTAACACTACGGATACCTATTTGTTTCCAAAAAACCACTATAAAATCTCCTTCCAAACCACGTTCGCAAAGAACGCGTGTTTCTTCAACGCCTCGAACCCGAGCCTCTTGCCCGGTTCCCTCACTAGTAGCGACTCGACACAATGGATAAACGATTCCGAAACCAGGTTTAAGGTACCAGTAGTGTCCGAGACGAAGTTTAAGGTATCAGTAGTGTCTGCTGCGGGAAACGTAACCTCGCCTTGTCTTATTTTCGCAAACGTGTGTTGAGAAAACCCAAACATCGACCCGAACGGCGTTTTCGCGAAACGAAGCTCGTACATCAACACGCCAAGCTGGTACCAATCGCTCTTCGCCGTGACGGGCTCGCCGTTGAGCTGTTCGGGTGTTATGTACTCGGGAGTGCCCTTGATTTCGATGCGGTCATCGATGGCCGTGAGTTCATCACGAACAGCAGCACTACTACTAGTACGATTCACATCATCACCAGCAGCAATACTGATGCTCGCGATATCATCACCAGTAGCATCACTAGTATCGATAGTAGTTGCATCCCTAACAAGCGAAACGCTTTGGTCGAAATCCACGAGGGCGACGGTTTCGGTCCGATTTTCGTTTTCCACCACCAACACGTTTTCGGGCTTCACGTCGCCGTGGGTTATTTTTACGACTACGTGAAGGTAATGCAGCGCCACTGAAATTTCGTAAGCGTAGTGTTTCACTTGCGTCTCTGACAGCGTATTGTTGGGGTGTTCCAAACGCTCTTGCGCTAACGTACGACCGCCCATCTTCGTCATCACCAACCTCGCGAGTTTTCGATTGGTGTCGAAAAACGAACCCACCAGAGATGGGAAAAACGAAGCCATGTGCGGTGCTTGTGTGACGCACTGGTCGAGTCTTTGTAGGGCGGCGAGTTCCGCCAAGACGCGTGCTGATGCGTGTTCGTGCGCATCGAGACGCACGGTTTTCACCACCAGCTCGCGGGTTTCCGAAGAACGAGCCTCCCCGACACGACCGCACAGATGCACCGAACCCAAACCGCCCGAGCCGACGAGAACGCCGATGATGTACGCATCTTCGAACCGAACGACGGTGTCCATGGTTGTTTATTGAAACTAAACGAGGGGATGGGGGTCACGAAAGCGACGCGCACAGCACGGACGACATGTTTGGTCGTGGCGAGCGGGTGCGTGCGGTGATGCGTGACCAAACAGTGTAGTTGGTGGCAAACACGAAAGTGTTTTTGAAACCTGTCTTCTGGGACCAAACGTCGCCTCAAAAAGCAACGACTCCACTCTTCGCGTCGTCCCGCGTTGAGCGCAAACGTAGTGCGCGCGGAGGGCTACGGTGACGAGGGAGCCGATCGTTGAGTGATGGGAGTAAAGCGGTGCTCGCACGGGAAGGAGAAGCGCCACTGCGCGGTGTGCGACCCGTGTCCCCACGGCAAGGTGAAGAAGAACTGCGGGAGGCTGAAAAGCAACTGCGCAGAGTGTAACCCCTGCCCTCACGGGAAGCTGAAAGGCAACTGCGTGGACTGTAACGCCTACCCTCACGGGAAGCTGAAAGGCAGCTGCGCGGACTGCAACCCCTGCCCTCACGGGAAGGTGAAAGGCAAGTGCGTGGCGGGCAACCCCTGCCCTCACGGCAAGCTGAAAAACAGCTGCGCGGCGTGCAACCCTTGCCCCCACGGGAAGCGGAAATACGACTGCACGGCGTGCACGGGCTGCCCTCATGACAAGCGAACGGACATGTGCGCAGCGTGCAAAACAGCACGCGCGGCACCGGCTCGTTCGAAGCGGATCAAGCGCGAGCCGGAAAGCTCACCCGAGGTCAAGCTCGAGAAGGAGAGCTCGCCCGAGATCAAGCAAGAACCCGAAATCAAGCAAGAGCTCGAGGTCAAACTCGAGCCCGAGATCAAGCAAGAGCCGTTTACCATCCGCGGGTACTTCGGGTTTGACGAGTAGACACACGGGTGGTGGTGTCTAACACTAGTAGTGTTGTCTCTACTCGGGTGAGGATTCCCTCCGAGTTGTGTACCCTAGCGGGAGGGATGACGGACTACGATACGCGACTGACGCACATTTTGATGGAAAGAGAGACGGTTGCAAAGAAAAGAAAGACAACAAAACTAATTACTCGTCTCGTTCCTTCTTTTTCCGTTCCTTGCGTTCCTTTCGCCGCCGCCGCCGCTCCGCCTTTTCCTCCAAGGTTTCCCCCGCGTCGCTATTGTTTCCGTCACCCGCGGTTTCTTCCGTTGTTTCCGTCACTTCCGTTGTCGTTTCTGTCGTTTCGTCTCCCCAAGCAAGCGGCGCGACGAATGATTCTTTGCTGTTGAGCTGCGGTTTGTTTCCCAAAAAGCCGGAGTCCTCTTCCTCCGGCGCGACTTTCCCCCCTCGTTTCGTCTTTTTCTTTTTCTTCAAAACGTTCCCCATGTCCCCGCCGTACTCGACCCCCGCTTCCTCCACGAACGTCGCGGTCATCTTTTTTTGTAAACGAAAAGTGTCAGTATTGTATGGTCAGACAGTCTTGGGATTTGGGAAAGCCCCAATACTTACCTTTTTCATCTCGACACGCATGCGCTCTTCCTCGGCGGCGGACATTGATTGCATCACCGCTTCCCACTCTGCAGGTTTGGGCTGGTTTAAGCCACCAGCGCCGATCGTGGCGCTCGGCGGGACGAACGCGTTGTACTCCGGGTTACTCGCGATCATGTACCCGGCGAGGCCTTTTAGAATTCCGTCCGAAAGCGCGATTGAAATGTCGGGCACGTTGTTCGACAACTCGTCCTCGTCCGTCCCCGTTTGCATCACGAAACTCGCTCCAAACTTTGACACGAATTTCATCACGAAAACCCGGTTCTGGTTAAGCACGGTGAGCAGCACCACGATCAACGTGGTGAAGAACGCGACCGCGCCGTTCAGGGTGGTGAACCGCGTGGCGAAGGAAAATTGCCCACTGGTTTCGCTGATTGGCTCTAAAACGTCCACCAGCGGCTCAACCGTGGCCCCGAAACTAGGCACGCCCTCAGCGGAGACCATCCTGATTGTAAAGAATAAAGTGTCAGTCTTGTATGGGCACACAGTCTTGGGATTTGGAGTTGGGAAATACTTACCACAGCGTCACGAAAAGCTTGCAAAACGCCGCGCTCGGCGCGAACGCCCAGAAAAACCGCGCCATGGTTTCGTCGTACGCGGGCGGTTTCTTGCTGTGCCGTAGCAGGGTGTATTTCGCTTGCGATGGGTAAAACAAAGTGTCAGTCTTGAGGCTTACTGTATGTACGAACAGTCTACTTGTGATGTATGTAGTATCTCCTTTTAATGACTAGTGTACTCAAAGTCTTTCGTAACGTGTATTACGAAATTGCGGGCGGACAATCGGCAAACGCTGTGTCCCCGGATTTGGGAAAGTATTCGCGTACCTTCGTGGTACGCCACTAAACAGAACCCCGCCGTGACCGGCACCAGCGCGGGCATCGCGGCTTGAAAGCAAATCGCCACGAACATCATCGCCAGAAGCTGCGCGTATCTTTCACTTAAATCGAAAGATGACCCGGAGTGCAGGTTGTTCAGTTGCCGCTGCGTGACGCAGCTTCCTGCGAATAAAACCCTTTTTAAACTCGCCCAGCCCGCGTACCCAAGCGCGGTGAGCGGGAACACGCACGCGTTGACCACGAGCGTGGTGCTCAAGGTTGAGGATACCGTCTGGTACCAATCCACCACGAAGTCCTCGTACGGCCCCGCGAACAGGTACGGAATGAAATCGAATTTCGAAATCTTGGCGAACACAAGCACGGGAATCAGCGCCGAGTTCACCACGAGCGCCAGGAACAGCTTGACGCTTACGCTGGACTCGAGGCCGGATTTGGTGTGGTGTTTTTCGAAGTTTGAAAAAACCCGCGTGAACGTTCCTTGATTATTGGGAAAGAAAAAGGGTTAACGTCGCGAGTCGGGAGCGTTGGGCGATTTTCGTACAGTGAACAGGCAGTCTTGTTTTCAGGTGCACTTCCGTGGTGGTAAGACGTGCCCACACTGCACTCCACACGTGGCATCAAACGTAGGCCGCCTGATTTAGGAAAGCCCACTCCGGCCGTACCTAGCGCGATGTTCAGCACCGCGGTGAACCCCGACGTGGCGACGCCGTAGAACTGCCCTGAGATTGTAAAAATAAATGTCAGTCTCGTATGGGCAATATGTCGGCGGAATGTGGTAAAGGAAATACTTACCGGCGAAGTAGGTTTCGCAAAGGGCGTAGTACCCGTCGGTGTCTTCCGTGAACCCGACGCCGATCAAAACCAGGGACGCGACCCTGGTTTTGCAAAAGCAATCGAAACACGCCATCGCGGAACACTCGTCGCGAAGCGTGTTCGCGTCGAACCCGCCGGCCCAGGTTCCGTCCGCGTTGTACCAGCTCTCAGAGTCTATCCGCGAAACGCCGTCGTACGTGTTCAAATCCGTGCCTTTCCACTGCCCCCCACTCACGTACTCAACGCAAGTCACCGCGTCAACTTGATCCATCATCTCCCGAACCTCCAGAAGAATCAACGAAGAATTTTGTCCCGTGGCGTTCACCGCGGGCCAGATCGCGTCGCAATCAAGCGCGCCACTCGCGGCGGGGGCGTCGCACGCGATCGCGGGCGGTACCGTGCTCTGCGCGCTTTCCGCGAGCACCACCATAGCGCACGTACAGACCAACAAAATGGTCATGAATATCCTGATTGCAAAAGAAAAGTGTCAGTCTTGCATGGGCAAACAGGGAGGCAGGATTTGGGAAATACAACACGTACCACGAAAAAAATCGTCGCGTCGCGCCCACCGCGCCGTCCACCGCGAGGTTTTCCCACAGGATGTCGGACGCCTCGGGCGCTCGGTTGATCCAGAGCCGGTACGTTTCTCGAAATTTATACTTTTTCCGCCGAAACAACCATGCCATTGTCGAGCCCGGTTTCATTTTCTTCTCACAAGCCTTGCGCGAGTCTTCGGTTTCAAAGGTCACAAACGCGCTGGCACGATTAAAAAGAAAGTGGTTAACGTCTCGTATGGGCAATCGCAGAGGCGGTGTGTGGTGATTGGGAAAGCCCCGCACCTGGTCACCCGGTTCCCACGCCCCGCCCGCGTGTTGTTCGTCGCCTCCACAAGCGCCTTCTCCAACTGTTGCATCGCCTTGTCGTGGACACGGATCTGTTCCCCCACGATGAAGTTTTTGCCTCTCGATTTCGCGAATTTCGCGCCCAGCTCTTCCCGCGTGTTGACCATTTCCCCGCGTCGCCGGTGCTTCCCGATGACCCCCGAGACGTCCGTGCCCAAGGTGACCTGGTGCACCTTCCCGAACTTCGAAAAGAACGTCCCCAGTTCCTCCGCGGTTACATCGCGAGGCAGGTAATCAACCTTCACGGCGTAGTCCTGTAACGAGATGTTGGAAACGTCCATCGCGTCGATCGCGACGCTTTGGTCGCGTTTCATCTTTTGCGTTTTGCGAACGAAAAGGGTCAGTCTTTCGGGCCATGTGTATTACGTAATTACTCGGGACAATCGGAAAACAGTCGGCGGCGGGATTTGGGAAGTGCGACACGTACCTTTTTCACCAGGTAAATAAACCCAATCGCCATCAAGCACTCCACGGACGTGATGATCAGCATCACGGTTTTGTTCATGCTTTTGCCTAGAAACAAACCGGAGGCGTTCTCTTCGGTCCAGATCACCGCGCCTAAGGTTGGGATAGCGAACCATGTCAGGCTTTCGGAGTCGATCTGCGCTGAGCTTAAGCCCGCAAGTAAATACGTGATCAGGGTGAAGCACCCGACAACCGATAACAGCCCCAGCACCCGCGCGCCCCACAACAGGGAGTGGAAGTACAGCCCGATTCCGACCCCAAGTTCGCCCAGTTCGTTCGGCCCCGTGCTTCGAAGGTTGTACGGCCGAATCAAATCGGGGTGAATGAAATTCGCCTCGACGTCGCGGTCCTCGCCTTCTTTTTTCTTCGCGCCCTTCGTTTTACCGCCGACTTTGTCATCATCGTCGCCCTCGAGCTCCGACGACAACTGTTCTTTGACACACGTGACCCTAATACCCGCGATCAAAACGCCTTGCTGTTCCAAATCGCCCGCGCTCGAAAGCGCCACGTCCTCGATAGTCGCGGTGAACGGTCCGGTTTTAACAACCTTGTTGATGGAGATGCCTTTGCGCTCGCACTGGGCGTAAATCTCGGCGAAGATCTCGTCGCCGTCGAAGGGCTCGAGGGCGGGATTGTCCATGTAGACGTTGATTCCGGCTCGAATTTGCATCACGTTCGTATCACGCGCGTGCTTCTTCGCCACGGCTCGTGAGGGCTTTACCCACACCTCGCCTGTGTACCCGTCGTTCGGATCGATCGGCTTTGCCAACACGCCGACTTTGTACAGCCCGGTCTTGACGAACGCAATCGATGAGTTCAGTAGCGCGCGCGTTCGGTTGAGGTATCCTTTTTTACTTTTCCTCGAGGTCGTCATGGATTTTTTTGACACACCTGAAACGTGCGGTTCGTCATCCCCGTCCTCACCATCCTCCTCGCGCGGTTCCTTTGCGCTTTTCGAACTCATCTCGCTTCTGGCGGACGGCGACTTGGTCGAGACGCCGAAAGATTTCGGGCCCTTCGCGGGCGAGAACGATTTCTCGTCCAAGTTCTCCTCGTCCTCCCCATTCCCATCGTCCGCGTCGTCACCCCCGCCACCGCCTCCGCCGCCTTCAGAAGCTTCTTTTTGCCGCCGCCGGTCTTCCTTTTCCTCAGGAGTCCGGTGGTTTTTTTTCTTCCGCCGTCTCTTCTCCTCTTGAGGGTCCTCGCCACCCACGTCCCCCAACTCCACGTCCGACATTGTTCGGTTTGTTGACCCGGAAAATCAAAGCACCGCAGCTGCGTTCAACTCGGTGACCGCCCGTCCCCACCGGGGACCGCGCGTCAGCAACCGCGGTTTCGGTTCCCTAACACAATAGTACACGCGTGTGCGGAGTCGCGGGCGCGCGCCCGAGGCCGTACACGTGATACGCGTGCCTGCCGCGGGCAACACTGGTGGAGGTGCTTCGCAATCAACGGAAGGACAAAGGAAAAGGCCGAAAAGAAGTTTTCTAGTTTTGGCACAATTCTGGCCCATACCCTGCGTTTTGAAGTCTCGGAAGACTTCCACGAGACGAAACCATTCTCTTCTCCGCACCGCCGCCAGTCGCTTGCCGCGCCGTCTCCCCGACCGCGCGCCACGATGTTCGGGGTTCAGACGCAAGCCACACCCGGACATGTTTTGTGCTGCATGTGCGGCATGGGCATCTCGCCCAACCCCGCGGGGATGTGCGTGGATTGCATTCGCTCGCAGGTTCGTGCCGCCGCCTAATCTGTCGCCGCCGCTGTGCCACAACACAACACATTCCACGCGCTTCGCGAACTCCACCGACCGGTCCCGGTGACCTTACTTGTTTCCGGTCCGGGCTTGGTGCAAGCGTTACGCGTGCATACGGCCCACGCCACCTCCACGACCTCGCCACGCCCCATCCCACCCACGCCCTTCCCTGTCTCGTTCTCCACCCCCTTGTTCTGACCGACATCCATCATCCATTTCGTTCCGCGCGTCAAAAAAAAAAAAACAGGTTGACATCACCGAGGGCATCCAAAAGCAGTGCACGGTGATGTACTGCAAGGAGTGCCAGCGTTACCTGCAGCCCCCGAAGCACTGGATTCGCGCGGACCTCGAGTCAAAAGAGCTCCTCACGTTCTGTATTAAACGCATCAAAGGGTTATCAAAAGTGAAACTGGTGGACGCCGGATTCATTTGGACCGAACCGCACAGTAAACGCTTAAAAACAAAACTCACGATCCAAAAGGAAGTCCTGAACGGCGCGATTTTGCAGCAAACTTTCGTCACCGAGTTCGTGGTGGAGTGGCACATGTGCGACGCCTGCTCACGCGCCGCGGCGAACAGCGATCAGTGGACAGCGTGCGTGCAGGTCAGGCAGAAAGTGGAACACAAACGCACGTTTCTTTACCTGGAACAGGTGCGCGTTTATTGGCGCTTCCCAAATCCAACTGCGGGTTGATGTCCGTATGATGGAGTGCGGTTACGCAAGTCTTACCACCACGGAAGTGCAACAGAGTACAAGACTGCCTGTTCACTGTACGAAAATCGCCCAACACAAGCCTCAAGACGTTAACCCCTTTTCGTTCCCACATTCCCAGCTCATCTTGAAACACGGCATGGAGGCGAACACGATCGGGATCAAATCGCAACCCGACGGTCTCGACTTTTACTACGGCAACCGGAGCCACGGCATGAAGATGGTTGACTTTTTGCAAAACGTCGTCCCGGTACGCGCGAGGCACGACAAGCAGCTCGTTTCCCACAACGCTAACGACAACTCGTACAACTACCAGTACACGTTTATGGTGGAGATCGTTCCTATTTGCAAGGAGGATATCGTTATTTTGCCGTTCAAAGCGTCGCAGGGCATGGGCGGGGTAGGGCCGTTGATGCTGGTCACGCGGGTGGGAAGCTCGTTCCAAATAACAGACCCGCACACCATGAAACAGAACTGGATGGACGCGTCGCAGTTCTACCGCCTTCCGTTCAAAGCCAGCGCGGTGGCGAAGCAGTTTGTGGAGTACGTGGTGCTGGACATCGAACCCGTCAGAGGCGCGCAGCACGGCCAGAGCGGCAAGTGGCTCTTGGCGGACGTGCAAGTCGCGCGAGTTTCGGATTTCGGAGTCAACGACAACATCATGTCCGCGAGGACGCACTTGGGGCACCACCTGCAGGCCGGGGACACGGCGTTGGGTTACGACCTCGCTTCGTTGCAAATAGTGGACCCCGAGCTCGAGAAGTACCGACGCGGGATGCAGTTACCCGACGTGTTGCTGGTGAAGAAGAGCTACCAGGAGAAGCGCCGGCGCCGCAGAGCGAAGGGGGTTAACCGGGTTTGGAAACTGCAGCGGCTTGAGATGGTCAACGACGACGACGCGCTCGGTAACAAAGCGGTTTCAAGGGAACACGACCGCGCCGCGAATGACGAAGAGGCGTTTATGCAGGAACTCGAGGAGGACGAGGAGCTCCGGGGAAACGTCAACTTTTTCAAAGACGAAAACGCACCTGTTCGAAACGCCCGGGCTGGAACGGAAACCGACGACGACGACGATGACGTTCCGGAGGTGCCCATCGAGTCCTTGCTGGACGGTTTGTCGCTCATGCGGACGCAAGGCGCGATCGGTGAGGACGATACCGACGACGACGAGGAGGAGGAGGAGGATCACGAGATGATGGATTAGACGTTTTTTGGAAAGCAAAGTAGTTTTTACATCTATTTATTGATCACGCCTCTGTCTCGTCTTCCTCATCTGCCTCCATGTCTTCTTCGTCTGCCTCCATGTCGTCCCCTTCCGCGTTTTCAAACATCTCGTCCGCCGCGTCCGCGAACGCGTCAATCGCGTCTTCTTCGACGCTGTCGTCGCCTTCCTCGTCGGACTCGGAGCCCGACTCGCCGTCCTCGTCCGCCTCGTCGAAGGATTCGTCCCCGGACTCGGACTCGTCGTCGTCAGACGACTCGTGCAGCACGATTTGGTTCCCCGCCGCGAGTTGCTGGTGGATGTGCTGCAACATGTACGGGTCCATCTGCTGCAAAAGCTGCGCGGCTTGGTCCACAGGAACGCCAAACATCTCCGCGATTTCCCGCTCCTTGCGCCGCTGCAGCTCTTTGCGTTCGTTTCGTTTCGTCTCCTCGACTTGGTCTGAGGGTTGTGACAAAGAAAAGGTCAGTCTTGAGTGTACAAGTGCCATGTATGGGCAAACAGTCTACTTGTGATGTATTTAGTAAACAGTAATTACGGGCGGACAATCGGCAAACGTAGGTGCCTGAATTTGGGAAATACAATACATAGACTACGTACCTTCGTTCGGGCTCATCCTGGTTCCGAACCAGTCCCAGGAGCACCGGTTCATGACGTAGAAAATAATTTCATCCCCGAGGTGGTACAGTAAGCAGTCGTTTCGTTTCCCTCCCATCATCATCGCCTCCACTGCGGCACGGAAACCCATCGGGAACCGGTCGTGCGTATTTGGGTTCCAAAGCATCCACCGCGCGCCGTAATCCACCCGCCCGACGAACAGACGGCCTGATTGATAAAAGAAAAGTGTCAGTCTTGAGTCTTACTGTATGGGCAAACAGTGCACTTGTGATGTATGTAGTGCACTTCCTTTTAATGACTAGTGGACGTCACAGAGGGCCGCGAAACAGTCGTGATGTTTGGAGAAAGCCCCAACACGTCGTACCTTGTCGCAGCGCGTCGCCGCCCCACGGCGCGCGCTTTCCTGATTGTGAAAAAAAAAAGTGTCAGCCTCGTATGGGCAATCAGTCGGCGGAATGTGGTGATTGGGAAATACTTACCAAACGGCTCGTTACTGAGGTGCGCGGTGCCGGGCAAAATAACAAGCTTCCCGTCATCCCGGCACGCCTCGTGGTTCACCGCGTCCGCGTAGTACTGCCGCTGGTTGTCGTACACGATGCTCTGGTCGCCAGGCAGGGTACTGTGCACGTACACCCCGAGGGTTTCGCCGGACATGATTTTTATCGGGTTGAGCAGCTTTAGCTCAACCAGCGTCGCGAAACTCGGGTCGTGTGTCTTTTCGTACACCTTTTCCCACTGCGTCTGGTCCGCCACCGCCGTGCCGTGTCGCCCGCCGTGCCCCCCCTCTTTGGTCCACACCGTGATTGGGCCGAGCTGATTTGAACAAAGAAAGTGTCAGTCTTTCGTATGTGAGTGAGTAATTACTCTGGACACTCGGCAAAACAGGGGTTGGATTTGGGAAATGCAGCTACCCACCTGCCCTCGCACCCACAAACTCCCGATTTCGAGGTAGCTCAGCGGGTACTTCCCATTCGCCCGCAAATCGAAGAAAATACCACAAAACGTGTGGTCCTCGTTGTCCTCTGTTTCCGCGGTGAAGCTCTGGTACTCCAGGGTTTTTTCGAGCGCGCCCTGTGGAGAGGGGAGAGGTTGGGGGTTAGGGTTGGGGGTTACGGTGTGCGCGAGGGGAGGTGCGGAAAGGAAGACGAGGACTTTGCGAGGAATCGAAAAGCAACAACGACGATTACGGGTTTCGAGATACGACACGTTGATGTGTATGAGTAAACAGTCAGAGTAAACGCACCCTCACGAGCGTCCCCACGGGCAGTGGGGCTTCCCCGGCAGTGACTCCTGCGTCCGGCATGCCAGCGTCTATCATCCGTGGCCTTCCGTGTGGACGGGGCGTGCCGGACCTTGTGTCGGGAAAGGAGACGTGGCCTCGAAAGGGGTTTCCAAGGTTCGTCATCGCGAGCAGAGGTAAAGAAACGAAGGGGGTCTTTGTCTCTCTTCCTACTTTCTTCTCGGAGCGAGTAACACCTGCGCACAGCCACAACACGCGCCATTGGGCTCTGCGATGGGCACAGAGCGCGAGCGTCTGCTCGATGCGGGCGCCCCCGTGGTCGAGGCGTCGAGCTCGGGTCGGTTTCTGCGTTGCGGGGCGGGGGATTTTCGTCGCGACCCCTACGCGGTCGCGACGCGAGTGGTGTGTGCCAGTGTCATCCTCGGCGCGGCCGTGGCGTTCGCGGGCATCGCGTCGCACGGCAAAAGTCTCGCCGCGCTCGGCGCAGCACGGAACAGCGCGCGCTTTTTAGACGACGTGTCACTTTTCACATCCGACGCGACGCGGCCAAGAGTGGAGAAAGCGCCTGTGACGGGAACGCGTTCGACGCTGTCGCGTGCGGATGCCGCGGGTTTGCGAGCGGACCCAGGTGAGGAAACCGAAACCGAGAGTAAAGTCCCTGCTTCGCTGGGTTCTTTACCCCTGGCCCCCCTGGCGGAAACCGCGGGGGAGCCGAACGAATGGGGAACGAAGCGAAACTCGTTACCGTGGTGGACTCGGCCTGGTGCTGTGAACGCGGGAAACGCGGGAGATGGGTTTCCCGATTCCGGGAATGGGCGACGAGTTGGCGCGCGCCAACCGGGGAGGCTGGGGCGGTACGCCGAGGCCGGCGAGAGCGAGATTAAGAATGACGAGACCGAGACTGAGAATGACTCCGACTCGGGTGAGGTTGTGGATGTGTCCAGTACGTTTGGTGGAACACCTGGAGACGCCGAGAAAGGGCAACCACAGCGGGGGGGGGAGGTGAGTGTGACGGAAACTGTTTTTACGACCGAACCCACGCCCGAACCCGACCCCGCGAAGGACCACGCCGGGAAAGGGCCGCTTGGTGATTTCGACGCGCTTTCGGATATCGAGCTCCACGAAGCCGAACGCGCGGCGAGGGTCGCCGCGAGGGTCGCTGAACGAGCGAGCGCTGATGCAGCGGAGGGTCTTTCCTCGGAGGACTCTTCTTTGGACAAGTCACAACAAATGGAAGCGGAAGAACCAAAAGAAACAAAACCAACACCCGCGCTTGGTTCGGTTTCCCGAAATGACTTTACGCATTTTTCCGACTCGTTACTCCTGAAAGAAAAGCGACGCCAATCGCTTCGCGACGGGTACGTCCCGTTGCTCACGGAAGCCTCCGTGCCTTTGAACCCGTTTTCCGAGCTCACGGCAGGGCAGCACAGAAACATGGGGGCGGTTTACGAAAGCAAGGGCTGGGAAGGCATGAAAAGCGAAGCGGAGACGAGAACTTGACGTGATTAGAAATAGAACGATTAGCATCGAAGATTGACAGTCTGACGGTCTGACCGTAACAGTAACGAAACACACCTACTCGTCCTCCAAAACACACCTACCTAGTCCCCCCTTACCCCGAACCTCCTTTGCCTGCTCGCGTACGTCTCAAGCGCGTGTCGCAAAGACTCCTCACCGAACTCCGGCCACAGCGTTTCCGTGAAGTACAGCTCCGTGTACGCGCACTCCCATAACATGAAGTTGCTCAAGCGCTGGGACGATGGACGCCGAAAGAGTCAGTCGGTCGTGATGTGTATATCCGGGATTGGTATGAGTAAACAGTCAGGGGTAATTACCGTCCCTTATGGTACGAGTATGGGCAGAGGTAATACGCCCTTCGCAGGACGAGTATGGGCAACCGCGACGGCGGAACGTGTTGGGTGGGAAATACGTACCTGCTCGCCGGAGGTGCGGATGAGCAAGTCGGGTTCGCGCGACGCTGCGGTTTTTTTTTTCCCGGCAGACGATGTTCCAACACCACCGGTACCTATCTCGTCGTACCCTCCCCCCGAAAAATTAGAACTCAAACGTTCCGCAATCATCTCCTCCGTGATGTCCTCGGCGGCGATGTGCCCCGCCGCGGCGTCCAGGGCTAGCGACCGCGCGGCCTGCACCAAGTCCTTACGATAAATAAAACAAAGTTTCAGTCCCGTGTTGGGCGATGTATGGACAACATTCACCAGCGTTAGAGGTAAAGCAGTGTGTCCGGATTTGGGAAAGGACCAAGGCCGCACCTGCCGGGCGCCGTAACTCAGCGCGACGTTGAGCCGCATGTTTTTATTATTTTTAGTCGTCGCCGCGGCGTTTTTAGCCGCGGTCCGCAGTGTGTCGCTGACCATCCCCAAGTCGCCCATGACGCATATCTTGATACCCTGTTCGTTCAACTCGAAAAGCTCATCCACCAGGGTCTTCTCAAGAAGCTTCATCAAGAAACTCACTTCGTGTTTCGAGCGCTTCCAGTTTTCGTGCGAAAACGCGTACACCGTGACGACGTCAACGCCCCACGCCGAGGCACATCTCGTAACGGTTCGTAACGCCTCGACGCCTTTTTCGTGCCCCAGGTTGATTGGCAACCCGTTGTCGTTAGCCCACCGCGCGTTGCCGTCCATGATGATCGCGATGTGGCCTGGCAGTTGGTTGGTGGGTACGCCGAGCGCTCTTGGCTGCGACGACTTCCACGACGATGCTTTTTCTTTTTCGGTCGGATCCACCGATGTCGATGAGGGAGACGACGTGGATGTCGCGACAACAGAGACTCGGCTCGATGCCCCGGTGCCGTCCGACACAAGTGCGTCGTCGGAAGGTGGTGACCCGCCGGTCTCGCAGGAAGCTCGTACAGGGCGACGATAAGCGCCGTGGTTCCTCCGCCCCCGAAGGGTGCTCACCCGGCACGGGGGGGGACGGCACTGGACCTGACACAAAACCGCCCCGCCGCCCTCCGCGCTTCTACGCACGCGAGGCGCAGACCCTCCCACCGAGAGTCGCGCGGAGTTGGCGCACAGTCCGGACGACATCCCGGGCGCGCGTGCGGGGATGCGCGCCGAGAAGTGGCGCGCGGAGGACGAAGGGCGGTCTGGAAGATCAGGCGGCGGTCTCGGAGATTTATGACTCGGAGCTCATCCCTATTTTTTGATTGGCGGTTTTGGGCGAAAATACATCACGTACGTACTGTTACGTTCTGTTACCCCGCGCAAATTAAATAACTCACACTAAACCCCGTGCCGCCTCATCTCCCGTAGACAACAGAGGTTTCTCCAGCAACACCAGGTGTTCCTTCCTCGCCGCGTTCCACACCCGGCCGTTTTCCGTGGTGTTCGTTAAGGACATCGTGCACGCCGCGATTCCTGTTAGCCCGCAAGTTTCGCCCGCGAGTAGAATACTTCCTGAGATAGCAAAAATAAATGTCAGTCTCGTATGGGCAATCAGTCAGTGGAATGTGATGATTGGGAAATACTTGCCCTGCGTGTCGATGTTTGCGCCGTCCCCGACCATCACCGCGGCTCTTCCTCCCGGTTTCAAGCTAGCCGCGACTACGCGTAGCCACCCTTCCTGTTCCTTTTGCCACGAATTTTTGAAACCGTGGGGGTCGCTTCGTAGCGATCGTCGCGCGCCGATTTCCCCAAACGTCCACGCTTTCGGCCAAGCCCGGTCCGCCGGCACTTGGGTGTTGAAGTACCCTTCGCTGCCCGACACACCGCACTGTTTGCCTGTGTGTGTGTCACCACCAATGTTCTTCACGTCACTCTCGTAAAAATCGCATTCCCCTGTTCCCGGAATCGAACCAGCGCCCACGTCTCCAACCAACTTACTCGCCGTACCACTCCCCGCCCGGACTTTCCGCGCGAAGGACAAGTAGTCGTACACCCCGGGGTAGGGCGGCGACGTCAAAACGGCGTCCACTTGTTGACGGAGGGTCACGTTTCGGACTGTTTTTGGATTGACAAACAGTCAGGGTAATCGGTATGTGCATTGGACGTGTATTGGACGATGGCCTGGTCAACAGTCGTGGTAATCGGTATGTGTGTTGGACGTGTATTGGACGATGGCCTGGTCAACAGTCACCGTGATTGGTCTGAACAGTCGCCGGAATCGGGCCTCCACATGCACCAGCGTTAGAGGTAAAACAGCGCGCCTCCTGGATTTGGGAACCGCGCAACACGTACCATCGTCGTTGATGAGCACCGCGCTTGGCGTCGCTTTCGGCGTCACCGACAGAAGCTCGCCGATCCGGTCGCAGTACTCGTCCACGCACAGGGCGAATTGCGACGCGGCTTCGAGCTGGCCGGGCGTCGCGAAGGATTCTTTTTCATTTTCTGAAGTCGCTTCCGCGCTTTTCTGTTTCTGCCGCTGGCGCTTGTAAGGCCTTTTCTTCCCCCGGCCCTTCTGCGAGCGCTGCAGCGCGACGGAAAGCACGAACCAAAGCGCACCGTACACGCCTTGTTCCGCGGATCGCGCAGTTTCGGAGATGTCAGAACTTTCCAACGAAGTCGAGAGCGCGCGTTGTATCGGGCGCCAGTCCCTGGGCACGGCGCCGGCGCCGCGCTCGGTCGCCGCGTCGCCTGCCAAAGTTTGTTTTTCCCTCTCTTCACTCTCTGTGTGCCTTTCGTCAGCAGCCTCTTCCCTCAGCTCTTTCGCCGCTGTCTCCACGTTCCGCACCGCGTGTCGTGCTACCTGTCTCAGCAAGTCAAGCGTCACCTCCCCAAGCGCCGGCCTCCAGCTCCTGTGCGCGGCGACGAAGGTGGCCAGGGGCGATACGTCCACGCCGACCGCCGCGTACCCCCGGGTCATCCCCACGGTGACCGAGGTTCCGCTTCCGCAAAACGGGTCCAGCAGTGAGTCCCCGGGAAGCACGTCGAAACACCGGTCAGCGGCCGCGGCCTGCATCCCAGCCGGGTACTCGTGGAACCCGTGCGTCACCCGGGGGAACCCTTTCGGGGTGTTCGGGTACCCGTGCGCCCACTGGATGCGCATTGTTTGCAGCAGCACTTCCGTTATTTCCGGATCCCCCCAGCACGACTCGTTGAAACGCGACGGTCGTCGTGCGACGTCGAGGTAGGTTTCGGTTCCGGATTCTTGTTCCCGGTGGGGTTCGGTTTTGGTGGCTGACGCACCACACGCGGTGCATCTGAACGCCCGGCGTACACGTGTGCCACCCCCACCGGACAGGCCGGGAAGGTGAGTCACACGCAACACCGACGCCGCCGCCGACGCGTGCATGCTGGGAGACGTACGTCGCATCGGAAAAGAGACCTCCGTGGGTGCCACGCGCCGTGGTTTCGCGACGCCGCACGATAACCCCCGAAACCCCACGCGCGGCGTGCCGACCATCCCGCACCCGCCAACACTTGCCATCGCAGGGACGGCAGGGCACCGGACGCGCAGGCCGCTTGTGTCCTTGTGTCCGAGAGACGATGGATCAAAAGCGAAAACGTCCCCACAAGAAAACTTGTGATTTATTGATTTAATACGGCACTCCCAGCGTCGCGTGTGCGTTGGCCCTCGTCCTCGCCCTCTTCGCGTTACCTCGCTCGCCTAAACTCGCAGCAGCATCCCCATCCGGGCACAGCCTGTTGACCGCCTCTAGCGCCTGTTCAACCCCGTACGTCTCGCCAGTCGGCCCGGTCATGGCCTCGCCTTTGTCTATGTACGCCTGGTACACCTCGCGAAGTTTCGCGTTGCTCTCTTCGCACTCCAAAGCAAGCCCCTCCAGCCCCACCGGGTCCCTCTGCACCGCGGACGCCCACGCCCACGCGCAGACGCACCAGCGTTCGCCGTGTGTCACCACGCTGGAAAGGTCGTTCCCGTCGTGTGTCGCGCTTGATGCTAGGAACTCTGAGGCCATGGTCACGCACACCTGGTTGGGAGAGAAGGGAGAGGGAAGAGACGGTTAGTGGGGTGTTGAGAAGAAAGCCGAATGATGAACTACTGGCGTGGCTCGAAGCCAGACCCGTGGTGGGTTCGCAAAACACACACCACACGTACCTCGTGATACCCCCCGTCATCAGGACTCCACGCGCACGACCCGTCTCGGTGCCACCCCGTGGCGGACGCCTGGTCGTACCCCGAGCAGGGTTTGAGTTCCGTGCCCACCAGGTTAACATCCCCCAACGCTTGCCCCAAACGACTCCTCCCAAGACTCGCCGGCACCGCGTGTACCATCTGCAGCCCCGCGCTGACCGTCCCGCCGCTGTTCTTGACAAACATAGAAGGCACGCCCAGTTTGTGTGCCCACCCCACCGCGAAGAACGGCAGCAAGCTGCCCAGCACCCCGAAAACCGCGATGACGATGAGCAACCGCCCGGCGACGCGCACGCACGTGGCGTTGGTGAAGTTTTCGTGGGCGGTTTCATCGCGATTTGGAACCGCGCCGTACCCCGCCTCCGCGTCTCTCCCGGAGCCAGGGCCGGGGAAGCTCACGGTTCGCTTCAGCGCACCCGGGCGCGGGGGCGACCTGGTGATCGGCCGCGCGGACATAAAGAGCGGTCGCACCCAGCGCGGCGAGCAATGGCGAGAACGACGACGTCGACGTGTGATAAAAGGTGTTCAAGTGAAAGTCGGGATTTGGACGACGCGTGCTTGAGCTTCGAAATGACATTGAAAAACCCTTCACGGACAACGACGCGACAGGTCCTTCACATCCCGTCACACCCCCTTCTGCATCCCGCGATGCGTCGCTTGGCTCGCGAGCTCGCGGTCGGTGCGCTGGCGCGGCCGCAGTGCGTGCGTTTTCCAGGCGGATCGCTGACCATAGGAGGGGTCAATCCGTTTCCCCGGCTGGGTCGAAACGTCGGCGGTGGTCGCATCAGTGATGGGCACCTCTTTTCCAAAGGGTTCGTCACCTCCTCCGTTCGCTTCGCGTCTGCGGGCGAGTCGTCTGTGGCGGGATTGGCCTCTTTCAACCCCCCCCGGTTCGCCACGCTCATCGCCTCCGCGGTGTTCGGCTTCACCGGGACCGCTTTGTTGACCGATGCGCAATGCAGCGAGGCGCAGTTTTTTTTCTTCTCGAAAGTGTCCCCGCTGTTTCGGCTGATGGATGCCGAAACCGCGCACAACCTGGGTATTTTTTTTTTACAACTCGGCATCGGCCCGTTGGAAACCAGGCCGGATCCTGTATCGCTATCAACAACCTTGTGGGACGTCACCTTTGCCAACCCAATCGGCTTAGCCGCGGGTTTCGATAAAGACGCCAAAGCGTTCCCCGCGTTGTTACGCGCCGGGTTCGGTTTCGTGGAAATCGGATCGGTAACCCCGCTTCCGCAGCCCGGGAACCCGAAACCCCGGGTGTTCCGCCTAGCCGAACACGGCGCGGTGATTAACCGGTACGGGTTCAACTCGGAGGGTCATGGGCCGGCGGGTAAGAGGCTGGGTGCGTACCGGGAGAAACGGCCGACGCAGTTCGACGTGAAGAGAAAACAATCGCAACAATCGCAAACGGATCAATCGCCCGCGCCGGGTCAACCGTGTTCCACAAATCAACACACCCCCCCGCTCGGCGTGAACCTGGGCAAAAACAAACTCACCCCCGAACTTGAGGCGTATTTGGACTACACCAAAGGCGTGAAAGAACTGGGCAAACACGCGGATTACCTGGTACGTATTGCGCGTTTCCCAAATCCAGGCACACTGTTCCGCCCGATTACGGGTGACTGTTTGTGTATACTCAAGACTCAAGACTGACACTTTTCGTTCACACTCAAAAGGTGGTGAACGTCAGCTCGCCGAACACGCCGGGGTTGCGAAACCTGCAGGGAAAGGTTTTTCTGAAAAAGCTCATGACCGCGGTGTCCGCGGAGCGCGACGCGCTACCCGGGTACGTGTTTTATTTTATTTCCCAAATCCGACACACACTGTTTGCCACACAACACTGACACTTTCTTTTATTTATGGTAAGGCAACACAAACCCCCGGTTTTGCTGAAAATCGCCCCTGATTTGACCGATGCGGACGTCGCGGACATCGCCAGTGTCGCCCTGGCCTGCGCGGTGGACGGAATTATCGTCAGCAACACCACCGTTCAACGACCCGATTTCATTCAGAAACACCAACACGGCGCCGAAGCCGGCGGGCTGAGCGGGACGCCGCTGATGGACGCGTCCACGGAGATGCTTCGGAAGATGTACAAAGCGACTGGCGGTGCTATACCGCTCGTGGGGTGCGGAGGCGTGAACAGTGGCGAGGACGTTTACCGGAAAATAAAAGCCGGCGCGTCCTTGGTGCAGCTGTACACCGCGTTCGCGTACCGCGGGCCGGGGATGCTGCCGGAGATGAAAAACGAGTTACAAAAGTGCTTGGAGAGGGACGGGTACGCAAGCGTCGGCGACGCGGTCGGCGCGGACCACCGGAGAAAGAAGTAGGAGAGGGAATCTAGTCGCTAGAGTAATTCCATGAACAGAGACTACCACCGCGAACAGAGACTACTTCCACGAAAAGAGACGACTCGTGATGTAAAAATGTCGTGGCATAACAACTCTCCTAAGTAAGGTCGTCGCCGCGGTGTACTCGCGCGGTGTGCGTGAGGCTTTTTTTTCAGCAAAGCGCGCCGCCCCGTTCGCGGGGCTTGTTTATTCATATTCTCGTAAGAATGTATGGTACTGGTACACACGAGGGCTGACACACGTTGTGGGACGCCTCGGCGAGGTAACGGTCAACGTATCACCTCGGTTCACGCGGTCGCGTGACAATCAATCAATCAATTCGGAATCAATTCATCCGCACGGCACGACGGCGTCGTCCCCCGACGAGACGCTGGAGCCCGCGCCGGATGTCACGCCGTTTGGCGTGACGTCCCCCCTAACCTTTGACATCGCCGCGTCCATCGCGCTTCGCGTTTCAAAACAAGCGCCGTCCACCGAGCCCCTGATGGAAGGCAGCTTACCCGAAAACACGGTTTGCAGCGTGGACCGACTGTGGCCGTCGCTCGGCAGGGGCGCGATACCTTCGTCGTCCAGCGCGCGGGCGACGGTTTCGTAAAAGTCCGTTTCCGTTAAACTGGCGCACCGCAACATGCGCTCCGCGGTACTCTGCGAGCACGTTTCGTAGTCATCCTGTGTTTTGTAAAGCAGGTGGCCTGAGATTTCGAAAACCGCGGGATTCACGCCGGTCGCGACGACGTCCTCGGGAACCTCGCCAGCCGCGACGCGCTGCGAAAACCGCTGCGGGATAAGAAACACCCGCGCGCCGTGGTCCGCGATGAGCAGGTTGAACGGGACGTTCTTGTCCTGCAGTCGCTGGCACGCGGTGCCGACGATCATGGCGAGTGACTCAAACCCGTCCCCGCGTTCGAAGCAAAGGCACCTCACCGGGTACTCCAGCACTTCACAAACTTTGATTCCGTCCCTTCTGCGTTTCGACGGGAACACGCTTTGCGGTAGCTTCCCGGTCGGCGCGCGTTCGATGGGAAACGCCTCCATCAGGTAATACGCCTGGAAGTGCAGGTGGTTAATGGTGGCGTACGCGCCTAAACTGTTGTACCCGACCCTGAAGTACGGGTTCCGGGATTCAGCAGCCATCATTAAAGGTGGCAGTAACAACGCAGGGCTCACGAGTTGCGGCAACCCTTCTAAAACCCGGGGGCACAGCAGCACGTGCCCGTACTCGATTGGCGAGACGTTGATCAGAATCACGGTGGGCGACACGCCGTCGTCCACCACCACGTGGTTGGCGTCGAAGGTGCTTCCGGAGGGGGTGACGTTGTCGGAAGGCGTTGACCGGGCGCTTTCGAAGGCGCCGTTGTTGTCACTTGTCACTTCATCAAAAACGCGAGATTTCTCGCGCGCGTCGCGGAACGTGAACAGGATCTCCGACTTGTCCGCTTTCGTGAAGTTGAATTTGGAGCCGTCGTAGTCTTGGCAAACGGAATCAACGCTAAACTCGGTGGGCCGTTTTTTAGTCGCCCTCCCTTCGTTGAACTGCGCCACGAACCCGAACGGCCCGGGCACGACCTTGGTTTTGCACGCGGTGACGTCGTAGCGGAACAAACCCGCGGCGAACCGGTCTTCCCACGCACTTAGTAAGATGCGGTCAAACGGCGACACGTCCTGATTGCAAAAAAGAAAAGTGTCAGTCCCGTGTTGGGCGTGTATTGGACGATGTATTGGACGATGTATGGACAACAGTCAGGGTAATTGGTCGGAACAGTCAGGGTAATCGGTCTGAACAGTCACCAGCGTTAGAGATGAAACAGTGTGTCCCCGGGTTTGGGAAAGCCCCGACACGTACCTGAACGTACCCGCCGCCCGTGCTCCCGGTGTCGCCGTCGGACAAACTGCCGTCGTCGCTTGTGCGCTCGGAGTTGGTGTTGTTGCGTTGCACGTCACTGGACCCGTCCCCGAACTCGGACACGAGGTCGTTTAAGTCCGGAACCTTCAGGTCGTCGAAGCTCCCGAACGAGCGCACTTTTTTCATAGCCTTGATCGCGGCGCGCTTGGGGGCATAGGAAAGCGTGGGCAGCCGCTGGCCGGGAGCGCACGTCTTTTGAACTGTGCTGCACTTGGGGTCATTCATGGTTTCGTCGTCCAGCTGGTGGATGGACAAAACCGAGGGGACTCGCGTTACCGTGGCGCTCATTGGCGCTTGGTTTGCTTTTATTTTGACCTTGTAGGTAAAAGTGCAGATGACGCGACGCCGCGTGTCCTGTTGTCAACCGCCCGCAAAAAGGTCACCGAACGCCGCAAAGGTGTTCACGCCGTTCCGCCTGCGAGGTGCACGACGTCGTACGGCGCGGCTCCGTCCGCGATGGAGCTACTGCCGCGACCGCTGTGGCACACGTTGGACTTGCACTGGACCTTGATGGTGTTCGAAAGAAGGTCGCGTCCGTGAAAGCCGGCGGACCTGTGACGCATCAATGAGGCGGAATGGATGGCTGCAAAAGTACCGAAGCCTATACGGACGTCCGGGAACGCGCGGGTGACGGGTGGTCGCGGTGTCGTGCGGGAACACACGCGCAACGAGGGCGGCGATGTACGTGGACGCGGTAAACCCGTGGGGTGAGTTTTTTTGGGAAGCGAAGTCGCACGGGGAGTGCGCGTCGTTGTACGGCGAGAAAGCGTTCCCGGCCACAGGTGACGCTACTGCGAAAAAGCAAAAAAAAAAGGGATCGAAAAACGAGGATTATTCCCATTACCACATTCCACCGACTGATTGCGCATACGAGACGGCCACTTTCTTTCTTTTTCGTCGCTCTTCTCGTTTCTCGCGAGCCCCCTTTCGCTCGCGCGGCATTTGCCATTCAAACCGGGGACGTGGCCGCTTGGCGAGCGCGAGAGGCGCGGGACGAGAGAGGGGAAAGGGGACCACAAAAACGCGGGAACGGAGGAAACACTTCGGCGCTGGCTTCTTTGCGCGTCGCGCTCGGTTCCTTTGTCATCGGTATTTTCCGGGTGCGTCGAGGTCGTCGTCACACGCGTCCCCGCGCTCCACCCCCACCCCACGCCGTCCACCATGTCCCCCATCGACGCGCTGATGATCGGCGCCGGGGAGTACACCACCGGGTGTGTGTTCACCGCCGCGGGCGCGGCGCCTGATAAGCCCGCCGGGGTGGTTGCAATCACGTTGACGGACATGAGACGACGCGGCAAAATCGGCACCCTGACGCTGTGCGACGCCGTGGGAACGCGCATGCCCGCGGTGCGCCAAACCATGGCTGAGAAGATAGGCAAGGCGTACAAAGACATGGACCTCACCATGCGTACCTTCCCCGAGGATGACGTCGAGTTCGACGCGAACGCGTTCAGAGCCGCGATCGCGACGATGAAACGGGGAAGCGTGGTGACTCTTTTCACCCCGGACGACACGCATCACGCGATATGCATGGCCTGCGTGGAGCACGGGCTGCACGTGCTGTGCGCCAAGCCTGTTGTGAAGAAGCTTTCTGATCACTTAGCCTTAGCCGCAGCGGCGAAAAAAAACAACGTGTTAGTAGCGGTGGAGTACCACAAGAGGTTCGACCCGATTTACGTCGACGCGCGGGATCGAATCAAACAAACCTTGGGGCCGTTTTCGTTCTTCTCCTCCACGATGACGCAGCCCAAAGCGCAGCTAGATACCTTCGCGCAATGGGCGGGTAAGAGCAGCGACATCAGCTACTACTTGAACTCGCACCACATGGACATTCACAGCTGGAGCGTGCGCGGCGAGTCGCGGCCGAGACGGGTCACCGCGTTCGCCGCGTTTGGCGCCGCGAACGAACGACTACAACCGAAGGACGGCCGAAAAATAGAAGACACAATCACGCTGGTCGTTGAATGGGCGAACAAAAACGGAAGCAACGGCATCGCGAACTACACCGCCTCATGGATCGCCCCGAAGTCGGACTGCCACACCCAGCAGTATTTCCACTACATGGGCCACGGCGGGGAAATACGGGCGGACCAGGGACACCGCGGGTACACCATGGCCACCGACGTTGCCGGTTTCACGCAACTCAACCCGCTGTACATGAAGTACACCCCCTCCCCCGATGGGTGCTTCGCGGGGCAGCAAGGGTACGGGTACCGGTCCATCGAGGAGTTTTGCGACGCCGCGGTTGCGGTGAACGACCGAACCTCGTCGGTGCAGGAAATCAGGTACGTATTATATTTCTCAAATCCCAACACCGTTCACTGCCCGTCTGAGAGCTATTACTAGTACTGGCAATGCTACACACATCACAAACGCACTGCTCGGCCCGATTACGCCGGAATGTTCGGCCAGAATCCGGCCGACTGTTAACTCACACAAGTCACGGGAAGACTGACACTTTTCTTTTTTACAATCAGCGACAAGGACGTGCTGGCCACGATTGATGCCACCGCCAGGGTCACCGCGATGTTGGAAGCCGGGCGGGTCTCACTGGACAACCATGGGAAGGGCGTTTTGATTCAGTACCCGGAAAGTGCCGGGGATCTGGACGCGGACTTCCTTTGTGAACCGGTAGGGATCGCGTTGGAATGAATGCAAAGTCTCGAGTTTACGCTTTATCGTCCAAAATATTGCAGTCATCTCACTCATCTCTCTCGTCGCTCCCAGTCCCTCACACAGTTGGACCCACACGCGCGTTCGCCCACACGGCCGTGACTCGCGATGAGTCGCGAGGGGGGGTGGTACGACGAGGCGGACGACTACTACGACGATGAAGCGGACGATGACGACTGGGACGACGGGTTTGGCGATGGGGCGTACGGTACCGTGGGATCTCTCGCGGCGAAAGCGAAAAAAAAACCCGCGGGTGGAGGTGGGACGCAGCCAGTGGCAGGGCCGGGGGGCGGGAAACAGGTGGGTGCGGTGGCTGGTAAACCTGCTAAAGCACATGTGAAACCGACCGCCGCCAAGCCCGGACCACCCACGTCGCCCCCCCCCGCCTCGGCGATGGCGCGAACCATGCGCGCCACCAATGGCGAAAAAGGCGTGGCTCCCCTCATCAGTAAAAACACCATGTTTCCGCCGGCGCCAAGCGCGGGCGGTGTTACTTCAACCCCGTTCGACTTCGCCGGGCCATCACCCGATGACACGGTGCTGGCGAAACGCGCTGGAAGTGGCAACCCTGGTTTGAACGGTGGCGAGGGCGGCGGGGGGGTCGGACTCGACGAAGAAGACGACGAATCTGCGCGTCTCGCAAAGCTGAGTTTGCGTGAACGTGAAACCGAAACTCCAACCGAAAAACCAAAAGTCGCGGACTACTCGTCCTACCAACCGTCCCCCGATGAGCTCGTTTCTTACTCAACCGCAGGCAAGCCAAAGCTCCACCTCGTCGTCATCGGGCACGTGGATGCGGGCAAGTCAACCTTGATGGGGCGGGTGTTACACTTAGTAGGCACGGTGAGCGACAAGCAGGTTCACCGAAACACGCGGGACGCGGCTGCGGCCGGTAAGGCGAGTTTCAACTGGGCGTGGGCGCTTGACGAGCGCCCGGAGGAGCGCGCCCGGGGTGTTACCGTGGACGTGGCCCGTGTCCAATTTGACACTGGGAAAACTTACGTCACGTTACTAGACGCCCCAGGGCACAAAGATTTCGTCCCGAACGCGATTATCGGTATGTCGCAAGCGGACGTCGCTTGTCTGGTACTCGACGCGAGCGGCACCAACTTCGAATCCGGGTTCGGAGTCGACGCTTCGTCTTCGTCGAGTGACGCTTCGTATTACGATTCCTCACCCAAAACACGAGCCGGGCAAACCAGAGAACACGTCCGACTCGCGAGGTCGTTGGGTGTTGATTTTCTGGTCGTCGCGGTGAGCAAGATGGATTCAGTGGGGTACGACGAAAACCGGTTCCGCGCGATAAAAGCCGCGATTGAACCGTTTCTGAAAACGAGCGGATTCGGGGAAAACAAAACCGTCTTCGTACCCGTCAGCGGGGTGGAAGGAGTGAACCTGGTGGACACAGTTGGAGTCTCTACGGGAGTGGACGCAGTTGGTGTCCCTGCGTCTCTCTCGGCGTGGTACCGCGGGCCTTCGTTGCTCGGCGCAATTGACAATCTCCCGCCAATCAACCGCGGGTCCCCGAAGCCGTTGCGCCTGCCGGTTAGCGAAATCGTGGTCGGCGACCGGGAGTTGGGTACGTGCGCCATCGGGGGTAAAATAGAGTCGGGTTCCATCCGGGTCGGTGAGAAAGTTGTAGTCATGCCGTGCGGGCAAACCGCAGTGGTGAAACACGTGCGGGTCTTGTCGCGAAAAAGTGAATCCACGAACGGCGACAAAAACAACGTCGCCTTCGTAGGCGACGCCGTGGATATCGGCCTTGAGAAAATAGATTTCGCCTCGTTAGAACCAGGGTCGGTGCTCTGCCACAGCTCGTGGCCTGTCGTGCCGACCAACAAGTTCGTCGTGAAGGTAGTCACGCTTGACACCCTAAGGGTCCCACTGTTAACCGGCTCGAATGTAGTGTGTCACCACTACGCCACCGCGGTGGACGCGAAGGTGCGGGGCTTTCCCAATCACCACGTTCCGCCTTCCTGACTGCCCATACCAGGCTGAGACTTTCTTTTTTATCGGGCCAGGTTTCCAAACTCGTCGCGATTCTGGACCGAAAAACAAACGCGGTCGCGAAAAGCAACCCGCGGTGCGTCACCCGCGACACGACTTGTGTTTTGGAAATCACGACTAAACAACCGCTTTGCGTGGAGACTTACGCACACGTCAAGGCGCTTGGAAAAGTCACGCTGCGACGAGACGGGTTTACGGTCGGCCTCGGGGTGGTGACGGGAAAAGTTTGGACGTGACGCAGGCACCGAACCGGTTTGCGAGTGGTATCAAACCGGAGTACCAGCGCGCTCGGCGATTTAAAGGCGTTGGCGGTTTTGTTACTGGTTCGCAGAGTCGGTTTCGTTTGTTAGTGCAATGTCTCATCCCCGCGCCGCGTGGTTTCGCGGTTCCCTCCAAACACAACCCGGTTCGCGCCTTCGAAGTCCAAACAAGCAACCTGCCCGGTAAGTTTCGCGGCTAAGTACGTCACGAGCTGCCCGAGCTTCGCGACCGCGATTTCTTTCCCGTTCGTTTCCACTTCGGTTTCGCCGCCCAAACCCGGAACGTTTTCGCCAGCCTCCCAAACCCGCCGGTCCGGAAACAACGTAGGAAACACGCAGCACGGCACTATGGCGAACGGCTTGTCGTGCAACAGCGCGAACTCCGCGATCACCTCGGTGGCTTGGTCGGGGTGCATCCCCACGATGACGGAGCAGTGTTTGAATTGCGCAAAGTTTTCCCCGCAAAACTCTGCGCGGATCTGGGGACACAGAAATTGTGAAGTCAAGTCAGGAGCTTCAGGTTCGGTACCATCCTCGGTACCGGTGACCTTGTCGGTACCCATACCCTGCTCAGTCCCACCCGCTTTAGTACGGTCAGGTCCATCCGTGCCGGCGTCTTTATTTTCCAAACCACGCTCGAGTTTCTGTTTCATCCACCGGTGCTGCGCCTTGTTCAGTTTCCGCTGCCTCGGCTCCACCAGGGTACACGGCACCCCCAGTTTCGCGAAGAGCTCCCAGGAAACGTCGCCTCGGCCGCCTGCTACGTCCAGCACCCCGGTTCCCTTGCGCAAAGTCTCGAGTCCGAACGTGTCGACCAGCCAGGTTGCGAATATCGCGGCTCGATGCGACTTGGTTTTCAGTGAATGAGTACCAGTACCTGTCGCGGTGTCATGCGCGTCACTGCCTTCGTTGTAAATGACGTCGTTCCTTTTCATTTCCTCAACCTGCGCGGCTCGCCGGCGCGCGCGGCGTTCGCCGATCCACTTTTTCGCCTCCGCGCCGCGCTCCGCCGAGTGCGCGAATCGACACGAACTTCCTTTGTGACACTGCCCCTGGTTGATCCAGAACTTACAAGGCAGGTTGTTTTGTTGGGTGTCATGACTGTCTGCACTGTGCGTACCCTCGTTTGTAACTTTATCCTTTGTCTTCGTCCTGGTACCCTCGTTCTTTATTTGCTTTACTTCAACGCCGGCGACGGTCAGTTTCTGGAAGAACTCGCCCGGGTTCGTTTCCTGCCATCGTGAAAGAACCTCAATCGATGTCACCGAGTTGAGCTCCACGGACCTCCCTCCGAGGTGGCTTTCGCTGATTGTCCAACTCCCAAACACGCGCACCACGTTCCCAAGCTTCAAGCTCGTCTTCTGCGCCACCGCGAGCGCCAGTTCGTCAGAGAAGCAAACCGTGTGCGCCTTCGCCACGAGCTCCACCGCGCATTCGGGGTTGGCGGCGGCATCATCATTTTCAGGGCGCTCGCGCTCTTCGGTTTCGGCAAACTTCTCTTCATGCAACCGCGCGACCGAGTCAAGCACCGCGCGCACGTCAGCACTCACGTCAATTAGCTCGCGCAAGTCGTAAAACGCCAGCCTCTTGCTACATCGACGCCGACCCACGATTCGTGCGGTGGCACTGCCGAGCACGGGCGGCGCGGACATCGCGCGCACGCGAGTGCCGACACGGAAATTTTCACGAAAGTCTTTTCGGCCAACTGGCAGTCGTTGTCCCGAAACTGGCAGTTGAACCCTCATCACGTCGCTTCGCGCGCCATGTTCGCGGCAGTCGCTTCATCTGGAGTGGCTTTTTCGCCCCCAGGTCGTCGCGAACGGGCCTCGGAAAAGGCGCGAAGAGCGGACCGTTCCAAACCCTGTCGCGCCTCGGAACGGTACCAGGTTTCCGCATCTTCTGCCATCTCCGATTCTTCCTCCGAGATGCACCCCAAGCCAGATCACGAATCTTTCCCTCCCGAGATGCGCACCGCCGTTACCGCGACGCAGCTCGCGTCTCGGCTTTGCGTCGCGACGCAGTCTCGGCTTGTGTCCGTCGACACGGCTTCCAAAAGCGACGACTCACCAGTCACCGTGTGCGATTTCGCGGTCCAGGCGTTGATATCCCTGTGGCTCCTGGAAAAACATCCTTCCATAAAACTCGTCGCGGAGGAAACCGCCGAGGCGTTGCGCGCCGACGAGGACGGCGCCGCTCTGCTGGAAAAGGTCACCGACCTGGTGAATGAAACGTTATATTTAGCGCTAGCCGATGGCTTCGTTTTCACTAAAGACTGCGCATTGCTGCAACGACTGCCGCTGACAACAACACAAGTCGCGACCGCGATCGACCGCGGCGCCGGCGATCCCGATTCAAAAAACTCGTTTTGGATTCTGGACCCCATCGACGGCACGAAGGGATTCGTGGCGGGGCGGCAATACGCCATAGCGCTCGGGCTGATGCAGGGTGGTGTGATTACTGGGGGCGTCTTGGGGTGCCCGAACATGGGTGGTACCAAAATTCCGGAAAACGCAGAGGTCATACCTCCGGAACCGCCGGGGGTTGTTTTCGTCGCGTACAAAGGGGTGGGGTGCGTCGTGTTTTCGAGCGACGTTAAAAAGCCACTCGACGACGGTAAAGAGAGTACTTTTACTTCAAAAGAAACAGAAGCCACAAAACGGAAAACGTGTACCGCCAACGCGAGCGCCACCGGACTGAGCTCGCGGTACATGGAGAGCTGGGGGGACAGCGTCGTGGCGAATGGAAACAAAACCAAGGAGTTGGCGTCGAAAATGAAAAGCACGCGAACTCCCGTGAAGGTAGACAGCATGGCGAAATACGGAGCCTTGGCGCGCGGGGACGCGGATTTGTACCTGCGATTCCCGCCGATTTCGTACCGCGAAAAAGTGTGGGACCACGCCGCTGGTGTGGCGATCGTGGAGGCGAGCGGGGGGATTGTTACGGACGGGGAGGGCAACGCGTTGGATTTCACAAGAGGGCGGTTCCTGGAGCAGAACGGGGGAATCGTTGCGGCCGCGAACAGGGGGTTACACCGAGAACTGATGGACGCTTTGAAAGAATATAAATAGGGAACTAGGGAGCAGGGATTCGCGTTGGATTTACCTTTATTATTTACAAAAGTGTACATTTAGATTTACAGGTGATACTATGCACCACTTAGAGGTGATACTCCGGGACCGCTTCACATCACGTCTCCTCATATCTCGTCATCCTGTTGCACGACATCACGAAACAACGCGTTGTACACCGGTTTGTGTACGGACCAGGTCACCGCGCCTATTGTGTTATAAATTCGCTCCACCAGAAAAGAAACGTCTTTCGCCACCGCCGCGTCGGCGTCGGCTGTGAAACCGAATCGCGCCAAAGGCGCCGCGACCGCCATGGCGCGCGCCGCGCCGTTTTCCAAAGTGCTTCGCGACAGCGGGCCGAGCAGCGCCCTAACTTGCGTCGCCTCAGTCAGTGCTGCTGTGAGTTTCTTGCACTCGGAACAACCAGGATCGATGAGTCCACGGATTTCTTGGGTAACCGTTACAAGCGCGGCGTCTGTGTTTGTGTCCCTCCCGTTTCCAGCAACGATTTCAACCGCGATGTCTTCAACCTCGCTTGTTTCATCGTTCAGCAAGGAGTCGAGACGCGCTACGTTCACTTGCCAGGTAGGACGCGACCCTTGTTCGAGTGCGGTACTTCGAAGTCGCCTATGCACGAACCGGTTGCTGGCGAGTAAAACCGCGGCGCGCGCGCGAAGTTTCGCAAACGAGTTTTGAAGAAACCGCACGCGCGGTTTGTCAAACTCGAGCGTCTCGGGGAAAGGAGTCGTTTCGGAACCGGGACTCTCATTTTCGGTTTCGTTTTCGGTTCCGGGTTCGCCGCACACCAAACCGCAAAGCGCCAACCTTAGCAAACCTTCCGGGGAGCTGGCACGGGTGACGCATGTTTCTTCGTGGTGTTTCTCAGTGTTTTCGGGTTCTTTACCATTCCCGGGAAAGCCAACGGAAGGGACACCGCGCCCGGAGCGCATGGTGGAAGGAATCGCGTTTGCGTTTGTTTTCGAAACGGTCGCGTTCAACCCAAACGCGGCGGTCGGGATGTTCGCGTCCAGCCGGTGCGCGGTCGCCGTGGCTGACCCGAGCCATGCGTGTGTGCCCGGCAACGCCGCGGCCACCGCCGCACGTGTTGCATCGCAATCGCCACCCTGTGTGTCTTCAAAATAACCTACCGATTCCAAGCTTGGAATGCCGAACCTCTTTGCGAATTTCCCAAGCGCCCACTCCGCGCCGTCTTTCCCTCGCGCCAGTTTCGCCAGCGCCGCGAGCCCCGCGTTCCCGGTATCCAGCTTGATGTTGTTTAGGGTGTCAAACATCTGTTTCAACGCATCCACCACCGCGTTTGCGACGGAAAGTCGTGCCTTGCCGTGTTCGCCGTTCGCGGCGAACGCAACCGCGGACGTCGCCAACTGACCCAAACTTAGTTCCAGTTGAGCGAAAGATTCTTGAGAGGGCGCGTCCCTACGCGGCGCGCCCAGCCGCGTGAGCATTCGCGCCGCGTCGGTGATGACCGTGCCGAAGTTCGCGTGTAGCGTGATTGGGTCTTGTAACACACGTGTCAAGGACACGGTCGCGACAGTCGGCGTGAGTTGTAACAGCAACGCCGCTTCTGCTTCGGACCGACAAGAGTCGGGACACGTCGCGGCGAGCGCGTCGCCGAGCTCGCCCACCGCGCGCGCCGCGGCCGCGACGTCGTTTTTCGCCAACCCGTCACGCACTGCGTCCCAGAACGCGGTGATCATCGTGGTTTGAATTCGTGTCGCGAGCGTTTGCGTTTGTGGTGTCTCCGAAGACGCGGATGTTCCGTCCGACGGTACAGATTGACTTGACTCAGAGTTTCCTCGCTCCAGCCGAAAGTCCGGGTCCACGAGAAGCTCGTGCATCAGCGCTTCGTTCGTGTGACTTTCACTTGGTGTCCGAGCTGCATTTGGGTCGTCAACAACAGAAGAATTCGTGTTGGAAACTCGCCGAGCCGCGAAGGCGGCGAGACGAGCCGCGCGCGCGTCCTCGCGAACCTGGACGCGTCGCGCGGCACGGGACAAATCGGTAGCGCGACCCGGCTCCGCGTCGTCGCGCGCGTCGCGTGACGTCTGAGTTAATAACTCCGCATCCATCGACACGGCAGCCACTCGCGCCACGCGCACCGCGAGGTCAAACCTCTGGACACCAGCCTCACCCCCCAAACCTTTGACCTTCCCGCGAAGAATGCACACGTCACGCACAAGCGCTTCAAGAACCGCGCGCGCGTCGGAGCCTTCCGGGAAGTCGTTTGAAGTCGTGGACGCGCCGCACGTCTGTGAATATGGGAAAGAAAAGTGTCAGTCTTGAGTCTTACTGTATGGGCAAACAGTCTACTTGTGATGTATAGTTGTTGCCAGTGCTGGTAAATGTTACTAGTAGTGTACTCAGAGAGGGGCTTGAAACAGTGTGCCTGGATTTGGGAAATGCAACACGTACTTGCAGCGCGGAGGCGGTCATCTCCACCGCGGCGCGTGTCAGCTCGAGCTCCAGCTTCTCCGCGTCCCTTCGTTTCCAAGACACAAATGACTCGGTGTAGGCCTGGAACGCACTCGCAAAGCGACACAGCGCGACGCGCGGGGTGACCAAATCATGCGACGCCGAAGCGCCGGGGCCAAAGGGATCGCGTTGGCGGGTGAAAACGTTTGCGAGTAAATCAGCCGCCTGTGTCACGCCCATCGCCGTGGCCTTGAGCGATTGCGCGAGTTCGCCGCCGAGCTCGGCAGCACCAGAGGCGCCGAGAACGATATCGGGGAAACCAACGACCACGTACGCGCAAAGAAGCTCCCGAGCGGGAAACGTTTCGGCGTCGCGGGGCGGAACCCGGGGCGATAGAATTTTCGAAAAAGAAACGCGCTCGCTTTCGGTTTCGGTTTCGCTCTCGGCGGTCTCTGTGGCAAAGTCCAGGGCGTTTATTTTGCGCGCGACTCTTTGCAAGAACGCACGCGTCGCGTCCAACACCTTTCCATCTCGCGCCGCACCCGCGAACGCGTCGAAGGCATCCTCCAAGGAGGACGCGTGTTTTTTTTTCGGGCGAAGCTTAAAAAACGCACCGGCGAGGCCCTTGGAGGGCAAAAAAACACGCCACGCGCGTTGGATTTTACGCGCTGCGCCCTGTCTTTCGAATGAATCGACACTTACCGTGTTGCTTTTGCTTTCAGCACCGACCATGCCTCGACGCGAAGACGCGAGCCGCGCGCGCATTGCCGCGCGTCGGTTCGTCTCCGCGGCGACGAGCCTGGATTCGAGGGAAGCGCGCTTCCTCGCGACGCGGTTGGAACGCGTTGCGGCGGCGCGGGCGACCCTGGCGTTCGCCGCGCGAGCTTTCGCACGCGTGCGCTCGAGCTCGTTCGCCTTTGTGTGCGGGTAGAAGGGATGCAGGGGAGAGAGGAGTCAGTGCGTCGTTCCAAGACGATGGCGATTTCGCGTGCATTTTTCGGGAAACGCCTCTTTTTTGACGCAACGAATTTTGACAAGACATCTCGGAAAAATCGTTGTCTCGGAAGCTCCGCTGTGTCGTGACCCGCGTCCCCGCGTGGGAGGCACGGAGTCACGCCCCCCACACGTCACGTCTAACAGCCGTGGCGATGGTCCGAGCGTCTCCACCCGGTGTTCGCTTGGTTGGGGACGGACGACGGTCCGGTGTCCGACGGGTTCGCGACCGAAAGCGTTTCGGTGTTCCGAGGAAACCCGTCTCTGGACGGGGACTTGGATGGGATGACACGCACCTGTAGTCTCTCGGCGAGACGCAACCTCTGGTCCAGGTCGGTTTGCGTTACGAATCTCTCCGCGCTGCTTTGTAAACGCACGCGAAGACGTTTCGGTAACGGCCACGTGTCGAAACGCGTTCCCGGGACCCCGAGGCGAAATGCGGACTCGTTGTCGTTGTCGGAGTCACGTCGCGTCATTTTCTGTCGCCGAGACGGACTGGGGCCCCGCCCGGGTGTGACGAGCACGGACATGGCTTGTTAGTTAAACGAAAGCACACTACGCAAACGTGGGTTACGCAAGAAACACGCGCCTCGAGAAGGTCGAGGATGCGCGCGGGCGGCAATGTCGAGGCGCGCAGGTGGAGTTCGTTAGTCGGTAAAAAAGAGGTTGACAAGACGTGCGAGGAGATTTTTTTGTCGAAATTCTTGAAAAGCCGAAATGACCACAGCACTGGGGACGGACGCGCACACGTTGGCCATTGTGGTCACGCGCTTGACCTCGGGCACGCCGGTGTTTGGCACCATGATGCTCGCGTTGGCAACCTGTCCGGTGACGTGTGTCGCACCCCACCGCGGCGTCGCCCGGGTTTCGCGTGCGTCCACCAAATCGCGCCACGCGTCTTGGGGATGCGCGCACGCGTTGTTTCGAAATGACGCGGGGTCGTCATCAAAAACTCGTCACGTCACGTCGCGTTTTCGTCGCGGCGCCGCAGGGCGGGTCCGGGTTCGTGCTTTGTTCGACCCCGACACCGTGACCGACCCTTTGGTAAAGCGCGCGATGAAAGAGCCGGTGGCTTTTTTCGGTGGGATGTTCGCCGGGTTCCTCGGCTTGAGCGTGGACGACAAAGATTCGCCGCTGACGCGATGGGTGGAGGCCACGTCGGTCGCGGCGGGGCGGAACGCGGAAACAAAAGCCGCAGCGAAAGAGCGGGTGCCCCCAAAACCGGACGACTTCGCGACCAAGGAAATAGCCACGGAAATGCCCACTGAGGACCCGGTCTTAGACCACGCACGAGAACAAGACTGAGACCAAAACCGAGGCGTAAACACGAACGGGGACGACATTTTTGTCGCGTCGGGGACGACATTTTTGTCGCGTGCGCAGGCTGAGTCGATTTTTTATCTCACTCCTCGTTTGCTGTCGCCGCCTTCTTCTTTTCGGAGCTGTTCTTGTCGTAGCAAGAGATGCAAATTTTAGTTCCGGGCTCGTCTTTGCACCTGTACCACTTAACGGTCGTATCCGTCCCGCACTTCACGCACGTCGTCCCCGCGGCCGCGGCGACGTCCAGCAGGTTCTTCTCGTAGCAATTCATGCAAATTTTAGTTCCGGGCTCGTCTTTGCAGTTCAGCCACATACGGGCCGTATCCGTCCCACACGTCACGCACGTCGTCCCCGCGGCGGGTTGGATGTCCAGCTCCTGCGAAGAAATGAAACTAAAACTATGTGAGTTGAGACGAAACAGCTTGTCACGGAAGTTATCATGCCTATGAATGTCGCTAGGACAAGGAGAGAGAAAGAAAGAAGAACCCTGATATGCGCACCTCCTGTCTGCTACACGGCTGGCAGTACCACGCGTTCTCCTTGAGCTTCGACCTAATCAATGCGCTTGTATTTCTCCCATCCGTACCGCATTTGGAGCACTTTCCATGGCTGGCAGCGAGCTGCGAAAAAGAGCACCGCGGGTATTGGGGTCAGGTTGTGACGACACAAAGATTATGAAATATTGACATGTGGGGTCGACGCGCGTGCCATACCTGTCGGTTGTAGCAAACGGCGCAGACCGGTTTGTCCTTATCGTCCCCGTTGCCGTACCACCGACTCGTCTCCGTCGTTTTGCACTCGGAGCAGACCAGCGCGACGCCCTGCGGAGGAATGAAAGTTCGAGGTGAGTTTCACAAGCCTTTGACGGGCAAAGAGAACGGTGTAGGCGAATGGGTCCTGGACACCTCGCATCAATGCGGAGTGCGCACCATTTTTATCCATCATTCGGCACGAAGAAGTACAGACCTATTCGGAGACTCACTGAGTTGATTAAGTTTGCGTCAAGGAGCGAACAGAGTTTTGTCAGCACACGCTGCTTTGGCAGGAGAAATCGTAAACAAGCGAGGACAAGGGAAGCACGCACCTGCGTGGAACAAATGCTTTGCGAGCGGCTTCGACTTCCGAAGGTATATACTCGTTGCTCGGTGCCATCGCTCAACGCCTGGACGTTCGCGTGTCGCCAAGGGCACGCCCGTGCCTTCGTGTCTGTTCGATCCAGATGGACTGCTCGGTGTGCCGAAGCGCGTGCGGTTTGACACGACGTGAAACAAATCCGGCGAGCGCGGAAGGTTGGCATGCGTCGTGGAGTGTGGCGAGCGTCGTTTCGAACGGCCGCCGGCTGCGGGCGGTACTCGTGGGCATCCGCGCCACCGCGTGCATACCCGCCATGCTTAAGCACGCCATCGTGCAACGTCCGAGGCGCACGCGAGATTGATTCGTGTAGATTTGGTAAAAGGAATTGTTTCTCGAAGAATCGTCTTCTCTCTGCTGGTCCGAGGTTCACAACTCGAGGGAGAGGAAGCGCGCCGCGACGATATCATAACAGAGGAGGTAGTTGAAGGGACTATTACCTACGATCATAACTAGTATCAGGTGCCTGCAATTTTAGGTTGATAAAAAATCTCAGAGACCCCGCACTGTCGCGTTCGATCCGCCTCGGCGCCCCTTTGAAAAGTCAACGGGTCGCGGTGTTCGAGACGGGCTGTTAAATGAATGGACGTTCGACGAGTGAACGGGACCGCGGGCTTAGTCCCAGCCACCGCGGCCGCCGCCTCCGCCGCCTCCGTAGTCCCCGCCACCGCCTCCGCCTCCGCCGCGGTCCCAGCCGCCGCCGCCGCCGCCGCCGCCACCGCCTCCGCCGCCGCCTCCGCCGCCGCCCGACCTCGCGTCTCGTCCGCCGAAGCCCCCTTTTTTCCCGCCCCCCCCGCCGCCTCGTCGGCCGCCCCCCCCGAACCCCCTCGCCGCGAACCCGCCCAGGAACGACGGGACTTCCTGTCCCGCTTCCTCCATTAGTTCCATCAGCGGCCGCGCTAAGCCGGCGTCTTTCTCGGTGAAGAACGCGGTTGCGAGGCCTTTCTTCCCCGCCCGGCCGGTTCGCCCGATGCGGTGCACGTAGTCGTCGATGTCGGACGGCAGGTCGAAGTTGATGACGTGCGTGACGTGCGGAATATCAAGACCGCGCGCCGCGACATCAGTGGCAACCAGAATAGGGGTTTTGCCGCTCCTGAAGCTCTTCAAGGCGTACTCCCTTTCTTGTTGCGTCCGGTCGCCGTGAATCGAGGTGGAGGGGAACCCTTGTCTTGATAGCCAGTCCTCCAACTGATCCGCGCCGCGCTTGGTTTCCGTGAAAACCAGGGTCAGCCCAGCGACCGCAACAACCAGGTCCATGAGCATGGACTTTTTATCCTCGAAACCCTGGATGAACTCGATCTGCTGCGTGATGAGGTTGTGCGACGACCCCACTCGGCCTACTGTTAGGAAGATGTAATCATCAAGAAAGTCGCTCGCCATGCGCTGGATTTCCTTCGGAAACGTGGCGCTGAACAACATGGTTTGCCGTTCGCCGGGCGGGGGCATGTCCCGTTGTTCCACGATTTGCCGGATTTGCGGTTCGAACCCCATGTCAAGCATCCTGTCCGCTTCATCGAGGGCGAGGTACCGCACGGACTCTAACGAAATCTTCGCCCGGTCAACGAGGTCGATCAACCGCCCGGGGGTCGCGATCAAAATATCACAACCCCGTTCCATCTCTCGGAACTGCTGCGCCGCGGGCGCGCCTCCGTACACAACCACGGACCGCACGCCGGTTTGGTACGCGAACTGGATTGGGAAAGAAAAGTGGTCAACGTCTTGTGTATCGCGCCGTGTGGACAACAGTGACAGTCGCGTTAGAGGTAAAACAGTGTGTGTCAGGATTTGGGAAACGCGCAATGCGTACCTTCCGTGACTCTTCGTGGATCTGGATCGCGAGCTCTCTGGTTGGTGCGATGACGAGGGCGATGGGGTAGGTTTTCCGGCCCCCCCGGGGGCCGCCCCCGAGCTTGCGCGTCAAAATGCCGTGGATAATAGGAAAGCAAAACGCGGCGGTTTTCCCCGAACCCGTCTGCGCGCACGCCATCAGATCTTTACCAGCCCGCGAAATAGGAATCGCGTACTTCTGCACCGGCGTGGGGTTCTTAAACCCACACCGCTCGATGTTTTTGTTCACCGCGTCGCCGAAGTCGATATCCTGGAACGTTTTGATCGGCGCGTCCCACGGGGGCGAGCACTCCACCGGGATGTCCTCGTACATATCAAAGTCAATCCCGGTGGATTCGCCATACACCGGGGCTTCGCCATCCTTCCCCGTGTTACTCACGCTGATCCCCGCGGCTTCGCCCATGCTCGCGATGGCCATCTTGTCCTCCGCCTCTTGTTTCGCGAACGGGTCTTCCTCACGGTTGAACCGCCCGCTGCTTTCCCACCCGCCTTGTCTGGGGCGGTCCCGGCCGTAGTCGCCGCCGCCGCCCCCTCCACGGTCACCGCCGCCGCCGCCCCGGTCGTCCCGCCGCCCGCCGCCGCCGAACCCGCCGCCGTAGTCGCCGCCGCGGTCGTCCCCGCCCCGGCGCCCGCCCCCGAAAGAACCACCGTAGTCGTTGCCTGCGTTTTTTTCGTACGCGGGGAGAGAGATAGGCGGTCAGTTTTTGTTACGACCTTTAAAACTGCAAACACACTCGTGACGTTCGCCGTGTTGTATTCTGGAAGAGTCGAGTTCCGGCGGTCGCGCCGGAGCTGTTGTGCGAATCAACGCTAGGATGCTTCTTAAAAAGCACGTCGCGAAAAAGCTGCAAAAACTTTGCCAAAAACACTTTCCGCAAAAAAAACAAGCGCGAAACGCATTCGCGGGTGCCGATCTGCGCGTTTAGGGTTTGCCAACCCGTCCGCCCCGGCCGAAACGCGCCATCGCGTAAGGTTTCGCTGGTCGTGTTGTGGTCTTCACTTGACTCACGACCAGTACGATGGCGCGTTTCACCGAAACGGTAATCGCAGGCACCGATCGCAGCAGTTCCCGAGCACGCGGTGGCGGAAAATGGAAATTCGAGGAGAGGGAGTGTCGCGCTTGCGTCGACCAGGCGGCACTTTGGGCGCGGAAAAAGTGCGGGGCCGTCGTGCTACGTACCGCCGCGTCTGTCGTCTCTTCCGAAATCGCCGCCGCCGGTGTCACCCGCGGGGCGGTTTCGCAAGTGCGGGGGCACGTACGCGGGCTTGCCTCTGTGTGGATTGGGGGGGGGGGAAATGGTCAGCCGTGTCGCCGGTGCCGCGCGGCAATCGCGCGATCGAGAAAGCAAATTGAGGGACGGCGTTTCGCGGTGGCGCGCATCGGGGTTCCGGAAACCGCGCGGTGTTGATCCCCTTGCTCTCGGTTTGGATTGAAAATTCGCGATGCATCGACGTACCCATCAGCAGGTGCGGCCGCGGGCGCGCTGGAACCACCACCGCCCCCGGACATGGGAGGGGGGAGGTCTCCGGTATCGTCTGCCCAGTTGCTCATTTATAATAAAGTGTTTGCGGTGTCGAAAGAAAGCGTGGGAGGCGTTGTGCGAGGCCACACTCGTTGGAGAGGAGGCGTTCGAGGGATTGGTCGGACAATCAACGTTTGTCGTGACTCTACGCGCGGTTGTGTTTTGCGCGGCGTGTGTACGGAGAACAGTCGCCGAAAAAGGCGCTGCGTGCGTGGTAATGCCGGCGACGACGGGAAGGCTCCTTTTTGCCGATCGGCGCGAGGCGAGCGCGCGGCACGCGGGCGGTTCTTTTCGACTTATAAATAGAGTCTTTGGCGCCGTCACCCTCACAGCGCGGGGCGTTTGCCGCGTTTGTAGCGGTCGGGGGAACGAGTCGCGACGGAACGGGTACTTGGTGCGCTCGATACCCGGGTGTCACGTGCCTTTTGGTGCGTAAGTGTGTTAGGTCGCCTCCGTTGGACGAGAAGAAACTCTACCGGAATCTCGCGCCACGCGCGCCGCACCAAAAGATGCCTCCGAAGAAACGCAAAGCGGAAACCACCGAACTCGATGAGATGGACCGCGAGTTGTTCACCAAGTTTCGCGCCGCCGCGAGCTGCGTTTCCGGGTTGTACACCAGCTCGTTGAACCTCCAGAAACGCGCGTTCAACGGCGGGGCGCGGCACACCACCGGTAAACTGCTGCAATGGGCGGAAAACAAGCTGGCCAGCGGCGAGCCAAACATCAGCGCCCGCGATTTGATAAACGCGCTGCAAGCCGAGCTCGTGGTGCTGCAGGGGGGGGGGGGGGGGGGGGGGGGGAAGGGCGGCAGGCAGGAGTCACGTCTCCGCGGTCGATTCGGTACGTGCGTGGCCTCTCGCCTCAAACGATGGGGAGCACTTTCGCTGCGACCCGCGTGTCGTGCGTCCGACAAAAACGCATCACAAAATCGCATGTCTATTCCGTTTGGCGCAATGCGAAGACCAACGATCACATCCAACCTGACAACCCTAATACCCTGAACATAAACCCTAAACCCGAACACCCCCCCACCCCCAGGAATACGAACAAACGCTCGGCGCCAAGCTGGGGCAGGCTTTCACGCCGTCGCCCGGGCCGGCCGCGCGGTCCGCCCGGGAAAGTACCGGTACCGCGCACCACCACGCCGCAGCGCCGTCGCCCGGAAACAGGATGGATGACGATTGAACCGGGGGGGGGGGTCGTCGGGGGCGCCATCGACGTACCTTGTAGTAACACGAATAGTACAACACGACAAAGAGCAAGGGGAGGGTGTCATCGCTTTACGTTCGTGCTCGATCTCGAATTGTTACTTTCTCACGCACAAAAATCTGCTGCGCATAAAAATCCCGTTTTTGATCGCCAAATGCCGCGTGGCTCCTCACCCACTTCGCGCGGCGCGTGACCGCCGGGCTGTGGGATTCTTTTCGCGTGTTTTGGAACGCCTGCGCGCGTACTAAGCTGCGTGCGTGTCGTGACGGAACTCGGAACAGAACCCTCTGCGCGATACGGTGCTTCGTCGGACCCGCGGTTTCTGGTGTTGTTGGCTTTCGAAAAGGTTACCCGAGTGCCCTCCTCGAAAAGCGCCCTTTCGGAACGGGAAACGCGAGGACGCCTGTCCCGTGCGCGCGCGTGCGGAGGACGGGAACTGGACCTTCCGTTACGGGAACGGTTTCCCGCACCACCGCACCACCGGTGTGTACTGTTGACAAACTCCAGTACGACCGGTATTAGCTATGGTTCCACCCGCGCCCTCGGACTCCGCGGGCGGGTCCACGCACGCGGTAGGGGATGACGTTGGTGCCAGCGACGGCCCCGCCAACACGTTCGCGCATGCGCATCAACAAGCGCACTTCCCTGCGCCCGGTGGTACCGCCGGCGGGTTCACGGCTCAGCCGGCGCATTCGCACGGCGGGGGATGCATTGGCGGAGGTGGAGGTGGAGGAGGTGTGATGACAACACACACACAGCAGACACAACAACACGCCACCACCCAACCCTTCCTCCCCGCGGCGCCCGCGCACAGCATGCAGAACAGCGTGTTCACCGCTCGGCGGTGGGACCGGGCGACCGGCTCGACCTCCACGGTGGGCGCGTCGAGAGCGCGCAATCGCGTACCCGAGACCAGGGAAGACAGCGCGGGGGATTCGTGCGGGGGGGACTTTTCGAACAACACCGGGGACGGACCGGTGGACAGCACCGAGGCGCAGCGGTTCGATTGCGACAGACGGGGGGACGGGCACGGTGACGCGAGGGACGTTAAAAACGAAATTGGATACGCCTCGGAGGATGACGGCGAGGAAGTAGAGGGAGGGGCGGCGAGAGCAGCGACCTCCGGGTTCGGCACAGTGAGGGATACGTATCAAGGCCCCCCAGAGGTGGACAGCGCACCGCCGAATTCGTTTATGGTACGGGCCTTTCCCAATCGCCACGTTCCGCCTGCGCGATTGCCCATACTCGTCCTGCGAAGGGACTATTATTATGGAATACAGGGCCTTCCCTTTCCAATCCCGGATATACCAATCCCGGATATACACATCGAGACTGACGCTTTTTCTGTTACAAGCAGGGCATCGGCGACGGGTTCGCGGAAACGTCGCCCGGCGGGTTTCGCGTCGGCGGGTTCGGAGGCGGGGGCGGGTCGGTTCCCGCGACGGCCGGCGGTTTCGCGGTGGGCGGGGACGGGCCTCCGGGCGCGAGCGCGCGCCGAGGCGGGTCATCGCGCGGGTCAGCGGGCAAGCGCAGAGCCGGTGCTTCCCACAAGCCGAGCTTGGTCACCCCCGCTGCGGGGGGGGGCGGCACTGGCGAATCCGGGGACGCGACTGATCCGGGCGATGCGTACGCGCCGCCGCTGCCTCATAGCGGGAGGTTCGCCATTAGCGGCCCGGCGTTCAGCGCGCCCGCGACGAACCCGCCCCCCGTCCCGCTGTTCCACTCCGCGCACCAAACGCCTCGGGAAATAAACTCCCCCGTCCCCGCCGGCACCGCCGCCGCCGCGCGCGCGCTGGCCATCGCGGAAGCCGAGGGCGAGTGCGAGGCGCACCGGTTCGCCGGGCTTGGCGGGATGGACATTGGTTTAGGTGATGAGTTTGATTTTCCAAATCACGACGAACACGGGTACGCGCCCGCGTACTCGGAGGAAAACAGCGGCGAGTTGGGAGGGGTCAGCGGCGGGGTCAGTGGCGGCGGGGGGGGGGCTGGCGGGGGCGACCACACGTGTGGGGTCGAAACCCGGCCGTCAGGGCGACCGCCGGGCGACCGCCCGCCGCACAGGCAGACAGACGTGAGGCGTGTTCGTGCGGAAAGCGGCTCGGCCGGCGGCCACGTACCACCCAACCACACCGCGCGGCCGGCGGTTTCCGGGGCGACGCCGTCGCAAAATTTGTCCGGCCGTCGCGGAGGGGTATCCGCCGGCCCGGCGGACGGCGCGCTGGACATCGCCGGCGGCGGCGGGCGGTCGGTCGGCAACGCCGAGATGACGCAACACGGCCGTCCGACTTTTTCCGCATCCGTGGGCGGCGGAGGGTTCAGCATGCACAAGAACGGAAACGGTGGGCAGCAACAAGCCGTGGCGATGCTCGGCAACTCGGACGAATCCGAGGAGGACGGCGAGGAGATCGGCTCGCGGCCGGGGGGGGGCGGCGGCGGGTTCCAACACGGGGACGCGGATATGGAAAACGACGACGAGTAATTCAGGCGAATTCGCGTGCGACACCACAGGGACATGCACGGTTGCGTTGCACGCGTAAACGGCCACACTTTTACAAATAATACCCCAAGCGGTACGCGCGTCGGTACTTGCGCCAAAAAAAGGAGTCACTCCTTTCGCGTTCCAAACACGACGGCCCATTCGTTTTCTGTTTCTACTCGCAAATCGTCGAAAAACGGCGCGCACGCCAGGAGCACATGCGGCGTCTGCGTTGTTAGCACGCCTGATAAACAAACTCGTCCTTTGGGAGTGCAGAACTCCGCGAACAACGGCGCCAGCGCTAAAACCGGTCCCAACAAAATGTTCGCCACCACGACGTCGAATTTCGGCTCTCCCTTTTTCAACCCGGGCGGAAGCGCCCCGCCGTTCGGGGTTCCGTCGGCCAGGTAGGTCTGCATTTTCGTGTCCACGTTATTTAACCGAGAGTTTCGCATCGCAGCCTCCACGGAGACGAGCTCGTTGTCCACCCCGGCCGCGCTTTTCGCGCCCATCAGCAAAGCGCCTATCGCCAAAACCCCCGAGCCGGTGCCGAAATCCAAAACGCTTTTTCCCGAAAGTTTTTCCTCCACGAGCCACTTTAAACACAAGCGAGTGGTGGGGTGTTCCCCGCTGCCGAACGCCAGGCTGGGTTCCAGAATCACGTTTATCGAGTCTTTATCAAGGTCTTCAGGCTCCGTGCCTTGTTTCACGATCCACAGCCCATCCGCGACCTCCACGTTTTTGAACGAACGCAAAACCACGCCGACCCACGCGTCGCCGGCGATTGTTTCGTTTTTGTAACTGAACGTGGCGCACAGGATCTCCATCGTGTTACGCATGATTCCCTCGATGTCCGCCCCTTGGGCGAACATTACGGTGACGTCACACGTGTGCCAACTCTTCGTATCACCCGCGAACACTTCCTTTTCCTCGGCGGTGCCCGCATCGGCATCCTCCACGACGCAACACGTCGCGCCCAAGCTCAAAAGCACATCCTCAAGCGCCCCCACATCCGCGCGGTCAAGCCTCGTGATCCGGATGCAATCCACGGTATCGTTCTCGTTGGCTGACGTTACCAACGCGTTGGCGAACGCGGGGCGGCCGCGGAGACGCGTACGAGTTGGGCGGTCGCGAGCGCTGCTGAGCCATCGGATGTGTCGAGGACCGATGGCACCGTCGGCGGTGGATGAAAACGCGAACTGCGTCGGAAGCGCTCGTCGCGCAACCGACGCCACGGACACGACGCCTCGGCTCACCAAGTACGAAGAAGGCGTGACACGCGCGAGGCGGTGCAGCGCGCCACGCGCGATTCCGCGGGCCAGCATCGGGGCTGTGGCGCGCGAGGAATGATGGGGCGTGGAGACGAATTTGTTTCTGATTTTGGTTTTTTTTTTACTTTTGGTTTTTTGGTCTCGCTCTTGCTACTTCCGCAGCGATGAAAAGCTCAGGGTATGCGCACGACGTTTGCACACGCGCACGGAGCGCGACTCGCACGTTCCGCCACACTCGCAAATAGTCTCAAGTTCGCGCGCTTACGGGTTGCCTCCCGGCGCGGGCGGCTGGAACATGCCGTACCCAGCCGCGGCGAGCGCCGCGGCCGCGGCGGCTTGCTGCATCGCCGCTTGTTGCTGCTGGGTGGGTCCCGGTCCTCCCAGGCCTCTGCCGCCCGGTCCGCCTACCGGTCCTCTTCCGCCGGGGCCGGGACCCGGGAAGGCGCCCCTGGAAGGCGGCGCTCCGTAACCCGCCATCGGACCTCCGATGAAGCCGGGCATCGGCGTTCCGTAGGGGGGGTACCCGTTCATCATGAACGGCACACCCGCCGGGTACTGTTGGCTTTGGAAACCGCCCATCTGGCCTTGCATCATCATGGGCGGTTGCGCGGTGGGCGGCGGCTGCGCCGGTTTCTTGCCGAACGAAGGCACGAACGCGCTGGCTTTCGCGCTGAGCGAAAACGGCCGCGCGGTGGCGCTCAAAGTGGAGCCTTGCGGCTTGTCTTTGTCCGGGCCGGCGGCGGGCGCGGGCGGGGGGGACGGCGACGGAGACAGCGAGGTCCTCGTCTCCACCTGTGTGGCGTCCAGCCCGCCGGTTTTCGGCGCAGGAGGGTTGGGTTTGGGAACGGGCGGCGAGCCCGAGCGCCGGCCGGGCGTTTCCTTGTCCGCCAGCGCCCTTGGGATAGGTAAAACAAAGTGTCAGTCTTGAGTCGGCGAGTGTGGGTGTACTGTATATCGCGATGTATGGACAAACAGTCACCAGCGTTAGAGATAAAACAGTGCGCTTGTGACGTACGGACGCAGTTGCCAGTACCTGTAAATGTACGGCCGTAGTAAACAGCAAACAGTCAAAGAGGGGCATCAAACGTGGAGGCGGGATTTGGGAAAGCCCCAACGCGTACCTGACCCCTTCCGGGACTTTCGACGAGCCCCACGCCGGTTTGTGGGGAAGCGCGCCGCCTCCTTTCGTGAGCGAGGTGGTGTTACCCGCGTGTTGGCCCCCGGCCGCGGCGCCGGTGCCCACCACGGCGCCATACAAGTCTTCTTCGTCGTAATCAACCGTCACCCTTTGTCCGCGTTCTTCCTGCATGTGCACGTTCGTGGATTGCAGGTTTTGGATCTCCCTCGCGATGCGCGCGGCTTCGCGCTCCGTGATACCGCCGCTCCCGCCTCTCTGAATCGCCGTGGTGTACACTGACTCGTCGAAGGAGGTGTCCACGCCGAACATCTCTTTGTTCGCCGCGAACTGGTCCCACGCGCCGCCGGCGCCGGTTGCGTTTTGCGCTGAGGAAGCCCACCCCCCTTTGCCCTTCCCGGACTTCATGGCCGGGTCTTCCAGCAAACCGCCATTCGCGGGCCCCCCCGCGTCGCTCCCGCCCATTCCCTCCTCGCCCGCTCCGGGGGTCCACGCCACGAGGGTTCGTTCGAACCTCTCGTTTTTTGAAATGCCGCCGTCGGTGAACCCGTCCGCGTTTGACCGGGACGGCCCGACCGCGAGGTCAGTCATGCCCACGTCGCTCGCCTTCAGGGAGACCAAATCGGCAACCGCGATTTTCATCACGTCAGCCGGCTTGCTTCGTTGCGCCCGGCCAGCCTTGGTCGCCTTGAGCTCGGCCATGCGCACGGTGAACACGAGGTCGTCTTTTTTCCACTGCGTTTGGAAATTTTGGGGAGGTGGGGATCGTGAGTTTCGAGCCATCGGAGATGGGTGACGCAGGTGACGCGACGACGCAGGTGACGCGATGACGCGACGACGCAGGTGACGCGACGACGCAGGTGACGCGATGACGTTGAAGTGGGTGGATAGGAACGTACCTGCGCATCGGACACCGACGCGGAGTGGAACACGCCTTCGTACACGTCACCTGATTTGAGCTGTGGGATTGTGGTAATGAGATATGGGGCGATGATACAAAGCATGGTGATAGGGTTGGATCGGTCAGCCGATTGTCGCGAGCCGGCGCTTCTGTGATGAAAACGCGGTGTGATCGATCGAAATGAGGGTCGTGGCCACGCGGGATCGTTGGCGCGGGAGCAAAAACAGACACCCGATACGCACCGTTACTTCGACGTTGTACCCCACGAGCACCTGCGCCACGAACGCCAGGCGCTCGCGCGCGGCAACGACACCGGGTGGCGGCATCGTGGCGTCGACCGATCTGCGTGCGATCGCGCGATCGAGCGATCGAGCTCAAGACTTTGGCTGACGATTCCCTGAGGCACGTCACCCACCACAGGAGAGGGGTCACTGTCTCGCACTGAAAACGCGAAAGACCGGTCGTGTAGTTGACCCCGTGACACCCTCCCTCCGTGTCGCCCCTTGGCGCGCACGTCGGATTGGCGCGCTAGATGGGAACCACGCGGGGATAAACAAGTCGTCTTGCGATGATAAGCAAACAGTCTGATGAAGTTCGAAAAAATATTTTTTTGGCCAGAATTTCAGGTTCTGTGGTTTCATATTTTACATCGCTTTCAACGGGGGTCGCAAACGCCTACCGTATCAACGCGTGTTTGATTTCGTCGTAGCACACGAGCTGGATGACGATGACGGCGCTGACGTGTGCCAAGCGTTCCGCCCACCCCGCGTACAAACCGGACCAGCCCAACTCCATCGCCGTTTCCACTATTCCCGGTCGCTTTTTGGACGGGTACTTTTTCGAGACGGGCACCTCCAGCGCGCTTCCGCTTCCTTCCTCTGCTTCGTTTCCATCCACCGAGTCGTTTCCACGCACAACACCCTCGATCGCTGCGAACTCGAGAATGTTTGCGTTGTCAACAGTCCGACTGTTTGCGGTGTCAATAGTCTCACTTTCGCTTTTCCCACCCCCGCTGCCTTTGTTGATCACGCTCATTAGGGTATCCCCCGGCTGCGACGCTAAGGACGCTAACAGCGCCGCGAGAAACGACGCTGGAATCTGCGCCACTAACGGCGAGGTAAGGGTTTCACTTAAGTGCGTCTCCATAAACGCGAAAACCCCGGCGCCGCCTGCGTTTTCGCTCGCCGCGGCTAAAAAAACAGCGAGCGCCGCGGACGCGTCCCTCGAATACCCAACCGCCACGTCGTACGTCGCTAATTGAAACATGGAAAACGGAATCATCTTCGCGTAGATCGGGGGCAGGGAGTTCGCGAGGCCGTCGAGGCCTTCTTCCCTGAACAAGCGTTTCACGGCTGCAAACGCGTTCGGAGCGTACCTTTTGTCCGCGACCATCTTGATGCGGGTTTGTTCCAGGGGAAGCAACGCAAGCGTGGCGATCGATTCCGTCGCCGCCGCCGCTAGCAACAACGTCAACAACCGGTGATCGTGACACCACGTCGCGATATCCGGGTTGTCGGATTCAAGAAAAGCCTGTTTCAAGTACTCGAATCCGCCGTACTTAAACGCGCCGTGTAACAGGAAACCGAGCATGGTGTTCCCAAGACCCCGGGCCAAAACGCCTATTCCCTCTTCGTCGACTAGAAGTTTCATGGAATCGAAAACGCCGCCTGACCGTGCGAACTTCTGTGGGTCTTGTTGTACCCGCGTTTTCACCACATCAAGCGGCACCGCGCCCGCGTGAGACACACACGCACCGACCCCACCCGCAGCCGCGTACTTCGCAAGCAAAGCGCCGGTCATCAAGGAGGCGACGCATTGGATTTTGTGTCCATGTCCTTGTCCTCGGCCGTATTTATTTCGGTTGCGCGCCGCGAAGGCGTGCTTCGCCCGTTTCCGGAACCCCAATCCGCGGTCGTGGGTGACTCGCAGCCCACAGTCGGATCCGAGCGGCTCGCAACGCCTGGACGTGGACGCCACGGCCGTTGGGCGCGCCCAGCTCGCGAGACCGGTCGCCATCCTCCCGCGCCTCGTGTAGTGGAAAACGGAAAGGACGCACCGGCGGGATATTTTGTGACTCATCCAAAAACGAAACGTGACTCGGCAATTCGCCATTGCTGCCAGGCCGGGTGAGGTGGCAGGCCGAGGTCGACCCGAGGCGGGAGGTTTTGCGAACGCGTCGTGGTCGTGATGCCATTGAGTACCGCGCGTGCGCAAACCGCGAGACCTGTGGCGGTGTGTCGTACGACGTGTCGGACGAGGCAAACACGAATTGTATCTTCCAATGGTTCGGGTGGTTCGGGCAAACCAGTTGTACGACAAGTGCTGCGAGTTAATAAGCATCATTCGTCACGGCATCGTCTAGCCACCCCAACACACGCGCGCTTCGGCGACAACTTCAACGGCCGGAGCACGGACGACGACGGGTACACCGCGGACACACCCGACGCGCTCGCGGCGACGTGCCCGTTACCCATGAACATCGAAATAAAAGGCGACGTGCCGTACTCTGAGGCGAGCCGGCGGTACCGCCGGACGGTGTTCACGAACGCGGATTGGTTACAACACAGAAGTAACACGAGGTTGTTTGGCAACTTGTCTGGGACGTTTACCTCAGGTGTGGTGCGAAGTTTAGTCACGGAAGTAACTGCAGTGGCCAGTCTGGGGTTGTTGTGCTGTGTGTGGAACGGCCTGATAGGCGGTTTCGAAGATTTCCATGACGTGCTTCACGCCCCGGCGTTTCCCAACATCCACGAAGTGTTCCTAGCCAGGTTACCCGCGTTGCCGTTCACATTGGCGTCACCAGCGCTTGGGTTACTTTTAGTGTTCAGAACCAACGCGAGCTACGCCAGGTGGGTGGAAGCCAGAGTGGCTTGGGGCCGGGTGGTGAGCCACTGCCGCAACGTCATGCGGCAGAGCGCGCTGTGGATTTCAATAAACCCAGACGCGAAGGTACGCAGCTCATTTCCCAAATCCCTCAGACTGTTTGCCAATACCTGTGGTACAAGACTGACACTTTGTTTTACCTACCTCAGAGCAGCATCCAATTCTCGAGCTCGTCTGAAACGAGTTTTCCCGTGGATCAAACCATTTCAAACGACCAGCACTTACACAAAATACGGTGCGCCACGTGGAGTTTCACGCGGTGTCTTGCGAACCGAGTTTCGGGGCCTGAGGACGAAATGGCGTTACAACGGGCGTTACTCACGCGGCTGGATGCATCTTCCGCGAACCGATTACTCCGGGCGCCGAACCGCCCGTTACAGGCGCTCGCGGATTTGGGCCGCGCCATGAACGCGTTACCGGTGGATGAAAAACGACGGGTGGAGATGGACAAGAGCGTTATTTTGCTAGGCGACGCCTTGGAAACGTGCGAGCGGATATTCACCTCGCCAGTGCCTTTGGTGTACACCAGGCACACTGCGCGGTTTCTTTCGTGCTGGCTGTTGCTGTTACCCTTGGCCCTGTGGGAGCCGTTCGGGAGCAGTTGGAACCACCTCGCAGTGGTGCCCGCGTCGACGCTCGTGGCGATTTTCTTTTTCGGAATCGAGGAACTGGCGGTGCAACTGGAGGAACCGTTCAGCATCCTGCCGCTCTCAAAACTGTGCGACAACGTCTGGGACGGGGGCGTGGAGCTTTACCAGGAACAGTGGGACGGGAACTCGGCGCTGGGGACGTCCTCGCCGATCACGGAAAACGCCGCGGCGGAGTTTGTGGAGAGCATGCGATTGTGAATATCATGAAGCGCGCGTGACGATTTTTTCAAGTATTCATAGAAGTATTGACACGAAGTATCATCATTAAAAGAAGCTTTGTTTCTCGTCACTCGTACCTCCGTTGTGTCGCCCCGCGTCCGCGGCGTGCGCGTTGAGGCTCATGGTTTGGCTCCCGGACGTCACGGGCGGTCGCGTGGAGGGGGTTCCGTTTTCGTGGGAACTCACCAGACCCTCCTCACCTTCCGACCCTTCCATTTCCAAATCAACGTAGCTGCCCCCCATCGGCGCGACGCCTGCCAAGCCGTCCCGCACGTTTCCCGTAACCGCTCGTTTCGAAGCGCTGACTCTTGTGCGAAAGAACTCGTCGTTTCTTTGGCGGTTACCGCTCATGATCTCGCGATCATAAGCACCACCGCCTCCTTCGTACTCGCCTCGGTTCGTCAAAGCAGTGGCGAGCTGTTGAATTTCTTTTGACGCGAGGAACCCTGGGGGCAGGGGTCCCAGTCCTAAGGTCTCGACGCCTTCGTTCATGCGCATGAATCTCGGTTCGGGGACGTGCCCTCCAAACCCAGCCCCGGCGAACGACGACGCGCCGACCTGTCCGGTCCCAACGGACCTGGCGAACGCCAGCGCGGCGAGTCCTTTTTTGCGTCCCTCGTTCCGGTCAGAGTACTTTGGCAGGTTTCGCTCTTCAGGCGGAGGCACGGGATACGAAACCCCGACGTCGGCGCGGACGGTTCGTTGCGGAACGTCGTTCTTCGGTCTCCCGAAAGGCGTGGGCCACAACGGCAAGTTACGCTTCGGTTCCGGTTCGGACGGGGGATGGAAACGAAGCGCATGCGTGACGGAAGGAACAGGTTCAACCGATTCGGCGTCGTGTCCGTCTTTGTTGAACGCACCGCCGTCATCCCGAGGTTCCGCGAAAACCCGCGCCATCTCCGTCTCCGTGGCGTTCAGCTCGCCGAACGGGTTACCACGTACGTCACCGCCTAGCTCCGACCGTACCTCGGCAAAGTTCTTCTCCCCGGGGCCCGACCCTTTCTCGGAAGGCGACGTGTTTCGCCCAAACTCAAAACGGATTTTCTCGTGCCTTTCCAGGAGCTGCGACGTAGCGCCGGGGACGTGCGACGCGTTCGTTTCCCGCAGCAACTCGTCGCGCGTCAGCTCGCCCTCGCTCTCTTCCTCCTGCTCCTCCGCGCCGAACACCCCGGCGTCGCGCAAGGCGGACTCGTCGTCTGAAGAAAGGCCTCCTGCGTAGTCGCCGCGTTTGAACCGTTCCGCGTTGGCATCGCCGACACCCGCCGCTTTCTCCCGCAGCTTCTGCATCTTGAACTGCTCGAACTCCAGTTCGAACGCAACGGTTGGCTTCCCGGGTGCGTGCGCGTCCACCGGGTCTTTCGGGACCTTCACCGCCTTGCCCGTGCGGTTGGGGTTGTTGTACTCGGGGGCTTTCGTGGGGACCCACCCTTTTTGGTGCGCCAACTGAAGCGCTTTCGCCTTGCGGCTCGCGCGCTCCAGAGGCACGCGGATTTTCGCCTCCCGAAACGGCACCAGCGCGCGCGGGTTGTGCCAGTTCGGGGGCTCACCCAGCATCCGCCGGTGGTGGGACGTTTCCGCTTCGTGCGAAAGAGGGGTTGGTTTTTTGGCGCGGTGAGTCCTTTTTTGTAAGTCCGACTTTTGGGTCAGACGGTTCTCGTCATCCGAAAACCCGTCCCCGTCCACCCCGGCTTCCCCAAAAACTCCAAATCGCACCGGTCCCAACCCAGCGCCGTTTCCACCGTACCCGCGAGGCGGCGCGACACGCGGATTGCCCGATTGTTTGGGCGACACCGACAACGCTTCGCTCTCCGCGTCGCTTCCTTCGTAATCGGTTTTGTCCACCACGCGATGCGTGTCGTTTGTACCCGTCCGGATGGATATCTTCGCCGTGGACCGACCCGCGAGCTCGCGCTTCGCGTCCTCCAGGTGCTTGGACATGTGCAGCGCACGCTTCGCCTGAGGGTGAGAGAAATGAGGTGAGATAAGAAGGGATGGACACAACGAGTCAGTTACCGGGATTCGTGTTTTATGTTCACTTTTTCACGTAGAGTGACGCAGAAAAAAAGCCTGCAGATTTCAAAAATCTCGGGCCACGACGATGCTTTCGGTGCGCCTTCCCTGGATCGCGCGCCTGGAGTAACCCGCGCGTTTGCCGTTTGTTCAACCCGTCAAGCACCTGCCGTACCGTGATTTGTTCCTCAGTCAGCTTGAGTTTCCCCAAGTCAGTGCTGGTGAAGTCCCATCCGCCCGTTCGCTGGTCGTCGAAAAAAGTCGGTCTTCGTCGGTGGCGACCCTCGGTGCCCGCGTTGCTGGGCAGGGAAGTCACGCCGGGGGCCCGGGGGCCGACGCCGCCGCGCTTCACGCGCATCGCCTCGTCGGCGCGAGGACAATCGTGAGGGACCCTTGGAAGGTGCTGCGATGAGGGCGTCGCGCTACGAAGTGAAACGGTTGCCCGTCGTTGCGCACCGTCGTGGCTCATTCGCGGCGTTAGCCGATACCATAACTGAACACCACTCACCCACAGACAGAAATTTGGCAACGACTGCTGCTCCACTACTACGACCCGCGCGTCTCCTACGGGCGGAGCGCGCGGAGTGGGGAGTCGCGCGCATGGCGGGCTCGACTGACCCGCGGCGGACGGCCGCGCGAGGCGACCCTTCGTGGGGCGAGTCCTCGAGCCAGGGCGCGAGTTCCTTGTACGACGACGACTCCACGGTTCCCGAGGAGGATGCTTTGTACAAACACGGCGTGGGGAACGCGGGGGATGTTTCCGAGGAATCTTCTGGGTCGGACCAGGAGTGGGACGAGGAACGCGGGGGTCCTCCCGGTGGTGGGTACGGTACGTCATCTGAAACAAACCGCACGACACGTGTATTCAGTCCGTCCAGGACTACGCGGTTCTGCCCGGTGGTGGCTTCGCGTGTCTTTCCAAGAAAGAAAGAAATGTCCGCTTCCCTCCGCGATTCGACTCGCAGTCGCACCTGTAACACCCCACTCACCCTTTCTCCCACCCTGCCCATCCCCCCCCCAATCAACCCGCAGGCGCGTCTCCTGAAAAGGAACCCATGCTGGGCGGCACGCAAAGGACGGACACGAAACACGCGCCGTCCGGCTCGGTCAGGGACGGGGGCGGGGGCAGAAAAAAGCCCAAAGCATCGCGAAACGGAAAACCACCCGTCAAACAACAAAAAACAAAATCCTGGTTCGCGTGGGGTGACCAGTCTTCCGGGTCCGACGGCTCGTCCGAAAAAGTTCCGAAAGTATCGCACGCAAGGGAGGCTGAGTTAACAAGGAAAGCCCAAGCCCGGGATGCCTTACGACGCAAAGCGGAACGGCGCTTGTACCGCCCCGCGAGTTTCGTGCTTCTGGGCAAGCTCTCGTTGATGTGGCTGGGGTTGATTTTGCTAACGTACGCGTGTATCTTCCTATCCGCGCTGGTTTGTTTCCTGAACCCATACGCGGTGGTTTTAGACGGGTCACTGGAGTACTTGTGGAGCGTGGTGTGTTGTTTGTCCCTGTTAGGCGTCCCGAGCATGCTGACGCACCTTTGCGGGTACGTGTTCCTACCCCCGGTCTGGCCCGAACAGTTCCCCGAACGGGAAAAGGTTTTAGAGGAACTGGGGGGGTGCCTTCTTTTCCGGTTTTATCACGTGAGGGGGCTAAATCGGCCGCAAGCCACGAAGCAAGCGGTGGATACCGCAGTGGAGGTCTTGTCAAGAACACTGCCCAACACGCTTTGGGAAGTGGAGGTCGTGACGGAACGCGATTTGTTTTTGGAAAACGCGAGCGTCAAGGAGTTTGTTTACCCGGAAGGACGGGTGGGACCCGGCGGGCCGGGGTGGGTTTTGGGGTCGGGGAGGGACACTTTGATACGGAAATCGTGGTTTAGAAGCGCATTTGATAGGATGGCTGGTCTGTTTGGGGGACTGGATGGAACCGTGTCTAGCAGCAACACTGGCAGCAACACGTCGCAAGTCACGCCGTGTCAGTTGCTTTCGTACGCCGCGGAGGTGAGCGCCGCCGGGTGGGGGGACTGGGTGGTGCACCTCGGTCCGGATGGGATTTTGAACCAACGGGCGGTGGACGCGGTGCTGGTGCACTGCGCGCGGGAAAGCCGGCTTTCCGCGCTTGCTAGCTCATCGCAACCGCGAGCGCGAAGATTGGCGCAAGGCTCGGTGATGCCCGGGATCACCCGGACGGCTAACTCTTTAGACGGCGGCGTCCCCACCATGGCGGCCTGGCCGCCCGCGATGGCGGAGGTGCTTCGCGCGGGGGAAAGCGCGGGGGCGATGCACTTGGCGTACAGCCGAGGGACGGTAGGGCCCGCGTTAGCAGCCTCGCCGGGGCGGTTCTTAGTGGTGCCGAACGAGATGGAGCGTTTGGTGGGGTGGTCCGATGACGGCACGCCGCCGGGCAGGTACGGCCTTGGGGCTTTCGCAAATCCAACGGCCGTCACTAAAAGGAAGCATCCTACATACAGCACAAACGCACTGTTCGGCCCGATTACTCTAAGTGTACTGTTCGGCCCGATTACTCTACCCAATCCCCCATACCGTGCACTCAAGACTGACCTTTTTCTTTCCCACTCGCAGCGAGCACACCGCGTTTGCGCTGCGGTGCAAACACCGTGGCGCGCAGTTCGCTTGGCTGGACGCGGGCGTGCACGTCCCGGTGACCAAAGGGTTTTGGTCGTTGTTCAAACAAAGGGCTAGGGAAAACGCGGCGCTTGCACAACTGCTGATGGAGGACTCCAGCGACCTTACGAAAAGACTGGACCCCACCACGCAAACCATGTTGGCCACGACGTGCGTCTCGTCCGTGTTTGCGAAACTCGCGCCGGTGTGGTACGGCCTTGGGCGGTTCCCAAATCCAGGCACTGTTTCTGCCGCCCCTCTTTGAGTGCACTACTCGTGATGTATGTGGCATTTCCAGTACTAGTAACAGTTACCAGTACTGATAACTCTTACGAATACATCACAAGTGCCCTGTTTTCCCATAAAGCACACCCACGGACTCAAGACTGACACTTTGTTTTACCCATCTCAAGCGTCTCTGTGGCGCCGTTTATCAAGCACGCGGGGACGCGGGAGGCTTTTTTCTTGGCGTGTTTCGTCGGCGCCACGGGTGCGTGTCAGTTTTTCATCTACGCAATCGGGTTCTACGTCAGCTCGGGCGCGCGGCACCTCGCCACCGGCGCGCCAGGGTACGTGTGCTACTTGCTTTTGTTCGCCGTGACGTTCATTTTGGTGCCTGTGTTCAGTGCGTTTGAGCTACTGGCGGTTGTGTTTGCGCCGTTTTTCGCCGCGAAACGAACGAAAATCGAATCGAGTAACGCGAAGAAAGACGTGAACGGGTCTCCTCCTGTTCGATCAGGTGGATCCGACACGTCCGTCGGATCCGACAAATCGGATGACCTGATCGGCAGCGACGGGGAGGTGCGGCGGTGGAAAAGCAGAGGGGGGAGCCGGCGCAGGGGGGACCGGGGGGGGTCGCAGACGTTCACGGCGAGCCTGGAGGAGGGAGGTTTTCTCGAGGAAAACACACCAGACGCGGCGACCGCGACGGCGCGCGCGGTTGCGGCGGCGGCGAACCGGCCGCCCTCCCAAGTCGTGTCCGAGGCTACCACAGGAAGGCCATCGCGAGCGCCGTCCTCGAGTTCTTCAGGGTTCAGTCGGCCCAGCAGCAGGGCGGATCGCTGGCTAAAAAACAGCGCGCCCGTCGCGAAGCGGTAGCCGATGTTACCCGAGATGTACTTTTTTGAATAAACTTCTACTCGTTCCCCTAGACTTTCCCGCGCTCGCTCACAACGACACACACCACCGCATACGCGCCATGCTGTCCATGATACCCCTTCTGTCTCCCCCGCGGCGTCGCCCCGAGCCCGCCCAGACCCCTCCTCCGGAGCCTCCCGACACCGCGCTTCCGCGTCTCCCGAAGCCTCCTCCCGAGCTCGCGCTTCCGAGGCTTCCCGACAAAGCCTCACGTGGTTGCGCGTGGGACGAATACACCTCGTCCCAAGGGCACCCCTTTGCGTGCGCCCACGTTTGGGCGGCTGCACGCAAGGGACACGCTTCGACTTTGAAGTGGGCGCGCAAGACCGGTTGTCCTTTCGACGAGAGCTGCTGCGCGGGAGCGGCTCGGGGCGGGCACCTCGAGGTGTTGCAGTGGGCGCACGCCAAGGGGTGCCCTTGGGACGAAGTGACGTGCGCGGGAGCGGCGATGAGTGGGAACCTCGAGGCGCTGCAGTGGCTGCGCGAAAAAGGCTGTCCGTGCTCCTCTGCCGCGGAGGGCGGTCACCTGGAGGTGTTGCAGTGGGCGCGTTTGCCGGGAAACGACTGTCCGTGGGACGCGGAAACGTGCGCCGCCGCGGCGCGGGGCGGGCACCTTGAGCTTCTAAAATGGGCGCGCACAAACGGGTGTTCCTTGAGCCCCGAGACCGTCAACAGGGCGGCTTCGTTTGGGCACCTCGAGATTCTCCGGTGGGCGCGCAAACAAGGGTGCGTTTTGAGCGAAGTGACGTGCGAGCGAGCTGCTTCGTTCGGGCAGTTGGACGTCCTGAAGTGGCTACTCCTGGTGAAATGCCCGTGGGACTCAAGGACGTGCACCGCCGCGGCGCTGAGCGGCGACTTGGAAATTTTAAAATGGTTAAACCAGAAAGGCTGCGTGTGGGCCGAAGACACGTGCGCGAGTGCGGCGTTCGGAGGACACCTTGTTGTGTTGAAATGGTTGAGGTCAAAGGGATGCCCGTGGAACGAGCAAACCGCCTTGGACGCGGCAAGGGAAGGACACCTCGACGTTTTCGAGTGGGCGCTGGGAAACGGCGCACCCGACGGAGTGTGGGGGGACGAGGACGAGAACGACCCCGTGGAAGAGTGGTACGTCGGGGGAACCGCGGAGAAGCCGCCTGTTAACCGGGAAGAAGACGAAGACGAAGAATCTTTAGGGGATGGTATGGAGACCCAAACCTCTCCGGCAGCGACGCCGCTGAAGCCAAAACACAACAACACGCCTACCCCGAAATTCACCACCCCTTGGTCAGGAGGCCCTGCGAAAAAATTGCCCGTGTTGTCGCCAGTGAAGACGTACAGAAGGAGGACGCCGGTGGGTACGCCCGGGTCGGCGAAACGCAAGACTATCGGCGGTTGCGATGAAGAAACGCCTTGCAAAAATCAAAAAAAACGCCCGAAAAAGCGACGACGCCGGCGGCGACGATCCCGGAAGGACCCGCGCGGTGTTCGAAACGCGACGGGCGGAACTGGCGGTGCTCCGAGATGGCGATGCCGGGGAACAAGCTGTGCCAGAAACACAGGAGCGGCGGAGGGGCGGCGATGATGACGCCTATTGAATAGGGTGAGTGATGAAAACGAAGGGAGACGCTCTATCGACGATATCCGTAGGAATGCGGTTCATTCTGCATAAAAGAATACACTACACTACTCCTACTTCGCCGCGTCGTCGTGTTCCGCGTATTGCCTGAACCGCAGTTTCACCAAAACAGGATCGCGTCGTCGCTGCGACGCCTCCTCTGGTGTTTGCGTGTGGTCCAGCTTGAAATTTTCCTCCTCGGCATCTTTTGTCCAGAACCACCAGTCGTTACCGAACCAATCAGAAAGTTCGGTCAACGGACCGTCCTCGACGATCTCGTCAGGTTGCTCCAAGAGTTTCATATCCACGCTGTGCAGGCGCGCGGCTCGGAGCTCCGCAACGGTGGGTCGTTCCCTGTCCCGCAAAATCCGTCTTCGCCGTTCGAAAAACGCCTCATCTTCTCTCAAGGCGTCTCTTCCGAAAATGGAAAAGAACGCCGAGTTTGAAAAGTCACTACACCCGCGGTACGCTTTCGTTTTCAAGCGCGCGAAGTACGAAGGTTCCTTTTTTACGAAATCAGCCTCTTCCTTCGCCGCGAGCGCTTCTTTTGCGAACCGCTGTGATTCCCGTTTCGCCAGCTCAATGGCCGCCTTGCCGATCCGGAGCCTGTGTTCCGGCTCCTGCGACGACGCGTGCCCGATGGTGAGCCGGTGAAGTCTTAACAAACCAAAGGTGGCGCTCTCGCCGGGGTCCAAAACGACGCACGCGTCGTCTGGGTGCTTAGGAGTCTTGCCCGTCATCGCGGTCATCTTCGTGCCTGGCATCGTGCCTGTCGTCGTTTCATGTAACGTGAGCTCGGAACTCGCAACGCCGCCGCTCAACACGTGCACGGTTTCGTCAATCTCGGTCTCGCGGCTGCTCTTCGCCGTGCCGACTAGGAACGTTCGGACCCGTCCTTTCCGCCGCACGCTCTGCGTCGCGACGCCGCTGAACACCACCGCGGCGGTTTTCGTGAACCCTTTTGTACCGCCAGAGTGCGCAGACTCCGCTGATTCCAAAGCAGCAAGACCTCTCTTGTTTTTCTCCGCCAGCGTTTTCACGCGCTCCCGGTGAAGCGTCTCCGCGCGCGTAATCACCGCTTCCGGGCCTGACTGAGACGCCGCCGCGGGGTCGTCGCCCCCGTTCGCGGCGAGCTCCACCAGCGCCACCACCCCGGCGCCGTGTGTCACGACTCGTAGCCCCCCAGTCGCGTCGTTTCCTTTGTGCACCGCGCTCATCAAGTCCATGAGCTGCGTGCGGTCATACACCGCTGAGTGTTCGTCGATCTCAAGTCCATACGCTCTTCGCGATATTTTCGCTAAGCGCCACTTCAAACGCGTGTGGTCGTGCGACGCCAGGTAGAAGTACTGACTGGTTTCGTACAAAACGTACCCGGCGTCGTCGTCGCGGACGGCGCCGTCGCCGCGCTTGTTGTCAACCGCGGCGTGCGTTTTCGCGGGCGTCTTGGAAGGCACCGACTTCTGTCCTCGCTCCACAAACGGAAAGTGCACGGGACAATTCTTGACCGTCTTCGCTAACGTCGTTCGTTTGCGGCGCGCGCCCATCCTGAAAACCGTACCCCCCCCCGAAGTAACGGGCTCCCGAGCGTTGTCGTAGCAGATACACCGCGGCCGTCCCTCTGCTTTATCCTTTGCGGTTCTCCGTTTGATCATATCCGCCATCGATTCAAACTTCGTATCGCTCGGTTCAATAACCCGCGTCTCGGTTTCCCCAACCTCCACCACGTTCCCTTTCGAGTCGATCAACTTGCGCCGCTGCGTGATCCTCTGTTGCGTCGGCTGCGGTTTCGGTTTCGGTTTCGGTGCAGGCAATTCGTATTCAAGTCGTTCTTCCTCCCTGTACTCGTTCCCCACGCGCGCGGCTTCGTTCGCGGTGGCCACGAAACTCGCAAACGCACCCGCGATTCGCCACTTGTTGCCGGACGTTGAAAGGTTTCTCAGCGTAACCGCATTTGCCGTGGACGCCTGTTTTTGTAAAAGAAAAGTGTCAGTCTTGTACCTGATGGGCAAACAGTGTGTTAGGATTTGGGAAATGCAATACTTACCTTTTTCTCACCCTCGATGACGTGCTTGCGCTGAAGCGCGGTCATCGCGGCGGTGCATAGCGAGTCGCCTCTCGGGTCCGCACTGGCGCCCAAGTCAGTACACCGCGCTGCGGCTCTCCAAGCGCCCCTGGAAGCGTGGGGCTTGGCGTCCCTTCGCGCCAGCAATCCAGAAGACGCGGCTAAGCGCGCTTCGATGACGGGGTCCAGTTTTTTGTCGAACACGACATTTTTTGAAAACCTCGGTTTCGGTAAAGGCGGCGCCGGTGTCTCCTGCGCAAATAGCGAGTTCAAAAGGCTTGACACCATCCCTGTAATACCCTCGTCTTCTTCGTCGTTTTCGTCATCTTCTTCTGTTTTGTCCTCCCACGCCTCCGCGTCGACTCCGTAGTATTTCTTTTTGGTTTTGATTTTTCGTAAAACTTCCCGGAGCTCGTCCGCGGTGACCTCCACGCCGTGCTTCTCCCGGAGCAGCTCGGCGACGATATCCACCTGCCCGTCCGTGAGCCTCATGGCGTCGTACGTGTCCTCGTCTTCCGCGGTTTCCGGAAGTATCGCCCCGTTGCCATTCGCATCCGCGGTAGACACACTTTTCTTCGCAACGAACGACTCTCCTTCGTCCACGACGTTCCCGCGCTCGTCCATGGTGACGGTTTTCGACGTCGTCTCGCGGTGCGTTTTCGTGGTGGTGGTGGTCTCTTCGTTGACGACAACCAAGTCGGACGCGTCGGGGCGCCGGTCAGCATCGTAGTCGTCACCTTGCCGTTCCACCACCTCGTCGGTTTGAACGTCAAACGCCATGGAGCGCATCACCACCCTAGCCGTGCCTCGTAAGTTAGGCGGCTCGTGCGGTAGCCCCCTCTTCGCGCGAACGCCGCCAACCGGAAACGCATCCTTCGCGGTATACACGTAGGCCTGTTCCGCGTTTCTACCCGCGCCTTCTTTGCGCAAAGCGTCGCTCGTTTGAACTCGTCTCCCAACAGCCCTGATCCCGGGACGCCGACCAAGCTCATGCCTAGTTTCCGCAGGATTCGATCCCAGGTGGTCCTCGACATTTTTTTTCGTATCATCATCCAACACCCCGACTTTCCGCTCCGAGCGTTGCACGACCCGCAACACGCGCTCGAAGTCGGCGCCCGAGGGACGTTCGACTTTGATGTTTTTGCCCATTCCAAAATCTTCGCTCGTCGCGACCACGGCGCGTACGACGCCCTTTATTCCCGAAATCCCCTCGGCTCGATCCGCCTCCGCGTCTGCTACCCGCTTTTCCGTTTCCGTCATCGCGGCCCACGACTTAAACCAAGCCACACTGCCCCCTCCGTTACTAACGATGTGCTGTGAATGCAAAAGACACGTGTCAGTCTTGTATGGGCAAACAGGGAGGCGGGATTTGGGAAAGGCCCAATACGTACCGGAACCCATTCACTCTCATCCGCGAAGTCGCCTAAATCGTCCACACGCGTCCGTCGCACGTCGTTCGTCCCCGGTTCGGAGCGCATATTTTTCATCTCCGCCCTGATTCTTTGTCCCTCCTCTTTGCCTTTTTGCTTTTCCGCTAACGAGAACACGGACGCGTTTTTTTGGTCGTTTTTAGATGTGCGCTCGTCCTCCGCGGAGTCATCACCCAACGCTTCCTCGGTAAAAAACGCAACCTCGTCTTCGTGCATCGACGCGAGGGTGTTGTTCAGGGTAACGACTTCCACAACGGGGCGTTGCTTTTTCTTGTCCCTTGTCTCGCGCAACGTCGTCGCGAGTGTTAGGCTCTTGGTCAGCGAGAAGTTCTGGGCCATGGGGTCGTAGTCGTGGTCCTCGTCGTTCGAGGCGCCGAGCGTGCCTTTTTGCGCCGTGTCGAGATTCGGGTCGTACTCCTCATCAGACCACGACCTCACGGAAGCGGCTGGGGAAGGACCCATCACCACTTCCACGCGTCCGTCCCACCCACAAAGCGCACCGCGACTCGCAACAAACGCAACCGCGACGCGCCGTGAAAAGCGCGCCGCGCGGGATGCCAGCGAAGACAGGCAAGGAACGCACGAGTAGAAGGTAGTGGCGCGAGGCGAGGTCGGTTTTTGGAGCATAATTTATTTCATCCCCAGCTCACGAATCTCTCGTCAGTCGTGGCGTCGCCGAGACGAGGGAGGCACTTGCGCCGGTTTAGGTGGGTCTTTGGATAGCACGCGTGCTTGTTCTGGGCGTGTGCGTCGGGTCCATGGCGGCAAGAACCACACCAGCGGTGGCTTTAGTCGCGTCTCGGTTGATTCGCGCGGCGGCGGGGGAAACGAGGCGAAAGGTTTCTGAATGCCACCTCCCTTTGCGCAAACTCGCGCCGCCCACCTTCACGTCCCAACGGCGCCGCAGACGCACCAAAGTCTTCGCCACCAGCGCGGCGCTACCCGATAACTCGCACCTCAAAGCCCACCCCCTGTTCCAGCTGAAAACGGGCGCCTTTTCCATCCACGACTTCGAGTTGGTGGTGGATACGATCGATCTGCAAAACGGCGTGGCGCCCGTGAAAATAGTCCGCCCGAAATCCGAAGACGCCGTGCTGGACATGTACGTCGAGCTCGGGCGGTTGGACCACGACCCGTACTGGGCGGCGCTGTGGCCGTCATCAATAGCTTTGGCACGGGAAGTAGCCTCTGCGTCGAAACAAGACGTCGTCAAAAACAAGCACGTCTGCGACTTGGGCGCCGGCCTCGGGCTCGCCGGGATGGCGGCGGCGTTGGCGGGCGCGCAGTCGGTGACGTTTTACGACAGGGAACCGTTGGCGCTGCAGTGCTGTTTGCTGAGCGCGGAGGCGAACGGGCTGAATGTGTTGCGGGTTGACGGAGATACAGAAAAGCTGGGGTTTGTGGTTACGCGAGGTAAGACGGATACCGAGGGCGCGGGTTCGATTCCGGAAGGCGGGGAAGATGCTGACGGTGCCAAAGAAAAAAATGAAGAAGATGACGCCAAAGATGATGTCGCCAAACAATCCAAAAGAACCGACGTCTCCGCGCTCGTGTTCGACTGGAACGCCGTGCCAGTCGGTCAACCGAAATTCGACCTAGTGTTGGCGTGTGACGTTCTGTACGAAAAGCACGCGGTGCTTCCTGTTGCTCTTTTAGTGCCCCAACTTACTACTGAAAAAAAAGGAACCTGGCTACTCGCCGATCCGCCGAACCGCGCGCCGAAAAACCGGGAAGAGTTTATTTCGTTGGTGACGCGAAACGACGACCGAAAAATGAAGTTAGTGAACGAACCGAAACCGGTTGCGATTACGCACCGCGGGTCCACGGACACGGTGTTGCTGCTTGAGTTCCAAACCGAGGATGATAGGTACTTGTACGAGTGTAGTTAGTAGTAATTCTTTATTTATCATTTTTACGTGTGGTGCAGCAGGAGTGAATATCTATCTATCTAGTCATGACGCGACGTCTGTAGCGGATGTATTAATACGTCCGGACCCGTCGATGTCGCGTCGTTGATTTTCAAAAGTGTCGTCAGTGGTCAGTCTCAGGCTTCGGGTGCGCCGTTCGCCTTGGCCCAAGATAACAACTCGAAGTGCCCTTTCGCCTTCGCGTTCGCGCACGTAAGCCAGTTCCACGGGCAGCCGTTCGCGCGCGCCCACTGTAGCATCTCGAGGTGCCCGTTCATCGCCGCGTACGCGTACGTCCATTCAATCCATGGGCAGCCGTTTGCGTATGCCCACTGCAGCACCTCGAGGTGCCCGCAGTAAGCCGCGCTGTCGCAAGTATCCTCGTCCCACGGGCAGCCGTTCGCGCGCTCCCACTGCAGCATCTCGAGTTGCCCGCCACTTGCCGCCGCCCAACACGTATTCTCGTCCCACGGGCAGCCGTTCTCGCGCGCCCACTGCAGCACCTCGAGGTGACCATTACACGCCGCTTCGTCGGATGTCCTTTCGTTCCATGGCAAGTCGTTTTCGCGCGACCACTTCAGTACCTCGAGTTGTCCGAGCTTCGCCGCGAACGTGCACAAGCTAAAAGTGTCGTCGTTTGGGTCGTTGTAGTCTTCGTCGCCGTCATTTAGGTCAACTCGCTGATCCAGGTCGCCTCGCTGATGCAAGAGCCGCATCCCGCTTAACTCTCCGAAATGTATGGCATTCTCAGCGTTAAGCTCGTACACTCTACGCCCCGTCGCCACCACCGCATCGCGCATCTCACGACTCACCGCTCGGAGCCGAGCGAGATCTGAGGGATCGGGCAGATTGCGCGAACTCAGGATGTGCGTGATGAGGATGTGGGCGGGCAGAGCCGCGAAGGCGTGACCAGCGTCGATATTACTAAAGTCAACAGTGCTGGGGTAGGCGGTGGGCATGGTGCGTCGTTGCGCGGGCGGTTGTGACCACGAAGTGACTTCATGGTGACTCGTTTTCGGGCGGTCCGAGGAAAGCGTTACGATTATCCATTTTCTGTCCTCGTCGTCGAAATTTTGCACTTTTTGGTTATTCCCCTATTCCTCTCGGCACCCCGTAAAGCGCGGCACTTCCAGACGCGCGCTCCCTGTTTCGACGCAAACTCGCGTTCGCGTTTCGAGTGCGCCGACGCCGACGATGGTACGTCCATGCTTCTTCCCATCGCAGCCCAAACACATCCGCGAGCACCGAACGAGTCGGCGTGTCGCGGTTTGGATTACTTTCGGGACGCTTCCGAAGCGTCGTGAAAAAGTGAAAATCTCGCGACACAGGACCACGGACGTGGCTCGGTACCCGGAACTCGGAGGTTTTTCCGTGTCCCATCACCGGCACGTCTCTGAAACCGCCTCGAAATGGAGTGTGCGTGCCGGGACGACCACGTGCCATTACAACCCGTCTGACCGAACGTCCCACCTACCCCACATCCCGAACTCATTCATTTCACGAAACAACAGAGGGCTACTAAAACCAAATCCTTCGATGACGGGATTTTGACGGCGGGCGACGCGACACTTTTCCCGACCGGGGACCCTACGGAACTCGCGGATGCGTTGAACAACATCGTCCCTGGGGGGGAGAAACCAGTGCTGATTGACAACCTTGTGCAAGAGAAACCAGTGCTGATTGACACCCTTGTACAAGAGAAACTCGTTCTGATTGATGACATCTCGCGCGACAAAGCGACTGTCCCCCAGAAACCGAAGAAGAACCCGACCCCCCTCGCCGCAACCGGCGTCCGCGTTTCCTTTCCAATCCCTGGTGCGAAAACGCGGCACGACCCGGTCGGCGGTGTCTACGCGTTTCCCACCGCCGTGGAGCCGAGTTCCGAAATCGGGGCTGCGACCGTCGCCGGAACAATCGAATGGGCCGCCGCGCACGCGTCGGGGTTGGAACAAGAGTTAAGCAAAACAGGCGCGCTTATGTTCCGCGGTTTCCCGTTGCGGACTTCGGGTGATTTCAGCGAATTCGCGACCGCGTTGGGGTACCCTTCCCTGTCGCCTGTAAGCGAACAAGGCACCGCGCACGCCGAACTTGTAAACAATCACTACCCGCACCGCGTGTTGTTCCACTGCGACGACAAGACGTTCGAGTACGAAAACTGCGTGTTGATGGACGGGCACCGGTAAGTATTTCCCAATCACCACATTCCGCCTCCCTGATTGCCCATACGAGACTGACACTTTCTTTCTTTTCTCTCAGGGCGTACGCCAAGCTGAAAACCCTGGCTCCCGATTTCGTGAACGACCTCGAACAGAAAGGCGTGCGGTACGCCCGTGTGATGACTCTTGACGACCGACGGAACTCGGTGATAGGCAAGGGGTGGAGGAAGACTTACGGCGTGAACGGCCCGAAGGCGCTGACGAGGTCGATTGAGGAAAACGGGCAAGGCGAGATACTGGAGTGGCTGGACAACGCATCCTGCGAGTTTCCCGTGCGTCACTTTTCGGCAAAGATGGACGCCGTGCTTATTGACCCGGCAGATGGGTCACTTCCGCGGGACCGGAAAAAGTACCTGCACCAAGTCCTCGCCGCGCACCGCGGGTGGACGGACGAGTGGAACCGGCCCGGCTCTGGGGTGGTTTTCGGGGACGGCACGGAGATTTCATGGGAACACGTGACCATGATCGCAAGGGTGTTCGAAGAGGAAACCGTGGCCGTGCCTTGGAAGTTCGGCGACGTCGTACTTATTAACTCCACGCAGGTCTTGCACTCGAGGTCGGCGAGTACGAAAAACGCCGTGGTGCCGCGTCGGGCGCTCGTGAAGACGCTGAAAAGCGAGACGCGTATCGGCAAACAGTCGGCCGAACAGAGGGACGATGGTTCCACAAGTCACACGACCTGCGCTCCAGGACACGCGGTCGCGTCTGCCGCCAGGGCGGGCTCGTCGACCCGGTACCAAAAGGTTTGCAAATCCGCGAAGAAAGCGCGAGGGCTCCGCGCCGCGCGCTTCGCGGGGACCGGAGCGTTCGCGTACGCGATGTGAACAGTAAGTTAAGTAGAAGTCAACTCAAGTAGCAGTTAAGTCAAGTATGTAGAAGTTAAGTCAAGTAGCAGTCAATTCAATAAGTAGCAGTTAAGTTAATAAGTACCATGGTAGAGATGAATAAATGAATGAGCCCATCAAGGTGTACTTTTATCCGTTTTCGGTGATGACAATCGAGCGCTCGTCTCTACTCGCGCATCACTACACGTACGCAATACACGCCGGCGTTTCTGTCGTCACACCGCGCCGGCATCCCCAAGAAGCTGAACAATCGCCGCGTGGTTCCCTCGAGCGACGTTAGAAATGGGTGTCGTTGATGCGGACAGCGGCGACCCGCCAATATCGTTCGCCTTGTTGACGTCCGCGCCCACCTCGATCAGCGCCCGCACCACCGCCTCGTTGCCCTGAATAGCGCCGATGAACAGCGGCGTCGCGCCGAGATCCCTTGCCTCGTTGATGTCCGCGCCCAACTCGAAAAGCGCCCGCACTACCGTCTCGCGGCCATTTTGAGCGCCCACGTACAGCGCCGTCACGCCGTTATCCCTCGTCGTGTTGATGACATCCTCGCCCGCCTCGATCAGCGCCCGCAGTGCCATGAACAGCGGCGTCCCGCCGTCATCAATCACAGTGTTGACGTCTGCGCCCGCCTCGATTAGCGCCCGCACTGCCGTCTCGTGGCCCTTTTCAGCGGCATAATGTAGCCCTTTCTCGTCACACGGGCAACCGTTCGCGCAAGCCCACAGCACCACCTTGAGGTGCCCGCCCCCCGCCGCCATCGAGACCGTATTCTCGTTCCACGGGCAGCCGTTCGCGCGCAACCACTGGAGCACCTCAAGGTGCCCGCGGTAAGCCGCCGACGCGCACGCCCGCTCGCCAAACTGGCAGCCATTCGCGAGCAGCCACTGTAACACGTTGAGATGTCCGCCACTTGCCGCTGCCAAACACGTGCCTGCGTCCCACGGAGTGTCGTCCGCTCTCAACGCCTTCAACTTCTCGAGCTGTCCGCTCCTCGCCGCTGCCTCACAAAGGTATTCTTTACGCGACAGGCAACCTCGCCGTTGCAGGCGCTGCACCGCGCTTAAACATCCGAGGTTCACAGCACGCTTTTCTTTGAGCTCCTCAAACTGTAGCCCCGTATCTGCCACCGCGTCGCGCATCGCGCGGCTCACCGCTGGGAGCCGTGCGAGATCGGCGGGATCGTCGAAATGGTCAGATCTGAGCACGTGCGTGACTACGATGTCGTTGAGAAGGCCGGGGATGGCCTCGCCCGCGTTAGCATCGCGGCGGCGCTCACGCTTTTGCTTTCTCGCGCGAGCTTTCTTACCGGACATTGCGTTGAAAGACAAACGTGGACGGGTTTGTGTGCGTTTCGTGTGCGCGTCGTTGTGCGTCGAGGCTTCCGCGAAAGCGACTGTTCGTCTACTTGGTAGTGTTCATTCATCAAAAGTTTGGTTCACATTTTGTTCACGTATGCATGGCTAGTACTACATCTCGTCTCTACTCGCTCATCACTACACGTACGCGTCGCGTGCGTTGCATCCGCCCGACGTGGGGGCAATACACGCCAACGTTCCCGTCGTCACACCGCGCCGGCATCCCTGAGAAGCTGAACAATCGCCGTGTGGCCGTTTTGAGCGGAAACGTACAGAGGCGTTGCGCCGCCATTAATTGCCTTGTTGATGACCGCACCCGCCTCGATCATCAACCGCACCACCGTCTCGTGGCCAAACAGAGCGGCGAAAAACAGCGGCGTCCCGCCGCTTTTCTCTAATGTGTGGATGTTCGCGCCCAACTCGATCGGCACCCGCACAACCGCCTCGTGGCCAAATTGAGCGGCGATAAAAAGCGGCGTCTCGCCGGTATCCCTTGCCTTGTTGACGTCAGCGCCCGCTTCGATCAGCGCCCGCACCACCGGCTCGTGGCCGTAACGAGCGGTGATGATGCTGAGCTCTGTCTCGTCCCTCGGGCAGCCGTTTTCGCGCGCCCACAGCAGTACATCGAGATGCCCGCCCTCCGCTGCTCCGCGACACGTGTTTGTGTCCCACGGGCAGCCGTTCGCGCGCAACCACTGAAGCACCTCGAGGTGCCCGCCCTGCGCCGCGAATTTGCACGTATCTTCGTCCCACGGACAGCAGTTCGCGCGTAGCCACTGTAGCACCTCGAGATGCCCGCCGTAAGCCGCCGACGAGCACGTCCACTCGTTCCACGGGCAGCCGTCCGCGCGAAACTCCTTCAACTTCTCGAGCTGTCCGCTCCTCGCCGCTGCGTAACAAACGTATTCTTGACTCGACAGGCGACCTCCCCGTTGCAGGCGCTCCACCGCGGTTAAACATCCGAGCTCCACGGCGTCCTCTTCATCATGGTCCTCAAACCGAATTCCCGTCTCCGCCACCGCGTCGCGCATCGCGCGGCTCACCGCTGGGAGCCGTGCGAGATCTGCGGGGTCGTCGAAATACTCAGATCTGAGAATTTGAGTGGCGACGAGGTGGTCGGGAAGGCCGGGGATAGCCTCGCCCGCGATAGCCGCGTTGCCCGCGTTCGCATCGCGGCGCTCGCTCTTTTCCTTCCGCGCGCGAGCTTTCTTACCGGTCATTGCGTTGGAAGAGAGGACGGGTTTGTGAGCGTGTTGTGTGCGCGTCGTTGTACGCGTCGTTGTTTGTCGAGGCTTCCGAGGGGCGTTTTTGAAGGAAAGGCGGAAACGTGTTTCGTGGCGCCCAAGAAAAACTCTCCACAACGAGACGCGCGCGCCGCGTGACACCCTCCACGATGTCTTCCAACGCGACGCCTGGTGCCGAAATGAGCGCACACAGAAAGAAGAGCGAACAACCTGCGACCGTCGCGATCCAGCCCGAGACGCAGAGCGCCATCCCAGGCCTTTCCGACGACGTCGTCATCGTTGAAATTCTGGGAAGGATCAAAGACCCAACAGACCTCGCGGTGCTTCGCGCGGTGAGTCGTGCGATGCGCGACGCGGTGGCGGCGACTGGACATCAGGTGAAGGAGACGACGTGGGAAGATGCCGCCGGGCTTGGGTACTTAAGCACGCTAAAGCACCTGCATCGACAAGGCCGTCTCAAGTTGTCTCAAGTTGAGGACACCCAGAAAGTGCTTCAACAGGAAGCGGCTGCGAAAGGGCAACTCGAGGTGCTGCAGTGGCTACACGCGAACGGCTGCCCGTGGAACAGAAGCACGTGCTCGGGAGCGGCGGGCGGCGGGCACCTCAAGGCTATGCAGTGGCTGATCGCGAACGGCTGCCCGTGGAACGCAGACACGTGTGCGTGGGCGGCGAAGGGTGGGCATCTCGAGGTGCTGCAGTGGGCTCGCGAGAACGGCTGCCCATGGGACAATTTAACGTGCTGTTGGGCGATTCAATACGGGCACATCGAGCTGTTGAACTGGGCGGTCGCAAACGGCTGTCCTCAAAACATTTTTTAGTGGTACGAAGACACGCGCGGCGTTTCACCGAGTGTGGAAATAAATAAATAAACCCAAGAGATACCCGGCTCACGCCCCCAACGTTTTCGCGAAAATCTTTTCGAACCGTTTCGCGATCACCGGGTCCACCAGCGTCGCGGTTCGCAGCCCCGAACTCCCGTCGGTTTTCCATTTTCGGTACCACTCGCAAAAGCGTTTCGCGGATTTTTTGCCGTCGCCTTTCGTGGGGGCGAACGCGGCGGAGAAGGCTTCATCCGTTTCCTCGAGATTTTCATCCGCGTCTCCGTCGTCACCGTCGCCGCCGCCGCCGTCCGCCATGCCCTGTGCGATCGCGGCGTACCGCTCCAGAAATTCGTTCTCGGTTTCGTGTGCCACGTCGGCGTTTTCGTCGTCGGATTCGTCGGATTCAGAACCGTCCGATTCGTCGTCCTCGCCGTCCTCCTCCTCCGCCTCGGTTACCGCCTCCTCGTCATTCACGAGCTCGTTCACGCCCTTCATCGCCTCCTCCAAAGTCGAGGCGAACAGGCGCTTGTCCGGTGCGCTCGCGCCTTTTTTCGTCGCCGCGCGAAGCATACAAACGTACGCGTCGAGATGCGCGGCGAGAAGGGGTTGGTCGTCCGAGTCGCTCGGGTTCCACCCAGAGGCGCTCGCGGCGTCGCCCACGGCGCGCATCCACCCAGCCGGGTCAATCGCCACCGCGCTGGGTGCCGCCCACGCGACGGCGACGAGAAGGTGCAGCGCGGCGCGCGAGTCCCTTGGGCTTACGGCGCAGTCCGCGGCGTCTCGCGCGGCGGTGACTACGTCAGGGGTCGCCACAGAGGCGCACGATGAAACCGCCGCCGCGACGGCTCTTGCCGCGGCGCAACGCGTTTCGGAATCCTCCGTCTCGGCGAGCGTCGCGGCGGCGGCGGCGGCGGCCGGCACCGCGAGCGCCGCCGTCACCAACTCTCCCGCGTTGGACTCGACGCACGCGCCGAGCATACAAGTGAGCGCATCCAACGCGTCGTCGTCGCAAATTTCGTCACCTTCCCTCCTTTGCCAGGCGGGGAGAAACGACGCCCAGTCACCCGCCGCGGCAAACACCTTGGATGCAGTCGCGGCGTCGACGGCAGCGCCGGAAGTACTCGCCTCCGCCAGCGTCTGGCACGCAAACCGGAGCATAGGCGCCGTGGCTGGGTGCGCCGGGGGAGTGTCGGTTTCATTTGCGTCGTGCATGTCAGTGTCATCATCGTCATCATCACCGACCAAGAAACATGGAGGCTCCAGCGCGGCTGCCGCTTTCCAGTACGCCCTGACGTGCGCGGCGGCGATTGCGGCGAGCTTTGTTTTCGCCGCCGCGGTTTTCGTCACCGTCGCCTCGTCGTTGCCTTCACAGTTCTCAGCGCACTCGCACAGAGACGCAACGGCTTCCACGGAGGTTTCCCACGCGTCGATTCCGGTTTCGTCGTCGCCGTCGTCGTCACAACCATCGCCTTCGTTCCCGTTCGGGAAAACCTCGGCGTAGGCGTGGACGATTCGCGCCGCGAGTACGGCGGCGGTTTCGGGCGCGATGGCGCTTGTCGCGGCTTCGGCGAGTCCGGCGAGCGCCCGCAACGGCGCCGCGCCCTTTGCCGGGTTCTTTTCCGCGAGCGCCACGAGGCGCTCAGCGAGGCACACGGTGGCTTCTGAAGAGGCGACACCGAAGGCTTCGTCCGCGCAAGGCGCTTCAGCACACACCGCCCTCGCCGCCCACGACGCAGCGTCCCTCGTTACCCGCCACGCCTCTTCCACCTTGTCTTCGTCTTCGGCATCAATAGCTTCGGGGGTAGGGCGCTCCAGCGAGGCGACTAGCGCGGAGAACGCCTCTCGTGCTACCACAGGGGTGGTGATTTTCGTGGAAACCGCCGCCAAGTGGCAAGCCGCGGCGACCACGACGTGGGGCGACGCCGCCGCCGCGACCGCCGGGAATGCGTGCTTCCGTAAAAACTGCCGCGTCGCCGACTCCTTCGCCTTGTGGCTCGCCGACGTCAACGCGCCCATAACACGAAGCAAGCCAAAGTACGCGGACTCGCCCAGCGCCGCCTCAGCCATGGGGGCGACGTGCGCGATAGTTACACCCGACGCAGCCGCGGCCTTGCCCACTTTCTCAACCTTCCCCTTGGGCGCTTTCGACAAAAGCACATCCATCACGTCGCGCGCCGCGAGCTCTCCCAGGGTGGGCTTGGAGTTTCCGTTATCTTCATCAACCTCGTCTCCTTCTTGCGTAATTTTCTTCTCCTTCTTTTGTTTCTTCGCCGGTTTTTGTTTAACAGCCTCCGTTGATTCGAATGACACGACCGCGAGGTGTTCCAAAAAGTCAAGCGCCGCGTTTCGCGCGGTTACGCCGCCGGCGTCTCCATCGTCTAAACACTCTTCCATCGAATCGCCGTCGCATCGCGCTTCGCCGCACGCGTTCGCCCGAGCGTACTCCTCCGGGTCATTGAAAAGCCCGTCGCGGTCCTCAGCCGTCAACGAGACGTGCGGCAGGACACAGTCGCGCACGAACAACGCAAGCAATACCCTTCGCGAAGATTCACGGGTCTTGTCGTCCTTGGCGCCGACAAGATCAGGCACGAGCGCGTCCCTTGTTGATCTCCGGTCCAGCGCCGCGCGCAGCAGCGCAAACGCCGCGGCGGTGACTTGCGGCGGCGGCGTGTTGGATCCCGGTGCGATGGATGCGATGCTTTTCGCGGCGTGTACAAGTTTTGTAACTGACACGGCGTCAAGAACATCCGCGTGCCTTGTCAGCAAAGACGCGCCGAGCTTCAGCCCGCGTTTCACCGCGATCCAAGACTCGGGAGAGAGGACGTTTTTACTAAACACGCACGACGCGCACACGTTTTCCACGCTCCTCACAATTTGTGGCAACTCATTCGCGAGCGCGCATGGCATGTGCGCCCTGGTCAAACGGAACAGAATTTTGAACGCAACCCTCAAGGTGTGTGAGGTGTCCCTCGACGGGTCGCCAGTCGCGCCGGCGAGTTCCTCGAGTTCCTTGACTAGTCGCGGCACAATAAGCGCCGCGCACAGCCGCTCCGCGCAGGGATGCGTGTTTTCAATCGCCACGGTGGGGTCCCTGAAGTACTGGAAAGGCGCGGACGCGACGTACGTGGCGAGCAGCAACCCGGGTTGATTGAATAAAGCGCCGGGCGAGGCGTCGGAGGTGGCAAACGCGATGACGTCCTCGATCAGGCGCGCCGCGCTGGCGAACCGATCGGTTTTCGCGATTGCGGTTTCGGTTTCATTGATGTCGGACGGACGCATCGCGACCGCATCATGTGCGGCGAGCCTTAAGCAGTCCGCGAGCAGCCGCCTCGTGTCCACGGGCGCGACGACCAACGCCTTGAGCGCGGCGGTGCGAACCTCACAACGCGCGGGTTGGGTAATACCGCCGACGCCGCCCGTCTCTGTGCCCGCCTCGAGCTCATCGCCACGGCTGCTGCCCCCCCAACGTTTCCGGAGGCAGTTACGCGCGAACGTAGCCGCGGCCAGTCTGCGAGTGGGCGCGCACGCTTTGTCGGAAGCCACGCCGAGAAGCGCGACGCACAGCCCAGAGACATCCTTCGCAGCCGCGGTGTCCAGCTTCGCGGTCGCGTCGTCACGCGCGGAGGCTTCGAAACCGGCGAGGGCGTCGAGGGCGATGCAGAGTTTCGACGTGCCGCCTCCGGAGCTCATCAGCTTCGCTTTGAGGGCTGCCGCGTCGGCTCTTGGTGCAACGGCGGCGGCGTTAGTAGCATCCGTGAGAGGCATCGAGCCGCGAGGATGACGACGCGCGGCGCGGGCGTGTCGTTGTACGCGCGATCGCGCCCGACGTTTGTCTTTGTCTTGGAAGAAACGCTCAAAATAGTTCCCCTAAAAACGTGGGCCCGCGTTCGAGGCTACAGAAAGTTTCGAGCCGACGAGGCTTCACTTCGACCGTCGCGCGCCAGACTCCGAACCCGCATCCGCGGCTGAAACGAGTCGACCGTCGTCGTCGTCGTCGTACCCGTGCAACGCGCGAACCATCGCGTTCGCGTCCGGAGTCCGGATCGCACCACACCGTCGTCGCGAGACGCACGAAAAGCACGCGTTCGCGTTCCGCGTCCACGCCGAGTCGAATATGGGTGAAGAACTCAAGACGCTGGAAAAAAACACCCTGGTGGGGAACGGGCGGTACCGCGTCGGCGAAGAGATCAACCGCGGGGGTACCGCGGTCGTGTACGAGGGTTACGACAACGCGCTCGGCATGCGCGTCGCGCTCAAAGTACGCCCGCCCCCGTTCCCACCTCACACGCGCCGGCCGTCTTCTTCTTCGGTCGTTGTTTCCTCGACGTATCGACACCCGCTGACCGCGTCTGCGTCTCCCCCTCCGCAGGTCATGAACGTCGCCCCGGACAGCACGATCGCGGTACCCCTGAAGTCGGTGAAACGCGAGATCAAGTACGCATCGAAGCTCGGCGCACGCGCGGCCCAGGGCGACTTGAACGTCGTCCGGCTCCTGAACGTGGTGCAGGAAGGGCAGGTGCGTGAAACCCTCCCGTTTCGAGCGAACGATGCCGAAAAATGCACAGCTGTGCGTTTTTCGCCGCGAAGCGTACCAATTGCGCGTCAACGCGCGCGCTTGCGTGTCTTCTGTGTCGCTGTGTCTCTGTGACACCTCTGTGAGACACCTCTGTGAGACCTGCGAGACACATGTGAGACACAGAGACCTCTGTGAGACCTCACCGAAAGAGGTCTTCCCTGACACTACCGACACTACCGACGCTACTGACACTCAAAAAACTTCCTTCTTTTTTTCCCATCTCGCTGCAGGGAATCCTGATCCTGGTCTGGGAGCTCGTGAAAGGAATGGACGTGTTGGACTACATGAACTCACTAGGCGGGGTGATGCCCGAGGAAACCGCGAGGCTTTACTTCAAGCAGCTCCTGGACGGTATCCGGTGCATCCACGCGCACGGTTTCTGCCACAGGGACATCAAGCCCGAAAACGCAATCGTTGAAACCGAGACGGGAATCCTGAAGATTATCGACTTCGGGCTTTCCAAGCACCTCGATTCCGCGCGGACCGTGGGTATTGGGACCCCGGATTACATGGCCCCCGAGATTCTAGGAAGAAGCGCGACCCCGGGCGGAGGCGCCAGGTGCGGGGCTTTCCCACCCAACACATTCCGACCACTGACTGATTGCCCATACTTGTCCTGCGAAGGGACTATTACGACCAGAAGGGCGCATTCCCTCTACCCAGTACCCTGACTGTTTACGTAATACCAATCCCGGATATACACATGGTCCGAGGGACTGACATTTTCTTTTGTTTATCGTCTCAGCGGAGACATAAACGGCGGTTCCTACGAAACCGGCGCGTACGACCCGGAGAGCGTTGATGTTTGGGCCATGGGGGTGATGCTTTACCTGCTACTCACAGGTACCTACCCTTTCGAGGACCGCCAACGCCCAGGTAACGTCACCGCGACCTTGCGAAGAGTCAGGGAGGGAAAAATAAACCCCTTCCCCGACCGCGTGTGCCCCTACGCGCAACAGCTGGTGCGACACATGATTCGCGTGGACCCGCGGCGGCGCGCCAAGCTCTCGGAAGTCGCCGAGCACCCGTGGCTCACTGGTGCGCACCTTTTCGGGGGTGCTGGGGGGTCGGGGGGTGGGAGGGGGAACCATTTGATGGACGCCGCGCCCGCGGGAGTGCAAACCAAACCCCCGGGATTCGCCAGGCGATTGACCGGCTTCATCAACGGCATCTTCGGCGGCAAAGGACGGGACTGAGGGACATGGGAATTTGTTTTTTCGGGATCGCTCGCCGGAACGCGGGAACGTTCCGAGCCGAGAGGCCTTGACGCAGCGAGTGGGTGTGAGGTGAGGGTGACTCTCTTAACTGGAAGTGAGACGATTTGGAGACGATTGGAGACGATGATGAGGGAGACGATTCGAGACGACTGTTCGCGGCGCGCATTCGCGCTCCGACTGAAATAAAACGTTCGAAAAAAATCATTTGATCGTGACTTGTGTCTTCTTTCAGTTTATCGTGTTTTATCGTGTTTACTTTCAACTCTGGCGTCGTTTTTGAACCTGGTTGCCGGTCAAGAATTCTAATTCACCCGTTTTCACGCTGACGACGGTGACGACACTTTCTCGCCAAATGAACACGTGCCAAGAAAGTCGTCACACTCCGACGCGCGGCGTGCGTCTCGCGTGTGGTCTCGCGTGATGCGTTGGATTCACGCGAGGCTCGCGCCGTTGTTCGCGGTTCTTCTGCTGTGCTCGTGCGGTGCGTCCGCGGTCCCCCCCCCTTTGTTCCCTTTCACCCGTCCGCCATTCGCGTGCCGCGCCCGCCCTTCCCGGAACACAGGACTGACACCAAATTCTCCTCTCCCCTCCGCGCGCAGGCGTCACCCCCGCCACCGCGCAAGACCTTGTGCTGACCCTAGGCGTGGACACTAGCGGCACGGTGGATGAAACCGAGCAGGTGAACTTTTCCGTGGACACAAGCGTTTGTTTCGGGTACCTTCACGTGGAGCTGTGGGACGTCGACCGACCCGCTCCTTCCGATGCCGACCCGGCCGTTGCGGATCCTATGTTGATGGTGCGCCGCGCAGAGAACCCGAGCGCGAGTTACTCACGCGAGGACAACGACTGGAGTTGGAGCGATGACACGTTTGTGGACCTTGAGGGGTACCGGTTGCTTCGCGCGTACCACCGAGTCGTGGTGGACCTGAGACTGTGTTCCGTCGCGTGCGCCGGGGCGTGCGCGGGAGACGACGCGCCGACCAACTGCCAAGAGCCGTGCTTGGTGACCTGCGAGGAACTGGAACCTAGTCACCGCGCCGAGCCGTTCAAAGTGGCCGTGAAGAACGTCCGGGACTGGGTACAGGAAAGCCTGAGTTTTGAGGTAAGGGCGAGTTGCGTTGAGTACGACGCGGAGGACGCGACTAGCGACGTACCGCCGTGTCCGCGCCCGACCGCATCGGCCGGCGAGTGCGGAGGAAAAGGAACGTGCAGGCTCGCGCCTGGGTTCACGTCCGGCGTTGTGAACCGGCTGAAACTAACATCAGGCGTGTGCGCGTGCGACAAAGGGTGGGGCGATGCGGGGTGTGACCAGGCGCTGTTAGAACTGGAGGCGAACGCGCCGCCGGTCGCGGTCACCGTGCCGGTTGGCGAGTGGGCGTACTACTTTCTTGACGTGGAAGACGTTACTCACGGCGATGACCCGAACGTCGCGGTGCTGGTGGAAATGACCCGGACCAGCGGGGACCCAGTGCTTTTCGTGAAACGCGTGGACGGGACTGACACGACCTCTGGTGGCGGCGCGAGCGTCAAGACGGGCTCGCTCACCGCCGCGCCCACCGACTCGGGCGGCGCCATGCCTTGGGTCGGGGACTACGCGCAATTCGCGGACACCAACGGGTTCCGCATGCGTCTTAACTACCACTACATCTCATTGAACCCCGCGAACGTGGGAAAGTTTTACGTCGCCGTGTTCAACAACGACGTGTATTTGCGGGACAGCGCGGTGGTCTCGCTCTCAGCGAAGACGTCCTTCGCGGCGGGAGCCGGCTCGGCAGCGGATGACCCGCTGTGTCCCGAGCAGTGCGGGTCCTTATCTACCCCTTCCAGGGGCGACTGCCTCACCTCCGCTGCGGCGACAGGGGTCGCGGTGCCTGCCGTGGGTGTCGCGCCGGTGGGGGTGTGTCGCTGCGCTGAGGGGTTCGCGGGGGACGCGTGCGAGGGAACATTTTCCGTCGTCTCCGTCGCCACGACGTCAAGCGCGAGCGCGATCGGCGGGACCCTGGTTCCTGGCGAGTGGGCGTACGTAAAGTTCGACGTCGACCGAAACGTCGCGGACGCGGGAATCACCATAAGGTTCACGCACGACGGCATTGGACACCCCATTTTGATGCTCAGCGCCGGGGTAATTCCCAACCTCCTCGACGCGCACTACGTGTTGAGCACCACGGAGTACCTCGATCGCCGGTCGCAGTTCAAAATAAGCGCGCGAGATTTGAACGTGGATACCTACTACGTCGCTGTTTTCAACATGAACTACTACCGCGACGGTGCGTGCGTTTACCAAATTTCCGTGGAGAGCACGTTCGTTGACGACGGGTACGGGGTTACCTCGCCCGGGTTCATGACCGTGGTCTTGGTCGTGATCATCGGGATGTTCGCGTGCGCCGCGCTCACCGCGGTGCGCCGGTTTTTGAGAAGAGCCATGCGCCAGCGAACGCTGCGTGACGTTTTGATGGGCAGAGCGCCCCCTCAAGGCTGGGGGGACGTCGCGCTCGGTGCGGGTGCGGCAGGAGGCAGATCCGGACACCGCCCGCACCCCGGGTGCCCGAGAAACGTCGTCGACGCGATTCCCACAATCGAGTTTGGCGGCGAGGCGTGGGACGCCGGGAAGTGGGGTAAGGAGGACGAGGCGTGTTCCGTTTGCATCGACTCGTTTCAGGTTGGCGAAACTCTGTTATCCCTGCCGCAATGCCAGCACGCGTTTCACAAAGGTACGGCCTTGCGCGTTTCCCGAATCCGACACACCTACGTGCGCGCACACAAGACGTTGACCGCTTTTCGTTCACGCTCAAAAGACTGCATCGAGGGGTGGCTCGCGCAAAACGCGACGTGCCCCAACTGCAGGGCCAGTCTGGTGCCGGTGGAGGGCGGCGAGACGGACGTGGAAGCGGGAAACGGCGCGGCCCGGGGCTGGCCAGCCGCGCAGAGTGACGCGCCGGAGTCGCCGCCCGGGGTGGTGCAAAACGCGCCCACGTCTGGTGACCGTGGCGGCCGCGAATGAAGCGCGGGAAGACGCGAACCGGGGACGTCGCGTTTTCGGCGGCGGCGCGCCGGTGACGGAATCGGCGAGGCGGGCGACGCTCGCGCCGGTCGCGTCGAGACGCAGTTGAGTCGTGAGAACATGAGATGGGAGTCGACACCTTGCTCGCTTGTCCTTGCTTGCTTGTATGCTATTTGTACTAAATACACATTCTTTTATTTTCAAAACGGACAAACCTTCCCCCGGGGTGGGGTTCGCCTCAGCGCCGTCCCGCCCCCGCGCTGGCGAGCTCGGACGGCATCCCGCCGATCGCGCTCGCCGCCGAGGAAAGCGCGGCGTACTTGGCCTTCGCACTTTGTCGCTTGGCTTCCGTTTCCGGGTGTTCCGTGAGCAACGAGTTCACCACGTTGGGGTGGTACAAGGACTGAATCAAGTGCTGCTGTAAACCGCGTTGCACGGAGTTCACCAGGAAGTGCATCACCGCTTTCGGGACGGTGTCCGTTAGGATTCCCCGGGAAATGGAAAAGTACGACCCCAGCAGAATTCTTACGATAAATAAAAGAAAGTGTCAGTCTTGTATTGGGCGATGTATGGACAAACAGTCACCAGCTGAGAGATAAAACAGTGTTGGGAAACGCCCAACACGCACCTCGTAACGAAAACTTGTAACATCTCCTCGTCCGTTTTAGGCTGGCTGGCTTGTAACTTCCCGGGAGGCTCGCGGAGGGTAACGACGCCGTCGTCGTGGGAGTACAGCGAAGACGCAGTGGGTTTCTTTTTCTCAACATCTGAGTCTGAAAGTACCGAGTTTGTTTTCTCCCCCAGAACCTTTCGCGAAGTGCCCCCTGGGGACTTGACGTCGTTTTCGTTTGTTTCGCCGTCCAAAACCGCTCCGCCTCTTCGCGTCGCGACTTCCACCTGCGCCAGCCGAAGCGCTTTGCTCCCACCAACGAACTCAGGGTGGCTGGTGTTGATGTGCGCGAGCTGGCACTCTACTAAAGATGCGATCATGCTTTCCGCGGGCACCAACCCTTCGTTCAGGAAATCCTTTGTAGCGTCCTCCACGCTCTGCGCCAGACGCGGGTACCGCTGCAAATCAAGGGAATGAATCAGTTGCCGCGCGATGCGCGTGAGCTCGTCGTGTACCAGCCTGGCGCACTTTTGACAAGGCTCGGTCATTTTCCGTATGGCCTGCTTCACAAGCATCTCGAAGGGCTCTTCCGGTAACAGTAACACCGCTTTTGTGCCCGCCGAGTTCTGAATCGCGGTCCGGATGTCCTCCTCGCTCATCGCGCGCGTCGGGTCCAGGCTCTCCAAGCCTTTCACGAAAATGTCCTGCAGCACGTAATGAATCCGCGCGCCGCCTTCCAGCGCGGTGGTGTTTAGGTCCTCGTTCTTCCCCGCCACGGCTTTGGTGAACCTAGCGGCGTACCCGTGGAGCTTCTCCAGGACCATGGCGGCTTGTTGCGCGGGGTCATCCGGGCGGCCGTCGCCCAGGGACGCCAGCTCGCGTTGCGCTGCGTTGTTGTTCACAAGAAAAGTGTCAGTCTTTCGTAATGTGTATGAGTAAATAGTCAGAGTAATCGGTCCGAACAGTCACCAGCGTTAGAGATGAAACAGACACCAGCGTTAGAGATGAAGCAGTCGCCAGCTGAGAGATGAAACAGTCGTCGTGGGATTTGGGAAAGCCTTACACGCGTACCTTCGTTTCGGCGGGCGACGATTTTGTCGGTAAGCGCGGGCAGTAGCTCGCTGATGTGTTCCCCCAGAATTCGCGAAACGGTCCACCCCAGCGCCTCGGTGCCGCAGTGCTGCGCCACCTCGCCATACGACGGGTGGTGCCGGAAGAACTCCAACTCGCTTTGCCGCGCCTCGCGAATGCTCCGGCGCTGCGCGATGTCCTGCTGGCACCGGTTCACCACGCCGACGTACCCCAACTTTTTTGGAAAAGAAAAGTGTCAGTCATGTATGGGCAAATAGTCTTGGGATTTGGGAAATACAAGTACTTACCTTTAGCGGGACGACCTCGCCCCTTAAATACGCCATCGCGTCCGTGCCCCGGTCCATGATGTCCAGCTTGGTGATGACGCCTATGGTTCGTTTACCTTCAGGGTCCACCAGCCTTGACAGTGTAAGCGCGTCCGAGTTCGCCAGGTCCGAGTTACCGGGCGTGACCGCCAAGATCAAGCAACTGTCGCGCTTGATGTAACTCAGGATCATGGTTCGGATTTGCTTTTCAATATCGACTGGCTGGTCCCCAACGGGTACGCGCGTGATTCCTGGAAGGTCAACCAACGTCATCGTCAGCACGTGCGGTGAGCAGATTTTTAACCTGATCTGTTTTTCGGAAACCCCCTTGTTCGACCCCACCCCGCGCGTCGTTTCCGCCTCGATCTCCTCGCGAATGGCTTCGAAATCGGTGAACACCTGACCCGGCAAATGAAGGAACTCGCCCCACTCGGATGGGGCGGGGGCGTGGTGCGTGCTTCCGGGGTGGTACGGCGTGTGCACTAGCTGTAGCACCAGCGGTCGTCGGGTGCAGATATCCGGACCTCGTGGAAGGAAATCCCGGCCCACAAGCGCCTCTAAAACGCTCGACTTGCCACTGCTCTGGGACCCGACGACTGCGATTTGGGGGAGCTCGAGTTCACCACCAAGCGCGTCAACGCCAGCCTGGCTGAAAATGTCCTGCAGCTTGTTGATTAGGGGCACCAGGCCGTCGCCCAAGGTGTGCGGGTGGTGCGCGACCGGCATGGTGAACGACGACCGGAGGGGCGCTGTGCTTCGGACGAGTGGTCGTCATCAGACGAAAACGTTGGACGAAGTGTAACGTTCACGACGTTCCCCTTTTCGTTTCTGGCCGATCACCTGCTGCTTTGCCGCGCCGCGAGCCGAGCCCATCGCGCATCTCACGCGTCTCACGCCTGCAGGCAGCACAACGACACGCGCCATGGCTCTCATGGATACCGTCGGCAAGGTGGTCGGCAAGGTCGTGAAGTTCGCGGATGACTACAAGGTACGCGTTTTTTCGTGTTTCGTGGACTCGCAAGGCGCCGCGCTTCTCGATCACCAACGCGCGACGCGACGAACCCTACGCCTTTTTTTTTGGCAGATCACTGACACGCGCCTCACCCGGTTGCTTCCCCCCAAAACCCAACAGGACTACTTCCACTACGGCTTGATTCCCGCCATCATCGTCATCGGCATGACCACCACCCCGCGGCCCGGGCTCGCCGCGCTGCTAACGCCGGTGTAAGGCGGCAAGGGATTGGATGTAGATATACGGAAAATGAGACGCTAGTAGAAGATGCAAAGATGATTCGTTCATAGTAATATCAAAACGTCGTCACAACCCTTACACAACTAAACCTCACGGCCCGTTCCGCTCGCGCAGTTTCCGGTCAAACTCCTGTTCGTCGAATTCCGTGGCGCTTTTGTTCGAGCTGAAAATGGAGTCGTCGCTGGACACCACTCTTCGTTCGCCCGCCATGCGCTTCGCCGCATCCAGCTTCGCGGCAAGTAGCTTACCAGGCCGCATGAGTTGCTTGGACGCTTCCAGCCGAGCCGCATTCCTTTGTTCAATCGCTCCGTTCTTTTTACCAGTCAGGAACCACCTTACCGCGGGAATCGCGAAGAAACTCACCGCGTACGCGGAGAGCGCGGGGAGTAAACCGACGACCACCGCGACTAACTCCGGTTTCCGCATCGCTGTGAGAGTAAAAAAAGTGTCAGTCTTGAGTCTCGAGTATGGGTGTACTTGGTAATGTGTATGAGTAAACAGTCAGAGTAATCGGGCCGAACAGTGTGCCTGGATTTGGGAACGGCCCAACACGTACCGATCGTCGGGTCCCCGCAAAGGAACCCGAGCGCCACCACGCCTACGAAGTTAAAAACACCAAGCGCGCACGCCATTGTTCGCTGCGACGACGTGGCTAGGGAAAAAGCAATTTGTTCCTCCTCCGCCGCCCCCGTGCTGTACCCGCGCATCTCCGCCGACGAAAGCACCGCTTCGATCCGTCCAAACCCACCCGCGGTGCTTTCCATGGTTTCGAACTTGTACACGATTTCGTTCGATTGCGGGTCCACGATTGGCGTGCCTCCGAACCGCACCAGCGCGGGCAGGACGAAGCTCTCGTCGTCCGTGCCCACTGACAGTTCGTCCCGGTCCAGAAACGGCGCCAGCTGCTCCGCGGTGAGCGTGCCTTTGTTTTTCTGGATCGCGAGGCCGACCAGGGCCCTGATTGTTGAAAGAAAAGTGTCAGTCTTGCATGGGCAATCAGTCGCGGAATGTGGTAAATGGGAAATACTTACCACCGCCGGCGCTCGAACTCGGCGTTTGGGTCCCCGTCCCCGAACACGAACGAGAAAACAGCTTCGAAGAAGTTCATATCCCGCGCGCCTTCCAGCTGCGCTTTGTACGCCCGGCGCTCGTAGTAATACGGGTCGAAGTACCACAGGAAGTCGAAGGGCGAAAAGTACATCCTCGGCCCGAAGAACATTCCCCCCATCCCGCCGCCGCCGCCTCGGCGGTCGTTCCTGTCGTCGCTCGACCGGTTGGAAAGCAGGGCGAATATCGCGGCGTACACGATCGCGATTGACGCGATTAGGGTGGTGCCGAAGGAAACTCGGGCGAGGTAGGACCCCACCTTGCCGATGGTTTCCACGGCGGGTTCCAATTTAGAAATGCGGAAACTCTTCTGCCCGATAGCGCCCCGAAGGCCTTTTGGAAACACGTACCGGATGTCTCCTATTTCGGAGACTTCAAGCGCGGCACCGGTGTCCGCCGCGACCGCGGTCATCGCGCGCTCTGCTTCACTAACCTTGCACCCCGCCGCGCTCGCAACGTCCCCAACGGTCACCGAGAACCCCAAGCTCTCGATCGCGTCCAGCACATCGTCGCGCAGTTGTTTTGGTAAAAGCTCGGTTTCCACCCGGCCTTTGGGAGACGCAACCTTCTCGATGACGTCGCCTAGGTTGGAAAGCGCCGCCCGTGGGACGGTCAGGCTTCGCGCGTGCCGCGCGGCATCAGCGCCTCCGGGGGCCAAGCGCGGAAAGCCAAAGCTCCCGTCGACGCGCATGGAAACCGAACGAAGATGCATCTTACGTGTGGTGGCGGGTTTCACGACGTGGCCACCGGGTCGTGTCGTCGCACAAGCGCCCCGGGAAGCTGAGACGCACCTAACGCGCGCCACGGGCGCGGCCGTGAATCCGCGCAAAGGCATCGTCGCCATCGCGGGGTGTTCGACAGCGAAAAGGGGATGACGCGCCGCGTTGTGACGCTGATCTCGCCCGTCCGGCGGTTTTGCGATCCCACTCGGCTCGTCGTTGAGGACGACTCGCGACGACTGCCCGGCTTCTGGCACTTGCAATATTTCCGCTTGTCATCGAATCTGACGAGGACTGCTCTTCCACAGAACCGCCCGCGCTGGCGGCCGTGTGTTCGCGCGCCGCGACTTTTTCGGGGTGACGCGGACATGGGGTTCCCGAAACCCCTCAGCGTCCTGCCTCGTCTGTTCGCGGCATTCTTCGCGAAGCTTCGAGGCGGTGAGGACGGTGAGGATGGCGAGGAGACGAAAAAAACACCTTCGTCGCCAAACAAAAGCGGAGTCCCCGAGGCGTGTCTCGCGGACGCCCCAGAAGAGGCTTACGCCGTGGAAGAATACGCGCTTACGGGGTTGACGCTTTCGGGCGTTGACACGCCCACGGCGACGCCCGCGCACCGAGGTTCCCCACGCCGGGACACGGAAACGGCCGAGGCCCACGCGGAATTCGCCGAAACGACGGTTCCCACGACGACATCGACGTCTTCGTTTTTTCCCTCAACCTCACCGGCGGTGCCTTGGGACGCGCTTCCCGAGGCGTGCGTGCAAAGAGTGTTTCTTCACGCCGGTGTACGAGCCTCGCTCAACGCGGGTGTTACGTGCAAGGGCTGGCAAAGGGTGTTGGCATCGAACCACTTCTGGAGGCTTACGTACTTGGCGCATTTCGGGTCGGAAGATGTGAGGGCACGTTTGGAGGAAAAGGTTTCCCTGATAAAACAAAACAGCAAGAAAAAAACAGAAACGCCCTGGCGCGCTGCCTTCGTTGACAAAACGCGCGCGAACAAACGATGGGCCACCGGCTCGTGCGTGTGTGTGTCGTCGCTTGTTGACGGGCACGGCGTGTCGCAGGTCATTGGCATCGCGACGGATTGCGACGACGAAAATGTGCTCAGCGTCGGGCGCGACGGGAGCGTCGTGGCGTGGTCCGTGCAAAGCGGCCGCAAAATACAAGAGTGGACGCAAAACACAACGACCAACGTTTGTTTCGCATTTTGCAAAGAAACGAACGTCGCCGTGGTGGGCGACGCCAGCGGCGTGCTCACCGCGTACGACGTACAGCGGTCCACACGGCTGTGGTGCAGTGACGAATCAGGGAAGGACTCGTATGGAGGTCTATTACTCAAGGAAAACAAACCCAAAGTAAGCGCCGCGGCCACCGCCGTGGCGATCGGCGGCGGCGCCGTGGTGGTTGGCTTCGCGAACGGCGCGATTAGGGCGTACTCGCTGTTCACCGGTCATGATGAACACGACTTGACGCAGCAAGGGCCGTCCAGCATGCAACAAGAAGTGACCTGCGTCGCAATCCATTCCGGCGGCGAACACGTAGCCGTCGCGGCTGGAGCGGAGGTCACGACGTGGGCGATGAAACGAAATAATACGTTTGGAACGGGTAGTAGTACCCGTGAAGATACTACTACTAGTAGTAGTACTAGTACTACCAGTATTACCAGTGCTACTAGTACATCCGCTCCATCTACGCTTCGGTGGCTGGTGGGGCACGACGACGTCGTGCGCGTGATGCGTTTCGTTGGACGCGACGTGTGTCGCGGTGTACATTGCAGTTCAACTGAAAGTGCTTACGATAACGTTAACTCAGGAATCGACTCCAACTGTCCGCCGGTTTTGCTCACCGCGGGTGACGACGCGACGACCAGGGTGTGGTGTGTCGCCAGCGGGCAATTGCTTCGCGAGCTGCAAGGCCCGCCAGGCACCACCGAAGCGGAGCACGCCGGGACCGTGCCGGTGGCGTGGATGTGCGTATTGGGCCTTTCACCAAATCCCGCCTCCCTGTTTTGCCGATTGTCCGCCCGTAATTACTCACTCGCATTACCAAACACTGACACTTCTTTTTACAATCATAGACACACGCCCGCCCCTGTAATCACGGCGCTGCAGGTTTGGTGCGGGTTAGTGGTGGAGGGTAGGCGCGATGGCAGTTTGTTGGTTTGGGTTGGGGCGCTTGAGGGGATGGGGGGGGTAACGCGTGAGGCCAGTAACGACGCGACGTCAGAAACACAAGTTCATTTTCAAAAGCGAATAACAAAACCGGCGTCGTATCGCCGCTGGTGGGCGCACGACGACGCGGTCACCGCCGTCGTGGTCGGCGAGGGCCGAGTCGTGAGCACATCAGTGGACGGCTCAGCGCACGTCCTCGTGCTCAGCCCGGAGACGCTGTGGTACGCCTCCTCTTGGCGCGAGAGGAGTGGAAGAGGAGCGAAAACAAAGGCGGTCGTTTCGTTCGCCAAAACGGACCACAATAAATCGCCGCCGCACTCGCCGCCGCGACGACGCTCGGTTGACTTTTTCGAAACACCCGCGCAGCTCTCCGCGGCGGCGCGCGGCGTTGCGTATCGCGCGTGGCGCGGCGGCGAGTTCGCGGGGGCCGAGTTCGCCGCGGCTGCGCGGCGCACGGCGGAGTCCTGGCACGACGAAATCAAAAGCGCGGCAGCGGTTGGCAGTGGGGCGTGGCGAGCCGTTGATCGACTTTCCGGCGGTCGCATCACAGAATCTGCCGCGGCGGCGGACAGAGCGTGGACGGATTGCGTCGGAGTGGGCGTCCAGATTTCAAGCGCCGCGGCGAACGCCGCGCACACCACTGTGAGGGTCACGTCCGCTTTGACTGTTGAAACAGCCGCGGCGGCGGAACGCATCACGCGTGAAGTGGTAACTAGCGCGCACTCCATGAGCCGCTCCGCGACGCAAGGTACGTATTGGGCCTTTCACCAAATCCCGCCGACTGTTTGTTTAACCTTACACAAGACTGAACACTTTTCTTTTACAACAACAGGTTTGGCTTTTTTCCCCGGCTTCGGCTTCGGCGGCGCCGGCGGCGCGCGGGGGTTTACGTTTCGCGAACACGCAGGGAACGGCGTTGCCTCCGTGTCTGTAACCGGGCAACTGCTACTTACCGGGGATGTGGACGGGAATATCGTGGTACGGCACTTCGGGGGAGTTGGCGCGATGGCGGGGACATCCGTGTGAGTTGGTTTCGAGTCGATTGGCGTTGTAAACTGCTTGTAGATCCATATGTTTTTTTTTTTTTCGATCATCGAGCTAACTAGAGCGTCTAGATCCTAGCCTATTTTATCACTGTGCCCGCGGGCACAGCGATAGTTATCTTGTTAGCGGAATCCCAGCTAACCATGGCTGGGCGGTTGTGGTTGGCAAATAGAAGATTGCTTTGATTCAATGTATTTCATAGTCTACGCACTTTGTAGATCGTGTCGTAGCGGTTCTTCTGGTAGCAAGGATTGCAAATTTTAGTTCCGGGCTCGTCTTTGCAGTTGGTCCACATACTGGTCGTATCCCTCCCGCACTTCACGCACGTCGTCCCCGCGGCCGCGGCGACGTCCAGCTGGTTCTTGTTGTAGCAAGACCTGCAAAATTTAGTTCCGGGCTTATCTTTGCAGTTGTGCCACATTATGGTCGTATCCGTCCCGCACTTCACGCACGTCGTCCCCGCGGCCGCGGCGATGTCCAACCGGTTCTTGTCGTAGTAAGGCGTGTAGATTTTAGTTCCGGGCTTTTCTTTGCAGCTGTGCCACACACTGGTCGTATCCGTCCCGCACTTCACGCACGTCGTCCCCGCGGTCGCGGTAATGTCCAGCTCCTGCGAAGAATATGGAACTCGAACGACGTGAGTCGAGGCGGAACAGCTTGTGACGGAAGTTATCATGCCTATGAATGTCGCTAGGGCAAGGAGAGAGAAAGAAAGAAGAAGAACCCCGAAATGCGCACCTCTCGGTGGATACACGGCATACAGTACCACGCGTCCTTCTCGAGCTTCGAGCTTCGCAATTGGCTTGTATTTGCCCCATCCTTACCGCATTCGAAGCACTTGCCATGGCTGGCAGCGAGCTGCGAAAAAGAGCACCGCGGGTATTGGGGTCAGGTTGTGATGACACAAAGATTATGAAATATTGAAGCGTGGGATCGACGCGCGTGACAAACCTGTCGGTCGTAGCAAACACGGCAGACCGGTTTGTCCTTATCGTCCCTGTTGCCGTGCCACCTACTCGTCTCCGTGCTTTCGCACTCGGAGCAGACCAACGCGATGCCCTGCGGAGGAATGAAAGTTCGAGGGTGAGTTTTACACGCCGTTGACATGCAACGAACACGGTGCAGGCGAATGGGTCCTGAACACCTCACATCAATGCGGAGTGCGCACCTTTTTTATCCATCGTCCCGCATAGCGGACCTCCGGAGACTCACTGTGTTATTTAAGTTTGCATCGCCAGGAGCGAAAAGAGTTTTGTCAGTGACGCCGCTTTGGCAGTTGGCAGGAGAAATCGTAAACAAACGAGGACAAGGGAAGCACGCACCTGCGTGGAATATATGCTTTGCGAAAAGCTTCGCCTTCCGAAGGTATAGACTCGTTGCTCGGCGTCATCGCCCAGCGTCTGGGCTTCCGCGTGTCGCGCAGAGCACGCCCGTGCATTCGTGTCTGGTCGATCTAGATGGACTGCTCGCGCACGTGCGGTTTGACACGACGTGAAACGAATCCGGCGAGCGCGGAAGGTTCGGGTGCGTCGTGGAGTGTGGCGCGCGTGGTTTCGAACGGCCGCCGGCTGCGGGCGGTACGCGTGGGCATCCGCGCCACCGAGTGCATACCCGCCATGCTTAAGCACGCCATCGTGCAACGTCCGAGGCGCACGCGAGAACTGATGTTTTTCGCTAACACTCGCGAAGGTCTTTCGCCAGCAGTTTTTTCGTGGTACTTGGATAACGCCACGCGCGCACGACACTCCTCGACGCGCACCGCGCTGATGGCGTCGCATGTCGGGCGATTACCCGTGGCGAATCGGCGTGTTCCACGCCCGCGCGTGGCGCGACGACCGGCCGGCCGGTGCGTCGCGGCCGCGGGCTTAGACTCGTGGCGGGTCAGTTCGGACAGATCCCAACAACGCCCCGACACGGCACCTCCAAATGACTTCACCGGTGCAGTCGGTGTCGGCGCGGATATAAACACCACCACCACCACGCGTCGCGCCGCACTCACTGGTGCGCTCGTGGCGTGTGTCGCGCCTACGGTGCCTGAAGCTTTCGCGAAACTTAGCACCACAGAGTCGGTGTTGTTAAACATCGATCCCGCCCGGTCGTACCACCAAAACGTCCCGACGTTGTTCGCGCCTCTGTTTGGGGATGATTCTCGGGAAACGATTTTGACGTGCGTGGTGCCTGATGTGCTGTGGTTTTTGACACAAAACCTGGCCCTGGGTCCGCTAGAAACCCCAATTCGGTGCGTCGTGGTTAAGCTCGAGGATGGGGGTTTGTGGGTCCACGCGCCGCTGGCGCCGACCTCCGAGTTTTTTTCGCTAATTGAAAGTTTAGGCGACGTGCAACACGTCGTCGTGCCTACGTACGCGCTGGAGCATAAGATCTTCGCCAAAGACGCGTTGGTGCGGTGGCCTGCTTCCAAACTGTGGGTGGTGACTGGGCAATTCTCGTTCCCAGTCGAGGTGAGTGATGAATACGTGTTCGGGCGGATTCCGGATGGCGTGCTTGGGGTGGGCGGCAGAGACGGGCGCGTGGTTTTTAACGAAAACAAGGCACAAAATCCGCCCTGGCTAAACGAGATCGAATGCGACGTCCTCCGCGCCGGCCGGTTCGACGTGCTAGGCAAGGACGTGTCGTTATACGAAGCGACGTTTCTCCACCGGAAAACGAAAACCTTGATCGTCACGGATTGCGTGGCGTTGATACCCAGCGAGATTCCGCCGTTACAAACCCCGGAGAAGTTACTGTTAGTAGGGAAGACATCCACGGACGATCCGCAACCTCCCGATACGTTGGAAAACCGGCGCCGGGGATGGAAAAAAATGTGCCTCCTCATAACGTATTTTTTCCCCGAACACGAAGACCTGGTACGCCCGGGTTTGGTGACGTGGAGCGAGGGGTGGGAAACCAACTTCGCCGCGATCGCGGATCGGCTGCTGGTGCCGCCGGTGGTCCGGGCGACGCTGTATTCGCAAGGTACGTGTTGGGGCTTTCCCAAATCCAGACACTGTTCGGCCCGATTACGGGTGACTGTTTGCTCATACACATTACGAAAGACTGACACTTTTCTTCTTCTTTTACACCAAAGACCCGGAACGGGTGAAAAGTTTCGTGGACCGCGTGGTTGGCGATTGGGATTTTGAACAAATAATCCCCGCGCACTGGGCCGCGCCGATTGACGCGACCCCTGTGACCTTTAAAAACGCGTTCCGGTTTCTGGAGGACGACAAACGGGACCCGTTCAATGAAGGGGACATGCGACGCGGGCTGAAACCAATCGCGGACTCGGTGGTCAAGGGAAGGGTGGGATTTTGGACGAGCGCGAAAACGTGATTCCAGAATTTGTTGCGTTTGCGCATCGTCTCTTCTATCTTCCTCCGCCCTCGCGTGTCTTTGTCCATTTTTTGGGGGGACACGCTTCTATTCCTTCCCGTCCGCTCTTGCAATGTTTTGTCGATCCCTCTCGTACGCCTCCTCCAGCTTGGCTTTCAGGACGAGCCAGTCTTTGTACGATATCTGCCCGGCGCCGTTCGTGTCCGCCGCTTTTATCAGTTTGTCCACGTCCGCGCCTTTCCCGAAGGCTTTAATAAGGTCCTCCTTCTCCAAGTACCCGTCGCCGTTCCTGTCCAGCTCGGAAAAGTTCGTTCGCTTCATGTCCTCCGCCCTTAACGTTTGCTGCCACAAAGTCAACCCGGGGCCGGGGACGCCGTCAGGGGAGTCCACGGTGTCGTAGAATTTCGGACCGGGGGCTGCTTTTTGAGACGTCAACCGTGGGTTCGAACCGGGGTCGAACGTGCCTCTCCACACCGTCTGTGTCGCGGAAGGAGGTTTTGGTCCCGGGTTCCCGGGTGTCGAGTCGTCTCCGTTCGGAGTAGCAGCAGGCGTGGCACCACGAGAACGGCCGTACAAGTCAACACTCGCGCCAGTCACAACCCCAGCAGCGAAAAGCACTGACGCCGCGAACGCGCCTTGCCGAGACCCCCAACCCGCGGACGTGCTCGCACCGCGCGTGAAGCGCCGCAGGAAGGGAGAGCTTGTTCGCGTCAGGAAACGCGTGGACATCGTGTTGCGTGCTGTGACGCGACGCGTGAGGAAGTGACCCTGGGGTGCGTGGCAAAGCACAAAGCACGACAGGCGGGGTCTAGGAAGACACGAAAAAGAACTTCGAAGTGAACTTGATAAATTTATTATTAAAACGCTCGCGCGACGCGTAAACGCCGCGGTGGTAAGCTTTTGAACCTCGCGCGTGTGTTAGGGTAACTAAGAATATGTTAGTTTCCCTACGTGTGTATTTCCGTGTATCTCCTTGACTGTCGGTGTATAGGGGATGTGTCGTTCCGTGTATCTCCTTGACTGTCGGTGTATTGGGGATATCAGAGGTAATAGTCCCTCTGGGGATATCCTTTCCGTGTGGGTGTATCTTATCACACCGCGGACGGGGCGTCCGGATACGCCCCCGCGGGTCGCTCGGTTGCCCTTCCCGCGAGCCCGCCTTTGCCCGTGTTTTGCTCTTCGGTTTCCACCATCTCGTCCAGGTTGGTGAGGTTTACGATTTCCTTAAGCGCCTTTACGGTGACCGCTGACGCGGACGAGATGTTGATGAACTCTCGCAGGGAAATCGTGGACGAGGCGAGCTCGTCAAGGCCTTTTTCCTTGCCCTGAAGCCTCAACTCCTCCCGGTCCTCGTCGCAGGATCGCAGGATGTACAGCGCCAGCGCCGCGATTTCGTTGTCGCTTAAACTCATCACCCCGGTTTCATTGTCCCCGTCCTCGGCTTTCGGGTTGAACGTTTCCCTTAACATGTCCTGGATCTCAACCAAGTCCAGTTGTCCGCTGCCGTCGGTGTCTTTCTGTTTAAAGAAAGCAGACGCCATCAGGGCGTTGATGGAGTACCGCGCGCACTCCTGTTCCAAGTCAACCTCTTCCTGAATAAAGGACTTGTACAGCGCCGACTTTACGCCTAAACCGTTCATCGCCACGAGGTCCACCACGGTTTTCGCGACACCCAGGAACACCAAGCCGCTCACCACGGTTGTAATGAACAGCTGGAAGTTGAAGCTCGCCACGTTCCCGGTGGCGCTGACGTCGATGTTGATGCCGTACACGTACATGTCCTCCATCGCGCCGTTGGGTTGACCGAGCGCGTTGACCGGCGAGGTCCAGTCGTTTGTCGCCGTCCGGTACGTAACCTTCTGCCCCCGTGACGTCCACGCCAGCGAGGACTCAACCTCCACGATTGCGTAAATGCCGTCGTCCCCGAGCGCGGAGGTACCGCTCATGTCATCGAGGTTGTAGTTGTAGTACTGAATCGCAACCCCGAGTCGCAGTCCGGTCAAACGGGGGTACGGGTAGTTCGCGACGTCCGCGCCTTTGCCCGTTAAATCCGCCGCGGGTGTCACGCCGTTGGGCTGGTCGTCGTACCGTTTGTCCAAATCGACGCCTGATACGATAAAAAAGAAAGTGTCAGTCGGGGTATGGGCAATCAGGGAGGCGGTGTGTGGTGATTGGGAAATACTTACCCGCGATTTCAAGCAACTCGGCGACGCTGATTTGCAGGTCCTCGCCAACGACGGTGCGGTAGTTCGTGTCGTCGCCTTTTCGGCGGATATACGCCTTGGGGTTCACTTTCGGGTCGAAGTTCCCGGACAACGTGGAGTATCCGTGCAGAATGGCCATCTGTTTGAGAAAGAAAAGTGTCAGTCTTTCGGACCGCGTGTATGAGTAATGACTCTGGACAATCGGCAAACAGTGTGTCAGGATTTGGGAAAGGGCCAATACGTACCTGGATTTCCTCCACCCCGACCGGAAACAAGTTGGTGTTGGTTTTGTATTCGCAGATTCCGTTGGCGAAGGAGAAGCCTGTGTCGGTGGCGGATGAGGGGGGGGTGGGCGCGCCAGCGGGGGACGCGGTACATGCCGCTTCGCTCGCCTTCGCTTCCCTGTACACTTTTTTGTGGTCGATGTGCGTCGTGATGAAAAGCGACCCCGACTGCGACTTCGCGATGAGCTCGTCCCCGGTGAGGTAGGAACACAAAGGCTGGTTGTAGATGAAGTCGTCCGAGTACACGAACGAGTACTGGGGCTGTTGGGGTTGGGGAGGGATTTGATGGGAGAGAGGGAGGGGGAGGTGGTCAGGAGGTGATGCGGTTGTGAAGAATAAAATAAAAAACCGGAGACTCCGCCCGAAAGCAGACCGACGCGACGCCGTCTCGTCACGACGCGCTTTGACGAACTTTTCGTGAAAAGTTCAGGAGACTTGTTGGGGGAACGAAAAGATTTTCTCGTTCACGTACCAGGTTGCCGCAGGGCGCGGTGATTGCGCCGGATTCGGTGCTGGCTTGGTGCGTGGCGAACGCGGTGGGGGCGAACGCGTACGAGCTGATCACCCCGACTGGGATTTCCACTGCGAGGAATGTCTTGCCCAGGATCAGTGAGGTCACAATTCCCACCAAAACTGCAATAACCGCAAAGTAATAGAACACCGCCAACCGCCAATCCTTGATCCTGGTGAACTTGGAAGTGGTGTACGCCAACCCGCGCACGACGCGCATGGCAGTGGCTTGCATGGTTTTCCCCACGTCGGCAACGGCGTCGGACATGGCGACGAAAATACGGCGAGACGCAGGTGCGCTCGGGGAATGAATGGACGGGTCGGACGAACAGTTCGTTGTGAGCAGACGCCATTATTAAATGTTGACACCGTTGTTGACTCTGAAAGAAAAGCGCGCGAGACCGGCGAGAGTGCGTTCAATAGTTACTCCCAAATGCAAAACGCAAAACGCACACGCCACCGCCGTCACCTTCCATCAAGGCGGGTTCGACGCGCGGGTCTAATTATTAGCTACTCTATATAGTACCAGTGTCGCGTTCTCCCGACGCGACGCGTCTCGTTCTCCGTCTGTATCGCTCCGATACAAAACTCACAATTTTCCACAATTTCTTATTCATCCTCTAGCCTCCTAATTCATCCTCCAATTCATCCCAATTCAATCCACCGAGCACAGCAGCGCCACGCCTCGCATGATCCACTTGTTCGTGTGGTCCTCGCTTCGCAGGGTGAAGGTTGAGATGAAATTAAGGCCGGTTCGTTTTTTGACTTTGTAACACGGGGTTTCGAACGTGTTTTTCGTAACCGCGTCCTTGGCGAGCTTACCGGTCACCGCCAGCACGGGCAGCGCCGTGTACAGCTTTTTCGGTTCGCTGTCCACCATCTTGTTCGCCTTGCCGTCCCAGCCGCAGCCTTCCAGGAACAGCCCGTACACGTACACCCCCTCTGATGGTTCGTCTTTCAAAGTTTCGACTGTTTTCGGGGGAAACGTAACCTCCGAGGTCATCACCACGTCATCCAGCGCCCACCGGTCAGACGCGTGCGCCCGGTTCACCTCCTGTTTCATCGCCGTGAGGAACCCCTGCGGGTTGAAAAACCCGGTGAGCCAGAACGCTTTGGGTTTTCCTTTCTCTAGCCAGTTCGTGAGCTGCGCGTGTCTTTGTAGTAACCCCTGGAACCAGCTCCCGATTGTTGAGCTTTCCCAGCTTTTTGACAGCCACTTGGACGGTACGTTGGCGTCGAAAAGCGAATCCAGGGCGTCCACCAAGGAACCCGAAAGCGCGACGGTCCCCGCTACGGCCAATCGCAAGTTCACCAAAGTGGACCGACACAAATCCAAAATTATGTTCAGCCGGTCAATTTCTTGCCGCAAATGCACTGTCAACGGCTGCGTCGCCCCCCCTGGGAGTTTCTTCAGCCGTTCCTTCGTGGGCTCCAACTCGAAGCTCACCGGAACCTTACCAAGCAAGTCCTCCGCGATCGCGTCCACAATCTCGGCGGGGGACAACCCGCCTTCGCCGCCGCCGGTTTTAGGCATCGTCCCGACCACGGTTTCCACCAAACTCTTCACCTGCAGTGTCCGAAAGGTTAAATCCGCGTTGCTGTGCAGCCCAAACACCTCGGGGGAGTCCTGGGACGGGAGCGCTTCAATGCAAGTTCGTATTTCCTCGATTGTTTTGCAATCCGGAACCTGGTATCCGGGAAACAGCGTCAGGTTTTTTTCCAACCCGCCGCGGTTGAAGTACTTCCCGGCGTACTGTTTGTGGAAAAGAAAAGAGGTTAACGTCATGTGTTGGGCGTGTATTGGACGATGTATGGACAAACAGTCAGGGTAATCGGTCTGAACAGTCCCCAGCTGAGAGATAAAACAGTGTGTGTCGGGTTTGGGAAAGCCCCGTCCGGCCGTACCGTGTCCATCAGCAGTTCGTCAAACCCGTCCGTGATCCGTCCTCCGTACTGAATGGAACTGACCATGTACGTCACCGTGGGCCACGTCGGGCTCGGGAGCTTTTTCGTGTCCATCTCGGTCAGGTGGTTCTGAAGAAACTGCACGCACGCGGAAAGGTCGCTTTGGTTGAACTCGTACGGCACGTTCCACCCGATCGGCCCGAACTTTCGGCGCTCTTGTACGATGGAGTGCATGTAGCACATCACGAAAAGCATTTGCCTCCACTCGAAAAGCGACACCGCGTCCAGCATGTCTTGGCTAACCCAATTGTACGAGTTCCGTAACCCAGCCCGCATCCCAACCGGGGCTTCGTTTGTTATTTTGATGCTCATCTGTAGTAAACCGATCGGGAACTGCGGGTGCGGCTCCGCCGTGATCCACAACCTGAAATCTGTGTGGAGGTTCTCCGCTTGCAGTAGGTACACCTCAATCTCAGCCATGTAGGCTAGCCCCAAGTGCGTGTTCTGTAACAACACCCACTGCCCCATCTGCGTCGCAACCGACATCAGCCGCCGCGCGATTATTTCCTGGCCTTGGCCCATGGACACGCCCACCGTGGTTATTTTCTTCTTCTTCGCGAGTTCCTCAATCAGCTTCGTGGGATCCGCGCCGGGCGATAACAAACAAATCAGAGGCACGTACGGCGTGCTTTCTCCCCACGTGTGCTCCATGTTCAGGGGGACGGACTCCACGAACCTCTCTCCAAGAGCCTCCGAGATGTACGTCTGCGCGGCGACCATGGTTCGGTCTTCCCGCAGCGCCTTCACAATACACATGCGCTCGAACGAATTCACGCGGTCTGCGATGAGTAAAAGAAAGGGTCAGTCTTGAGTCGGCGAGTATGGGTGTACTTCGTAATGTGTATGAGGGATTGGGTATAGTAGTGGTACCGGACTTTCCGACTGTACTCCATAAAGAGCAGGTAACAGTGCGTATGTGATGTATGTAGTATCTCCTTTTAATGACGGCCGCGGACGTCAAAGAGGGGCGGCAGAAACAGTGTGCCGCCTGATTTGGGAAAGGCGCAAAAAAATACCAACCTTCGAAATCGGGAACCCGCGCCGCTTCCGGCGCTTCCTTGTCGTACCACGCGCGCCACAGCTTTTCGTTGACGTTGATTGATTCCACGATATCGGCAAAGCTTTTGTGTTGCGACATGGCGACTAAATCCAGCCAGCACTTGTCCGGGATCCACGCGTGCGGTTTCTTTTTAACCGACTTTGGGTCGAGGCTCCCGCCGCCTTTCAGAAACACGTTTACTAAATCCAAACTCAACGCCTTGGCGCTGACTTGGATTTTGTTTGTTAACATCAGCGCAAACGTCAGTTTGTGCCGCTCGAACAAACCGCGCTGGATGTACAGGTAAATGGAAAACGTCATCCACTCGGTGATGTTTTTTATGCGCTTTGGAGTTTTGCCAGAAAAGTGTCAGTATTGTATGGTCAAACAGTCGGAGAGATTTGGTAAGTGCAATACGTACCTTCGCGGGCATCGGGGCTTTCTCCGCGTCGTCGATGGCGCGCTCGTACAGCGCGTTGAACTGCCCTAAAGATGTTTGGTACATCACGTCGCAGGTGGCGAACTCGGCGATGAGGAAGTACATCAGCGTGGCGCGGTGCGCGACCGGGCGGTACTCTTCGCACGCTTCGGTGATTTTGACGTTTGTTTCCGCGGCGGTGGCGAGCTTCTCGTTCACGTCCTGCGCGGTTTGCTTGGTGTTGTTCAACACGTCAATCAGCTCCACGTCGTCCAGTAAGTTGCCAGTCGAATTCGCCAGGCGGAACAGCAAGTCATCCTCCAGCTGTTTGATTTTCTTTTTGTACGAAGTAACCTCCTCAACGAGGGCCATGCGTTGTTGCTCAAGTTCGTACTTCTCCTTCAAAATCAGCTTACCAAGGAGCTGGTCCTCCAAACCAACCATGGTGACGGTGAAGTCGATGACCAGCGTTTTCGCGCTGAACTCGGGGGAGTAGTGCGGGTTCGGTAACCGGCTCGTGCTGCGATTGGTACACGAAAAGTCAGTCTTTCGTAATGTGTATGAGTAAACAGTCAGAGTAATCGGGCCGAACAGTCACCAGCTGAGAGGTAAAACAGTGTGTGTCGGATTTGGGAAACGCGCAAGGCCGTACCAGTACAGGGCGAAGGAATCGCTGAAATCAACCTCTTTCCCGTCGCTCAGCACGATGATCGCGTTCTTCCCTTTCCGCACGATCCTCTTTTCCAGAATAGGGTCCAGTATGGGGTCAAGCGTTTCTTCGATGTTCTCAATCAACATCGGTTTCCCAAAGCTCATGCAGTCTTCTAAGTGGTTCCGGAAGTTCTTATCCCCAAGCGTGGTGGTTTTCATGGCGTTCACTTCTTCCCTTTTTTTGATCCACGCCAGCCCCTGGCCTTGCGGATCCACAAGCACCGGGTACCGCGTCGCGCGCGTGGTCATGATTCCGTTTTGAATGGAAAGCTCGTCCGTGGGCAACCCCTGCAGGTTCCACTCGCCGATTTCACTCTCCTCCACCAGGAACCGCGTGACGTCCAGGTTTTCGGTAACCGGAATGCCGCGCGAGAAAAGGTCGCCGTAGAAGTCCCGTGTGCATAGTAGGTCGCGGAACTCTTTGTTGAACGGGCCGAGGTACGACACGAAGCTACTCGCCATCGCGCAATCCCCGGTGAGCCTTTGAATTTGTAAATCGAACTGTTTCGACTGTTCCGTCCACCGCACCTCTTCACCCGCGAGGGCGTTGATCAGCGTGGACGCGGCGTCCATGCGGTACTGCGTCGCGGTGGCGTCGTCCTCCAGTTTCTTCTTCTCCCCCATCGCGAACTCGAACTTTGTTTGCATGGCGTCTAAATTGGACTGCACAACAGCCAGCGCATCCTCCGCGGTTTGCTTTTCCTTGTTCGCCGCCGCTAACTCAGCCTCCGCCGCGCGTAGCATCATGATTTTCGGATCAACCACTTTCGCGACTTCGTGGTACGTCACCATGGCTTGCGCCCACCCGCACAACCCGACCGCGGCGTTTGAGGCCTTCGCCGCGTCCTCCGGGTTGAAATCGGGCGTCGCGAAGTACGGCGCGAGAAGCTCGCAGGTTTCGTCGTTTATGCGTTCCTTGGGGAACGCGATGAGTTTCGCCAGGAACTGCGAATCGCCCATCATCTTCACGCTTGTGGGGTAGTTCTCGGAGCTGTTAAAGCACATGAACCCCTTGAACTCCTGCCACTTGGTTTTCTCAATAGGGAACTGCCGCAGCAACAACACGCAGTCGAAAACCCGCTTCACAAGATCGGGCGGGTTCTTCATCGCCTTTAGGTTGGTGATATCTTTCGGCTTGATGGAATCGAGGGCGGCGAGCGCGGCGTCTAGCGCGGGTTGCGCCTTCGCCAGGTCCGCCTCCGCTTCCGCCTTTTGAGCCGCGATCGCACTCGCCTTAGCAGTCACCGCGTCCACGATGACGTTGACTTTGGCTTTTTCCTTCTCCGCGACCGTGGTGTTGGCGCTGATTTCTTTCAAAAGCGTGGCGCTGACTTTCTGCGCCTCGGCGAGCTCGACGTTCTTCGCCGCTAAATCCACCTGCATGGTTTTCACGTCCGCCTTCGCGTCGAACAGTTTGCTGAGCCCGCTGTTGATTTTATCCGCCAAAACCCGAACCTCGCCAAGTTTCTGGTCGTATAAACTTCGGTACCCGGCGATGAAGCTGAGGTAACTCTTCGGGGTGACGTACACGTTCCTCCGAAACTTGTCAAAGTACTCCCGGCACGCTTTGATTGTAAAACAAAGTGTCAGTCTCGGATAAGCAAACAGTCTTGGGATTTGGTGAAATACAATACGTACCTTTCGTGACCGCGACGTGCACGCCCCCCATGTGCGCCTGCAGTTTTCGTTTCACGGACTCGTCGCACGCCATTTCGAAGTCGCCGATGAACTTGGTCGATACGGCGACGAGGGCGTCCTGCGGCCACGGCAGGAACCAGTCGATGGTACACCCGTTGATTAAGCCCGGGAAGTCCCGCGCTCTTTTTGAAAACTTGTCCCCGACAGGGGAGAAACACAAACATAGGTGTAGGTTGTCCCGCACCCGTGAGGTGAAAAAGTTCCACAGGTTGTCGTAGGAGTCGATTTCACCCGGAGCGTGTTTTTTGAACGCGGGCCGGCAGTCGTTGACGAGCGCGTCTTGTTCTTCTTTCGGGAACAAACCGGCGACCTCGCCAGTCATCAAAAGCTGGTTCAAGTATTCCAGGAAACTCTCCTCCTTGACCTCCGCGTCGGTGAATATGAACGCGACTTTCTGGCCTTTCAGCCCCGCGACTTTGTACAGGCTCTTTAAATCCTCAAAAAGATTAACCGTGTTGTACGTCTTGGTGATTTGGATTTGAAACGGAAACGCACCGGCGATGTACGCGGCTAGCCGCGTTAGGCTTTGCTTGCCACTCCCGCCGACGCCTATCAACAAAGCGCTTCCCCGGTCCATACACAAAAGCCGCGAAATACGCATCATGTGCTTCAGCGCGTCTTCAAAGAGCACCAGCTCCAGTTTCACGCTTTTCGACGTGTCGTTGAACATTTGCTGGCGTTTCATGGCGACGTCCGTGAGGTGCGCGAGGGACACCGAGGCTTCGTAAAAGCTGGGGTTCGCGTCAATCAACTCACCCGTTTCCTCGTCCATCTCGGGCTCGCGCAGAAAGTCGACGAAGTAAACACGCGTCTCGACTTGCTTCACGATTTGCTTTCCATACGTGTCCTCGATGAGCTTACGATAAATAAAAGAAAGTGTCAGTCTTGTATTGGGCGTGTATTGGACGATGTATGGACAAACAGTCACCAGCTTCGGTAAAACAGGGAGGCGGGATTTGGGAAACGCGCAATACGTTACCTTCATAATGAGCGCGTCGCCCCAGTCCTTGTCCTCGTGCGTGGTGAGCTTGTCGCAAAACACGCGCTCGCACTCGTGCCGCCAAAGCGCGACGAGGTATCTGCTTGTAAAAAATAAAGGGTCAGTATGGGCAAACAGTGTTGGGATTTGGGAAATACAACACGTACCCTTCCGGCGTGCTTACGGACCCGCCATACGCAGGCCTTTTGGTTTCGTCATCCACAGCCTTGAACCGGTCTCTTTCCGCTAAAATCACGCCCTGGAAAACCTTGGAAAGCTCCCTCATGTTGAACAGGTAGTGAAACTTCGCTGGCGTCGGGAGCATCTTGTGTTGGACTTGGTTCCACAACTCGACGGTTAGCGGGACGAGCTTTTCCGCGCACGCGCATAGTTCCGGGGTGAACACATCGCTGGCGAACCGCCCAGCGACGAGCTGCCCGAAGATGTTGTTAATAGCGGCGACGCTGGGAAGCGGGACGTTGAAAATCGCAAAGTGGCGTTTCAAACGGTTGGGGATGTCGTTTTTACCCCCGCCCGGGGTGTTCATCGCGGCGAGGTATTGGCAATCGACGATCATCTTCATGTCCCCAATAGGTTTTTCCAGTGAGTACATCCCGCCTTGCTCCAGCAGTTGCCGCACCGCTTCGTTCGTGACCTGGTCGCCCCACTCGTTCATCATGGGCATGGAAACGTCGTCGATGAAGAGGATCATCTTTTTCCCTCCAGGCGGTCCGTAGGTTTTGCCCTGTCGCTTTTCCACGCTCGCCTCCACCGCGTTTTGAAATGTCTGCGGCGTGGTGAGTGACGAGAAGGTTATGGCTTTTTGCCCTAAAACATCCGAATCGAACCCGCCCATGAACTGCTTGATCGCGGTGGTTTTCGCGGTTCCAGGGCCGCCCACGAAAAGCGCCTGTTTGTCCACGCGTGTCACGAGCCGCAACAGGTTTTCCAGCCGCACCGAGTCCAACGTCGGGATGATGAGTCGCGCGAATTTCGGTTTCTCTTCAGACGAAGGGTACCCCCACGTAGGCACCACGTTTCGCCAGTGCGTCCACTCCCCGGTGTCGTGCTCCACGAAAAACTCGAAGAACGTGTCTGATGCATCCGCAAAGGCTGATACGATAAAAAAGAAAGTGTCAGTCTCGTATGGGCAATCAGGGAGGCAGAGTGTGGTAAATGGGAAATACGTACTCGGGCAAACCGAACCCCCCGCGATTTCGCACATCTGCTTCGAAAGTTTCGGCCGGTCCGCCCACTGTAACATCCCGCCCAGGCTCCACGCCACGCAGTACAGGAACATCTTCTCGTAGTGCGAATCCCCTGGTGAGGATTCCTTGTCCTTCAACGACAAACCGCTTGCCGTGTGCGAGTTCGTTTCGAACGGTAACAAAACCCCTTTCAACAAAGTAATGAGGGTGGTTACTTGGCAAAAGTCCATGCTGACGTGGTCCCACGGCGCGCCCGACATGACCGGTTTGCACGTCATGCGCATGTGGTGAATCAGTGGGTCGACGTACTTGTCGAACAAGGCCTTCAGAATCGTCGCTTCCGCTTTGGGGCGCGTGTCCAGCCAGCTCGCCACGAGCGGGCGCCACCCTAGCTCGGTTTCGCTGACGTAAATGATCCCCGCCCTCGACACGGTCGCGGGCGACGCGTTGTTCAAGTTCTCAGGCTCGAACATGGCTTTCATGTTCCCGCTCATTTGCACGCGGTCGCCGTTGGCTAGTGTCAAAACTTTGTTATCGTCAAGCACCGTGTTTAAATTCTCGATCCAAATCGCATCCACCGGGCCGTCCAGGATGATCCACGTGTTGTTTTTCTTTTCCTTCGCCGCTCGGCGCCAAAGCACCGCGAAAACCCCATCCGTCCAATCGCCAGTCGCCGCGTCCATCCTGCCGAACATCTGAGGCGCCGTGATGGCCTTGGGGTTCATCTTCCAAATCACGTGCTTCACGCCGAGCTCGGTCAGCGCGCCCGCTAGGGTTTCCGCGATTGCGGTTTTCCCGGCGCCAGTCGGGCCCACTAGCATGATTCCGTGCCGCACTTGGTAGGTTTCGTAAAGCTGCACGCACTTGCTGAGCCAGGTGGGGTGGAGCTGTAAACCTTTCCTCGTGGCGACTTTGGCCATCGCAGCCTCCACATCCGGGAACGTCGCTTTGTCCGCCCTCGTGCCAGGGAAAATGTCGTCGATGAGGGACAGGAACAAAGTAACGTCCTCCGCGACGAACTTTGACATGTTCATATCACGCAGCGTGCGCATCGCGAGGTACACTTCGCTTTTGTCCGGGTTCGCGCGCTTCGACGAACCCATCGTTCGCAAAACAGACAAGATGTTCCGCAACCCGAAATCGTAATGCGGCTGCTTTGAAAGCTGCTGCTCGCACAACCCGTACAGGACGAAAAACTTTTTCCCGAGAAACTCGTTTTGCTGGTACCCGCACGCCGCGAGTTTTACTTTTTTGATGATTTGGCGGTTCGGGACCATCATGGTGACCCCACGGAACAGGGATTTCAAGTTCTCGGGGAGCTCCTGCCTTCCCGCGTACCCGGGGTTCATGGTGATGAAGAACCCGACCCGCGGGTCAAGGGAAACCTTGGCGCCGTCGGTGAAGATGAACTCGGTTTTCCGTTCCCGGATCGCGCTGAGCACACAAAACACTTGCTGCGCGCACACGGAGAGGACGTCCAGGTTGATGCGGTTGAACTCGTCGAAGCAACCCCACAAGCCGCTTTGCGCCAATCCTCGGTAGATTTTGCCCATGCCTTTGTAGTCCATCTGGTCTGAACAGTTGAACACCACGACGAACTTCCCTAGGGTGTTCCCCAAGTCTTTGGTGGTTTCGGTTTTCCCCGTCCCCGCCGGCCCGGCGGGCGCGCCTCCTAGGAACATGCCGAGCGCCTGCGAAAGCGTGACGTAGCAAATGTCCGTGAGTGGGGTGATGACTAGGCGTTCCTTCACGCCCAGGTACTCGTACGAGTACTCAAAGTCCACGTCGCAGATGCTGATGATCACGGTTTCACGTTCGGTTGACCAGTAGAAACGGCACTGTTTCATCCACTCGAAATCGCTCGGATCGCGGACGCGTTTTTTTTGCAAATCCTCCGAAGTGTCCCGCTGGTGGACGTGCACCGTGATGCACGTTTCCAGGTTCTGACGCTCGTTCTTGCCCAGGGTACTCCGGGTGGTGATGACGATCATTTCCTTCAAAAGCGCGTCGCTTTTTTTCACCGCCCGAGACACGCCTAGTTTATCTTTCTTCGCGTCTGTTATGGCGCTCTGCATGTCCTGCGTCCACAGGAACTGAATCCCCAACAGCGAAACTTGCGCCGGGTGCTGAAAAATAAACGTCTCCAGGTCCTGCGTCTGCACCTCGGCGTGCGCCATTTTGATCACGCTTTTCATCGTGTTCTGCATGCCATCCACCAGGTTTTGTAGCCAAGCTTCGATGTTCCCGGTGGCGAAAACCGGGTCGTCTTCCAAAAACCCCTCCGCGCCCATCGTTTGGAACCGCACCACCTCGCCCTGCTGCGACGACATGTCGATCATTTTGAACTTTTGAGTTTTGCCAGAAAAGTGTCAGTATCGTGTGGTCAAACAGTCGGCGGGATTTGGGAAATGCAAGGCGTACCTTGTCGTTTTTGTCGAAGGTGACGTTCGTCACGCTATCGAACAAACCGCTTTGGAAGTGCGGGGTGACCATCACCGGTTCGGACCCCAAACTCAAAATCTCAAGCAAAGTCGGATCCGACACGAAGTAAAACCGGGGAAACTGCGCGCGCTTCGTATCAAGAAACGCAGTCAGGCTTTTTTGACACAGCTCCAGCTGGTCCGTGAGATACGGCAGCAGGGTCAAAATCGTATCGCCGCCGTAACAAACGCTCACCACCTGTGATTGCGAAAAAAAAGTGGTTAACGTCTTGTATGGGCAAGCAGTGTGTTGACGGATTCGGGAAACGCGCAATACGTACGTGCCGCGTTTCCACCGCGGCAGAGACCATCTTAAGGAACGCTTTGTCGATTTGGTTGAACCGCTTCGCCTCCAGGGGGAGCTGCTTCACGATATCGCCGCCGCTGAAAACAGCCTCCATGTAGATCCACATGTTCTGAACAACGAGCCACATCTCCACGACGTCGCCCACCGTGCTGAGCTTGGCGGTCCACTCCGCGACCGCGGTTTTGAACGGCGCGCTGTACCTGTTCGTGGCCATGCTCCCCAGGGCCATCTGGGAATCTTCGAGTTTCTCCACGAGCTCGCCCGTCGCCGCGGCGTCCAGGACGCAAAACCCTTTCGTTTTGAACTCGACGAAAACAAAGTTCTGGTCCTCCCAGTCAATGTCGATCTGCCCTAGTTTGGTTTCAACCTGCGCTTCCTTGTTCGCCCCGCCGGTGAGCTCCTCGATCTCGTCGAGGTGCGGAATCAGGTTCGAGTTCAGCAAGTCGCCTAGCTTGAACGTGTCTTCGGACATGTCCAGTGTCACGGATGTCAAATCCTGTAACGCGACCCAGTGCCTTTGCCTCATGGACGGCGCCGCGAGCGATTGCACCGCCGGGAGAATTTCCAAAAAGTCATCAATCTTTTTCCGCAAATCCGCGTACGCGGTCCAATCCCTCAGCGCTTTGGGAAGCTTCCTGCACTGGTTCTGGAACCCAGTTACTTGTTCGTTCATTTGCTCGATGTTCGCCACGACGTCCGTCCACAGAATTTCCGAGTAGTTATCAATAGTGCTGATCACGTCTTTGTACAGGTCGTACAACCGGTTCAGAAACTCAAGCTCCTTTTCCGTTTGCTCCAGCTCGGGGTAAAGCGTTACAGGCAAACCGAACAACGATTCGCCGTCCACGTACGAGTTCCACTTGCGTTTCCGGTTGTCGAACTGTTTCTGGTACGTGTCTAGACGTTCGATCGCTTCGGTGGGGGCGACACCGCCCACCATAGGCCCGTTTTTGTCCCAGTCAACACGGAACGCAACCGCGTCAATCACGAACTGCTTGACTTGCTTTAAAAGTTCCCGCTTGAACCCGGCTGAGGGATAAAAAAGAAAGTGTCAGTCTCTCGTAATGTGTATGAGTAAACAGTCAGGGTAATCGGGCCGATCAGTCTGCGGAACGTGGTGATTGGGAAACACGTACCTTGCAGTCGCTGTAAGTTTTCACCGACGCTCACCGCGCTTGCGACCATCTTGCCCCAGGTCTTTTTCAACCCAGCAACCTCTTCCGTTTCCGAAACTGGCACGGATACTTCGTACCGCGTTAACAGGGCGTAGACGTGTGTTATCGGGTCCATGATGGTGTCGATTTCGCTTTCCTTCGTGCGGATGTCCTGCTGGATCGCCATCACTCTGCGCACGTCCTCCAAATCCTCCACGTCTCGCGACAACAAAAGCGTGGTTTCCTTGACGTACTGTAACAGCTGCGCCAGCTTTTCCTTGCCGTGCAGGTGCAGGTTCTTAGCGAACTGCGCTTTCCAAGTCGCGGCTTCCTGTCGCAACGCGAGTTTCAGGGGCGCGGTCTCCAAGGAAAGCGGCCCGATGACGTGCACGGGCGCGAACTTGTGCACCGCTTTTTCGATGCTCATGTACTGATTGTAAAAAAAGAAATGTCAGTATCGTATGGGCAATCAGTCTGAGGAATGTGGTGATTGGGAAATACTCACCTTCATCAGTTCCTTTTCAAAGTGATCAAGACTGGGGTTCGTGGCGATGAACTCGTTGTACTTCTCCGTAAGGTTGCTGAGGTACAGAAAGTCGTACACTTCGTAGGTTTTCAGGTGCGCGTTCACGGCTCGGCGAACGGACTCCACCGAGCCGGTGAGCAACAACACCAGTTTCACGATCGCGATGTCGCTCGCGATTTCGTCGTAAAAGCTCTTGGTGCCGATGTTGTCGTAATCAACGCTCGGGTCGTTCGCCTCGTCGCCGTTCAAATCCGTGTTCCCCCAACGTTGGATTTGCCGCGACACGTACAGGATCTTTTTAGCCGCGCCGTTGATTGCGTGCTGCACGTCATCCAGGTTGGGCTGTAACACCACGGAAGGCACGGAGAGCTGCACCGTGACTTCGAAAAACGGCCGTTCCAGGAAAAGAAAACCGCCGCCGAAGTTGGCGCCAACCTTTTTTTTCAACAAAGCGAAGCTGAGCGGGATGGGTAAAACAAAGTGTCAGTCGGGGGTGTGGGCAAACAGGGAGTCGGCTGATTTGGAAAAGCCTGGCCCACACGTACCTCCGTTTCGTGGCGTGGAACACCGCGCTGTAGGTCATGCGGGCGTAGTACCCTTTGAAGGCGTTGACGTGCGCCGGGTCTATTTGCGCGATGACCGCGCCGGTTTCGTCCCGGGGCAGTTTCTCCAACAACAACAAAACAATCTCGTCGCACGCCCGTCGCACTTCGTCGCTTTTCACCGCAAGCGCCCTGCCCTCGGTTTTCGTGAACCTGGTTTGCATATCCACAAACTCCTCGCACGACGTGGATTGGTCATCCGGGAGGTTAATCAACACCGACCGGCTCGCGTTTTTCAGGTTGAAATCCACGCGGTTGTGAAGCGTGTCGTTGATTTTGCGAACCAGGGTTTCCAGTTCCTCCAGTTTCAACCAAGCGAGTTTAAGAAACAAGTCGATGTTCGTGCTGGTCCAGGTTAGATCCGTGAAACCCGGTTTCAGGGAAAGGAGCACGTCCGCTAGGTGCGGCTGTAACAAATCGAGGGTCACGGGGGCGATTTCGTGCAAAACCCGTTCGTGCTCCGTGATCAAGTGCGTCAATCGGTTGAAGTAGCTCTTGAACCGCTCCTCTTGCGCCAGCACTAGTTTCGCCGTGTTCGGCACGTGCACGTCAAGCTGGAGCATGAACTTGGCTTCCTTGATCAGCTTGACGATGTCGGGATCGAAGTTCACAAGAAGCGCGCCCGTCACCGGGTGCTTCACCAACAGCGTTGCCCGCAAACCAGCCTTGCTCTTCTCCACGCCCTTCATCCAAGCCGTGTGCCACATCTGTTCGTACGTCACGAGCGCCAGCGCGACTCTGTTGTACATCTTCACGATCCGCTTCGCGCCTGGGGCGAACATGATGAGTTCGTTTTTGGAAAAGTCCCGCATGGGTTCTTCGATTCGTCGAAGCAGCTGCCGCGCCCAAAGAATGTCCCCCGCCACGGGAGGCGCGTTTCGCGGTTTCGGCGGGTTGTGCTTTTGAAGTTCGTAGGTTTTCTGCACCGCTTCTAAATCGGCGCCGTAGTTCCTGAAGATAACCGGGTACTTGTCGTCCAAATCACGTTTCAGGGTCTCCCGGTGCATGATCGCCCTGAACTGGTTCAACAAACGCAACGCGGAGCTCGTGCTTGTTATGTTTTCAAAACTCTTGTTGATGAACTCCTGAAGGCTCGTTTCGAGGTCGTGCACCGCGACGTTGAAGTCGAGAAAGTCCCGGTCGAACTGGTTCGCTCTGTATTCCAAAAGGTCGTACGGCTTGCGCTTGAACTCCTCCACGGCTTTGAAAAACTTTTGAGTTTTAAGAAAAGTGTCAGTATTGTATGTTCAAACAGTCTTTGGATTTGGGAAATGCAAGACGTACCTTCTTAATCAAAACCTCCAAACCGTCGATGTGTTTGTTCTTCGCGAGCTCGGTGAACTGCGCGATCGTGTGTAGGGCTTCGGTGAGTTTCTGGCACCGCTTCGAAAACAGCGCGAACTTCCCAAACACGGTGTCCAACGCGAAATCAAACTGTTTCGGTTTCGGTCTTTGCGCGGCGAGCGATTCTTTTGTTTGGTCGTACCGAGAGCGGTACGCGTCGTACAGTTTCGTGACGTTTTGCAGCTTCGTCACCAACGCAGGCTTATCAACGTGCGACCAAAGATTCGTACCGTCCTCGCGCAAATCCTCCACGCAACGCGCGATCATCTGGTTGGAAATTTTGTAAAGCAAACGCGTCATGCGCGGCGTGGTGCCGTAGTACCGCGCCACGCTGTACATCATCACCACGTTGTTAATCAGGGACGGGAGGGTTTCAACCACGGCGAGGGGCGACGAATTGTACAGCGGCTCCAGGCTTTTCTCGAGGGTCGTGAGGTACTTCACGTTGTCCTTGGCTTCGTTCAGGGCGTCCGTGAGCCTTAAGTCCGTGGCTTTCCAGATTTTGTGCGCGCCGCTTCGCCCGGCGTTCGCCACGCCCAACACCAAACGGCTGGCTTTCGACTTGAGCTGCTCCGTGATTGAGTTCAGCATCCCCATTCGTCGTCGCCAAAACTCCAGCTCCGTGTCGGGGCCGGCGTCGTCGCTGAGATAAATAAAAGAAAGTGTCAGTCTTGTATGGGCAAACAGTGTTGGGATTTGGTAAATGGGAAATACTCACCTTTCTTTCTTGCCGGTGTCTGCCAGTCGGGTAACCCGCGGTACCGCGGGTTTTTTAACAACCTCCGACTTTTCTTTTTCCGACCACGGCGTGGATCGCGGCGTTTTCATCCTTCCAGGAGTCGTTGCGAGGCTTTCCTGTCTTCCCGGTGTGCCGAAAGAAGCGCCCCCCGTCGCGTCAGTCGCGTCTTGTTCGGCGGCGTCGTCGGGGTCGTGTAAAATTTCGCCGAAAAACGCGCCGCCGCCCTGCGTCTCCGCGAGCGTCCCCTCCGCTTCTTCGATCCACTGCTCCAAAACCTCGTCCACGTGCGCTGCAACCAGTGGGTTGTTCGCTAACTCGACAAAAGCCCCTGGGCGCATTTCTTTCATGTCCCCCACGATTACCCGCTCCGGCTTGGCGAGCTCCGCGACGGCGGTGAGACTGGTCGCCGCGTCGTTTAAGACGGCGCCGAATCGTTTCACGTTCCCCAGAAACGCATCCGTGGTTCTGTTTTCGTACAAGAAAAGGGTCAGTGTAAGTATAAGCAAGCAGTCAGTATAAGCAAGCAGTCGGCGGAATTTGGGAAGGCCGGCGCAGCACGTACTTGCTGTTTGCGTTCTTTTTCGTGATACCGAGCTTTCCCCAATCTTTTTGTTGTTTCAAAACCGGGTGGTACAGGTGGTTCACCATGGTCTTCAGCGCATCCAGGGCGCTGCCTCTTGTGACGCCGAACATCACATCAGTCCCCGGCGCCACGATCGCCTTCGCGCCGCACACCCGCACGAAATACGCGCACTGCCCCGTCACCGCCGCGCCGTCTTTGCCGTCCGTGAGTGTCAACACGCTTTCCGGTACGGTTGCCTTGGCGACGACGTGGACGTTGCTCTCGATGTTTCCAAGCGCCGCGCGCGTCTTGCCGCCGCCTTGCTTTAACTCGTTCAGCTTCAGGGTTGCTTGCACCGCGGTCGCGCTTCTCCAGCGACGCGCGTGCTGCGGAGGCTCCCGGGGTTGGTACAAAAAAATAAGCTTTTTCCCTCCATCCGCCAGCCAGAAGTCCTCCACGTTTTTCTTGAACGGAAGGAGCTTCGTAAGCGCATCGGGGAGCGGTATACCGAACGCGTCCGCGATCTGTGGGTGTGGACAAGGGAAGGGAAGGGAAGGGAGTCAGTACGTGGCGCGGGTGTTTGGGTGTGGGGTTAGGGGGAAGGGTAAAGCGCGTCTGAAGGACGACGCGACGAAACCGATTAATCGCGTCGTCCTAGACAAACGCGACGGAAGGCCTTGGTCTGGTCGCCCTTGGGCGGCGGTGACCGCGCCCGCATCTGCAAGCCCATGTCCCTCGCAACACGTACCTTGTCCGCGATGTATTCCATTTTGCCATATGCCTCCGCCATGGCGCTCGTCGCGCGTCACCACCTGAGACTACCCCGACCTCTTCGCCGACCTCTGCCTACGCGTCGATGACAAAAAAAGTCGTTGCTTGGCCGTGTTCAACGTGTTCAACTCCGCGAAATCGAGCCTTCGCGCCTTGCCGCCCGCCGTGCGCCGCGCGGTGCACGGTACCCCCAAACTCGGGAGTCACACGCGCGACACAGGGCGTTACTTCCGTGGGGTTAGAGCACCAGAAACACGCGTTCGTGGTGGTCCGCGCCGGTCGCAGTGCACGCCTTTCCGAGGGAATGTCTGTTTCAGGGAATTTGAATTCGTCTGTGTTTCCGCTTTTTCGCCACCAGCTAGCCGTTGGCGTTGGCTCGCTGGCGTTGGCCCGTCCCAGGCGAAGCAACGAAAAAAAAACGACCGAACGAAATGAGTCGTGGTGTCTGTTTAGCACACATCAGTCGTGCTGCGCGGGCGACGCGCGCGCGGAGAGTACCCCGGCCATGGCGGACCACGACGACATGCTTACGGTGGAGCCCGAGGAACCGGTGATTCACGACGTCAAGGTACAACACGCGTATCGCACCACGGTGAGTTTGCGGAACAACACGCGAAACGCGCTGGAGGTTTCCATTCGCGCGGGGTCCCCCGAGCGCTGGGCGGTGGCGCCTTCGAGTGTGTTTCTGGAAGCCGGTCGTACCATGCGGGTTGATTTGAGGCTAAAGCTCACCAGAGAGCTGCGGCCGAAACGCTTAGCTGGAGGCGCTGGAGCAGTGGGGTCGTCCTCCGGGGACACGCAACATGATGGGGTGGACACAATCACACAACATCGGCAACGAGACGTGTTTCACGTCAAGACGGAGTACTTCGAGCGACGGTTCCACGCGAGTTTCACGGTGGCTGGCGACGAGAGCGGCGTCGCGACGAAAGAAATACAGATCGAAGACCGCGGAAGGAGCGTTTCTTTCGCGTCTGGAACGACCGGAGGTACGTCAGGCACAGCAGAGACCACCGACCAACAGAGGTCCACATCACCAGGGCGAGGGCGTTTTGTGGGATCCAACAATCCTCCGGGAACGAGCGCGTCATCCGCGCGCGCCGCGCAAAGTTCAGACGATAAAGACCCTGCGTGGTCTTCTGCTAGAGTGCGAAAAAGCGAAATCGCGATCCTGGATGACCGCTTGGACCACTTAGAGAAATCCAACAAACGAGCCTCGCTTGATATCAAGGACAAAGACGAGCTGATTCGCGCGTTGCGTTCGCGGCTGGCGCTTGTTGGAAATACGATAGACGCGCGCGAAGATGGCGACGACTCTCGCGACGCCACCGAAACCAGACAGCAAGCCGACGAAAAAATCGGAATCGTCTCCGCCCTGAGCTCGGCCCGGGCCACGATCAGCGAGCTCACCGGGGCGAACGCTGCGTTACGGGCGCGGTGCGACACGCTTGACGGCGAGGCGAGCGCGGCCCGGGCGGAAGCGGTGGGACTGCGACGGCGCCTCAGCGAGCTCGCCGGCGATAAAGCGCCTCAACTAACTGACCTGGTCGCATCCGCGCTACACGAAGAACGCAACGCGTACGAACAACAGTCCTTAAAAGCATTAAGAGTCCTGGAAGCCAAAGATGCCGTGCTTTTCTCTCGCGAGCGGGAAGTCGCGGAGGCGCGTGCGGATATCGGCGCGGCGCAAACCACGCTCACCGCAACGCGCCGGGAGTTGGATTTGACGGAAGGTAAGCTCATCGCCAGCCTAGACGAAACCAGTGCGCTACGCAGAGAGCTTTTCGAAACCCAAACGCGAGCGTCTGGGAAAGAAAAACAGGCGCGAGACACAACTGATGCTTTGCAAAAGGAGCTTGAACAAGTCAAGGAGAAAGCCTTGGACTCGAGGGACGTCGCTGAAAAAATAAAACGATTGGAGGAGGAATTAGTTTTCTCGCGCGCCGAAACCGACGCCAATCAACGTGCGCTTGAAGCATCGAGTTCCGAGAATCAGGGCCTGAGGGGTTCCCTGAAAACCGCGTCTCTCGAGAGGGAACACGCTTTCGCGAGACGGGAAACTGTTGAAAAAAGTGTCCGAAATCCGAGTGGGGGGAAACCGCCTTTGCCCGGCGCCACGGCTTTTGTCGCGGTCGACGCGACGGCGACCGCGACGGTTTCGAAAGAAACCCCGAGTAATCACGTGTACCCCGAAACAATGTTCGTGCAGCCTGAGTTGGTCGTTTCTTCCGACCCCAGGCTGGTGGTTGGCGAAATCACGCGTCTAAGGGACGAGCGCGACGCGCTCGTGAGGGAAATCGGGGAGTTTCGGGAAACGGCGACGGGCGCGACGCTCGAGGCACGGAACAACGAAACGAAACAAAACCAAGCGAAAGAGTCATTAGCTTCGGCTTCCGCTGGTAGAAAAGAAAGCAACGTCACCAACAAAGAACTCGCCGCGCTTCGGTTACAAGTCAAGGAGTTACAAACCGCGCTCCGTTTGCGCGACGGCGACGCGCGGCGATCGGCGGCGGCGAAAGAAGCGGACCGCGTGGCGGAAACCGAGTCCCTGCGCACGGAACTTGCCGCGATGCGGGACCGGCTTACACGCACGACACGAGATGGGAAATCGAGTAAATCTAGTGATTCGCAAAGGGACACCCCTCAGTTGGCGCATGAACCCGATTTCGCGGCGGCGGAAAAACGAGCACGCCTCGCCGACGCCAAAGCCGACGCCGCGGAGCGCGAAGCGAAAGTGTCGCGCGACCGCCTGGCGGAGTACGAACTGAATGACCGACGACATCGAAACGACGCGTTCACGGCCGGCCCGTCAGGGATTGACTCCAGATCCTCAGGCGCGGAGCAGCGCTTGTCTGGAAAAGTCACGACGCTGACCGCCGCGTTGGGCGCCGCGAACCGCCGAGTCGTCGACCTCGAAAACGCAATCAAGACGCACGGCGGGAAGATGCCGAAAGCGGTGACGTGGGGAGCGCCGGCAAGTGCTAGTGACGATGCACAAGAGATTCAAGGAGGTACAGACCCTTTGAACGTTTTGTCGATTCGCTGGGAAAACGAGCGCGCTCGTTTGGAAAGCAAGCTACGCGCCGCGAAGGAGGACGGCGCGGTCCGTGTCCAGGCCCTGGAAGCCTCACTTGCGAGTCTTCGCAGCAGGAGCGGTTTGCACGCGGAAGTCGCGCGTCTCGGGGACGCCATCGGCTCCTCGGCGCGCGCCGAAATCAAGGCGAGGCATGACTTGAAACTCGCGGAGGAGAAGCTGGGAAAGGCGTTGTTGCGGTTGCGAGGGTTGGGCGTGGATGAAGAGGTGGACGAAGCCACGTTATCCACGCATGCGGCGGACCAAGCGCGGCGACTCGGGAGCATCGCCGTGCACGGCGGCGTCGCGGGCGGCGTGGACGGGCTCGGCGAAATGCCAACGGGTTCAGGTAACAACAGTGTTAAGTCACGCGGTGGTTTCGATCGCGACGCCACCCGGTACCACCTAGAGATTGACCGCTTGCGCGCTGAGTGCGAAAGGGTGGCGTTGGAAAGCGGACGCGAACAGAGCGCGCGCGCGGACGCCGCGCGCGAGCTCGCGTCGGCGCTGGACCGAGTCGCGGACAGGGACCGGGCGCTGCACGACGTGAGGGAGCAAGCCGCGCTGGGAAGAGAGAGAGCAGCGGCGACGAGGTCGCGGGAGCTGGGCGAAGCCACTCGGTCGCGGGCCGCCGCGGAAGCCAGGGCGGTGGAATCGGAACAAGCCGCGGCGGACGCCAAGGAGGACGCGCGAGCGGCGCGGACGGAGTGCGCGCTCCGGGTCGCCGCCGCGGACGCGGCGCGGCGGTTTGCGGAACGCACTGCGGAGCTCGCGAAGCAGGCGGCGTCCATCAAATCCGGTGAAGCGGTAAAAGCTAAAAGAGACGCGGAACGCGCGCACGCGACGCTTGACGAGCGCGCCGTCCAGCTCCGCATTCTCACCGAAACCGTCGAGGCGTTACAAGCCAGCGCGGGGTCGGGCGACCGGGAGCAGCGAATCGTCACCCTGGCGGCGCAAGCGGCTACCGCGCGGGCATCAGAAGCTGCGTTGGAACGAAGGTGCGCGGAGCTTTCCGCGGAAGCGAGCGGGCGAGTCACCCGCGTCGCGGATTTGGAGAAACAGCTACTTGAAGCGGAACGTGGCGCGAACGCGGCGGATACCCGGGCGGACGCCGCGTGTACGCGCGAAGCGCTTGCGTGTGACGAACGCGCGGCGGCGCGCGAGGAAAGTAGCGCGGTTGGCGAGGAAGCGGCTGCGCTTTCGCGGCGGGTGGACATCGCGCAAGACGCCCAGGCGTCCGCCGAAGCCAGAGAACACGCCGCGCGAGTTGCGCTTGAACACCAGCACGTAAGGCACGTCGAGCAACTGCAGTACGAACGCGAATCCGCGAACGACCGGTAAGCGCCTTTCCCAATCACCACTCTCCGCCTACGCGATTGCCCATACCCCGACTGACACTTTCGGCGTTAATCGTGTAGGTTGAGGAAAGCCGCTGACAACGCCGCGCGCGCCGCGGGTGTGGTTGGCGTGGTCAGCGCTGCGTCGTATGGCAACGCGTTTCACACCACGTTTGTGCATAGGGACGCGCTTTTGGACGCCGTGCGAGACGCGTGTGCGATTCGCGAAAGAATCGAACGACACCTCATTGACGTCAGCGATACCGTGAAAGCGTTGTTGATTTCAAGGACGCAACGCGAAAAGGAAAACAAGGAGAACGAGAACGTGGAAGGGAAACAAGACGCGCCGAGTTCCAAACGAGGCGTCGGTGCGTCGTTCCCGGTACAGGGTGTTAAACACTCGGGCGGTGACCTTAAGGTCAACTCAACTTCCAACACGACTCACGACAACCAGTGGGCCTTCGCGGTGTTACAGCGGTTGCGGCAGCTGGTGCTTGAGGCGGAGCGCGAGGTCGGGCGCGCGACGGTTGCGGCGCGAACGGCGGCGGCGGGCGAGAGCGCGGCGCACCGCAGAGCCGCCGCCGCGGAGGCTGCGCTCGACGCGCGCACCGCGGCGTGGGAGGAAGCCACGTCATGTGCGAGCGCTGCTGAGGAACGGTCCGCGCTCCGGACGGCGGTGGCCGGGCGGTGCGCGGAGGAGCGCGCGCGGTTCGCATACGCGCGGGTGGCGAAACTGGAGGACGCGCTTGTAGCAGGTACGTATGCATCCTTTCCCAAATGCAGGCACATTGTTTGCCCATACAAGACTGACACTTTTCTTTTCCACAAACAGCGACGCGAAAGCTGACTGAACAAACGGGCGAGGCGAACCGGGAGAAACGTTGCGCGGTTGAACTGACGCGCGCGGTGGATTCGTTAGCGCGCCGAGCCCGGGTCGCGGAAGCGGACGCGACCGCGGCGAAGCAAGCCGCGCACGCGGCTGCGGAGGAACTGGAAGGCTCACCCAACGGCGGCGATGCCGTGAGGGACCTCAAGGCTTACTTTGAATCCGAAGGTACGTATTGGGCCTTTCCCGAATCCCGCCGACTGTTTGCCCATACAATACTGACACTTTCTTTTATTTATCGTAAGTCGTCGGGCGCATGATTCTCGGGACGCGGGCGACCGACGAAAACAAAACAAACGAACAAGCCACCGAAAACGCCCGCCTGGTGGGGGTCACGCGGGAACTGTGTGCCGCGAAACTCACCGAACGGAGCTTGCTCGCGAGCCTCGCTGCGAACAGGCGCAGGGCGGACGCCGCGGCGGCACACGCCGTGGAGCTTCGCGCGAGTTTGGACGTCGCGGAGACGCGACTCGCCGAGGTGACTCGCGCTGCTGTGGAAAACGAACAAGAAAACACAAACGAAAACGCTTCCGAGCTCGCCGCGAAACTCTCGCGTGAGGCGCACGTCGCCCGGGAAGAAACGCTTCGCTTAAGAGCGCGGGTCTCCGAGCTCGAGCTCGAAACCGCGGAGCTCGCTGGCGGGCGCGAAGCCGCTTTGGCGGCGGCGAAGGCGGCGCGCGAGGGTACGTATTTTATTTCCCAAATCCTGACACACTGTTTGCCATGACAAGATTGACACTTTCTTTTATTTATCGTAAGGCGCTCGCGCGGAAATCGCAGCCGCGAGCGCGCGCGACAACGAAGCCTTCGCCGCCAAGGCAAGTTCGCTTCGCCGCGAGTCCGAGGCGGAGTGCGGGGCGTTGCGCGCGTCACTGCGAGAAGCGCAGTCACGTGCGCAAACCGCACGCGCGGAGACTGCGGCGATACAGGCCGAGGGTGCGTTGTTCGAAGACGCGAGCGCGACGCCGCGGTGGCGCGGAGTCGCCTCGAGCGCCGCGGAGGTGAGGGCGGAGAAAGCAGAGTCTAAGGCGCGCAAGGCGCAGACACAATTGACTGAGCTGAAGGATGAACTGAAGTTGAAAGAGCGCGTGGTGGAACAACTGCGGCACGCGTTTGACGTGAGCGCGGGGACGGCGTCGTCTAGTAAGAAAGCGGGTAAGCGCCCGAGCGGCGCTGCGGTGGACGCCGCCGTGGTCGCCGCGTCGGCGATCGCGACGTCGTCCGCCGTCAACGCCGCGCTCGGCCGGCGGTTGGTGGAGGCGCGGTTAGCGGAGGCGGACGCGCAGCGCAGGCTGAAAATCACGTCGCGCGCTGAGAATGAGTACCGCGCGATGGTGGCTGACCGAGACTCGAAACTGGTTGCGCTTGAACAGAAGCTGCGAGACGCGGGGCGGGATATCGCGACTGGCGGTGCGACGATTGGAACCGCGGCGCCGCCGCGAGCGCAAGCAAACTCTTCCCTGGTCCCGACCCCGAAAAGCGTGACCTCTCGCTCGACGCCCACGAAACAGCCGTTCAAGCCCCCCGGGACGACCTCCCGAGCCGCCGCGGTGGCGACGGAAGGCAAGGACAACGTCAACGCCAAGGGCAAGAGCATCGCGTCGCTCGCCGCGGCGGCGGCTTCCGCGAGACGCGGGTTGATGCCCGTGTCTGTCAGCGACGAAGACGAAGCAACCGTGTCCTCCTCCTTGGAGTCAAGAAACACCGCGGCCACACACAACTCGCCGCACGAGGGCTTTTCGACGTACATAACCCCTGAAGTCCTCGCGTCCGGTGACATCGTACACGCGTTGGCGCTCGAGTCGGAAGTCGCGCGTTTGAGGGTGGCTCGGCAACGCGCAGATAACGAAGTCGAGCGGCTCGCGGCTGAGTTGGCGGCGTTCAAGGCGCACGCGCCAGAGCCGGAGGAGATGGACGCGTTACGAGACGAAGCCTGCGCGTTGAGGGAACGAATCGCCGTGCTGAATGCGTCAGGGAGCCCTGAAGAGTTGCAGCGAGATATCAACTCCGCGGTGGTTTCCGCGGCGGCGGCGCTTTCGGGAGGTACGAACAACTCCGGACGCTACGCCACAAACTCAAATGAGGCGCCCAAACCTGGTTCCGCCGCCGCGGCGACGGAACACCTGGTGGGCGCTCTGAGGGAAACCAGGAACGAGCTGTTCCGGGCGAAGCAGGATGTGCGAGACATGACCCGGACTTTACGGGAAAAAGGCAAGGAGAAGGACTCCATGGACGGCGCCGAGCAAAGCCGACGGGAGGTGATCAGAGAGCTGACGCAAAGGGCGTCGCAGCTTGGTAAGGACAAAGCGGAACTGGTGGACGAAAGAGATAAACTCCGGGAACGGTGCCGCGCGCTGCGGAAAGAGCGAGACGCGACTGGGTCGGGCGATGACCTACAAAACACGAATCCCGGATTGGCGTACACCGACCGTAAAGCAGCAAACGCATCATCCAACACTTGCGTGGATTGCGCCATGCAAGCCGGTCCCTCCCTCGGCGACGCGGGCGCGCTTGTTGACGCCACGTCGCTCGGTGAGGTTTTACGGCAACGCGTTGCAGGTACGTATTGCATTTCCAACATCCAGCGACTGTTTGCCCATACAAGACTGACACTTTCTTTTATTTATCGCAGGGGTGGAGCGCGCGTCCGCGTTTTGCTTGCGACGCGCGAAGTCGCAAAGCGGCGGCGACGTCGCCGAGGTGGCGATTGAGGCGAACCTTCTCGCCGTGGACGCGGCGGCGCTGCGGGCGGTAGTTGAGGCGCTGTGCAGTGCTGGTACCAGAAATGAAAATCTGTCGCCGACCGAGATGGTCACCGCCGCGGCGATGGCGGCGATGCGCGCGATGCCGGGCGCCCCGGTGGTGCACCACGTGATGCCCAGCGTGGTGGCGGCGGCGATGCAGATGGCACCGCTGGTTGCGGATCGCAACACAATCGACGCACCAGTCGCGTACCGCGCGCGCACTCAAAGAAATGTCGCCACTGACGTTGACGGGCTGGCCGCTGTGATGAGAGACGTGGGCGTGGACACAGGGCCGCTGACGTCGGCGACGAGGAGCGGGCCTGACGCGCGGGACGACCCGGAGGTTGTCATCTCTGCGCCGCGTGACGTCGGTACGTCGCCTGGGATTTGCGAGCGCGTGCGCAACGTATCAGTGGGGGTAAACGTGGGTGGACAATCGTCTCCCCCTCCTAGAGGCTACTTTGACTCCCACCGAAACACCAGGGAAACCGGCGTGGACCCGAAGGCGCTCATGCACGACGCCGCGACGGCCACGGAGTTATCCACTGCGAACTTCAACCGTGACATGACCGCCGTTGCGGAGCGCGACGCGCTTGTTGAACGAAACGCGGAACTCGCAAAAGCGGAAGTTTCGTTAAAAGAAAAAACCCAGAAGTGGAAACTACGGTGCGAGAGCTTGCGCGGCGAACTCGGCAGGGCGATGGAGAAAACCGCGCAGGCGGAAACCGCCGCAGAAACGCTTCGCGCGAGCGTTGCGAAAACCGAAGCGGCTGGGACGGTAAAAGCACAACCGGCGGATGCGGGTTCTGTGTCTGGTGACTTATCAACAGACACGCCAATCCCGCAAACCCCCGAAGCGATCGCAGCGGCGTTGACCGCAGCTCTCGGGCAAGCAAAAGATGCCGTCGCCGCCGCCGACGCGCTTCGCGACGAACTCGCGTCGAGAGACGAAGAACACGCGCGCGCGGTTTCAGCGACGCGAAGCGCGATTCGCAACCTGCGAGGGTCGTCCCCCGCGGACCGAGCCGCTTATTTGGAGGCGCTCCGGATACACGCGGACGACGCGTCCGCGCGACGACGCGAGCGCGAGTTTGGTAAGGGGGATGTGCTGAGGAGCGCTTTGCTTGGTGGCGGTGGCGGTGGCGCTAATGGCCACGCTTTAACTAAAACTGCTCCGTCTCTTACGACCGCCGCCGCGTCCGCAAAAAAACAAGAGCTCGCTACGGCAAACGGAAAAGAGCTGCTGCGTCGCGTCACCGCCGCGGAAACGCGGCTCACCAAAGCGGTCGCGTCCACGGCGACCGCGTTGGCGGTAGCGGAGCAAGGCGCGCGTCGGTCGCAGGACCGGTTCGAAAAAGAAGCTGTCGTTATTGCCGCGCGCGTTGAAGAGACGGTACGTGTTCCCTTTCCCAAATCCAGGCACACTGTTTTATCTCTCAGCTGGTGTCTGTTTGCCCATACGTGGTACTGCTGCAGGACTGACATTTTTCTTTTGGCCCAATCACAGGACCGTTTATGCGCCGTCGCGCGCGCCGAGTGCGCTTCCCTTAAAAACGCCGCCGCGCGTTCGGGAAGTACGGCGCGGTGGGGCCACGTCTCGAAACAGGCTCGGTACCGAACGTTGCTCAAGGAACTGCTGGAGGAACACAAGTGCGACCGGGCGGCGCACTCTTTGGAGTTGGCGGAGTTGCAGCGCAAGGTGCAAACTCTGGAGACTGATAAGTCGCACAACAAGACTCTGCAGACAACGGCGAGCGATTCAAGCAAGACGATTGCGACGAAAAACCCTATCTTCTCCACCAAGAATGACGACGTGTCTCCCCCCAAGCGCCGGCGCGGCGCGCTCGCGAGCGACGACGCTATGTCCCCGATTGGCCGAGTCCGCGCCGCGGTTGTGGAGATTGAGACGCGGCGGGAAAGGTATGGTGGTGCGGTTCGCCGGGCGGTGCGCCCTGCTGGGAGTTCCGTGTCGTCCGATTCCGGGAGCGACGCCGGACCGGCGGCCGCGGCGGCGAAGGCGGAGCTTAAAACAACACAAGCGCCCTTCGCGCTGGGCGGCCGCGGCTCCGAGTTTTCTGTGTACGACATCGAAACCGAAACGACGATACCAACCACCACTCCTTTGTTACTCGCGGCGACGAAAGCCCGGGAGTTGCTCGGGAAGCTTTTGGCGGCGAAGGATGACGTAGAGCGGCTTGACTGGCTTGAGCAACGCGCAGTCGCGACGGAGCGCGAGCTGGAGCGGCTGCGAAGCGCGCGCGACGCCGCGACGGCGTGCGGCGCCAAGGCGGAGCGACGCGCGAAGCACCTCACAGGACGCGTGGAGCAGCTGCGAAGGGCTTTGTCTGAAGCCGAAAAGGTTTCCACGAGCGCCAGCGGCCCTGCTGCTTTCGCAAAGCTGGAGCAACGAGCTTTTGATGCGGAGACGAAGCTGGGGAAGGCGAAGAGTGACAGCACGCGGTTGAAATCGCTATCGGGGGATATCAAAAACGCCCTGGACCGTGTGAAGGCGGAGAGGGAAAAAGTTTTTGGGCTAGAGAAATCGTTAGCCGCGGCGGAAGCCAAAGCGTGTTCCACGAAAACGTCCCTGGACCGACGAGACTCTGCGATTGCTGATTTGCAAAGCAAGCTCGAATCCGCGGCGGCACAGGTGCTCGCGCTGGAAACCAGCTTGGCCGCTATGGGCGGCAGCGCGAAGGCGCACGGCGACGCGCTTAAGTCGCTGCGGGACGAGCGCGACAAACTCAAAAAGGAAATTGTAAAAGCAAAGGAAAAGTTTGACATCGACGTCCGCGACGCCGCAGTTGAGGCGGAAGCGGCGGAGCGAGCCCGAAACGCGGAAACCACGAAACGCTTGAAACGCGAAGCCAAGCGCATCGATGCGGTTCTCAAATCCCACGAAACGCGCGTGGACGCGGCGCGAGGTGAGGCGGACCACGCGCGCGACACGGTTTGCGAGTTGGAGCGTAAGAGTGCCGAAACCAGAGAGCTCGGTGTCCAATCCACCGCCGCCGCGAGAAGACACTCCATAGAGATGTTGGGGGGGGTTCGGTCGCTGGCACAAACAGTCGTGCGCCTCGCCGCCGCGGTGGGGCACACCGTGGGTGCCGCCAGTTCTCATAAAACCTCCGAGCAAACCGCCACGGAAGCCGCGGCGGCGGCGCTTGTCGATTTCGCGCCCGACGAAATCGCCGCGCTGTTGGGCGCGGATGAAAACGACGGCCTAAACGGACCTTCAGGGTCTTTGCCCATACGCGGCGGCGCCGCGTCCACCCCCGAGTCCTTCCACCAGCTGGTGCTTCAAATGGAAACCAAAGCGGAGAACTTGCTCAACGGTTTGGTTGCCGTCGGCGAGCGAGAGTTCACTGGGCGAACTGACTCGGACGCGTTTGATTCGCTGCGATGGATACTCGCCGCGGCGACGGCGGAGGCGGAACACGCCGAGTCCGCGCTGAGACGGGCGGTGCCGTCCATGGAGGACTGGTGGAATGGAAACGGGAAAGATGCTTCTGCGATATCACAAACTTCTGTGAGGACAGATACTTTTGTGAGGACAGATAGCTCTGAAAGAAAGGACGAAACGCCTCACGAAACCACTCGAGGTCGGGGGAAACAATCGGGGCGCGAAAAGAAATTTCCCCAAAATAAAAAAACAGACACGGAAACCGGCACGCGATTCAACTTGACAAACGCCGCGCGGTTGTTGGCGTCGTCGGACGACGGCGAGAGTAACTGACTTTATTGTCATGACTGTGAGACAGTCGAACGCATCGCGGTTTAGTTAGGGTTTAATTATTGGTAATCAAAGAATAGAGTAATACAGTAACGCGTGCTGTTCGATACTACGGTAGCGACGCTCGCCGAAACCACTGACCCTATTATATATAGTGGAACAAAACCATCTCTCTTATTTTCATTGTGTTCCTCGCGTCTATGGCCGCGGAGACGGAGACGGGTCCGTCCGGATCCGCCCGCGTTTTCGTGTTGTTCGGGGTTGCTGGATGCGGGAAAACCACGCTGGGTAAGGCGCTTACGGATCGTTTGAACGGCGTGCCCGACCGAACCAGGGAGTCGGTTTTTCTTGACGCCGATGATTACCACGACGAAGCTGCGATTGAAAAGATGAGAAGGGGCGTGGCGCTTTCGGAACAGGACCGCGCGCCGTGGCTCGCGCGCGTCCGCGAAGCCATGGTGGCCAGTGCGGCGCCTCTACCGAGTGACCCGGGTGACACGCGACGGCCAGGACGGGACGTCATCGTGGCCTGTTCCGCGCTCAAGCGTTCGCACCGAGCCTTTCTTTGGGCTGCCGAATCTCAATGGCTGGGAAGCGTAAAGTTTGCGCACCTGCGGGTTTCGGAATCGAGCCGCGACATCCTGGCGTCGCGGCTTGAGGCGCGAGCGCGAACCGGGTCGCATTTTTTTAATCCAAAGCTGCTCAAGACGCAACTCGCAACATTGGAACTCGATGGATCCGAACAAGAAATCGAGACTGGCGGAGAGGTACCCATTCAAGACGCCGTGGACGCGTTGTGGCGGGTGTTCCTCGCGATTGAAACAAAAACGAACGACGAAAAAACGAATGACGACAAAACACGTCTTTGGCAAGCGTCTCTTTTACACTTTATGGACGCGTGGTACGAAAAGATTAGCGTCATTGCGAAAGGATTAGCCTCAGAGGTTGACTCTGACACCACGGTCATTGACCACGCGTGTTTCCGGTGTTCCACGGAAACGCAGTACTGGGAGGTGCTTTTTGATTTACAAGAGATGGGACATACAATCGCCGGCGCTTCCGTGATCGGCGGGCGCGAAATCACCACCGTTAAGTTGAACCCGCCAATCACGTGGCGAATGAAAAAAATACAAGCAATAGAGGTACCAATGCCCAAGCCCGGCCGCCCGAAAAAATACGGGTGGGAACACGCGGAGGTGGCGCTGATGGAAGGTACCGTGGGTTGCGGCGAGGTTTTGGGTACCTTCATGAAAAAACATCCCGAAGTTCTGTTCGACGCGAAAGGGTTGGGAAAAGAAATAAACAAAGAGATTTCCCTCGACTTGGGCGACGGGCTCGCAGTAAAGTTCCACAACAGGCCTTTGCTTGAAGTCGTGGCTTGGGAGCTTGGAAACGGCACCGCGACGATTCCAGGTGCCGACGGTACAGTGACACTTGCAGGTGTCGACGGGACTGCGACGACCACACAGAGCAACGACGCGACCGAAACAACGGGAAAGAAACGAAAAAATATCAGTCCCGACGAAGAGTTAATCAAACTCTTTGATTTCGGCGACCCTTCGTGTGTCTTCGGCCTTGAAGTCCGAGAACCTTTTGTTTCCCGGATTTTGGCTGGCACGAAAACCTTGGAAACAAGGGGATACCCTTTGCCCGAGGGTTTGATTGGTAAACAACTGGTGCTTCTCGCGGCGCTGGGGTTGCGACCAGGGGAGTCACAAAAAAGTGCGATTCCAGACGAAGCGCCGATTGGCGCCGCGTTGGTCGTCGGGACGGTAACTTTTGACTGGGCGGTGAAGTGTACGTATTGGGCCTTTCCCAAATCCCGACACCGTGTGCGCATACGATACTGACACTTTTCTTTTACAAACACAGACGACACCATCGAGGAGTGGCATTTAGACACGACAGAACACGCGGTGCCGCCTGATGGCGACTCTCAATTCAAGTGGGACGGCCAAACCGCACTGTGGAAATGGCACGTGGCGCGGGTCACGCAATCGCGAAGCGCGGAGCCGTCGCCAGCGATGACGCGAAAGCTGCGAAGCGTGTTCCAAATACACGCGAGCGTTTTCGACCTGGGGCTTTCGTTGGGTGATGACGAGAATCTGGACGATGAACACGACGACGAGAATCTCGGTTTGATAGCCGACAACGGCACTCTCGACACTCTCGACGATGCGCAAGACGAAGAAAATGACCGCGGGCGCTGGGCGGACGAAGGCGCGTTTGACCGGCCGTGGCACTGAGTGTTTTGTGATTTAATCGTTTGACTAGGTAGATTTTATTATCGAACATCGAGTAGACTAGGTAGCTATGATTCAGTAAGTCCTAAAGTTCCCAAACTCAACGCAGGTCCCGTTCCCGTTTTCGCCGCGTCACCGCCTCCGCCGCCGCCACAGCCGCCGCCGCCGCGCGCTCACCCGCGGCCGTGCGGAACTCCACCACCCGGCTCGGCCCTTGCGTCTTCCTGTCCCGTTCCCGTTTCTCCGCGATTCGTTTCTGCGCGCTCGCGAGTGCGTCGTAATAGTCCTCCTTGGCGTACGCTTTCGGGTCGAAAACGTCCCTGGAAAAGTGCGTCGCCCGCTCGTCGATGCCGAAGTGCCGCACCGCGGATCGCAGAAAATCGGGGTTGCGGAACCCTTTGGATTTCCGCAAAGCGTCGTTCACGTCCACGCCGTCGCGTTTCAGTGAAAGCCACTTTTGCATCTTGGCGGTCATTGAGGCGCTGCAGGGAGAAGTGTCGGGTTTAGCCTCCGGGACCCGCGACGCGTGAGTTAGGAAACACTCGGGCGCGCTGTGTTTCAGGCGTAAAGGCGTCGTTTGGATTGTCTTGGACGTGTTTGCGGTTGACGTGGACGGCCCGCCCAGGGCCTGGGTGTCCCGTTTCTCTCCCTGCCGTCCTGACACAACACGTTCCTCTCCCTGGTCCTCTCTAAGTTCCTCGTCTGGTCGTTCCGGGTACGCTGCGTACGCGTTCGCGGTGTCGCCCGGCGCGGGGCGCGCGGGGCCGGCGACTGGCTCGTCTTCGTCGAATCGGTGCCCTTCGTCGAAACCTGAAGAGGGCGCCGCGGTCGGTGATGGCGAGGTCCTGACTGTTTGCTCGTACAACTCAGGACATGGCGCGGGGCCGGAGGGTTCACGGTCTAATCCGTCCGGGACGGTTTCATTAGCCTGGGTAACCGCCCGGGCGGGTGATTGCTGTGTGTCTCCACGGGGCCCGGCGTCCGTTCCGGTTGATGCGGGGACGGCGGGGACGGCGGGGGCGGTTTCCGCGGGTTCTGCAGAATCTGACCCGTAGCCCCCTAGCAGCGCCCCGAGGCCTCCAGCGTCGTCTTCGGCAGAGCGCGACATGCCATGCACAACCCCGACGCGACCAGAGGGTCCGCGGAAGCACGCGCGTCGCAGCGTGACAGGGTATGCGTGCCGCGAGGCGACGCTGGAAGACCTCCTGATGTCAAAAAAAAGGCACTCCAAAAACTCTCCGACGACAAAAAAAAGTAGCGATTGGAGTTTCCCGGGAACGTCCACATTCGTCTTCCGAGAGATCTAGCGACGCATCCCGGTGACACGATGTGCGCGCGGCGCGAGTTACGCGCGTAACCATTGCCTCCACCCGTCCACCCGTCTTCCGGTCGCGAAACCGGAAGACGACGAGATGATTGGCCACAGCCCGTGATGATTAGCAAAGCACCGCCGGGCGGATGTGTTCCCGCCGTGAAGTGAACTGAACGTATTTTTTTCTTAACGCGACGGGTACTATAATATTTTGCATAAAACTTGATTAAAGTTGTCCAACGACGTGTGCTCCGCGGGCAACCCTAAACCCTTTTCTCGGCGTCGGAAGATACGGTCCATAACAGAAGTGAAGCTGGGCTCATGTAGTAGCCTATCGGAGCAACCCCATTGAATCTCTTCCGAAATTCTTAAACCGGAACGTCCCCAAGTTTCGTGGCCATGATGTCCTCGTACATGAGCCTCGTTTTGCGCTCCTTGGCGGCGGCGAACACGGCGGCGACGACGGCGAGCAGCGCGAGAAGCCCCAACCCGATACCCAGGCCGAGGGCCAATTTTTCGTCAGCTTTTGAGTCCGATGACGATCCACCGTAGCACGTGCCCGCGGAGATCACCGTGGAGGGGTCAGAGTACAAATCGCCGATGGACGCGCACGTGATGAGTCCTTTCCCGGCGCCGACGCCGATCGTGGAGTACGTGGACTCCAAAAGTTTCTTATCGGCGTCGTAATCGCCGGAAAAGTCCAGGAGCCAGGCGCGCCGGTACAGCGCTTCAGCGGCGGCAGGGCTGACCTCGTTGAGAAAAGGCAGAATAGCAGAGGCGAACGCCCAGAGCTCGCCCGCGGTCTTCGCCTCCTGAACATCCTTTGTGTAGTACATGTACCGAAGCGTTCCTTGAATAAACGGGACCAGCATCAAAGTACCGATTTTCTCGTGGATGTCGTTTAGCGGGTCGCAATCGGTGGTCGCGCCGACGCGCGCCAGTTCTTTGCCCCTGTTGAAAAGCGCGAGAAGTTCTTGGTTCACCTTGGCGATTCCAGCAAATCCATCCGTGCACGTCATGAAGTTCTCGCAGCGTTTATCCCCGAGGTAGTACAGCAGGTTGTCGCCGTCGATGTCGCTTCCGTACGAGTACCCGAGCGTTTGAGAACCCGCCCAAAAGGCAACCGCCTCGTCCCACGCCTTGACCGACGCATCGTCGTTCTGCGTCAACGATTGCGCGTGGCAGTCGTTGACCTGATCCTGCATCTCCCAGATCGCGTATGGAAACACGTTCATGTACACCAAACCTTTCTGGATGGCTTCTTTTCTGAAAGTGCGCCCCACGGTGGCGAAGTCCAAAGCACCGACCTTGGTTCCCTCGAACGCGGCTTTCATCATGTCCTCGCCCCAAGTGTGCTCGTCGAGGTCTTTTTCTTTCCAGTACGCGTTCATGATGGAAATGAACTTGTTGTCTTTGTACTCCACAGTGGCGCCTGCGCCTTTCGTTGCAGCGCCGCTGGCGAAACCGCGTATGGAACGAGTTGCGGCGCTCTTCAGCGAGTTCTTGCCGTGCGTCCAGACGTCGAACGAGTTTGCACAAGATGGGGCGTCGGTTTTCGCGTAATTCGCCACCGTGAACTCGCATTCGCCGTCCGCGGTGGGGAACGACATCGTCTCGGCGACAAAATCGCACGAGTTCCCGGGACACGCGGTGGTGCCGCCGCAGTCGTTGAGGTCCTCGGCACAGTTCGACCCGAGTCCGCTCACGATGTCCACCAGGTCAAGGTCGATCTTGGAGTGTCGCGTCACATCTGTCAGAGGCTCGTACCCGGCGAAGTACTCGTACGTCGCGTCAACGCCGATGGTGTGCGCGCCGAGGAGCGCGGCGGCGAGGGGAACCACGAGGCTGGCACGCGCGTGCATTTTGATACCGCTGTTTGTGTGCGGCGCAGGGCGTGGCGTTGTGAACCACATGTGCAACCGAAAACACACGAAAAGCCCACCCGAGAAGGCGAAACGACC